>OCTX012281531.1_pt1 | contig 35662 bp, 36 predicted proteins | sample 1539691 | NCBI WGS metagenome assembly OCTX01 (sample SAMN02144231, study PRJEB22623) | gut metagenome | biome: sheep rumen | host: Ovis aries | place: New Zealand
GCGGTGCGGTGGAGGAAGATGTAGTTGCTGATGCGGTTGGCAAAAAGACTGAGCTGTGCGGAAACGAAACTTGTGGAAAGGTCGAAACCAAGGTCTGCCTGCCAACTGTGTTCGGGCGAGAGCTGGTGGTTACCGATTTCGTAGCGGCCGGTGCCTTCGTGTTCGCCGTTCGACCCCAGTTCGCTCATGTTCGGGGCACGGAATCCGTGTGATATGTTTGCCCTAAGGTTTATCTTTTCGCTCACATTCCATACGGCACCGATGCTACCGGAGAGACCTGTCATGTTGCGGCGGAAATCATGGAAGCGCTCTTCGCCGTCTTCAAGAAGCGATTCGCTGGAGAGACTGCGGTTGTCCAGTCGGAGTCCACCGGTAACGACCCACCCACCGAAACGGCGGCTGGCTGTTGCGAATCCTCCTATGTCGAACAGGCGGTAGGCAGGGATGAGGTACTCTTCGCCCAGGTTGAGCGACCGCTGGAACATACCTTGCACACCGGCCGCGAGTTTCCACTCCGAGGCGGTTTCCAACTGATACCTGGCATCGTAGGTAAATGTGTGGAGACGGAAGTGAAGACCTGCCTGCGAGGCACTTTCCTCGTATTCCTTACGATTGTTCAGCTGGTAGCCGAGCAGTACCTTGAGTGTGCCTTCGCCCAGATGGAAGGCGTTGTCGAGCACCGCCTTATAATGGTTTATGCGCTGGAAGGGCAGTGTCTTGCCGTATGTTTTTACGTTGGAAGAGTGGGGAACGAGTTGTCCTGTAGTCTCGTCGCGGTTGCCCTCGACCAGACTTGGCAACTGATGGAAGTAGCTAAACTTCAGGTGTGTGTGACCCCAGTGGCGGTTGAGGCCGACAAGTCCGCTGGCTGCATGTTCCTGAAACTGCGAACCGGGCACGTATCCGTCGCGGTGGTTTTGGTAGGCATGTGCCAGACGATGGCTCCAACGGCCGTCCCACACTATGCCCTGTTTGTTGCCGGCAAAGTTAACGGTGTAGTCGAAGAGTCCGTTGTTTGTCTGGAATCCAGTGCTCACCCCTGCCTTCATCTGACCCAAAGGCAAGATGCGGTGCGGATGCAGGATGATGACGCCTGCCATGGCATCGGAACCGTACATCAGACTGGAGGGCCCTTTCTGAATTTCCACCGAACCGACACTCTGCGCATCGACCTCAATGCCGTGTTCGTCGCCCCACTGCTGACCTTCCTGACGGATGCCGTCGCTTATCACGGCAACGCGGTTATATCCCAGTCCGCGGATAACCGGTTTTGAAATGGCGCCGCCCGTCGTTATCTGCGACACACCCGGCTGACGGCTTATTGCATCAATTATATTAGTTGCAGGCACAGCCCGAAGGTCTGCCTCCGAAACTATGCTCACTGGAGCTGGCATATCCTTCAGACGACTGTCGCCCGTAAGTCCCGTTACCACCACCTCGCTGAGTTTCAGGTGCTGGAAGTACATATCTGTGCTATCGACCGCATTCTGTGCCGACACCACCATGCTGCTCAGTAGCAATATATTTTGTAGTAATATCGTTTTCATAAATTCGATTCAAAGGTAGTGTTTTTTTACCTCTTTTTTGCGCTTTTCTTCCTTCGTTTATGGTTGGTACGTTTTATTTTTCATATTTTTGCCACAGTTTTTACAAGTTACTAACCAAACTCGATTATTTATGGTAAATATGAAAAAGATTATTGCAACTGGAGCATTTGCCGCTGCAGCATTCGCACCTGTCTCTGCTGAGAGCATTTATGATTTTACTGTCAAGGATCGCAAAGGCAACGACGTTTCGCTCGCGGACTACAAAGGCAAAGTCCTGCTTATCGTCAACACCGCTACCCGATGCGGTTTTACACCACAGTACACCGAACTGGAAAACATCTACGAAAAGTACAAGGACCAGGGATTTGATATTCTCGACTTCCCCTGCAATCAGTTTGGCGAGCAGGCTCCCGGAACGAACGAGGAGATTCATGAGTTCTGCACCTTGAACTACAACATTAAGTTCCCTCAGCTTGGCAAAATTGATGTCAACGGAGAAAACGAGTCGCCTCTTTTTACCTACCTGAAAGCACAAAAGGGATTCGAGGGCTTTGACATGAAAGATAAACTCGGACCGCTGCTCGACCAGATGCTTAGCAAAGCCGACCCGGACTATGCCAGGAAGTCGAGCATCAAGTGGAACTTTACGAAATTTCTTATCGACCGCAATGGCAAAGTAGTAAGCCGCTACGAACCCACACACATCATGACCCTCGTGGGAAAAGATATCCAGAGTCTTGTTGAGAAGAAATAGCCTGATTCCGTTGGTTCTTTTTCAACTAAATTGCAGAAGAACCAATTCGCTTTATTCGCTGTCAGTATCATTCCCCGATACTGGAAGTTTTTTTATTTTCCATCCTATTGCTGCAACCAACATACTCATCAGCGGACTGAGCAGGTTGAAGAAACAATACGGCAAATAGACAACTGTAGGCACACCAAGTACTGTTGACTGAGCCATACCGCACGTGTTCCACGGAATCAGTACCGACGTAACCGTTGCTGCGTCCTCTGTTGTTCGGCTAAGCAGGCGCGACTCAAATCCTCTTTGCTTGTAAGCATCCTTGTACATATCTGCTGCCAGTACAATAGAAATAAACTGGTCGCCTGTCGACAAATTCAGGAAAAGACATGTGCCCACTGTTGATGAAACCAAACTGAAACAGCTGTTCGCAATACGGATAATTATCTTTGTAATACTCATTATCATTCGACTTGCTACCATCATCGAACCGAAAAACATAGCACTGATAATAAGCCAAATCGTATTCATCATTCCTGCCATTCCGCCCGTAGAAACCAACTCGTTCAACTCCGCATTGCCAGTATCTACAGCCGTAGAACCATAGTACGTCATAATCAGTCCGCGAAACATCGAATACAAAGAATATCCATCGGTATTGCCCGACACCTCACACAATATATGCGATTGCAATATCAGAGCCACAATTCCTGCTATTATTGCCGACAGAAACAACGTTATCAGTGATGATACACGACGGGCAATGAGTATGCCGGTCAGCACCGGAACAATCAATGTCCACAGCGAAATGTTGAATGTGCGCGACAGACCCTCTGTGTACTGAGCCACATGAAGCGACACATCCGACGAAAAACTCAGTCCTGACACTAAGAATATAATCAACGTAATGGTAAACGTAGGCACAGTGGTGTACATCATGTATCGGATATGCTCAAACAAGTCCGTACCTGTTACCGACGAGGCAAGAATCGTAGTATCACTCAGCGGCGACATCTTGTCACCAAAATACGCTCCGGAAATGATAGCTCCAGCTGTCCACGCTTTATCAATACCAAGAGCATCACCTATGCCCAATAGAGCAACACCTATCGTAGCAATCGTTGTCCACGAACTACCCGAAAGCAACGACACAACCGCACAGATAGCACAAGCACTAACTAAGAAAAAATGTGGAGAAAGTATCTGTACTCCATAATAAATAATAGTCGGAACTACACCGCTAATCATCCACGAACCCGACACCATTCCCACTGCCAATAATATAAACAACGTAATAGAAATGCTTCCCATCGTCTGGGACAGTTGCTTTTCAAACACCTCCCACGGCGTCCGGTAAATAATCATGGAAATCGCAATGCAAACAGCCGAACTGAAAAGCAATGCTACCTGACTGCCACCCTCAAGCGAATCGCTACCAAACATAACAATGCTACATATCAGCAAACATATCAAAACTATCACAGGGATAAATGCTATCAATGGATGGGGCAGTGGAGTGTTATTTTTTCTCATATACTCTTTTACATGTTTATCTTCCTTCAGATGTTTATCTTCCTTCAGAATTTTTGCTTTATTTCTGTTGACGTTAATTCTTTATTTTCTTACTGTTAAATTAGAGCTATTTTCATCTTTCAGTCAATATCTCCTCCCTAAAACTAATATTTTATCGCCGTTTATCAAGCCTATTCCCTTTATAACTAATTGGAAAATAATAGATTTAGGAAAATAATTTTGTCAGATATTTTAGCTCTAAAAAAACATGGATGCACTAAATGATATTTTTGTTACAAATATATACATTTTTCTGCTCTTCTAGATAATTTTTCCCTTTCTTCTAAATAACTTTCCCCTGTTCTTCTAAATATCTTTTTCTGTTCTTCTAAATATTACCTACAAAAAAAGAACCCTTTCTCACGAAAGAGTTCTCCGTAAAAATAAGATTTTAAAGATAGTATTATAAAAAAGGTTAGATCTTAGATTGCTTTTGAGATTGTTTAATATTTTATTAAGTATTAACTTCTATTTTTATTAAATGCTTTTTATATGTTAAATCCCCGAGGGCTTTTCATCATTTTTTTGGTTTTTTACCGCCTCTTTTCTCACTCTCCTCGCTTATCTTCACCACCTCTTTCCTCTTCTCTTCTTTCCTCAATTATTTTTTTGTATAAAAACATTCGTAAGTGCCATCATCAAAGAAGATTCTCACTTCTGTAACTTGTCTGGCTGGCTTCTGTAGTTGAGCTACTGTCTTAGTCATCACATCTTCAACATCCTTTATTGTTATGCCAGGAACCTGCGGTATCGACTGACTCTTACCAACTGATGCAGGCTGTGAAATGGGGGACTGTTGTGGTTGATTGCCAGATTTGGCTTTTGGAACATATCCTAATCCATTTCTCATTGGACCTAGTATGTCGTCAATGTCATCATCTGCACCTGTTTCATCCTGATTATCTGATTTAGCTTTTTCATCAGCTAAGTACATCTCGCCCTGACCAAGTAATACCCACATAGGATTCAAATCGGGAAATGCCTCTACAATATTCCTTAGAATAGTTAGGGAAGGCTTTGTGCGCTCGCTTAGGATGTGAGAAAGAGTAGAAGGTGACAACAGAGTCTTATTTGAAAACTCTATGTTGTTAAGCTTTTTGCTCTGAATTATCTGCTCTATTCGTTCCTTGTCCGATTGCATGATATGCGAATATTATGTAACTCTTTTTTTTAGTCTACATTTAAAAGGGGAGAGAAGGGAACCTCGTTTATATGTTTAGCCCAATTATATATAATGAGTTGATTTGAGTTTTACACTTTAGGTAATCAGATCATACCAGCAATTATAATATAATGATGGGTAAATCACCCCTTTTTTATAAGACTTGACAAATGTAGAGATATTTTTTTTTCTGACCAAGCATTTTCAAAATAAAAATGAAAAATTTATTTTAATTTTCAAAAAGTAAAATTTCAAAGGTGAAATAGTATCAATGTAAACAGTAATTTAAAATTTAAAACTGTAAACAAAATGACAAAAATACACTTAGAGAAAATCAAATGTGATTTTTAGATAAAAAACTGGTTTATTTCCACATATATAGCACACTTTTCAAGGTATTTATAAAAATAAATACACCAAATCGTGAATATGCAGTTAGGTAGACCATGTTTACATAGGAATTTTACGTATAAGTACCTGATAACTAATAATTAAATATCAAATATTACGCTATGCATAATAATCGCATTTAAATATGTAAAAGTTTACAATTATACTTGGTAGTATTGTGTACAAATGTAAACGCGTTAGATTATCCCAGGTGTACTGTAATTTAAAATGTAAATTATTTGCACATATTTAAATTTACACATTTAAACAAATGTGTAACGTTTTTTACAATACTAAAATTTAATTTTGAATTTTTAATTCTCTAAGTTGTTATCGATAAGTTGTCAAATATCTTTCAAATTTTCAATTTTTAGACAGCTAAAATCATGTTTTTTTACCTTTAATTCCTTTATTTTCAGGTTTGAATATCAAACTTTTTTTGTCTGAATTTATTATGCTAAAAATTTTTGTATGCTATTTTAAAGTTAAAAATTTTCCTTTTTTATTTATTTTCTTCTTGCAAAAATACCCTTTTATATGCATTTTAATCCATCATTATAATTGTAACTTTTTTTTTAGAATTTTTTTCTGGTACAAAATTTTTATTCTTCTATTATGGTTTTGTTTTTTTGAAAAAGAACCTCCAGAGAAACTGAATCCCTGGAGGCTAATTGTGAATTGTTCTTATGTAGTTACTTTTAGTGTAGTATAAAGTATATCAGTTCTCGCATAATGTCGCCATCTGTGGTATTCCCCTTCCTTACACCCTTTAGTTTGCAGTCTGTTTCCCTTATTTTGCCTATTATCTGCATTGTTTTCATTGCTGAATATGTGCGCATTGCTTGGGTATATTCCTTTAATTGCCATTCAGCTTTAAGATCAAGCTGCTCCATGAGCCCCCTTGTAGTCTTGTCGGATGAATAATATGCAAGCATGATATTAGAGAAGAATGTAAATAATGTTGATATAGTCATGCTAGCAGGATTTTCTTTGGGATTTGCTTCAAAGAAGTTGATTATTTGATTTGCTTTTAAAATATCCCTGTTTACAAGGGACGTACGAAGTTCCCAGTTATTGAATTCCTTACTAATTCCTATATTTTTCTCTATAATCGAAGTGTTAATCTGTTTGAATCCTGGAGGAAGTGCTATGGCAAGCTTATCCAGTTCGCTTGCAATACGGTTGAGGTCAGAACCTATGTATTGTGCAAGCATCATTGTGGCCTGTTGGTCAATGGTGATTTGTTTTCTTTTCAAATAGTCGGTGATGAATGATGGAAGCATTCCTTCGCGTAGTTTTTTGCTTTCAAAAACAATACCAACTTCACTAATGGCAGCAACAAATTTCTTTTTTGAGTCGAGACTGCCATTTTTGTAGCAAATTACCAAAATAGTGGTCTTTAAGAAGTTTTTTGCGTACGTAGCAAGTTCTTCTATTTTTAACAAATTCTGCGCCTCTTTAACAATTACCACCTGATATTCACTCATCATGGGGTATCTACGAGCAGAATTGATGATATTTCCGACTTTTGTTTCTTTGGTGCAATATATAATATGCTGGTTAAAGTCACGCTCACTATCAGACAGAATATTGTCTGCAATGTATTCTGAAATCCGGTCTATATAATATGATTCATCTCCCATGAGCAGATAAATAGGTGCGAATTTGCGATCTTTTATCTGCTGAATGATATCCCTATGTGTGATAGAAATAGTCTGTTTTGCCATAAAAAACTCTCTATAATAGCTATTTTAAACAGAGAAATATGCTTATATTTGCATTCACTTGCAAATGTATGAAAATATTAGAAATGCAGCAACTGAATTTACCTACATATAAGGCTAAAATCACAAAAAATGGTTCGGAACTGAAGATTTTTGATGTTCTGCGACAAAAGTATGTCGTTTTAACACCAGAAGAGTGGGTTAGGCAGAATTTCATACATTTTCTGGTTAATTACAAGGGGTACAATCCAACTCTTATGGCAAATGAGGTTGGAATATGCCTAAATGGCGTAAAAAAACGCTGTGACAGCGTTTTGTACACAAAAGGATTAGTTCCACGTCTGATTATAGAATATAAGCGTCCTGACGTGGAAATCACGCAAAAAGTTTTTGATCAGATATGTAGGTATAATATGGTACTTCGTGTTGACTATCTCATTGTTAGTAATGGTATCAGTCATTATTGCTGCAAAATGGATTACGAGAGGCAGCAATACGTGTTTTTAGAGGATATACCAGATTATAAGGATTTATAAGGGATTGGCTATAATCTCATGGTTTAGTTATCCTTTAATAAGAAAATAAAAAGGGCATGCTTTAAAGCACGCCCTTTCTTTAGTTATATCTGACTGCAATTATTTTGCAGAGATGATAGCGATACGGTTAGAAGCAGAACCAGTTACACCCTGACCAACAGCTGTGTTAACTGTAACGCCCTTGCTCTTGAGGTACTCAGCAACAGCGTCAGCACGCTTCTGAGAAAGCTTCTTGTTGTAAGCAGAGTTACCTTCTGGAGATGCAGTAGCAACGATTTCAACGTTACCCTTAACCTTGTCGAGGTCAGCCTTAGCCTCAGCAGTAAGAGCAGCAGAGCCCTGTGCGAATGTTACGACTGTTGTAGCAGCAACTGCAGAAGCAACTGGCTTTTCAACAACCTTCTCAACAACCTTCTCAACAACAACCTCTTTTGGCTTCTTAGCGAGTTCGTCGTTCAGGCGAGCGATTTCAGCACGGAGAGCACTGTCATCATACATCTTGAAGTAGTGAGTACCGTTGCTTGTACCGAAGTGGTAGATGTAAGCAACTGTGAGGTGGAGCTCAGCGAACTTAGAGCGGAGTGGGAACTTGCTAGCACCATTTTCACCTTCCCAGTTAGTGTTCCAGTCAACAGCTGGCTGCAGACGGATTGTGTGAGCCTTAGCTTCGCCGAGGTTGAAGAAGAAGTCAAGACCTGTCTTCATAGCGAACTTGTTACCATACTTAAATGCCTTACCTGGAGCATAAGTGTGAATCCAACCTGCACCGAGTACAGCACCAACTTCGAAGAAGCGTGGAGTGCCCTTGTAACCACCGAAGAGGTTAGAGAAGTTCAATGTTCCGTTAATACCCAAGTAGTGACCACGTACAAAAGTCTTGTATGAACCATTGTATTGGTTGAAACGGTAGCTAGACTTAGTGTCTGGGTTGTACTGGTTAGAACCGAACCATACAGTTCCTTCGATTTCAGCACCCCAAACTGGAGTAAACTGCTTACCTACAAAGAATGTTGCTGTTGGGTTGAGAGGGAAAATGTTCTTCATTCTCAATGGAGCTGCAACACCACCACCGATACCGATGTACATGTTGTCACCTGGTTTCTGAGCTACGAGAGCTGTTTCAGCGTTTGCGCTTAAAACTGTTGCCATAGCAATGGCAAAACTCAAGAAAAATCTCTTCATGTCTTTAAAGTTTTTGTTAATAATAAAGTTTATAAATTTTGAAATGTTTTTATACAGTTTCAATTATTTATTAATGTGTTTCTTTTTTTGATTAGAATCACTTTGTTTAAATTTTACTTTAAAATCGTCGCAAAGGTAGAAAAAATAGTTTTACATTAAGAAATTTTTTTTAATTTTTTTTTATAATTCTTTCTGTTATGTACTATTTTGTTGATTTTTTGGGCTAATTTTCCTCTTTTTCGTCCTTCTTGCTACGTCTGCCTATTTTTTTCTTAGTTTTTTCTTCTTGAGCAGGTGTAGTTTGTACTCCGGCAAGTTCTGGGTCAATAAGGATTCGTCCACAATATTCGCAAACGATGATTTTCTTTCTCATGCGTACATCCAGTTGGCGCTGTGGTGGAATCTTTGCGAAGCATCCGCCGCATGCATCACGCTGAACATATACGATACCGAGTCCGTTACGTGAATTTTTGCGGATTCGTTTGAATGCCTGGAGCAGGCGTGGCTCGATAGAGAGTTCGAGATTCTTTGATTTCTCTCTCAGTTTTTCTTCCTCTGCTTTAGTTTCAGCAATAATCTCATCGAGTTCGTTTTTCTTTATTTCCAAGTCTTGGTTACGTCCTTCCAGAATCTGCTGGTTTTTCTCCAAGTACTCTTCCTTACTCTTTTCCTGTGCTGTAGCTTCGCGGATGCGTTTGTTGCAGAGTTCAACTTCCAACTGCTGGAACTCGATTTCTTTGTTAAGCAAGTCGTATTCACGATTGTTTGCTACGTTGTCGAGCTGTTCCTTGTATTTAGCCAGTTGTTGAGAAGCGAGATCAATTTTTGTTTTCATCTCGTTGATACGAGAACGCAGATCGCTTACATCTTTCTGTGTGTTCTCGATACGTGTCTTGAGTCCTTCGATTTCGTCCTCCAAGTCTTCTACCTCGAGTGGGAGTTCGCCTCGCAAGATACGAATCTTATCGATCTCAGACAGCATCAACTGCAACTGATAAAGGTTTTTCAGTTTTTCCTCTACCGACATTTCAGTAGATACGGTTTCTTTTTTCTTTGCCATAAATTATAAATAGTTTATTGGATTAGTTTTTTTATTAGTTTTGTAAACAGGTATGTTTTTGTCTGCCTTTTTTATTATGTCGAACAGAATCTCTATTGTGTATTTCTCGCTTTCGTAATGTCCGAGTTCAAGAAGTAGCAATTCGTTTTCGTGTCCGAAGAACCTGTGATATCCGATTTCTCCAGTAATGAATGCGTCGCATTCTTTCTGAATAGCGGTAGGGATGAGAAAATTGCCTGCTCCTCCGCATATGGCCACCTTACTTATGGTATTACCTTTCCAATCGTTATATCGTAAAGCTTCTACGTTGAACGTTTGCTTTATGAGTTGCAGGAAATCTGCTTTTGTCATAGGAGTGTTAAGTGTACCTATGACTCCTTCTCCTGCCTCATTTCCTTCCTTTGGCGACAACCATTCAATGTTTCTAAGTTGGATTTTTTCAGCAATCTTATAGTTTACACCATAGCGAGCAGAATCCAGATTTGTGTGTGCGGCATATATGGTGATATCATTTTTTATTGCTTTCATAACGCATCGCTCAATGTAGTTTTTTCCTGAAATCGATTTGAGCGGAGCGAATAAAAGAGGGTGGTGGCTTACAATCATGTTACAGCCTAATGCAATAGCCTCGTCGATGACATCCTCAGTGACGTCAAGACACAATAAAACCCCTGATGTCTCTGCATCCTTTGCTAGTCCAATCTGCAATCCGGCATTATCGTAACTGTCTTGCAGGGCCAAAGGAGCGAAATCTTCAAGGGCACCTATTATTTGCCTAATATACATGAAAAGTGTCGTTTATTAACGATTTCACGCTGCGAAGGTACGGCTTTTTATTTAAATTATAAAAAGAAAAGGAGAATTTTTGAAAAATCCTCCTCCACTTATAATATATATAATGTGTAAAATGGTCTGTTTGCTAAACAAGCAAATTAACTAAATGTGAGTATTTTTTTTAGAAATCGAGAGTCACACCTACACCGAATACTCTGTTTGTTCTGTCAAACCTGTCTGTGCCTGCAACTTGGTCTTCACTCTGAATAATACCCTTGGCTACGAGAGCTTGTGGTGCAGATACACCTGCTGGCAGAGTCTGTCCTGTGGCTTTGATTGCTGTTGCAGCGAGTCCGTTGTAGTCAGTCTGATGACGTTCGTATGTGTTGTATAAAGTTTGGAAGTAAGCAGCTTCAACAGCTACTACTGAGCTGATTTGCCATTTTACTCCGAAACCGAAGGTATTTGAATTTGTTACGAACGAGATATCTCGCATGTAGGCATCAGTGTTGGGGTAGTGAGTATGTTGCCATCCGCCGCTTATAGTCCATCCTTTTGTGAAGTCCCACTCAGCTCCGGCAGTAATTTCCCATGTGCCTCCGCTCAGCAGTTTGTTCTCTTCACCATATTTTGTTGCTTGTTTATCCCAATAATAGTGGAAACCTCCATTAATTCTGACAACCTTTATTGGTGAGTACATAGCTCCAACTGTCAGAATAGAAGGTATGTCCTCTTTGATAGTCTGTTTATCATTATACTTGTCGAGTCCGTGTCCATCTGTATTCTCATTGTAACTTTCGTTTTTCAGGCGAATGCGTGTTTTGAACTCGAATTTAGCAGCCAGGTTCCAGTGGTCGTTTATTTTCCAGTCAACACCGATGATTGGAGTCAGACCCCAACCTGCCTGGTTACAGTTCAAACCAATATTTCCAGTCAGGTCAGATAGTTTGTAACCCAGTTCATCAACCTGTGCATGCTTGGCGTTAGCTTGAGCAGGTGTAATATATCCGGCATCTGTCAGTTTTTGCAGATATGTGTGCTGAGTATTTATCCATTGGCGTGCAGTAGTGAAATTATTGTCTTTTGTCAACAACTGAATATTCTTTACATATCCGAAATAGTTGTTTGTAGCATAAACAAGTCTTACACCACCATAAACACTAATTTTTTCAAGAAACTTGCGGGCAGCACCAAATTGGAAGCCGTACTGATAAGAACGTCCACGCATGAAGGTGTCAAATTTGTATCCGTTCTTGAATTCTCCCTGACTTAGTGCTGTTGCCATCATAGAGAGAGCAGCAACAGATGCCTCGAATGAAGGCAGACCGTTGTCGTACTGACACTTTCCGCCACCACCGACAAGTCCGAAGTCAAAACTGAACGACCACTTACTGTCTTTTGTGTTGTAAGCAAACTGAAGCGATGGCAGGATTGGTGCGTCGGCATTACCTTCGTAGGTCTTTTTTATTTCTCCTTTATTTTCTGCTCCGAAAGAGAATGGAAAATAAGTAGCAGTTACGTCTCGGTCCTGGTGTACGTTCATTATTCCGATAGACAAGTGGAAACCAGGAGCAAGAAAACCTGTACCTGCAGGGTTGTTATACAAAGAACTGATACCTATTACGGCGTCTTGTGAAGGGTTACGCAGAAATGAAATACTCTGATTAGTATTAGTTTGATAACCTCCAGCCATTACTGGCAATGTAAGTATTGCAAAACATATAGTGGCAATACTTCTAATAGAAAATTTTACCATTGTTCTAACCTTAAAATCTTAAAATCTTTTGCAAAGGTACGTTAATTTTGCGTACCAAAAGAACAAATTTGCGTAAAATATGAACAAAATACTGAATTTCGCTACATTTAGAACAACATCTTGTTCTAATTTTATTTAAATTAAAAGTGAAATGTGGTAAAAAGTCTAAAATTCGATATAAGGCATCAGTCTGTCACATTCCTCTTGGGTGAAGAAGTAAATTTTACGGAATGCGGCTTCGTCTTTTATTCTTCCTTTATCTCTTCTATACTGCTTTAAATTCTTAGCTTGTTCGTAAGTGAAGTACGGGTGTCTTAATAAAACTTTCAACGAATCGTCGTTAATGTTGATTTTTCTTAGTGTAGGCATTGAGTCCACCTTGAACCAAGGCAGTAAATCCTCGGTAAAGTATTTGCATTCGAGCAGTTGTTCTGTGGAATAGAATCCGCCCAATCTGTTTCTGTATCTCAGTATTATGCTTGAAATGGTTTTTCCAATACCTGGAATCCTGCATAAGGTAGCACTATCAACTGTGTTTAGATCTAAAACAGTAAGAGTTTTGAACTTATTACTTTCTGGGAAAAATCTCTTCTGCCTTGTTGTGTCGTTTCGGTATGTAGAATCGTTATGGTATGTTTTGTCTTTGCTATATGAATTATAAGCTTTGTTATAGTACTTGTACTGATATTTGTATTTATACTCGTATCGGTAGTTTTTCTTGCGATAGTTGTTTTTATACCGTTTGTCTTTATTCCATTTTTTATAAGACTTTCCTTTAGTGTAGAAATGGCTTGTTTGCTGTTCTGCAGTTCTTTTATTTTCAGTTGGCATTTTTTCTCTAATGAAGAAAATACCTGCTGCAAAAAATACAATAACAGAAAGCAGGATGATTGTTTTCCGCTCTCTGTTATTGAAATTGTGTTTGTTAAGACTCATATACGAGGTCTTATTTTATAATGAGCTTGTCGCTGCCTTTAGCCTTGAACGACATATCCAGTCCTTTTACGGAGTGGGTGAGTGCTCCGAACGAGATGAAGTCCACACCTGCTTTTGCATAAGGAATCATATTGTCGAAGGTGATACCGCCTGACGACTCTGTTTCAGCTCTTCCTGCTACCAATTCTACGGCACGTTTAGTATCTTCTGGTGTGAAATTGTCGAACATAATGCGGTCGCATCCTTCCTGCAGAGCCTCTTCCAGTTCTTTCCAGTTGCGCACTTCGCATTCTATTTTCAAGTTCTTACCTTTGTCCTTGCAGTACTGTTTTGCTCGTGAAATGGCATTGTGCACACCTCCGCAAAAGTCTATATGATTATCCTTCAACAGAATCATATCGAACAGACCTATTCGGTGGTTCATGCCTCCTCCAATTTTCACAGCTTCTTTCTCCAGCATACGCATGCCTGGAGTGGTTTTTCGTGTATCAAGAACTCTGGTTTTAGTACCTGCGTCAATCAGAGCCTGCTGATATTTGTGGGTCATTGTAGCAATTCCCGACATACGTTGCAGGATATTAAGCATCAGACGTTCTGTTTGCAGCAGAGACTGTTCTTTACCCTTTACCGACATTACTATATCACCAGGTTTTACGTGTGCTCCGTCTTTTATGAACACTTCTACTTGTAGTGTCGGGTCAAATCTGCGGAACACCTCCTTTGCTATTTCCACTCCAGCAAAGATGCCTTCTTCCTTGATGAGCAGCAGACTTTCTCCTACAGCGTCAGCAGGGATGCAGCATAGGGTAGTGTGATCTCCGTCGCCAATGTCTTCAGCAAAAGCCAGGTCGATGAGTTTGTCGTTTAGTTCCAGTACGGATAGCATATTGTTCCTTTTCTATTATATGAAAAACAATAAGGCTTATAGGAAGAAGCCAAGACCTACTTTCAGTCCGAAGCGGCTCTTGTTGCCGAAGTCGCTCATCGACATATTAAAATATATACTTGGTTCCAGCATTACGTTTTTGTTCAGGAAGAGGCAGTAGCCTACTTCTGGAGTGAGGAAACAATCGTTATAGCTTTTCCACTCGTGCTGGTACTTGGCACCGAAACCGAGGAAAATACCATTTTGCTCTATGTAGTAGCGTCCGCGGGCACCTACAGAGAAAGCATGTGCATCTGAATTGTGATAGTTGAAACCGAGTTCACCCATTACCATCCAGTCCTTAGCTACCATATATCCTCCCAGAACGTCCAATCCGAAGTGGAACTTGGTAGTTTCGCTATACGACATATCAAATCCGGAGACAGATGCGCCGAGATATTTCTTACCCTTTTCGAACTGTGCGAACGCACTTGAGATGCCGATTGTGGCAAACATCAGAACTAAAGCTAATTTTTTCATTTTCTTTTTGTTGTTGGTTATTATTATTTTGAATTACTTATTCTTTCTGGTTGTGTTTTCTCCTCAACTCGTCCTTCTTCTTCTCAGCCAAAGTCAATGCCCCTACAATAATTATATAAATAATGATATTGGGCAGGTTCTTCAACCATGCATTCCATGTGATACCATAATATATGTAAGTAGCAAGACCCACACAGAGGAATGTCAGGGGCAGCCACACATATTTCTTTATATTCTTTTGTACCATGACAAGAAGCTAACGAAGAAACAGATGACTACAATACCTGTAATGGCATAAGCATAGTCAGGATGCATTCCGAATCCCTCTGGAGCAATCAGAATATACGAAGTGCATATCATTGTCATCCACAATGCAGGTATCAGTCCGATGAGAACCTCGAATTTCGAGTGCCCCTCTCTTCTGCATCTGAGACCCAACCATACTGTTATTGCCCACAGGGTGAACACTGACAGAGTTTGGTTTACCCATGCAAAATACCTCCAAAGTATGTCGAAATTAACCATCATCAATACAGCAGAACCTATGAATAGAGGCAACGACAGCAGAATGCGCTTGTAAACCTTGTTTTGTTTGTAGTGGAGGAAATCGGCAGTTATTAATCGTGCCGAACGGAATGCTGTATCACCTGAAGTGACGGGGGCAGCTACCACACCAAGTACAGCCAGTACAGCACCGACACTCCCCATCCAACTATGGCATATCTTGTTTACCAGCAGGGCTGGCGACATCTTTCCTGTTTCTGGAATAGTCATGGCGTTCAGCAGTTTCTCATATGGAGTATCGCCAGCTACATCCAGACTGTCAGCGAATTTAATTGCTGCAGCAGCCCATATCAGAGCTACGAGTCCTTCGGTAATCATTGATCCGTAGAACACAGAACGTCCGTACTTCTCGTTTCTCAAGCATCGTGCCATCATAGGCGACTGAGTAGCATGGAAACCGCTTACGGCTCCACAGGCAATGGTGATGAAGAGTCCTGGGAACAGCGGCATGGCAGATTTCGGGTTGTGGTTAGTGAAAGCCTCAGTAATTTCAGGCACATTGCCAGGCTCTGTGAATATTCCGTATCCCAGTCCCACAGCCATGATGAGCAAAGCAATTCCGAATATAGGATAAATAGCACCGATGATTTTATCTATAGGCATAAGTGTTGCCAGAATATAATATCCAAAGATGACCATTATCCAGAATTCCTTAGTGAAGAGAAAGCCGTTATTAGGCACCATCATACCGAGCAAGTCGGCTGGGGTAGTCACGAAAACTGCACCAACCAGCACCATCAGTACCACTGAAACTACTCTCATCAGCAGTCGTGGGATATTTCCCAGGTTGTCACCGATAATTTCCGGCAGACTGGCTCCGTTCATTCTTATAGAAATCATACCCGACATATAGTCGTGTACGGCACCTCCGAAGATACAGCCCAGTACAATCCAGAAGAAAGCTGCAGGACCGAACAGAATACCCTGTATGGCTCCGAAGATAGGTCCTGTACCTGCGATATTCAGGAATTGTATCAGATAAACTTTCCATGTAGGCATAGGGATGTAGTCCACACCATCCTGACATGTGAAGCAGGGAGTCTTACGATTAGGGTCTGAGCCAAACACACGATCTACCAGTTTTCCATAGAACAGATAGCCGAAAATCAAACACAAAATAGATGATATGAAAGAAATCATTATAGTCTTTTTTATAATCTGTGCAAATTTACAAAAAAATAACCAATTCTGTCCGTCTTGTTTTCTTAATTTATTTTAAATTACACCCAATTCGTAAATAATTTCTAACTTTGCAAAAAATAGAGTTTTATGACAAGTCATTTCTATCGTTTCATAGCATATTTTCTGCTGTTTTTCTCCTTTGGGGTGTCTGTTCCTTCTCAGGCACAGTTTCTTCCATTCGAGACTATCGACCAGCAGCCGAAGTACGAAACCCGTGCCGTATGGCTCACTACCTACAGCGGACTCGACTGGCCTCGTCAGCGGGCTTATGATGCAGCCTCTACGGAACGGCAGAAGGCAGACCTCTGTCACATCCTCGACTACTACCAGCAGATACATATCAACACCGTCATCTTCCAGACTCGTGTGCGTGGGGCAGTGCTCTATCCTTCGAAGTATGAACCTTGGTACGGAGCTCTTACAGGTACTCCGGGCAAAGCACCTCTCTACGATCCTCTTCAGTTCTGCATCGAAGAGTGTCATCGTCGTGGTATGGAACTCCACGCATGGGTTGTGTGCATACCTCTTGGGAAACAAACTGAACAGAAGCAGTACGGACGAGGTAGCATACTCAGTCGCCGTCCCGACATCTGCAAAACCTTCGGAAAGGATGTGTTTATGTTGCCCGGCAATCCCAAGACTGCCGACTACATAGCATCTATCTGTCGCGAGATAGCTGAGAACTACGATGTAGATGGTATTTCGCTCGACTACATCCGCTATCCTGAGAAAGAATTCAAGTTTTCCGATAACAATCTCTATCGCGGTAATTCCTCTGGACTAGCCGACTGGAAACGCGAAAACATAACCCGCATCGTGCGTCGCATTCACGATGAAGTGAAAGCCGTGAAACCATGGATAAAGTTGAGCAGTTCGCCTATTGGAAAATACGATAACACCCGACGCTATTCTGCTGGAGGCTGGGACTGCTATTCCGCTGTGTTTCAAGACCCTCGTCAGTGGTTGCGCGACGACCTGCAGGACATGCTCTTCCCGATGATGTACTTTCAGGGAAACAACTTCTACCCATTCCTCTACGACTGGCAGGAGAACCAATACGGACATCCCATCATTCCGGGACTGGGCATATACTTTCTCGACCCTCGCGAAGGTCGTTGGGTACTCAGTCAGGTGCGTGCCGAGATGCATTCAGCCCGTCGTAGCGAAATTGGTGGTATAGCATTCTACCGTAGCGAATTTCTCACTCGCAACGTAAAGGGAATCTACGACTGTTGCCGCGACGAATTTTTCCGTCATCCCGCACTCACAGCCCGCATGACGTGGATGCCGCAGTTTGCCGTTTTGCCTTCTGTACCTACAGGCCTCCAACACACTCCAGGACGTCTTTCCTGGCAGGGCGATGCCTATTGTTATAATGTGTATGGCAGTAACGAATATCCAGTCGATTGCACTATGGCTGAAAACCTCGTAGCAGCTCGTGTTCTTACTAATAGTTACGAACTGAAGGGTAGGGCAGGCGGACTCCGTTACTATGCTGTCACAGCCTGCAATCGTTATGGCAATGAGACAGAACCCCTTCAGCAGGTTGCAGACACCGCAGCCGACTCACGACTGAAGCAGCTCAATGTCAGTTGGCTCATCAATCGTGATATGAAGGGAGATAAGAAATCCAAGAAATCCAAGAAAAAACGCAGGAAGTAATCCTTCCTCAAGGCTTATAGCCTATACTGAGTTTTCCGTCCTTCACTCCTGCCTCGAAGCCGTGTTCACGTTTCGGGGTGAGTTGCACATTTGCCTTGCTGCCATACTTCTCGTACAGCATCAGAGCCAGAATACCCATATTCATCCTGAAATTTATTTCCACCACAGGGTGCAGTTTTCCGTCCTTTGTCGTCAACATATCTATGCCCACATATCCCCTGTAGGCAGTCCTTCCTAATTGTGTCTTGTGGTACTCAATCAGCGTCTCCAGCAGTTCGTCTTCAACTCCTATCATGCTGCGCAACGTCTGCTGACTCTCCACAATATTATACTGGTAAGTGCCGTTCCTCTCAGCCTTGAACACACTATATCCCAGAAACTCCACCTCTCCGTCAGCACTTACCTTAAACTCCATCGCGCAGTCCTGCAACTTATTTTCGTAAAACCTATCCTCCACATATCCTCCTTGTGCACTAAGCAGTCCTTCGAGTCTTTCCCTCAAGTGGTCTTTGCTCAGTCCGTCAGTTGTGAAAATACCTCTGCCCGACGACGACCAGAGCGACTTATATATCCTGCCCTCCTTCTCCTCGTCTATTCTTGTACAAAACCTCATCTCCCTGCCCAGCAGTTTCTCCGAAGGTATAGCTTTCAGTAGTTCCTTCAAATACAGGCACGAAAACTCCCTGCTCGCCAGTCGTCTCACCTCCTTCAGCCATTCATCGCTTGGTAGCAGTTCCTCCTCGATGCCCATCTTCAAGTACCTTTGTTTCGTAGCCATACTCCATCCCCAAGGTCCCTCCTCCCAACAGCGGGCAAGGTTCTGCAGTTCTTCCTCCATCAGCCTGATGCGTCTTGGCGGAGTATATTCCCGCACATCGACAGCCAGAGCCATATCGTTCGAGGGGTTGAATAGTGGTGGTAGTTTTGGCATAATGCTTAAAAATACTTTGTACTCGATAAAAATCGCAACAAAGTAACGGATAAATTTCCAACTTTTTTGTAGCTTTGCAGAGAAAGTTGAAAAAACAATGAAGAAACCGAATATTTTAGCATTTGTCCTTCTGCTTTCCCTCCTTCTTATCTGTGCCTGCAATCGGCAGCTAGTCAGTTCTATGGACGAGGAAACAGAACAGGCACTTGTGGAACAATATGGCGAACCAACCGTAGTTCGTCTCTCCCGTCCCGGCACACTCAGGTCGCAGCTTTCTGCTCTGCCAGCTGAACAATTTCGCTTCATACGCATCTTCGGCACTATGAACGCAGAAGACTTTGCCTATCTCAACTCCTGCGACAACCATGCCGACATCCTTGTGCTCGACCTCCTCGATGCCTCTGTCGTTGCTGGTGATAGTGCCTATCTGAAAAACTTCGGAGAAGATGCCTTCCGCATCACAGAAGACAACACGATGGGCTGTTATCAGTTCGACGGACTTTTCCAGCTTCAGCGACTCTACCTGCCGCTTACCCTTACAAAACTTTGCGATAAAGCATTCTATAGCAAATACAACCTCGACTACATAGCTCTACCGCCCTCATTGCGCGAGATAGGCGACTACGTCTTCGACGGCTGTTCCCATCTTACCTCAGTTGTTCTGCCCGATTCCCTCCTCTCTATCGGTTACCATTCCTTTCCGTCCAGCGTGCAATCTCTGCGAATTCCGCGTTCTGTATGCCAACTCCATGACGGTGGCATAGGCGAACAGGAAGAATACTATATGGAGTGGACACCCGACGAACTCTCACCCTTCGAAAATGTATCGTTCGAGTGGATAAAAATGCGTCACGATGGTCCCCGCACCATAACCTCTTGGGTACATCCCACACTCCATGTGCCAGCCGCATATGTTGAGGCTTACAAAGAAGCATTCCATACACCAAACAAAGTCGTTGCAAATTAGTTAATAGTTAAGAATTGATAGATAATAGTTTTCGTTATCGTTATCGTTTTCGTTATCGTTTTCGTTAAAAATATGCTTACCATTCAGAACCTGAATATAACTTTCGACACAAAAGCCCTCGTCACCGACTTCTCTCTTGAAGTAGCCGATGGCGAAATAGTGTGTTTGCGTGGCGAATCAGGTTGCGGTAAGACCTCCATCCTGCGAGCCATCCTTGGCTTCGTCGACTATCAGGGAACAATCTCGCTCGATTCCAATATACTTACTCCCAGCAACATATCCACCATGCGTCAGCAGATGGCATATGTGCCACAAGACACCCTCATGCCCTACGACACCGTTCGCGACATGATTCAGGGCATCCTCTCTCTGCGAGCCAACACAACACCCTGGGACAGCCATAGCATCATGCACGAATGGAGCTACCTCGACCTCGACGACTCCCTCTACGAATCACCTGTGAGTCAACTCTCCGGAGGTCAGCGTCAGCGCATCATGCTCTCCATCGTTGCACTACCGTGGAAAAAACTCCTCCTGCTCGACGAACCCACCTCCGCACTCGACGATCACACCGCCTCACTCGTTGCCAACTACCTCCACCGTCTCGCACAACAGCGAAACATACCTATCCTCGCTGTGTCTCACTCCGCCCACTTCGCCTCCCTCTGCGATAAAGAAGTGGGGTTAGGAGTTAAGAAGTTAAAGGAGTTAGAGGAGTTAAGACGATAGAGGAGTTAAGACGATAGAGAAGTGGGGTTAGGAGTTAAGAAGATAGATGATTGCTACAAACTAAGTTTATAAAAGATTATTCGAAAATGGCAAGTAAAACATTTCAAGAGGTTAAGGCATGGCAAAAGGCCCATGCTTTTGTACTTGAATTCTACAAAACTAAATCAATGTTTCCTGCTGACGAAAAGTTTGCTCTTGAGTCTCAGTTTCAACGTGCTGCTATATCTATAGCTGCCAATATAGCAGAGGGGTACAAGAAACTGTCCGTTGCTGATAAACTTCGTTTTTTTAACATTGCTCAAGGATCATTAGAAGAATGTCGTTACTACATTATTCTATCTCATGACCTAGGGTATTATGATGATGAAATATCAAATAGTTTGTGGAAAACAATCGAAGAAACCAGTTCTGTTCTTAACGCATATTGTAAAGCTGTTAAAGATAACAAAGGCATCACTGATAATATCTAACTCCTAAAACGACCATCACAGATACGTCTTAACTTCTTAACTTCTCTAACTCCTTAACTCCTAAAAAAATGACCTCCATTTCTCTTCTTGGCCTTGCACTCGGACTCCTGCTGATGCTGATTCCGTTGCTGATATTCTCCCGCTTGCGGGTGCCCTTGGTGCATTCTACCCTGCAGGGACTTATTCGCATGATAGTGCAGCTCTACCTCGTCGGACTCTACTTGCAATACCTCTTCCAACTCGACCGTTGGTGGATAAACCTCCTCTGGGCACTTATCATGACCTGCGTCGCTACCGGCACAGCCCTTCAGCGCACACGTTTGCGCCCATCCATGCTTGCTGTGCCATTCTTTGCCGGTTTCCTTGTCGGAGGCATCCTCGTAGGCTTCTACTTCCTTGCCTGCATACTCCAACTCGACAATATATTCGAAGCACAATACTTCATCCCCATCTTCGGACTTCTGCTAGGTAATATGCTGGGAGTCAACATCCTCGCACTCGACACCTTCGTCGATAGTCTCCATCGCGGCAGACACTTCTACTACTGCCTCCTTGGCAACGGAGCCACCACATGGGAAGCCTCCCTGCCGTCCCTGCGTAGTGCCATACAGAAAGCCTTTAACCCCTGCATCGCCAACATGGCAGTTATGGGACTCGTCTCCATGCCAGGCACCATGATAGGACAAATACTTGGCGGTTCCTCACCAGCCACAGCCATCCGCTACCAGATGATGATAGTCATCATCACCTTCGTAGCCTCCATCATCTCCCTGCTGACAACCCTCCTTCTCGTTCGTTCGCGCCTCTTCGACCAACAAGGAAGAATAACGATAAAGATGTAAGATGTAAGAGGTCTGAAGTCTGAAGTCTGAGGTCATAGTGCCCAATAAGTCCAATAAGCCCATAAATAACCTATAACTAATTCATAATTCATAATGCATAATTTTCAATTTTCATGAAAATCGCAATCTACGGAGGTTCCTACAACCCCATACACAGAGGACATACAGAACTGGCGCAATCCTTAGTTAGTCAGGGACTGGTCGATCAGGTGTGGCTTATGGTATCGCCCCTCAACCCCCTGAAAGAATCCAATCGCAGCGAATATGCCACATACGACGACCGGGTTCGCATGGCACAACTCGCCACTGCAGACATTGATGGGGTAGTGGTGTCCGACTTCGAGCGAACCCTTCCTTTGCCCAGCTACACCATAACCACCCTCAACGCCTTGCAGCGAGCCTATCCGGAGCATCAGTTCGTCTTGGTGGTAGGTGCCGACAACTGGCAGACCTTCAGTCGCTGGTACAAATCAGACGAAATTCGTCGCCGGTTTCCCATTCTCGTATATAACCGTCCTGGCTACGAGGTACGCGACACAGAACCAGTCGATACACCCCTCTACGACATCAGTTCCACCCGTCTTCGGGCTGCCCTCCGCAAGGGTGAAAGCACAGCCGATTGGCTCCATCCCGATGTCCTTCAGTACATCAAGGAAAACCACTTGTACGAATGAGCGGCTTTTTAGGAGTTAAAGAAGTTAAGACGATAGAGGAGTTTGTAAAATTGCGTATTGAATGTATATTGAATGACTATGAAGAAAATACTGTTTTTGTTCCTGTTTGGAGTGGGTCTGATAGCGATGGCAGAGGTGCCTGTGGTGTTGACTGCCGGTCAGTCGAATGCTGACGGCAGGGTACCTATGAAAGAATTTCCTGCCGGAATCAGTTATAAATACTGCATGTGGAGTTATGGCAGTGGCGACTTCGAAACTGCCAGTGGCGAATTTGTACCCTTCGTGCCTCGTGTGGCAAAGCCGAAGATAGAAGAGAGTTGGGGTTTCGATGCCATAGTATATCATAAGTTGGAGGAACTGTGGCAGCGCCCTTTCTACGTAATCAAGCATACCGACGGAGGAACAGCAATCGACCCCTCGTGCAAGGGCAGTACTCACGGACTCTACTGGAGTGCCGACCCCCAATTTCTCAGTCAGACCACCTCTGCCAGTCATGGCGGAAAATCGCTTCTGCTGGCATTCGAACAGCAGATAGATGATTGCCTGAAAAACCTGCCGAAAGATTACGACATTAAATTTATGCTTTGGCATCAGGGTGAGGCAGATCGTAATGCAGACAGCCTGTATTACGACAACCTGAAAGCAGTAGTGGCTCATGTGCGCCAGCATCTGGTGGCTGTGACAGGCAAAAAGAAATACCGAAAACTACCAGTCATCTGTGGCAACTTCTCGTTGAAGAGTCGTCAGCGCAGTCAGCGAGTTGCCGAAGCCCTCGAACGTCTTGCAAAGGAAGACAAACACTTCTACATGGTCGATGCCTCCGATTTGCCTCTATTGCCCGACCGTCTGCATTTCAATGCCGAAGGTGCTCAGCTGTTAGCCGACAGAATCATGAAAGTAATAAATTAGAATCATTTACAGGGTTAAAACACGAACCTGTCCCAGTGTTCCACGCCGCAAACCTTAAATGTGATTGAATGGTTTTCCTCGGAACTTATTCAACAAATATAAGTGTTAAGAGAAACTTATTCAACTTTTTTAGGGTACTACAAGTGTCTACGATACAATAGTCGATAGTATCGACGAAAGTTAATATATATTTTTTTATTACCAATATTTACCATTTTATTTTACTATTGTATTTTTATATGTTAATTTTATGTAAATTATTATTTTTCTTTTAATTGATAGTTTGATGCTGTACTATCATATCTTATCTTTGGCGCTAAGTTATTAACCAATTAAATTAACATGCCATGAATAAAAAATACCATTTGTTTTTTTTAAAGTTTCTTTTATTATTGTCTGTGACACTCGTTGCAGCTTGTTTTATAAATACTGTCTTTAATAAAGAATGTAAATGAAATCATTATGAAACATTTAATTTGTACATTATTCGCATTTTTATTGTCATTTTTTGCAATTCAGGCAAAAGATGATGGTAATGTATTGAACTACGAAATTAATTGCGGAGGTTCTGCTGTGCAAGGATATAGTCTAGTAAAAGTGAAAGTTACTGTAAAGAAAGCTAAGGATGCAACTGACGATCTTGCAAAACGATGTGCCGTACATGGAGTAGTTTTTCGTGGATATGCAGGTGGACAGGGTTGTGTCTCTCAGCCGCCTCTTGCCGGTAGTGCCATGTCAGAGCAGCAATATAGTGATTTTTACAAACCATTTTTCGAAAAAGGCGGAGCTTGTGCTGGCTATTGTACAGTTGTAGATGGTTCTATGCTTATTACAAAAGTTGATAAACAATATGTAGCTTCATTTGTAGTTAACGTGGCTCGTGACAGGTTGCGCAAAGATTTGGAGTCTGCTGGAGTGATAAGAAAATTAAGTAGCGGATTTTAAATACTGTTATTTATGAATAAGTCTTTTATTTTTATTTATTTGCTTGCATTTTTGCTATGTTCATTATGCAATGCACAGACATCGGCAAGAGTTGAGTTCGCAACTCAATGTTTAGGTGTAGAAGAGGATGGCAGTCAAACCGTGAGGGCATGGGGGTTTGGCAAAAAGAAAAGTGATGCTATAGAGCAAGCAAAGAAAAATGCCGTACGAGACGTTCTCTTTCGTGGCATTCAGGACGGCATGGAAGGATGCAACACCAGACCAATAATAAATGAACCCAATGCACGCGAGAAGCATGCGGCATATTTCAACAAGTTCTTTTCTGATGATGGTAAGTATGAAAAATATGTTTCAACCAAAGATGAGAAGAGAAAGTCGCGTGAACATGTTGAAAGCAGCATGGGAACAAGATGGAGTGTGGTACTGCGAATTGACTGCTGGAAACTAAAAGAAAGAATGATCAAAGATGGTATTTTGCCAAAACCAAATCAAAAATAATGTCATGAGAAAATATCTGTTTTTGTTAATTGCTATCGTAGCGCCTTTAACACTTATGGCGCAAGCAAAATTGCCAAAGTTGATGGTAGTTCCAAGTGATGTGTGGTGTTCAGAACATGGTTATGTCCAGACATATGAAGTAATGGGGGAAAGCGAGGTTATACCCGATTACAAAAGAGCGCTTCAAGAAAATCGCGACCTGCTGAGTGTTATTTCAAAAATCAACATACTTATGGCAGAGCGTGGTTTTCCACTTCAGGATTTATCTCAAACGGTAAAGTCAATTCAAAGAATTACCCAAGAAAACAGTGTGATGACTACAAGTACATCAGGTAGTTCATTGGCCGAGAGTCCTGTTGATCGTTTGCGTCGTATTGCAAGAGCAGATATCATACTTGAGGTGGATTGGGGAATTAACGAGAATGGACCTAAGCGCTCTGTGACATATAACCTCAGAGGATTAGATGCATATTCAAATAAGCAAGTTGCGGGTGCGGAAGGTACGGGAGCTCCTTCTTTCTCTGCAGAGGTGCCTGTTCTCATCGAAGAGGCTGTACAAAACCATATGGAAAATTTCTCCACACAATTGCGACAGCATTTTGACGACATGCTGACCAATGGGCGTGAAGTCACAATAGAACTGCAAGCTGTTGACAATGGTATGAATCTGACGTTCGAAACAGAGTACAATGGTAAAGAATTGGGTGAAATAATAGATGAATGGATGCATGACAACACTGTAGAACATAGATATACTAAAAACGATGCTACAGAAAATTATTTACTGTTCGATCAAGTACGCATCCCTCTGTATAAAACGAACGGTCAGGCAATGGATGCTGACGGATTTGCACGTCAGTTGCGCAATATGCTCAGAGAGGCTCCGTACAATATTACTTGCAAAGTTGTCAATCGTGGATTAGGCAGATGTTTGCTGATAGTCGGAGAGAAATAATATAAAAACCAACAACCATAAAGAATCTATGCATATGAAAAAAATATTTCTTTCAGTTTGTATCTCTTTATTCTCTTTTATGGCTTTTGCACAGGATTGCGACTTGCCAATAGGCATAGCTTTCTATACAAACAGTCCGCAAACTATACCGTCGTCGTCTCAGCGGATTGTAGCAAATAAGCTGAGACAAATACTTACAGCTAATGGTGTGTCGGCGAATTTCGGTATTCATACGTTTGCTCTTGTACCTGAATACGAAGTTATCGGGAAATCGGTGACTCCTGGTCCACCAAAGCAAATAGTCTATCAGTTGCAGGTTAGTTTGAAAGTGTTGAATGCAGCTGACGAATTGGTATTCTCAGCTTTTACTAAAGAAGTAAATGGAGTGGGTAACACTGAGGCGGCAGCAGTAAATGATGCAATAAAACGTATTGGAAACAAGGATAAAGGTGTAGAGGTGTTCATGGGTCAGGTCAGACAGAAGATTATAAAATATTATGATAACAATTTCGAAAAGATTCTGGCAAAGGCTCAGATGCTTGCTAAGACTCGAAAATACGAGGAATCTCTAAACCTTCTGCTTACTGTTCCGGAGTGTTGCAAAGGGTATGAAAGGGCTCTTATAGAAGTCATGCAGGTATGGCAATCACACATAAACTTGGAAGGACAGAAACTACTGATGAAAGCAAAGGCTGTGTGGGCTTCCGGACAGAATGCTGAAACAGCTATTGAGGCGGCGGAGATACTGGCACAGATAGATCCCGAGTCATTCAGTTACTCTGACGCAGAACAGATGCTTGCAGAAATAAAGGCTAAGGCTGGGGAAGGAAACGTATGGGATGTCAACATGAAAAAGTATGATGATTCCATCAGCATAGAGCAGCAGCGCATAGCTGCAGCCAAAGAAGTTGCTCTCGCATATGCTCAAAATCAACAGCCAACCCAGAACCTAATTTTTGCTGACGGCAAACAAGTTCCATTACAATAACAGATTTTATCCATTTATTATATTTACGTTCACTCGGATGAGAAAACATGTGTCTATATTTCTTGCGCTTTTTGTCAACCTGTGTTCTATGGCTCAGGGGTGGCAGAATAACTATGATGAGATAGGTATGTTCGAAAATGGAGTATCCTATGTTTCAAAAGGAGGCCGCTACGGATATGTCGATCAAAAAGGAAAAGAAATTATACCATGCATATTCACAGCTGTAGGTTCTTTCAATTCTCAGGGTCTGGTATGGGTTAATAATGGCGGTTCTTTCGGAGACGAATCAAGTGGTATAGTAGGAGGTTTATTTGGTGTATACAACAGAGAGGGTAAAGTGGTACTCCCTGTAAAGTATAGACAACTGGGATACTTTGACTCCAGTCGTAGTACTGATGGTAATCCGTATGCCAAGTTTCGCTCTTTGGCTGGATTTGACTATGGAAATAGTCGATATAGTGCTGATGTGGAGAATCGTACGTTGATGAAAAACAAAGGATTGGAATGGGTTGCAAAAAGCTGTGGCTGTTTTGATGTCCACGAGCCTGTTCCATTTGTTGCCGAGCCTTTCTGTATTCTTGACATGCAAGTAGGAAACTGTTTTCTTTTTACAAACAGTACAAATAATCCGCACCCGTCTATGCTAAAAGGTGAAAAAATATACACTGATGAGACGATGCGTGGAGAAAACAAATGGGGTATTGCTGATGCAAATGGAAATATAGTATTACCATTAGATAAGTTTGATTTCTGTTATAATCCATCTGAAGGTTATGTACCTGTAGTAAAGATAGAGAAAGGCATTTATACCATCAATTATTTTAATATAGAAACTCATAAGTTACAATTTCCTAACTATTTAAGAACACTTTCTGTCGCACCTGTATGTGGAGGTAAGGTAATGATAGTCGATGAATCTGGATGCCAGTTTATGGATATGGAAGGCAACCGCATAGGAGAATTATATGATGCAATCTTACCTTCAAAGGATGCAGACATTTATACAGTATATAAAAACTCATTATTTGGTATAATAGACAAGCATGGAAAGGAATTGGTTCCCATTTCTTTTAGGTTGATTTCTACAGCTCAAGAAGGTCTGATTAGTTTTGTTTCAGATGGAGCAAACGGAAAGCCAAGGTATGGTTATATGGATATGAGTGGTAATCAAATTGTAGAACCTATGTTTTCCTCTGTGTATCATTTTGAAAACGGTACAGCAATGGTTCGTCAGGGTGACAAGTATGGATGTATTGATAACAAAGGAAAGATGGTATTCCCTTGTCGTTATGCAGCTGTTTTTCCTGCTGGTAAAATAGGTCAGGAGATATATTTCATACAAGAAGAGAAGAATAGCCCAATTTATGCCTATAAGGCTTATACCGACAAACGCCTGTATCAGCTCTCGTTCAGCAGTGTTCGTAATTACGGACGTGACTATGATGATGTTGCGTTTGTTGCACAAAAATCCCAGTCTGGAGATAAAGAGTTTTTCGGGTGTGTTTCTTCTGACGGAGAGATGATTATTCCTTGTCTGTGTAATTCGTATGAAGAAGCAATGCTATTGTATTTCAATCGTATGCGAGATGGATATACAAAATGGACAATGAGCGATACGAATAGATATAAAAAGAAAGTTGACCCATGGTGTAATTATTTTAAATTGCATGATACAATTCAAGAACAGTATTGGGATTATTAATATAGAAAGATTTGTTTTATGCATTACAAGAAAAAATTATAATGAAAACAATATTTCCACATAATTTTTACTGTTGTATAAGTACCATATTACATTCGATGGTATTTGTATTGCTATTGTTAGTTTCTGTAAAAGCGAACGGAGACACAATGGATGATAAATATAGAAGAAATTCCGTGTACAGTATGTTGATTAGTCACATAGAACAGGAAGACTTTTGTACGCTTATTCAGGGACAGTTTATGAATATTCCTGTTTCTGACAAATTTAACGACCATAATCTTGCTGTAAGGGTAATCAGCGTTGAAGGAAAAAAAGAAGTTACGGAGCAGACTGTCACTGATTTTGTCAATAGAAACAATATTGCTTCCCATATGGTGGCAAAATGGTTCAACCGTGATCAGAATACAGGTCAGTGCGATATGACACTCATTAAAAACAGAGGATTATATAATGCATCAGAGTTTGACAGAGAAATAGCTGCCCACAGTATGCGTGGTAATGCCTTATTGGAAGATGCTGGAGAGGATTTAATAGGTAATACCTATCTTATTGTAAATGACATAAGGTATATTGACAAAAACAAAGTTGCAAAAAAGATAGGTAGCATATTTACGATTGTTACTATGGTTGCAGCTGCGGCTGCAGGTGCGAAGTTAGGAGATGATTATGCTAAGAATATGATGTCACTTTTTGATGCACTGAAAGGTTTTAGCGTGAGAATCAATTCATATTTATACCAGTTGGAGTGGAATGACAATTTAGCAAATACATTTTATTCACAGTGTTATAGTGATGTTCCGTCTGAAAGCAAAAAAGATGCTTTCTTGAAATATAGCAAAGATTATAAGCTTAAATTCCTGGGTTCTGTTACTTCAAAAGGTTCTACTACTTCATATGCAGGTATAAAGAAAAGACAACCATGGCTGATGGTACGTAAGGCCATGGAACGAGCAATAGATGAGAATGTTGTTGATCTACAGAAAATGATTCCTGCTTTTCGTGCAAAAATTCCTATTTCGGCTATTGGTACATTTGTCAAAGCTCCGATAGGTAAAAAGGAAGGTGTGGAGGCAGGAAAGAAGTATGAGGTTCTGGAGGCGCGGCTCAACAACGGCAAAATGACATATAAACGTGTTGGTGTTGTAAAGCCTAACCCTATGATGATATGGGACAACCGTTTTATGGCAAGCGAAGAAAACAGTCCTGGCTCAAGTCTCGGAGCTACTTCGTTTATTATAGTGTCGGGAAGCAATTTTATGCCTGGGATGTTATTGAGAGAAATGTAGTCAATATCAACCTTTAAACATTATATATTATGAAAAATCATTTTGTTTTATTATGCCTTGTATTATGGTGTTTTGTTGCGAATGTTAACGCACAATATGATGTACAGTCTTTAAAAAGCGACTTAAAATCAAAAGACAATAAAATATTTTCATATAAAGGTAAAGAATTTGATTATCTGTACCTTCTTAATGTATCAGATGCAGCTAAGAAACAACAGAATGATGCAATATTATGTATTGACAAGAAGGGGGGTGTAGCATACGAAATTTCGGTAACTCATCCTGAAAAGGCAGAGTTTTACTCCCTGTATGAAGGCGACGAACATCTCATGCTAATGTATAGTCAAGAGATAAAAAATGAAAACTGCATACTTATGAACCGTATGGAGAAACGGAATATAAAACCAGAGTGGAATCCAGAGGTGATTCTTCAGATACCTGATAAACACAATGACGTTACAGATTGTGCTGTGTCGCCTGATGGCTCATATTTTGTTGTAGGTGGAATATATAGACCCAAAAAGAAGCAACCATATACAGCAAAGGTAACTGTAATTAACAGTAAAGGAAATAAACAATACGATCAATCAACATTTCTCACTACTAAGTGGACAAAGATGTATAATGTGAATATGAGAGTTTCAAATGACGGTGTCAGCTATTGCTCTTTCATAGATTATGATCCAAAAGCATATAATTCTGATATTGTTGCGTATATTTTTAACGAACAAACATGCTTTAAGGCTTCTGCCTTCTTTGGCTTAGCCTTCTATTATAAGACACCATTTAATTCTGTTGTAACCAATAGCGGAGATTTGATTATGTCTGGAATAAACAGTAACCTAACTCCATTTGTCTCATACTACAATAATAAAACTAAATTGCTCTCAACAAAGACTTATCAATTAGATGATCAATCAAGAGCCCAATTGGAATCTTCAATAGCAAGAATGTATAGTGCTAGTAGTAATAAATCAGACGGTAAATGGATTGAAACATGTGCCGTTCATGAATTTGAGGATGGTTCAATTGCTGTATTGTATGAACCAGAAGCTGGAGCTCATAGAGAATACCAAAAAACAAATACATATACGTATAAAGACAAGAAAGGTGTTACCCACACTAATACTATTACCACAACAGAAAGGGTGGACTACATACACTGGTCTGGTTGTGTCCTAGTTGGATTGTTTAACAAAAATCTTGAAACCAAGAAGTTTGTTGTATGCAATAAATTTCAGACATGGACTGGAAGTGATAGAAGATATACGAATCTCGATGGCCTTTCACATATGTCTTTTATGAGTAATGACAAACTTAAAGTGGTGTATTTTGATGCAAGCAACGAGGGGGATAGATGGAATATGTTTACGATAAAAAATGACGGTATTATTCAAAACAGTCAAAAAGTTATAGATTACACCAAAGCGGATTTTAAGATAAGAAATATCGACTTTACATATGATAACTATTGGATTGTACGACTCTATGGTGAAAACAAGAAGCGAAGAAACGATTTGTCAATAATTCACTTTGATACCGATAAAAATTCAAGTGAAAAAATAGATGACTCGGAGGAGAGCCCGGAATTATTCTAGTGTTTGGTGTCACTTTATTTCGCGTATCAACATACCTGGATAGAAATCACCTCCACTGAGCTTTTCGAAAGTTGTAAAACCTAAGTTTGCCCCTTCAGTGTTTTCTTCTTTTGCCATAAACCGATTATCCCATATTTTGTCTTTTACAGGACGAATAATTCCTGCTCGTTTGTATTCGATATGACCTTTGTTGTCCTCCACTACTTCGAGCACCTCAAAACGACTGTCTTCTGTAACACCTTCCTTCTTTCCAATCTCACAAGTCAGAGGTTGAAGACTTAAAAGGGGCGCTTTGATTTTAAATACATCGAAGTTCTTTTGGAGGTTTGCAACGTTTTCGTCCAAGGCACGTTGACATGCTTTGCGTACCATCATCTCCGGTTCCGACTCGTTTATGCCAATAAATGAAATGTCCTTTCCACTGCTTTCTTGCATGCCCAAATAAACCATAGCGAATTTGTCTCTGTTATTCTCAAAATTTTCTTTTTTCTTGTCGTCTGGTTTCTCTGTATATACCTGATTATACCAAAAGGACGCAGTAGCTTCATCCCATACAAGTTGATAAAGATAGGTCTTTATTTTAACATTGAATCCTTTATAACTTGATATGATATCGCCTAGGTTTTGCTGTTCTGAGGCATTTTTTCCATGTAAAGCATCTGCCGTATTAATGGCTGCATTTACAACACCTCCTATTACTGATGATCCTCTACTTTTATCAATGTATCGAATGTCGTTAATCAAAATAAAAGTGCTGCCTATCAGTTCTTCGCCTGCATCCATCAGCAAAGCATCTTTGCGAACAGAAAGAGCGGCTATTCTTTTGTCAACCTCCGATGCATTATTATAACCTCTTTCTTGAATCAGTTCCATACTACATTTTCCATCATTCTTTTTTCGCTGAAACCATTTTGCAACAAGGCGACTCGCAATTGCTTGTTTTTGGATGAATAAGTCAAAAGCATTCATTTTCGAATAGTCAGACGAATTGTCCACTCGAAACCCCTGATGTTGTTTGAGTCCTTTTTCTTCTATTTTCTTTTCAGATGTATAGAAAATAGTCTTCCCAAGCCCATGGTCGTTATATCTGTCAGGAACAGGGATTTTATTAAAGGCATCTTCTATTTCCTGTTCATACTCTAGTGAGCGGTGGCCAATCATTATAGAATATATAGAACCTCGACGATATAGAAAAACGTTGTCTTCTGCCCGGACAATCCAGACAGAAGACAACATAAGCATTATAACAACAAGATATGTTCTCATTTCTAATAAATTTAGAAATCCCAATCCTCAGATAGATTATCGTAGATTTTTATCTCATCAGGATTATTCTCTACCCATAGTTTTTTCTTTATCATATACTTCTTATTTTCCTCTATAATCTTCATCATATCCTTTGGATTTTTATCTGCGTCTATGAGTTTAATGTCTGCTGGAATTTCGAATTCAGAATCATCAACAGGTCTGGATTTAATAGAAGTAAGATACATGGAATTGGACATGAGGAAGTCAACATTCAGCATGTTATTAGAAATTTGTGATGCAACATTAGTTGTCACCTTCAAAGGAGTACCTTTGACATCAGGAACAAATTCTTGGTCAGCCATAGGTAATGATGGGTCTTCACAAATAGCAAATTCATTGTGAAGATTGGTTGAATTTTTAGTGCCAGCAGAATCTGTTGTTAACTCATATTTTACTTTATATACATTGCACTTCTTTCCCAGGATAATCATTGTTTCGCCAGTCTTTTCAACTGTACCCTTACGCATTGCTTCAACTTGCTTTTGGTTCTCAGTCATGTCACTAACAGTATAATATCCCTTCTTAATATATGGGAAATATACAGTTAATTTCATTTTGTCGCCAATTTTCTCTGAAATGGATATACCATTATTGTACGAGGTATACGAGCGAGTTTTGCCACCTTTTGTAACATTAGTTGATTCGTAGGCACCTGTGTAATAACCTGGATTATTGTCAAAATTCTTTTTCATGACGCTTTTGACAATCATCTTCGCAAGAATATTCTTGGTGAGTACTTGCGATTTAGCTTTTTGTACAGAGTTAACTCTTGCGGTAGTTTCACCTTCGAACGAGTCCACTGCCTGAGCAGTAACATATCCCATGCCAATAACCATTGACATAAAAAATAAAAGCATTTTTCCTTTCATAATTTAAAAATTTTAAAGATTAGTAAAAAAGAAAATAGGTTAATTATCTTATAAAGATTAGTTGCGTAATTCCTTTTTTCACTTTCATAATGCTAACTACTCCGACTTGTGGCTTTTTAATCCCATATTGCTTCAATGACACTTGTTCATTATGCCTTTTCTCATAACTCGTTATAGCTTAAAGTCTAATCATCCCGGTGCAAATATAAAATACCTATACAAATATACCAAATATTTCGTTTTTTTTAACAATAATGCCACAGGTAACTGACATATAAACCTAAAATCTACTATGAACTACAAAAGACTACAGAAACTGGAAGAGACTTTAGGGCAGTTGCAGAAGGTGTATTCTGATTTGGAGAGTATTCGTTATGAGGAACAGGAGGATTATGAGAGTATGCCTGAGTTTAAGCTATATTCAGAATTTATTAGAATCAGAGGATGCGGAAGAAAGTGCCCCCCAATTTTCTTGATTCTATGTTGTGCGAATACACTTGTGTAGTCATGATGTTAGTTTTCAACTTGCGAAGATACAAACTATTTTTCAATACATCATTCTTTTCTTTCAAAAATATGTTCATGATATCAGAGGTTATTCACTTATTCAGTTATTCACTTTTGACATTTAGGTTTTTCAGCTTCATTAGATAGAAGGAGAGAGAGTAATTATAATTTAATTAATAATTATAATTACTATATATATTATAATATATATAGTAAAATTCCTGTTTCATGTTTTTTCCAAAATACAGATGTCAAAAGTGAATAACTGAATAACTGAATAACTTTCCCTTTTTTTATTGAAAATAAATGCTGAAAAACTTGACTTCGCCTCTAAAATTTTGTACCTTTGCAACGTTGTTGCAAAACTCATAAAAAACAACATTTTTTGCTACATAACTATATAACAATTTTTTCATAGTTTAGAAACAAAAATTTCATAGTTATAGCAAAAAAACACACGATTCAAGGAAGAGGTTTTAAGGACGCGGTTATGATTTTTCATCCTTAAAATTTTTTATTTTTATGGCACTTAAGATTAAGGCAGTGGAACGACTGCTTAAGTTTGACAAGGAATCTACAGGCAAGTACCGCTACGTGATGAAGCCTGAGATGTACTCCAGTCTGAATCAGAACAAGGTGATCAAGGAGGCTGCTCTGCGCAGCGGTGTGAACCAGGGCGTGATGAAGGCATGCTGGGATGCAGCAGGTGAGGTAATCAAGGCATGGGCAACAGAAGGTCACTCTGTGGCGCTGCCAGGACTCGGCAACATGCGCTTCGGACTCCGTTCGAAGTCGGTAGAGAACGTGAACGACGTGAAGGCGTCTCTCATCACAAGCCGACGCATCATCTTCATCCCTTCTGTCGATCTGAAGGACGAACTGGCTAAAACGGCAGTTCAGATTACCTGCTACGACCGCAACGGCGAACTGGTGAAGCGCGTGACTACCGATGCCGGTGAAGTCGAAGACCCAGAAGGTGACGAGACTGGCGAGTCTGACGGCAAGACCGGAGACAACGAAAACGAAAACCAAAACGAAAACGGTTCTAACCAGAACCAGGGTGGTAGCACAGGCGGCAACACTGGCGGCAACGACAACCCAGGCGGAGGTGGCGGTACCGGTGATGGCACTGACGAGAGCTAAAAATAATGCATAATTCATAATGCATAATTCATAATTAAGCGAAAACGAAAACTGGGTGAGCCCTTCGGGGCTCCCTTTCCTCTAACGAAAGACGAAAAACGAAAAACCTGTAAACAGTAAACGGTAAACAGTAAACTAAACATT
>OCTX012220923.1_pt1 | contig 35648 bp, 50 predicted proteins | sample 1539691 | NCBI WGS metagenome assembly OCTX01 (sample SAMN02144231, study PRJEB22623) | gut metagenome | biome: sheep rumen | host: Ovis aries | place: New Zealand
ATGTTCAAATAAGATTGTCGCCTTACATTCCACAATATGTTGATATCGATATCATCAACAACATCAAATGCGACAAAATCATCGTTGAATTCTTACGTGTGAATCATCGAATTCAGAAACGATTCAATATTGATTATTCAGAATTCACACACAACGAATGATGATACAAACATCTGCCACTTGAAAAGAAAAAACAGCTACTTGCGAAAATCAAGAAGCCACAAATCAGCGTGTGTGAAGATGTTGAATCACACTATCAATACCGAAAGCAACATTTCAATTTTGATTCAGAAGATTGTTGTAATCTTAGAAAATAGATATTTTATTTCATAATACACTAAAAGAAAAATGAATATTGAAGAAATTTCAAAAATGCAGATTGAAGACTTGCCTATTGATTCGTTGATTCCTTATGAACGAAACAACAAGATTCACGATGAAACACAAATCAACAGAATCGCAAACAGTTTGAAAGAATTCTGATTCTTACAGCCACTTGTTGTTGATAAGAACAACGTGCTTGTTGTATGACATTGAAGACTTGAATGAGCGAAGAAACTATGATTGAAAACAGCACCTTGTGTTCGTGCTGAAAAGCTTACAGAAGCACAAATCAAGAAATACAGAATTCTTGATAATAAGCTGAACGAATCAGAATACAATCTTGCGAATCTGAAAGCAGAAGTCGATTCGCTTGATGATTTCAACATTTGAGATTTAGAAATCAGCGTTGATGAATTATTCCCAGAACTTGAAACGCCAGAATTTGATGAAAATGAATTTTGATGATGAAGTTGAAAAGATGTATCAGATGAAATTTGAAAAGAATATTCAATCTTGTTGAAATTCAGTTCATCAGAAGAACAACAAGTGATGTTTGATAATCTGAAAGAAATGTGATGATTTTTAGATATCAAGATTCTATAAGACTATGAAATTCAACATCAAAAAGAAAACAGACATTTCCGGGTCCTTCAAATCGCAGTATGTGAAATGAAAGTTCGATATCGATTGAAACTGATTCGAAGATGTCTTTGAATGAGAAATTCCTATCGAATGACTTGAACGAAATGTGTGAGTGATTGTCTGACCGTCTTGAACGTGAAAGTCAACAATCGCAAAAGAACTGTTTTGAGATATGTTCATCGATTTCACTTACTGAAACAAAGCTGTGATTGATGAACTTGATTGAAACATCGATGAAATCATCAATCTATTCAACAAAGTATGATTCAACACGCCGAAATCACGATTGAAGCCTTATTCAGTATTGAGTAATTGAGAAAAAATGCGTGTTGATTTAGTGAAAGCTTTGTTGAGCAAGAATGACATCATCATATTCGATGAATTCACATCAGTCGTTGATAGAATCGTCGCACAAGTTTCAAGCTATGCGTTGCAGAAGAATATCAGAAAACAGAATAAGAAGTTCATTGCTATCACTTGCCACTATGATGTTCTTGAACGATTAGAGCCAGACCGAATATTTGATACGAAGACGTTTTCTTTTATTCAAGGAATGATGTCGCCAAATACAAAAGACCGTCAATTGAATGCAAAATCAGACATTGAACAGTCGATGAACGAAAGATATTTCAAAAGTATCACTATCTAAGCCACCAACACAGAACGCCATTTCCGAGCAAAGACATATATGTGCTTGAATATAAGAATGAGCCTATTTGATATTGTTCTGTTCAACACTTCCCCCACCCAACAAACAAGAAGCTGAAAAAGATTCACAGACTTGTGATTCGCCCAGACTATCAATGATTGTGAATATGAATCAGATTTCTTGAATCTGTGTGTGAAGAATATGCGAAAGATTGATACGACATAAGAATCACAACATCAAGTCTTTCACTATTGAACTGATTGAAGAACAGCAAGAATCGAATATGCACATCATATTGAATGTGATGAATCTGATGAAAAAAAAGTCAGCTATACAACAACTTGCAAAAGACAATGGCGAAAGACAGAAAAATATGAACTTTTAGATACATAATCAGATAGAAATGAAAACAAAGTTTGACCGAAACGCTTTGAAGCTTGAATTCATTGAATCTGATTTCAATGAAGTGAAGTGATTTATAGAAGCCAAAAATATACCATATCACAGACAGACAAGAGAAAGCACGAAATGACGAACGAAAGAAAAACAAGAAATGAAAGCGAAGATTGTTGAAGACGCAATCAAGATGAATGCGAAGAAGCAAGCGAAAGAATTGTCTGTGCCACTTGAAGACTTGATGAAATGAAAGAAAGCTGTGCTTCAATTGTTGCTTCATCAAGTTGCGAAGTATGTGAAATCAAATCAAGAAGACAAGAAGCCAAAAGAAATTGATGTCGCAGACGCTGAAAAGATTTTGAAGATGTTCAAGACTGAACTGTGAGAGCCTGCAACTATTTGAGCGAACTACAATATGAACGCGAACAAAGTTGAGTGATTGACAGACGAAGAATCTGAAGCCCTTGATATTCTGTTCAGTCAGAAAATCGCAAAACCTAAAAAGTCAAGCAATTAGATTTGAACTGACATTGATGAAAATCGTTCCCGAAGCGAAATGAAAATTACATAATATTGACATTTATCAAAAACAAATATTGAATGAATCAAGAACAAGCAATCGAGATGTTGAAAAAAAGCAGTTTGTTGAGAAACAAATATTTTGAACGCAACTTCTTTGATTTCTGCAAGTTCTATTTTCTTGAATATTATACATTCGACACGCCAGATTGTTTGATTGAGATATACGACGCACTTGAAGAATGAAAGAATGTGTTCATTGAGTGATTCAGATGAAGTGCAAAAACAACGATTGCACAGATGTTCGTTTCACGATGTATCGCATACAAGAAAAAAAGAAACATTATGCGATACGCACAGACAATCGACAATGCAGAAGAAAATCTGACCTATATTGCAAATTCATTCATTTGAGACACTGATTGATGAGAAAGATTCGTGCGTGATTATTGAAACTTATACTACCCAGAATATGCAATCAGATGATGACAGAAGAAAATCAAGCGTATTGATAAATTCATCACAGAAAATGATTGCTATGTCAGAGCAATGTCTTTGTGAACATCACCGAGATGAAAAAACTATACAGCACCAGACTGAAAATTCAGACCAGATTTATTGATTTTTGATGATGTAGATACAATCAACAGCACAGATTCAAAAAAGAAAATCGACAAGAACTTTGAATTCTTATTGAATGAAGTTCTTTGATGAACGACATCAGCGACACAGATGATATTTCTATGAAATACAATCTATGAAGATTGACTTGTGCCACGCTTTCGTGAACACATCGCAAAAGACAAGAATCGAATCACAATCAGAATTCCGATATATGACAAAGACAATCATATTGTTCGAAATAGATTCGTTGAAACAGACAAAGAAGCTGAAAAGCTGAATGAATGAATAAGAGATTCAAACAGAAAATACACATCGCTTGAATCAGAACGCAGAAGATTGTGAAGCATATCATTCAATCAGAACTATATGCTGATTCCTTACGTTCTTTGACAGCACATCATTTCAAGAGATATGATTCAGTATGATGAAAATTGCAGATGATACAAATTCGATTTCATTCAAATTTGAGTTGACCCAGCTGTGAGTGAAAAAGAGTGAAGCGATGAATATGCAATCAATATCACGTGATTCTTATGAGATAGAATCTATCACCTTGAATCAATCTGATTGAACTGAAAAGAGAAAGACATTTGAGCTTCTGCAAATATCGTGTTTCAGAATTATTCAAGATACAATGCAAAACGTGTGATTGTTGAAACAGTTGCTTATCAACAAGTCTTGAAGAACGTGTTCAAGCGTTTGTGAATGGCTGTTCAAGAATACAGAACAATCAAAGACAAAACAACAAGACTTCTTGAAAAACAAGTGTTGTTCGAAGACAAAAAAGTGTTCTTCGCACCGTGATATTGAAACGATGTCTTGATTGAACAGTTGCTTGTGTTCCCAAATTGAGAACACGATGACAGAATCGACGCAATGCTTCTCGCAATGCAACAACAAAACAAGAGCTTTTTTATTTCTTCATTTTAGAAAAAGATGAGAAGAAAATCTGAACGATATTCGCCAGTTCAAAAAGCCGAAGCTTATGAAGTCGTTGTTTGTGAAAGAATGATGATGATGTTTTTGAGTGAAGTGAACAAAGATTGAGAAGAAGAAAGATTCACGACAGAAATCACAATGTTTGAGTTTCGAAAATACATTCAGAAGAAAAAAGATTCGCTTGACCCAAATCTATTCGAATATGCTGAATCAAGAGCAAATGCACTTGAAGAACGCAAAAAAGAATAGTTTGAGATATTTTTATTCTTAATTATTAGACAAAATGTCAGAAAGAACTTACACAAAAATCGATGAATTCAATTTCAAGATTGAAGAAGACAGACATCTTGAAGAAACACTTTCAATCGATAAACAATTCAACTATCTTGCACAATGCTTGAACTGATTGCGTGATTGTGTGAAGAATGCGAATGAGTTTCAAGACAAGTTCGTGAAAATCGTTGAAACATACAATCGATATGTTGATATGATGACAGAAGCAAAAGAAAAGTGTTGATATGATTACAAGTTGCCAGAAAAAATTGAATTGCCAGATTGCTTTTCAATCATTGAAGTGAAAATCGAGAACATTCCGACAGTTGATTTCAAACTGAACGAATCAAAAGAGAAGTAGGTGAAAACCTACTTTTTTTCGAAATGTTTTGTGCATTCATTGTTCGTGATTATAATGCAAACAATGATATTTATATCACAAGACGTCTGAATGTGATTCGCAGAAAAAATCAAAAGTTTAGTTTCAAAAACGCTTTGAATCAGAACAAAATCTTTTTCGAATAATCTTCAAAGTCTTTCTTCACTATTGAGAAACGAATATTCTCTTGATTTGAATACATACTATATGCTGTATGAATTCAATTGAGATGTTCGTCAAGCAATTCAGAAGATTGCGAATTGAGTTGCAAGAAATTGAATATACTTACAAGATAATCAGAGAAAGACAATAGAAAACAACATCATCACTGATGAAGTTGCTGATTTGTTCAAAGCACCGACTTTCTTGAAATGGAAGAAAGACCTATACAGAAACTATATGCTTTCGTGAGAATTATATATTGCACCAATCAAGAACGATTGATGACAAACAATCTGATTTGACATCATCGATTCAAGACTTGTTTCAAAGACTGTTGATGTATATTGATTCATCACAAAGTTCACAGTTCAAAGTCAATGAAAGATTCAAACATACGCACCGAATGAACTTGCATTCTTCAAACGAGAAGATTCAGTGAATTCACAAGTTGATTGAATGTGAGTATTGAACTGATGTGTATATGACGCACTTTCAGACCTTGAAGCACAGAAAACAAACTATTCATTCTATAAGAATTCAGCGATTCCGTCAGCATTGCTTCTTCTCAATGATAATCTATCAGATGAAGAAATGCAGAACGCAAAAGACCAATTTGAAGCACAATTCAAATGAAGTTCAAATCAACATAAGACAATGGTTGCTTGATGAGTGAAAGACATCAAAACAATATCATTGACACCACGTGATATGGAATTCATCAATCAAAGACATCTGACAACAGAAAAGATTTCAGCTGTGTTTGGTGTTCCGAAGACAATATTGTGATATACAGAAACAGTGAATTACAACAACTGAACGAATCAAAGAAAAGAATTCATCGAGTGAACATTGAGACCACTTGAAAGCGATTTCGAACATATATTGAACAAATTGCTTGAAATGTTCAGACCAGATTTATTCGCAAAATTACGAATCAAAGCTGATTGAGAACAACTTGAAGAAACACAAGAACGAATGGAATGATTGAGAAAAGATGTTGCAAGCTGAATAATGACAATCAATGAAGCGAGAATTGAAAGATGATTTGAAGCATTGCCAGATGAAAACGCTGACAAATTGCTTGTTTCAAGAAACGTTGTATTGCTTGAAGATATTGCACTTGACCCAGTTTTATATTCTGACGAAACTTAATCAATGAGCGTTTCAGCAGATTATAGAAGACTTCTCAAAAGAGAACTGAAAATCAGAACAATCATTGAAAAGTCGTTCAAGAGACAAAGTGAATTCTTGCAAAACAACGTGAAAGATTTGTATGAGAATTACAAATTGAACATCGAAATCACACGAAACAATCTGAACAATGAACACGTTCATCTATACCCAGACAAGAAAGACCGATACGATGTTGAAAATAATGAGCCGTTGTGATGATTCCGAAAAGAAATGTGAGTTGATGATTTGCTGGAAGATATGAAGCCACAAATCAAGAAAGCTGTTGAAAAGTGATACAAGAGAAGTTTCAGACTATTAGAGCCTTTGTTGATAGAAAATTGATTCAGATACTATTATGACACGATTGATAATTATGCAAACAAGCGATGAGAATTACAATTGTCGAATTATAGATGAGCAATCAGCTATACAACAAAGCACGATGTGATTGAGATACTGAAAAATTGAATAGATAATCATTTGACAGTTGATGAAGTTGCAAAACAGATTGAAGCAAAAAGTGAAGTATTGTTCGGAAGATGACGTGCAAATACGATTGCAGTGAGTGAGATGTGAAAAGCATACGAATATTGAAACTTTCAGCCGATTGCACAGCTTCAAAGCGTATGAATAGAAATGGAGAAGAAACGAGAAACTTGCCACGATTCAAAAGTAAGAGAAACGCACAGACAATGTGAAGAAGAATGACGAGTGAGTGTTGACTATATATACCCAAGTGTATGAGTTGATATTGCACCTTGATGACCGAACTGTCGTTGCACAATGTTATACAGAAGAAAAAAATAAGATTTATATTTTATCAAAGACCAGATGAAGAAATTCAAACTCGTGAAAGAAAAGTGATACTTCCAATCACTACGAGAAACAAAATCAGTTCAAGCTTTGGAAGATTGAGCTGTTGAAATTTCGTGATATGCTTCCACGAAAGACAAAGACAGATGATGAGACATCGTCGAGCCGAAAGCTTTTCAATCAGCACTTGAAAGATATATGACAAACCCAATTGTGCTTTTGCAACACAAAACAGACAAGCCAATCGGAATTGTTGAAGAAGCTGATATTGATGACAATTGATTGTTTATCAAAGCGAAGATTTCACAGAACACTGATTGAGTGATTGATTTGATAAAAAATTGAGTGCTTCGTGCATTCTCAATCTGATATTCAATCAAAGATTATGAAACAGATGTTCGTGAACTTCCAGATTGAACATACGATATGACAAACATCATCAAAGACCTTGAACTATATGAAATCAGTGTTGTTTCAGTTCCGATGAACCCATACGCACTTTCAAAATCAATTGAAGATTCGCTTGAAGTAGAAGAATCAGAAGAAGAAAAATCTGATGAAGAAGTTGCTGATAATGTTGAAGAAGAAAAAGTTGAAGAAGTTGAAACAGTTGAAGAAGAAAAAGTTGTTGAAAATGATGAAGAAAAGTCAGTTGAAGATTGAAGCGAAAATGAACAGAGCGAAGAACAAGTTGAAGAATGAACAGATGTTCAAGAAGAAGAAAAAACTGATGAATCTGAATCAGTTGAAGAAGAACACCCAAACGAAGAAGTTGAAACAAAAGAGATGAGCGAAGAAGAAAACGAGAAAGCTGATGAAAGCAACGAAGAAGAAATTGTTTCTGATGACGATTCTTCTGATAATCAAGAAGCAGATGAAAATTCTGAAATAGATGAAGAATCAGTTGAAGAAGATTCTGAAAACGCTGTTGAAACACAAGCGAACGATGAAGAAGTTGTTGAAACACACAATGACGAAGTCGTTGAAACGAAATCAATTGAAACTGAATCACAAAAGCAATTCGATTTCAAATCTGAATTTGCAATGCTTCAAAAATCATTTGATGAGAAACTTGCAGAAAAAGATGAAAAAATCAAATCGCTTGAATCAAAAGTTGAGACAATGACAAAGCTTTTCGCTGAATCAGTCGAAACTATTGATAGAATGGCGACTGCTGTGAAAAACACACCAGTCAATAGTGGACTTCAATATAAGAGACCACTGAAAAAATGATGATACTTTGACATTGCGTCAATCATCAAATCTTTATAAAATATTTATTCTTTAATCGTTTTTACAAATGAAACTAAAAGACATCGTTCTCGAAGCTAAAAAACAAGCTTGATTCGAGATAAAAGAAGAAGAAGTTGTTGCAAAAGAAGAAGTCGTTGAAGAACAAAAAGCCAACGAAGTGATGAACACTGGTGCAACAAATTTCTGACAAGAACTTATTCCTACAAATGTTCTTGCTGACCCTTTACTTGATATGCTTTGAAACTATTCAAGATTATTGCCATTGCTTCCTTGAAATCACTGAAACAATATGGCGATTTCAGAAAAAGTTCCTGTAATCGGAGAAGCAAACTTGTTTCAATGAAATTCTGAATGGACTACTGGTGCAGGAAGTATTACACCAGCAAACAACGGACCAATGACTGATTCAGTTGTAATTAGTCAATGACAGTTCATCACAACTGTTTCTGTATCTGACAGAGAATTGACTTATGCAACAGACAGACTTGAAGCAATAATCAGAGAAAGAATCAACAGAGCAGCCGGTGAAACAATCGACGCTTTCATCATCAATGCTGATGACACTGCTTCTGCAAGTTGAAACATCAACTGAACATATACTGGTGCACCATATTTCACACAGTGAACAAATGGAATCAGAAAAGTCGGAATTGCAAATACAGCCGTTTCAGTTTGAACAATCACTGCTGGACAATATCTTGAAGTGAAGAATGTTCTTGATGAAAGATATCAAGGTGAGTTGAACAATTTATTGTTCATCGAGCCAGCAAATGTTTACAACAAAACATTGCAACTTTCTGAACTAATTACAATTGATAAGTTCGGACCAAACGCAACAATATCAGCTGGTGTTCTTGCTAAAATCTGGAATATTGACGTATTAGTTTCAAAATACTTCCCAGCTTTGACAGATACAACAGGAGTTGTTTCTTGAACTGCTGCCAATAATACAAAAGGAAGTTTCGCTTGTATATACAAGCCAGCTGTTCAATATTGATTCTGAAAGCCACTTCAAATTGAAGTTGGACGTGTTCTTTGAAAAGGTGTGAACATCGTTGCAACATTTGAGTTCTGATTTGCAATCGTGAATTCAAAAGCTGGACTTTGAAAGACAGTTTGACTTTGAGTGAACGCAACAGTTTAGTCAATATATATTCAATGGAAGAACGGCTTCGTGTCGTTCTTCCGAAGAATTTATTTCATATCTATTCATCAAATGAAGAAGAAAATATTGAAAGCAATTCTTGAAGATGAAGTTGTTGATTGAGTTTCTGTGAAGAAATGAGAAAAACACGAATTCGATGAATCAATGGCTGATTATTTATTAAGAGCATATTGAAATCATCGAGAAGAAGTTCAAGAAGAAGCAAAAGAAGAAAAAGCTGAAAAGAAAGTCAGCAAAAAGAAATAATTTATCAAGAATCAAATCACAATGTATTCAACACTTGCAGAATTCAAATCATATCTATGAATAGACGTTTCAGATACAAGTCAAGACACACTTTTGACAAGTATTTTGAAAACAGCAAATTCAAAATTGAATCATCTTTGTTGAGTTGATGATTTTGCAAAATGAACATTCAAGCAAACAATCGAATCAAGATGAATCTTTGATACTGCGAGATGACTTGAATTCTATTTGAAAAACAAGCCAGTCGCAAGTATAGACAAAATGAATTGAACTGCGTATGAATGAACAAAGTGAACTGATTATTTGATAATTTATGACAGACGTGCAATTTTCAAGAAACTGCAATTGAATGACTGGTGAATGCTTGAAATCGAATATACAGCTTGATTTGAAACAATACCAGATGATTTGAAACTTCTTGAAATGATGTTGTGATGTGCAGAACTGCCAGATTCAATGAAAGCTGAATATGGTGTTTGACTTTCATCATACAGACTTTGAGATGAACAAATCACGTTTTGAAGCAAATCTTGAAGCTGAACATCATCAATGACATCTGATGATATATATTTCAGTTTCACAGCATTGCTTGACAAATACAAGAACTTTAATTTGCCACTATAAAAGAAACGATGTGAATTCTTTACAATAAAAAAGCAACATTGTATTCATATTCGAGAAATGCGAATTGAGTTTCATCATATTGAAACGAGTGAACATTGTTCGCTTGCAACATACAGCCATTGAATACAAAAGATTGAATTGAATGAGTTGATTTCTTGAAGATGAAAAAACTATATTCAGACAAACAGCTGAATGTTTGAGACAAAGTTGTTTGTGATGATGTTGTGTATATTGTAGATAGAACAGAACATCGAGATTGAACAAAAAGAAAGTTCTTCAAATCATTTATAATTGAAAGCAATTGAAACTAATGGACGTCAAACTTGAATGAGACCGAAACAAATTATTCAAACTATGAGACAATGTTTCGTCAGCTGTTCAGCTGATTCTTGTTGATGTGTGATTGTTGATTCAGAACAGTGCAAAACAAAACGCACCAGTTCGAAGACGTGAGCAATACCCAAACACACCGAGCAATCAGAAAAGAAGATGATGAACATTGAGAAAGAGCATTTGAGCAGATTTCGATTTTATTCAAAGATGAACAGTTATTGTTTGAAGTGATGTCAAATATGCAAGAGTTCGTGAATATGTGAATAATCTCAACCCACATACGAAAAGATACTTGCGAAGATGATATTCTGAAAACAAGACTGAAATCAAAAACATCATCTATAATGATTTATCAAAAGAATTGAAATAGAAAATGACAACTTACAGCTTCAAAGAAATTTGAGACACAATATATCAATATATGAATCAAATCAAAGATGAAGATTTGAAGCTTTGAGCTGTTTTCAATCACGACATCAAAGTCGAGAATTGAATCAGTCTGCCAGCGATAGTTATTACACCAAGCAATTGAGCAGTCAGTCTTCTTGATAGTTGTTCGTTTGAAAATCAAATCAACTATACTGTCAGACTTTTCGACAGAACACAAAAGGACTATTCAGATATTGAAGACAATATGAGAATAGTTGCTGATATGGTGCTTCAAAAGTTGAAACAAATCTGAACAATTACTTGGAATAATAGCAACTGAAAGACTGTGAAATGCGAATTCGATTATGAATGGTGATTCACAGATACACAAGAGCCATTGCGTGTATTCGAAATCACGTGCAAATTCACATCAGTTGACAATTAGTTTATTCTTTAATCAACATCAAAATGGCGAGAAAATGTAAAAACTGCCCAGAAAAAGAAGAAATCAAAAATGTTGAATCAAAACAAGAAAGAAAATTCAACTTCCCAACGCTTTGAATTGTTGTAGAAGCAAAAAGTCTTGAAGAAGCATACAAGAAAGTCAAAGCGATGACGGAATACAAAGACAAATCTATTGACTAATTTTATTCAATAATCAATTATCAAAATGTCAGACGCATTTATCGGAAGAAAGTCAGCAATATGACTTTGAATCGAAACAACAAGATGAACAGCTGTTCAGCCAGTAGTATGGTTGCCAAAAACAGCGTGAGTTCTCAATCCAACAACAGAATCAGCAACAGATGATTCTTGATATGGTGTAATTGATGAAGTATATGATTCTTTCACAACGAAAAACTTTTCTTGATTGAATCTTGAATGAATCGTGAAAAATGATTCAATTTGATATTTATTGAGACTTGCATTGTGAGAATACACACAATTGAAAGCTTTCAAGTGAACAGTTTCTTGATGAACACCTGCAAGATGAGATACAGTTTCTTGATGAACATTGAGAAAAATTCTCACAATCGGAAGCACAACTTATTATTGCTTCGATTGAGAAGTTTCAGCTTGAACAATCACAAATTGAACGTGGACTTTGTCAGCAACAGAAGAAAATTCATTCTATGTTCATTTGTTCAGTAGATTGAACAGCAACACACACCCAAGTGCTACAATTTGCGATATTGACCCAACAGCTTCATCTTATGCACCATTCTCAATGATAAATACATTCGAATTGAGTTGTGAAGTTTGAGACTATATGAAATTCAGTGCAGAATTTCAATGAAAGCAAATGCAACCATACGCAGAATGAACAGAGCCAACACCAGCATATTCAGATGAGCCAGCTTTCACGGCTTCAATGTGTTGAGTAAAATTTGCAGATTCTGAATCAGAATTGAACGGTGCAACTGAACAATGTATGCAAAATTTCAGAGTTGCAGTGAATAAAAATCTGACTGATATTCAATGTTTCGGAAGCACAGACATCGAAGCTTTATACAATCAACAGTTCGGTGTTGAATGAGATTTTGAAGCTTTGTTTGATGATACGACACTTCGTGATTATGCTTTGAACAGCACAAAGAAAGCAATCAGATTCTATGCAGAGAATTCAACAGCTTCTGATTTTTCTGCGATGTATGTTGATTTGTTCAAAGTTTGATTGAACGATTGGACGAAAACAGACGCAAATAATGAAATCGTAAAACAGACAATGTGATTCACTTGACAATATTCAAATACAGATTGAGCAACAATTGAAGTTGTTCTTATCAACTGAAATTCTGCTTGATACTAATACAAACGGCGACTGCTGGCTTTCTTTCTCTTGTGCCGTGTAGTCGCCGAATTCAAAACAAGAGATTCTATTTATTCTTTAATCACAAGAGAAAATGAAAGTAAAAATTGAAAACACAGAAATTGAAATCACATTTGCTTCAACATATACAAGATGAATTGATAAGGAATTTCAGAAAATTCTTTTCAAAGATGTAAAAGCGAATTCAAATTCTGTTTCAGAATGAGTTGATTTGAATCTTGCGAATGTGCAAGACGCAAATGATTATCTTGTGAAAGCAATGACAAATCTGAATGAAGAACAGATTTCAAAGCTTTCAATAGATGATTACAACAAAATACTTGCTGAAATCGATAAAATCAAAATACCCAGCAAATAATAATGAAATCATCAATCAGTTCATCAGAACATTGAAGAACTGAAAGAATATGACGAAAGAACATCGTGATTTCGTATTGATAAAAGAACTATATCATTGCACACAGAAAGAGCTTGATGAACAAGATGAATCTGTGTTGCAATTGCATTTCACGATGTTGCAGAAAGAAAGAGAACACGAATATATTGAACAGAAAAGAGCAGAACAGAAAGCAAAAATGAAAGCTTTATCAAATAAGAAATAATCAATGGCTGATTCTTCACAATACAATCTATCATTAGTTATTACAGCGAACAACAAAGCAGTTGAAGAACTGAATAAAATTTGAAAATCAGTCGAAAATGTGAAATGATGAGTTCTGCAATTGTCTGAATCAACGAAAAAGACTTTGAAAACTGTTTGAGCAACTGCGACTGCTGTTGCTTGAAGTGTTGCATTGCTTTGAAAATCATTCATTGATTCTGCACTTGAAAATGAGCCACTTCAAAGAAGTTTTGAAAGACTTTCAGAATCGGCTTGAATTGCCAGTGATGAAATGTTGCAAGCAATGAGAAAAGCTTCAAAATGAACAGTTTCAGATACAAAACTTATGGCTTCTGCCAATACTGCACTTTCATTGAGTGTTGTGAAATCAGCTGATGATATGGCGACACTTATGGAGATTGCAAGAGTGAAATGACAAGCAATGTGAAGAAGTATGGAAGAAGCACTTGATGACATTGTGAGATGATTATGACGTGCAAGCCCAATGATTCTCGACAATCTTTGAATCGTAATCAATCAGACAGAAGCACAAGAAGAATATGCAAAATCACTTTGAAAAACAGCTTCTGAATTGACAGAAGCAGAAAAGAAGCAAGCACTTGTGAACGCTGTTGTGAAACAGTGAAAAGAAGAATTGCTTGCGACGTGAGAACTTCAATTGACAATGGCTGAAAGATTGCAAGTTGTGAACGCACAGCGAGAAAATATGAAGAACACAATTTGAGACGCATTGTTGCCAATTCTTCAACAAGTTCTTGAAAAAATCACACCACTGATTCAAAAGGTTGCTGACCGAATCAATGAACACCCAAAACTTACAGCAAATATTCTGCTGGCTGTTTGAGCAATTTCTTCATTGATTGCTGTTGTGAGTTGACTTGCACTTGCATTGCCAACAATTTCAACTGCAATTTGAGTTTTGAGTTGACCTATCTGACGAATCATTTGAGCAATCACACTTGTTGCAACAGCACGAGCGAACAATCGATGATGAATCAGAGAAAAAACAGCAGAAGCAGTTGAACATATTGAAAAAATAATATGACCACGATTAGATAAACTTCAAAAACGACGAAGTGAACACGGTGAAACTGTGATGATATATGTTGAAGAAATCTTTTGAGCGATTGCAGATACAATCTGAACAACGCTTTGACTTGTTGCAACTATTTTTGCGTGAACATTTCAAACAATTGAATCTTGAATCTCATTCTTCAAAGCATTCTTGAATTGAGATACAGAAGAAATGCAGAATATTTTGATGAATCGAGCAATCAATATTGATAATTTATTGACCGAATCATTTTGAGAAACACGAACAAACATCAAAAACTGATTGCAACAATTCATTGATGATGTGATTGCAAAATTCACAGCATTGAAAGACAGAGTGATGTCAATTGTTCAATCAATCAAGAATGCGTGGAATAATGCAAAAGAATCAGTTTCGTGAGCTGTTTCAAAAGCACGAGATTATGTTTCATCGCCATTCAAAGCGTGATGATGAACTGTGTATTGATGACAATCATATATTGTATGAGAAAACTGACCAGAATTATTTGTGCCAAGTCAAAGATGAAGTATTGTGCCAAATAATCAGATTACAAACAACAACTGAATTGAAATCAATATTTCGTGAGTGAGCGTGAGAAATGATTCAGATATTCAGAATCTTGCAGATGAAATCGCAAGAAGAATCAAACTTGAAAAAAATTATTGAATAATTTAATCATAAAAAAACGAGAATGAACAAAGTGAATAATATCATCAACAGCACATTGCTTGCAGAAATTCCGTTTCACGCTGAACAAGTAAGTTCTGCAAAATTTGCCTTCAATAATCGAAGTCTTGACAATTGAACAAGTATCAGAGTCAAGTCTTGTGATTATGATGATATTTGAGCAATTGATTTCGAAACATACAAAATTCCACTTGAAGATTGATGATGAGTATTGTGAAAATATTACAGAACAAAGAAAATCACATTTGAACTTTCACTTGTTTCAAGTTCACTTGAATGATTGAATAATCTGATTGATGAATTGAAATTTCAAACATCACCAACAGAAAAGAAATTGACGATTGTTGTGAATTGAGTTGTGAGAATTCGAACAGCAACATTGACGAGCTTGAAATTCAACAGACAAGCATACAATGTGAATCGAATCTGAAATGTGATTCTTGTTTTTGATTGTGTGAAACCTTTATCATATTTGCTAAACCCAAGTGCAAAAACAGAAGTTTGAGTGAGTGGTGATTATCAAAGCTGAATAATATACAATTGACGTGCTGATTCATACCCAACGCTGACAATTACAGCAACAACATCAGCAACTTGATTGTCTTTCACATTGAACTGATATGAAGTTTCAATTCCGAATACATTGCCAGCAAATTGAGTTTTGATTCTTGATTGAGAAACAAAGAAATGCACATTGAATTGAACAGAAATTCAATATTTTTGACCGTTGACACCTTTGAAATATTGAGAAAATATTTTTTCGATAAATTACAGCTGAACATTCACATATAATTTATCTTATTATACAAGATTTCTATAATGAAACACTATCAAATCAAGACATATCAAAGAAATTGAACATATATCGAAACGATAAACCCAAACAATGTTTTGAATGAAATCAGTTTTTCATCAAATATAAATTGATGAGTCTGACAATTGACGATTCAGACAGATTACCCAGTGAACACATCAACATATACTTGATGAGAATTGGTGAAAGTTCGAATGTATGACGAAAATCATCTTGAATGAAAACAAATATACTATTGATATATTTCGCAGATTGTGAGAACACAAGAAACATCAAGAAGCTATTTCAACTTGATTTGTTTGTGATGTGCTTCATTGATGAAAAAAATCATATATACAAATTGAGACTATACAAAAACACCGTCTGCAATGATTACAGACGCATTGAATTATGTCAGAACTTATTATTCTTGCTTGACTGCGTGAACGATTGATTCAACAGATACAGCAACACAGAATTTCACACGAGATTATGATGATTGCTTTGATGTGATAAAAACAACAGCAGAAACAGTTTGAAAGAAACGATTTGTCGATTGAGAATGAAAATTGCAATTCTTCGCAACGTGAACGAATCATATTCTTCATCTATGATATGATGTTGAAAAAATTGTGATGACAGATTCAATTGAGCCAGTTGTGAATTATCTATATCTTGAAAGAAATGATTGAACAGTTGCAACATATACAAACGCAACATCAATCACAAATTATTGAAGAAGTGAGAAATACAAATCAAATACAGAATTGAACAGTTCTGCAACACAAGATGAATATTGAAACAACTATATTTCAGAGAACAAAGACGCAACGACAAATATCACAATCACATTGAATACAAATTATTCATTTGAAGACATCAAGCCGTGAGATACAGTTTCAATCGTGAATACTGATTTGACAATCACAGATTTGCCAATCAATAAGATTCAATATTCACCAGACAAATGTATTTTGACTATTGAAAAAATCGATACATTGCGAAATGTAATTTCATAATTTTATATCATACAACAAAAGAAAATGGTTGAAGTATATGCAACAGCAAACAACGCCAGTTCAACGCTTACAAATTCAATCTGAACAGCAACAACAACGATTGCAGTGAATGATATTGATGTCTTCCCAACGACATTCCCATTCATCTGCACGATTGAACATTTTGATGAAGATTGAAACTGTATCACAAGAGAAATTGTGAAAGCAACTTGAAGTAATATTTGAGCGTGAACATTGACCGTTGAAAGAGCAGTTGAGCAATGTGTTTCAAATGATACTGCAACGCCGAAAATTATGCAACAAGATGCACACATTTTCTATGCGTGAGATGTGATTTGATTGACTGCGACTGCTTGATTGCTTGCGAATCTGTATTGAGTAGCAACTGATGTGCAAGACTTACAGAATGACATTCAAGACATTGTCGATTTTATTTCTTCATTGTAATGAGTAATGGCTTATTGATTGAGAAACAATGCAACATCAAAGCTGACTGCTTGAATTTCTTCGTCAGCAACATCTGTTTCAATTACAACGTGAGAATGACAATTGTTCATCAATAATTCAGTTGCAACGCTTGAACACAGAAATTCAGATTGAGATGTTGTGAAAAGAGAAGTTGTTTTGATTTCAAATGTTTCGTGAGATACATTGACAATCGAAAGAGCGTATTGACCTTGTGTCATTGATGATACAGCACAAGACAAAGAAATGTCAGCAACAGCACAAGCTTTTTCTGAATGAGATACTCTTTCAATATACCTTGCGAGCGAAGTGATTCAAGACTTATATACCCCAGTCCAAGAAGTTTCTGCATTGTGCCAATGTGTATGCGATAATCTCGCCACACGATACGATTGTATATCACAATGTTGTTTGTGAGATATTTCGTATTGAAATTGATGTGATTGAGACTGCGTGATTTCTTGATGTGTGTTTTTGTGTGCGAGCAAAGAATATCAATTCCAGAATCTGACAATTTGTTCGTGAGCTTGTGTGAGATTCGTTTGAACTTGAATTCCGAAGATTCACGTGTGTTGAAAGTTCTGCAATAATTGATGAGTGATTGATTTGAGATGATGATGTCCAGTTTGAAGTTGCCATTTCACAAACTGCTTCTGAACTGTTTCAAATAAATATTGTTCGACTTGTTATTCAGCAATGAAATACGGTTGTTGATGATGTTGATGATGTGCTTGATATTCAACAGAAACAGATTGACCACATTGATGAAACTGATGAAATGCTAATGTGAGCTGATGAACTTGACTTTGATGAACTTGATGAATTTGATGTTGTGTTTCAGCTTGCACATATTGATGAACTTGATGACATTGATGAGTGTGCTGTTGATGATGATGATGATGATGAAGCTGATACAGAACGTGTAATAGTTCAAATTTTGGCTGTTGATGTGTTTGATGTAGTGGTTCTTGATGTAATTGATGAGACTGATGATGTGGTCAGTATAGTTGAAGTTCGAACTATGTAATGACGGCTTCGTGATGATGATGATGATGATGATGATACTGGCTTTGAAATTGATGAAAGTGATGAGATTGATGAAATACGGATTGAAACTATAAAAGAGTCTGACTTGCAACTTGATGAAATTGATGAAATGGCTGAATACGATGATGTTGATGAGATTGATGAAATTGAATAAACAAACAAGCAAAATGCACGAATGAATGATGTTGGTCGAAATATTGATGAAGATGATGAGCTTGATGAAATTGATACATCGGCTGAAGATGATGATGTTGAGTTATGCGAAATCTTTGTTGTGTCAATAAGTCAACTTGACGAACATATTGATGAAATTGATGAAAGTGAGTAAAGAGCTGATGAAATTGATGAAATGTCGGCTTGTGTCCGTGAGTATGATGAATATGTATCACAAAAGCAAGAGCTTGAAATTGATGAGACGCAATCAATAATATGTATTGACTTGTGTTGCGAGCGAAAAATTATCGAAACAGTGGATATATTTGTTGACTTTGATGAAGTTGATGAAATTGATGAAATGTTATGTGCCAATGATATTGCCTTACAACTTGAACAGACATATATTGATGAAATTGATGAAAGTGATGAGATTGAGCAGAAATAATGGTGAATTATTGTTGCAATTTGAGATGATGAATGTGATACATATATTGCAAATGATGAGCTTGATGATGTTGATGAAAATGAGCTACTTGTTGAACTACGTGAGCGAATTGAACAAATTGATGTATCATCTATTTCAGAAGAAAATTATAAAAAAGCGACTGCTTATGATGAGCAGTCTTTTTTTGAATTATTTTGTGCATTCACAATTCTGACTTATAATACAATTACATTTATCTTCTATTTGAAAAAATGTCAGAAAAGAAACAAGAGAAAAAAGCTGTTCAATGTATTTTCACAGAAGAACAGAGAAAAGCACGTGATGAATTTGAAAAAAAAGCGAGAGCTGTTTCAGATTCAAAAGCTTCAACACTTGTGATTCGTCTTGATTGATGACTTTGACGTGTTGTGGCTATGAGTTGAGCAATCACAGAAGTTGCAAAAAAAAGAAAAGTGAAAGTGATTACATCACGACCACTTGTATTTCGATGAAACCCATACATCGAAAGTGTGCATTGATTAGATGACAGAAATCTATTTCAAGAAGTGATAAAATGAAACGATTATCTTGAATTAGAGCCTTACACATACCCAGCATTCTTCAATGATTGAATGAATCGGTTGGAAGTTGCAAGCCATATCTTATGACTTGATGAAATCGCACAGCCTTGTTTGTTTCTTGCAGAACACGAGAAAATTCAAAACACATTCTGAATGACAAACAGACCGAAGATATTGTTTCAGCCTTTCGGAAGTAGTGTTCAAGACCCAATCGGTGCTGATAAATCTTACAGAAGCTTTTATGTGAAAGACGCACAATATCTTGCGAACAAATTGAATGAATTATGATTTGAAGTCTGACTTGTAATTCGTCAATGACAGCCACAGCTTGCAGGTTGCACGATACTTGACACGCCAGATTTGAGACGAATCATTTCACTTTGTGATAGATACCCATTGCTTTGATGTGATTCTGCACTTCATCATTGTTCAAAAGCATTCTGAAAAAGAGCTGTTGTTGTTCGAGCGTGAACAGACAAAGAAAGATATTGATATGATTCAAATGTGAATTTGCGTGAGTTCCCAATGGTTGCACATACACCGATGAGATTGCCAATGAATTCATTCGATTTCGATATATCGAATCAACATACAAATCAATTCACAAGAGAATTTCTCGACAAAGTGATTGAAGAAGTCAAAAACCTTTATCTTGTAAAATGACAAAAATGCGATTGAAACTGTTGCTGATGTTAGCTTGCTGAATTCTATTCATATTCAGTATGATAAAATTCGACATTGCATTGTTCAAGTTCTTGCTTGTTGTGAGCTTGCTTGCTTTGATTTTTATTTGTGTTTTTATGTAAAGAATGACAGAAGCTGAATGATTTGCTGTGTGAGTTTTTTGATGACTTACAACAGCTTGAATTCTGGAATATTTCGGAATGAGTGGCGAATGATTGCTGATTATGACAGCGATGTTGATTCTTGATTTGATTTTCTGATTGTGCAGTGCAAAAGCGAGATGAGAAAGAATTGAATCAAAAAGACTTCAACAATGATTGATGAAAAAAATGACACGCTGGCTTTTGCCATTCATCGTTGCACTATGATTGAAGCGAACTTGAATGCCGTGAATTGAAGCACTTATCACAGCAATCGTTTGAATGATTGTATTCAGTGAACTGTATTCAATCATCTGACACATATATTCAATCAATTACAAAGAAGAACTGCCAGAAATCGACGCATTCAAAATGCTTTTGAATAGTTTGGTGAAAGTTATCAAGAACATCATAAACAAAAAGAATGATGAAATTGAGCCAAAAGATGAAGAAAAAAATTCAGACTTTACATCATAATGTAAAGAACAAATGAAAAAAACAAAAACGTATATATTGAAGCGAATCACAGCAATTGTGCTTTCTTTGATTATACGATTTTTATTTTTTTGAGAAGTATGATAGATTTCATTTTATACAAAATCAGTTCGTGGTGGAATAAGAGAAAAATCAAGAGAATCATTTTAGCTTATAAAAAAAGTCTGAATGTGAAAACTTGAAAATCAATACAGCGTTCATCACATCTTGCCAAAAAGTCAGCATTGAAGCAATGATTCGATGAATCTTGAACGAATAAGAAACACGCAACACAGAGCAATTCACACACTATTTGAAAACAAAATGATTGCAGAACAACTTATCAAGACGGTTGAAATTAGTGAAAAAGCATTGCGTGAAGATGTGAGAAAACGATTGATTGAAACACTTACAAGCAAAAATATTTATGACCCATACGAACGATACAAAGATGATTGCATTTTATAAATAAACAACAGCAAAATGTCAGCATATAGTGAACAAAGAATCTGAATGCTTGAAAAAGAATTGAGTGAATTGAAAGAACAATTCGCACAACTTCAAAAGAATATTCAGAAAGATGAAAGAAAAAACATTCGTGATTTCAGAGAAGTGATGAATGGTATGAAAGAACAGTCTGAAAAAATCAAAGAATTCAACGAAAAGCTTCTTTGAATTACAGCACGAAAAGAATGAATCGACAAAATCATTGAGAAAATCAAAAAAATATTGCCGATTTAGTCAATTTTTTTCTGAAAAAATTTGTGTTCAGAACTGACTTTTCAGCGAAAAACGTCAAAATATTTTATATCAAAAAATCAAAAAAATGGAAGAATACGAATACAAAGATAAAAGAATATGCAAATATTGATTGCAACGTGAATCTTGCAGACAATGTTTGTTTGAAGTTTTGTGCAGACTTGAAGAAGACCAGCAACGCCGTGAGCCTATCGAATGAAGCTAAAAGAACGGCGTTCATATAGAAATTTATTTCATAATATATGCAAATGTTTGAAGAATATGAAAATGGTTGTTTGTGATTATGAGAAAAAACAACTGATTATATTTTGACTGAATGATTGCTTGATTCATTGCCCACCTTGTATATGCAAGATGAAACGATTTTTCAATATAATCAATGAAAACAAGACCGAAGCAAAAAATCTTGCACATTGTTCAGCCCAGTTTGAGCTGTTTCAAGCTTGTTCAATGTTGAAATTCCTTTGTGAGCTATCAAAGAACGAGATGAAGAATCATATTCAAAATGAAGAATGCAAAATTCTTGACGATTAGTCGCTTTATGAGTTGACCATATCGTTGATTGTTGGAATGAATCAGAATTTTGAAAGAAATATTGAAATGTTGCATACTATTCAATCGAATTGAAAAATGATGAACTTGTTCAAAAAGTTCTTGCAAAAAGATATTCAATATGCACGTGATTTCAGTGAAATTGAAAATATACATCAGACAAAAATGATTGAGTGCTTGATTGAATAAGTCGATGAAGTGCAACATACTGACACGCAGTTCAATCAATTCGAAGCGTGAATGATTGCCCAGCCAGAATTCAAGACAATTATTATTGAACAGCAAAATTCAATATCTATGACGTGAAACACAAATTCAGTGAAATATCAGCATTTTATGAAAGATGATATGTGCTGACAAAGGTTGCAGAAGACAATATTGAAGAATTGAAAAGAGTGAATGAAATCAGAACGAAAGCATTGAGAATGATTGAAGACAATTCAGCAATGCGACATCTTGTGAATGATGAATGATACAAAAACAAGCTTCACGAAATGAATGAAGCGAACAGAAAAAAAGTTGAAGATTGTGATATTATCTTGAAAAGATTATCATAATTGATATATAGAAAGCACTTCGTATGAAAAAAGCACCAATCAAACGGTGCTTTTCTTTTATCTATAATCTGAACACTCGTTGACTGTTCACTTTGTTCAAACACAGAACATCTGTGCTTCTCATCAAACAAATGTTTTCACAGAAGCAACGCCGTTGACTTCTTTCGAAAGATTCATCGCTTGTCAGCGTGTGATTGTTTCAATATCTTCACTCGGTGCTGATGTGAAATAAATTCAGATTGAATTTGTATCAAATTTTTCTGCTTTTTCGAATGCTGAATCTTCTGTGAAAATTTCATTGATTCTGTTGATTCTTTCTTGCACCGAATCAGTTTTCTGAACAGAAGATGTTGAAATTGAGTTGCTTGAAATATCGCTATTTCTTGGAGATAAAAGAGCCACGACAAAAATCAGAACAAAAAAACCGATTATTCATCGTAAAAGACATCAAACTTTGCTTTTTTTCTTTTCTGGTTGCTTTTCTTCTGCCATTTTGAACGACTTATGAAATAAATGAAATCAATATACAGAATCACTTTCGAATGTCAATAGATTGACATTTTGAGAAAAATATATATATTCAAGCAGTTGACATAAGCTTATGAAACACACAAATCTTTTTATATGCTTATGTTTTTTATCAATGAATGAATTTATAGAAATATTACAACAGCGACGTGATTATGAAGAAAACGTCAGAAATCACAATTCATATATCAATCGCTTCTATATTATAAGAAACTTCTGAAAATATCTTGTTTCTATCAAGCCACAATTCAAGCTTGAAGAAATAGAACTATATGAAATCATTCAATATCTTGTATATTACAGAACGCACAAGAATTGCAGATGAACAATACCGAGCAGAAGTTGAGAATACAATGTGATTTGTGCAATCAGATGTTTTTTCAAGTTCTGCAATATGATATGAATGAAGGTGAGATTCAATCGAGAACAGATTCCGATGTTCAAACAAGAGCCAGTGAAACGTGAGCCAATGAGCGAAGAAGATTATCAACTAATGCACACAGCAATCAGACTATTTTCAAAATCAGAAGAAATCAGATTGCGTGATGAACTGATGATTGAAATACCACGAGAAACTTGATTGAGAAAATCTGAAATTGTCAGATGTAAGTTCAAAGATTTTCACAATGAAAACAGACAATTCAAAGTTCTTGTGAAGTGAAATAGATATGAATCAGTTTTCTTTTCTGAAAAGCTTCAAAAGAAAGTTTTTGAATATGAGAAACTATTGAATCAGAAATACAAACATCTTGATATTGAAAAGCTGTTCGTTTGTTTATGACAGAAAGAAAAGTGAAAAGAAATCAGTTCTCACTTATTATGAAAACATTTTCTATTGATTGTGAAAAGAATGAAGAAAGAATGAATGATTCCGAACAACAAAAAGCTTTGTCTTCATCAAGAAAGACATTCATTCGCAATGCGTTGTGTGTATTCTTGATTATCTCAACAAGCAACGACAAGATTGATGAGACATACAGACCCAAAAATCACGCTTCACTATTATCATTTGAACGATTCACGATTGCTTGACCAATATGATTCGATTCGTGTATAATTTTTCAACCGTGAAAATATATACAAAATAAAAAAAGTCAAAACATTGTGCTTTTTTGTGTTTTTTAGGTTGCGACCTGATGTTTGAAAATTCAATTGATGATTGCTTTTTTGCGATTTAATTTTTTTTATCAAAAAAAGTGCCCAAAAATTTGATTTTTTCAAAAATATTTATATAATAGATACAGTTAAGTTTGAAAGTGTTGATGAAAAAGTCTTTGATTGCAAAAAATTGATGACATTTTTCAAGAGACACATCGTATCTTCAAGTTCTACCAATTTGTAAGTAGCTTATGTCAACCTGATACGACAGCAAACAAACTTGACTGTCGTTCAAAACAACACATTATTTTAGAGAATCAAAGGTGTTGAATGAACGACCAACATCTTTGATTGTCTGAATTGATGTGTGTAAGATTCGAACAATCAAAGAGTTCGAATCTTTTTATTCATTCGCAAAAATCAGATGACGAAAAAATGAATCATCGCAATAGTTGTGAGTATGATTGTGTGCATATTCACGCCAGCTGGACTATATGTGTATGTTCTGCCTTTCATCATCTGATGTATGTGATGAAAGAAAGTTCGAGAATTTTATTTCAATTTTTTCTTCAAAGCAGAATGCAAGAAGTAGAAAAATTCACATTTCTGAAACTGTATGCTGATTCAATCACGAAACTTGCAGAATGAAACGAACAGCTTGCGAAAGATTTGTGTCGAAAGATTGTTCAATATTGAATCTATTGAATAGAAGAAGAATCAAATGACCCAATTCTTGAAGCGATGTTCATTTCTTTCAGAACTATGATTGACAGATGAAAAGAAATTTCAGTTCAGAATACAGAAAACTGAAAGAAATGATGAAGACCAAAAAACCAAAACAAAACCGAAACAAAACCGAACTGAAACCCAACTGAAACCGAATCGAAAGCGAAAAAAAGCAAAATAGAAAATAGAAAAGAGAAAATAGAAAAAGAAAATAATATCATCTTATCAGATGATACAGAAGCAAAAGCTTCTGAATATTGAAACCCAGATGTGAATCTTTGTTTGTGAATTATCAAATCATTTAATTGATGACTAATAGATTGAACAGTGAAGAACAATCGCAGATATGCAAAAATGCTGATTGATAAACTGAACAAGCTTGAATCGATAAAAGAATGAAGATACACACGAAATGAAACGCTTGAATTGATTCTGAACGTGATTTCAAAAAACAAATACCACGTTTCAAAAATCACATCGCCAGAATCAATATACAGAAATCTTGCAGTTCTTATGCAAGCTTGCAAGAATGATGTATGAAAAGCACAAACAAATCAAATCGTTTTACCCACAATTTAATGATGAACGAAATCAAAGTTTACAAAGAAATGACTTATGTCGAATGCTACGATTGAGCAATATTCGAAACGCCAGCACCATTTGAACAAGTTATGCAATTGCGAAAAACAGCTGATTTGTATGTTCAGATTTGAGATACAGCAATCGCAAAATGAAACATCAAAACAGTATCGAAGAAGAAACTTTCAGATGTTGAACAAATAATCTATTCACAAGATAGATTCGTGCGTGAGCAATTACAGAAAGAGATTGATGAAAGAATCAAAAAATGATTGCGTGTGAATGTTTCAATCGTGCAAAATTTACTTCAAAAGTATCAATAAAATGCCACTTGAATGAATTACAGAATACGAAATGGAACCACTATTCAAAATATTCTTGAAAAGAATCGGCTTCAAGAATTATGATGAATATATTGAGCTGTTCGGTGATGACATCGAAAAAAGAAAAGAAACAGTTCGCCGATTTCAAAAAACCTACCCAAATTTTAGCCTTAAAAAATCAAGAGAATGAAGAACATCATAAAAAAAATCGCAGAAGCAAAAAAGAGTATTGCTTCACAGAAAATCACAAAAGAGTGAAAAAACACATATTCAAACTATTCATATTTCACGCCAGAACAAGTCGCTTCAATAGTTCAGAAAGCTTGCGATGAATTCTGATTGTTCACGAAATTTGATTTGATTCGTGATGAACAGTGAATCGAATGACAATTGACAGTCTATGATATAGATACAGAAGAATATATGACTTTCATTTGAGCAACTGCAATTCCAGAAATCAAAGCAACGAATGTCGCACAGCAAATCTGATGATGTATGACATACACTGAAAGATATTTGAAAATGACAGCATTCTGAATCGCTGACAATTCACTTGATTTCGATACGACAGAGAACACTGAAAAAACAGCAAAAACAGAATCAAAGAAAGAAACAAAGCGATTCAACAAAGAGCAACTTGAAAGCTTGAAAGCAAATACGGAATACTTGAAGAAATTCGAGAAATCAGACGCATTGCTTCAAGATATTCAAAAGTTGTGATATTCAATCAGTAAAGAAATGAAAATGAAAATTGCTGATGTTCGAGCTGATGTGAAATAATCTTTTATCACTTAATTATTCAACAAAAATGAAACAAGAGAAAAAAAGAATCAGAAGTGTCTGAAAATATCACTTCGAAAATGTGAGAATCTGTGTTGAGACAGATGTTGTATTCACAAGATGTCGTGTGTGTAAAGAATTGAAGCCAAGCAGTCTTGAATATTTCAGAAAAGATTCTGACAGAGACGCACAAAGATTGATTCAGCCACTATGTCTTGAATGTGCAAGAAGAATTGAAAAAGAACAAAGACAGTTTGAGAAAGAAAAGAAGATTGAAGCAGAAAAGCCAATCACAAACTTTGAACAGAAAGAACTGTTTGATTGAAAAGTCTTCACAAAAGAATCTGATGAAGAAACAGTCGAATCAAAAGTTGACAGAATTTTAGCTTTCTTATGATTGAAATAAAAATGAACATTCAAGAAATAATCGACAAATATGAATCATTCAAAAAGAAATGATTGAAGCTGAACGAACAAGATATGTTCGAATGGCTTGAACTTCAAGATGTGATTGAAGACAAAGTGATTGAAATCAAATCAAAATATCTTGAAGACAAACTTGTATTCGACCGTGATTATTGATTGCGTATGATTGAGTTGAAAGACAAGAAAGACAAAGATTGAAAAAAGATTTTCACAGATACAACAGCAAAAGCATTTTGCGACAACGAGTTCTTTGAACGTGAACTTGCATTGATTACAGCAAAAGCAACGTATGAGAATCTGATGAACAAAGCAAACAATGTTGTTGAATACATCAATGTGATAAAATTATCAATGAAGAAAGACTTTACAATTTAATCAAACAAAATGACAGAAACAAAAGACAAAATCATCAATAAATGATTATCGATAGAAAAAGACAAATTGTTCGCAATTTGCAAATGAGAATGGAAGCTTGCAAGAGTTGAAATGATGATGACTTTGAAACAAGCATTGAACATTTCAATTCTTGAAGCACACCAAAAGACCCAACAATTGAAACCCGAACGAGAAGCTTTTTATTCCTTAATCAATTAGTATGAAACAAAGACTTATCTATTTATTGAGTATATTATTCACAATTGCAGTGATTCTTTGAATATTAGTATTGAGCAGAACTGTATTCGCAAAACAAGAGCCAATTCAAGAAATATTGAATCAGATTCAGATGAATGAATCAGAATTGCAACAGATTGAAACAAGAGCAGATGAGCTGAACAAAGCAAATGAAGAAGCAAAAAGCAGATTGTTGAATGAGTATTGATTGCAGATTTCAGAAGAAAAACAAGCACAATGATTGTTGCTTGAAGATGAAAATTGAAATTGCATTTGATGAATAGGTTGTGAGCCAGATGAACGATACGCTTGAAAAATTACAGAAGACGGAAGTCATCAAGAAATGCCAGAAATCACGTGAGCTGATTCACACGAAAGATTCAAAGAATTATCAAGCAAATACTGACTTGACGCTTCGATGATATGGAATATCGAGAATCACTATTGAATCAAAGAATGAGTGATTCTTTGTATCACAGTCGCTGAAACGTCTTGATGTAAAAATTGAGCGTGAGAATGAAACTGTTGAAATGTATGAAACAACGACAGATGAGACAGACAATCGTTCGCAACGATTCAAACAAGCATTGAAAAAATCTGAATGACATTGAACAATTGATTGTTGTGAAAAAAACAGACATTGTGATGTTTATCGAATCGAAATCATTGTCAAGAATCGTGAGACAACTGAAAAAGATACGCAACTTCATCACCTTGAATCTGACATCGAGAGCCGAATATGGTTGCGTGCCTTGAACAGATATATTGAAAATGAACAATTGACCCAGCAACTTTCAGCATAAGAAGATAAAAATATTTATTTTCTGACTGAAAAACAAAATGAGAAAATCACAAATGAAAGAACTGTATGACAAATTTCTTTGACCGAAATGTTCGATGTCTGTGTATTATCAAAGAATCAAGCGTTGAATATTCCCACTTGAAGCATTGAAGCCAGTCGAAAAAAGAGAATTCGCAGTCAGAAGCAAATTATATGCGAAAGAGCTTGAACGATACAAACAACAGCCACAGCCGAAGCCACCACGTGAGAAATTCTATTGAAGAATTCAGAAATGATATTCAAAAGAAGAAGCAATCAAGATTGAATTGAACGCAAGACAGAGAAAGAAGAAAACAGAAAAAGAATTGTATGTGAAAGCATATACAGTCAAAGAAAGAAGATACAAACCAGATGACTATGAAATCAGAATCACGTATCATTCAGATGAAGCGAAAGTGTTCAAAGATGAATACGAAAGAATGATACGTGATACAGAAGCGAAACGAAACGCAACTGATGATATAATCGAATCAGCAGAATTGAGAAAGAAACTCGACAAACTGATTCAAGAATACGCACTTTTTATTTCATACAACACAAACACAAATGAATCATTGTAGATTATGCAACAAAATCATTCCAGACAGATTCAATTGATGACCAGCACTTCGATGTTCAAGATGTCGCAAGATACAAGATGAACAACTTTCAGAAATGATTGCAGAAACGAGCTGACTTGATGAAGAAAATGAATATTTGAGAAGTCGTTTCTTCGATACAGAAACAGAATATCAGAAATTGAATCGAAAACATCACAAGATGAAAAAAAGATATGACATATTGCGATGAAAACACTGTTCAGATTTGAAAAAAATTGACAATCTTGAAACTGAAAATGAAAGATTGAGAAAATGAATTGAAAGATTGTTCGCAAGAATTCACGTGCTTGAATGACGAAATGCAGAATGATTGAAAGACTACAAACAATTGAAGTCTGAAATTTTATCTGATGAGAAATGAAAATATGACAAAGTCGCAGAAGAAGTCGCCAAATTATAAAAAACTTGTTGATTTGTTGAATCAGTTCGAGATTGAAACGAACAATGACCCAATGACAAGACAAGAACGAGATGAAAACAGAATGCAATGTTTTGAATCTGAAATATTGAGCAAAAAATATTTGTTCATTGAACGATTGTGTGAAACAGACAAGATTGATGTTGAAAGATTGAGTGCAGATGATTCAATGTTCGTTGAGCTGTTGAAAAAATATACACTTGAAAATGTGATTCTGATGTTGCTTTCTATTTCGTTTCGACCGTTAGACCTTTTACATTCTTTTTTGAGATAAAATGCTGACTTGCTACAATATTGATACATCATCAGAAATATTGCCAGAAGAAAACAAATTCAAATTTTGAGACCGTGTGAAATATCACAATGAATGAAGCGAATATGACAATTGTGAATGAGTTGTTCTTGAACAAGAATATCATCGCTGTTATAGAGACTATGAAACAAAAGTGAACATAAAACTTCAACAATGATGATATACAGATGTTCGAATGCGATGAAGCAATCTTGAAAAATTGCAAGGTTGAAACTAATCAAATTAGATGTTGCCGACATTGATGTCGGAGACATAATCAAACTTTTTATATCACAAACAAGAGAAAATATGAAAAAAGCACTTATTTGAACAATACTGACTTTGTGAATCATATTCTGAATATTGATATTCATCAAAGCATTCAATGTTCGATATGATAAAACATTTCGAGAATGAAGTGAAGTGATGTGCGACATTTGAGTTTGAAACCCCATTCGTTGAATTGTCGTTGCAGAAGACAAAAAACGCATATATATCAAATGACAAAGTCAATGCTTGATGTATTGTCTTGATGACCCAAATCTTGAAGAATGAGAAGCAGAAGAACTTTGAGCAACGCACAAATACAAAGAACGATATGATGATGACGATGTAAAATACAAAATTGAATGCTATCGTGTTTGAAATTATGATGACAAAATGAAAGCAATCATCAATCGATACTGACGAGATTGACGAGATGATGAAAAATAATTTTATATCATAAACAAGAGAAAAAAATGAAAGTCGAAAAAACTTTTGAAGATTTGCAAGAAAGAATTCAGAATATTTCACAAGAGATGAAAGATGAAATTGATGAATTCAATGACAAATTCGCAGTTGCGAAAAAAAACACAGAAAAATTCTTGAAAGAATGCGAAAAAGTTTGAATCAAAATTGTTTCACTTTGAACAGAAACTGATTTGATACCGAGAACGAAAACATTCCCTTTCTGACCGAAAAATTCGATTTTTGCTGATTGATATGCAAAAGATAAACACTGACACGAACGACCAGCAATTCGAAGTGTTGCAGAAAAATTTCAAGAATGAACGTGATGTTGAAACACTTGACAGCATAGTTTCGACCTTGAAGAATTCGTTGAATGAGTATATGAGTTCAAGTGATGATGTCGAAAAAAAGTTTGATAGATTTTATTTCATATAAATTTGCCAAAATGAAAGAAGCATTGATTTGAATATTATGTATTATTTGATGAATCTGATTCATATTCTGATTCTGCGTTGTGATAGAAAATTTTTCTGCATATATGAGCAGAATTTGAGATGAACACGACAAAGAACGTTGTGAAAGAGCAATCGAATATCATTTGTATGTGCCAGCATACTGCACAACTGACTATTTATCTTGAAATAATCAATAAAATGGACGAAAACACAAGAAGAATCAAAAGAAGTAGAGCTTTGACTGAATATCAGACTTGATGTGAAAGAATAGTGAATTTGTTTTGCAAGATATATTTCTGAAACTGAAAGAATCGAAATCGATGTCAATATCTTGCTTGATATATGAAAACAAACATTGTTGTTGAAAACAAATACTACTTTCACATCAGTGAAGTTCGAATTGCTTTGACATACGATATTTCACCAGAAATATTGTTCGACCGATACAAATATATTGAAGAAGCAAACAACGAAAACGAAACACATTTGAGCTTGAAAGACTATTTCTTCGAACGACATAAAAAAAAGAAATTTATATCATAAAAAATTGCAAAAATGAAAGAAACTATTTGATGATGTTTATGATGTTTGATATATTGATGAATCATATTCTGTTCAATATTCTTCATCGTGCGATGTATCAAAGTCAGCATTCAGATTTTATCATAAAAATTGAGCAAAATGATTCTTGATGTATTAGAAAAATATGATTGATTTTTAGAGATTCCAAAAGACCCATTCCTTATAGAATCAGCAATCAAATCAATATTGATTGAAATTGAATCAGCATATCTTGATTGAAGAAAATTATCAGACCGAGAAATCATTGAAGCTATTCCATACGATACACATTTCAAAGAGAATCTTGCGAAAACGATTCTTGATGTGTGAATTCCATATATATTCAGAAAAACAAAGAAAGCATAGTCAAGAACTATGCTTTTTCTGTATTCTCGCACAATGCCACATCACAAAAAAGAGCATTGTCAATCTGTAAAGCGAAAAAAGTATACATTTTTTTGACTTTTCTCTTGATTTCGAATATAATAAATGTATATATATATCGTGATGATGAGATGATACATCACGAAATATCAATTTATATCTTTACAAACACATCAAATGACAAACACTTATGAACAAGAGAAAGCAATCGCACATCAAGAATATGTGCTTGAACTAATCGCTTTCGAACAATGCTTGAAGTCTTGAAGATGATTCAGTTCAAAGATTCATCAGAACGACCGAGAAATCAATGAAGATGATGATTCAATCATTGAATACAACAGTTGAGAAATTGTATTCGATACGAAACAGAAAACAGCAACAATCAAACAATACTTTGATTGAGAATACAATGCTGTTTCAAGATTAGTGAAAAGAGATGACGAAGACTTGTGAGAATTCCTTGCAAGAGCAGAAGAATTGAATGAGAAACTTCGAAACACAATTTGCTTTGAAACAAGATAGTATTTTATTTCATAATCATATATCACAAATGAGACAGACAATCAGCAAACAAAGAGAACGCTTCTTTGACAAGCTTCGTGAAATCTATTATGATTTCGATTCAATCAGAAGACACTATTGAACTGAACACGCTTACAATCAGAAATTAAGAAATGAAGCAGAGTTGCGACAGACTTATGTGTGAGCGTTCAGAGATGTTGAATGATGTATGACAATCGAATGATTAGCAATTGCAGTTCGTAGAAGCCAAGAAGTGTATGAACGAATGCAAAAAGAAATCAAAAAGGAAGAAGCCAAATAGAGCTTCTTCCGATATTTATTTCATATCAATATATCAAAATGTTGAAAATTCAAACAATCAGAAACTTATATGAAGCATTTCTTCAAACAGCATTCTTGTCAGATGAAGATATTGTTGCACTTTTATGAATCGAGTGAAGAACTTGAAGAATAGTTGCAAAAAAACTTTATGAAATCAGAGATGAATATCTTGATAATTTAGAAAACAACAGCGAAGAACATATTGAAGAATATATCGATAGACTTTGCGATGTTGTTTGAGTTTAGTTCTTAATAATACAAGAGAAATGAAAGCACGACAAATCACAACAACACACAAGTATTGAGAAAAATACGACCACGTATTCAAACACTATGCGAATGCGTTGGAATTCAGAAGCAGAATAAGAATGAACAACATCAAGAACAGACAAAAATATTATATTTGAAAAGTGAAGATGAGCCAAATCAAAGAAATCGAAGTTGCAGATGATTATCGAAAGAAAGATTTTTGATGATGATACAGTTTCAAACTTACAAATGATTGATTCAAATGAGAATGATACAAGAAGCACACAGAATCTGAATACTTATATTGAGCATTGTATTTTTTGAGAAGCCAGATTCGAGATGAATTTTCAGTTGAAGAAAGACAGAAGAATCAAGATTTGAAATTTCTGGAATCAGATTTGAGCCGATTCTTGAACAATGCTTGAATTCCGAAGAACGAAAGAGATGAAGTTGCAAGAGAAACATTCTTGTCTTGCCGAAAGATATTGAAGAAGCTTTGAAAAGAACGATTGATTCAAGAGCGTGATAGATGAATGTATGAAGATGACTTCAACGAATACTGTGCAAGAATGGAATCAATGCAAAAAGAATTGAATGCTATGATATAAAATGTATATTTATTTCACTTTATTCAGAAACACAATGATGACATTGAAAGAATATCTTGATTCAAAACGATTGAATCAGATTCACAAGAAAGAGAATCGCCCGATGAAAGTCAAAGTGAAAGAAATCATTGAATATTATACTCGATTTGAGAAAGATGAACGAGATACTGAAAACAGATTCAATGATGAATCACAAATCAAAGATTTTATTTCAAAATATGTAGATGAAAACCGAATTGAATAAATCAATGCTGAAATGTTTTTCAGCAACAGAAATCGCACGACTTGATGATAAACATATCACGACCGTGATGAAGAATCGTGCGAAATATATACCAGTGAGAATCGACAACAACATCAGCAGAACAAAAGAACGCTGATTTGCTGTGAAATATCTGCGTGTGAGCGACTTGCAGAAATATATCAAGATGTATTTGTAAAGAATTTCAACATATAAGAAGCTGACAAATAAAAAGTCAGCTTTTTTCAAAATGATTTCGTTTTGAATAAAAAAAATATAGAATGATGTTGACATAAGATACAAACAAATTGAGTAGAGCGTTGAAGATACGTGAGTATTTATTTCACGCTTTCTTTTTTTATGTGAAAAATCGAGAAATCTGACAGACAAAAACTTGAAGAAAAACTTGATAGAATCTTTTCAGTATTCATCAGATTGCGTGATTGTGATGAGCATTGAATAGTTCACTGCCCACTATGTTCACGACACTGACATCGAACAGAATCACAGAATATGCACTTTCGCAAAAGAACGTTCAAGAAATACAAGTTCAGTGAAATCAACTGCCACGCTTGATGTGAACACTGCAATGTGATGTTGAATTGAAACGAATGAGCATACGCAATTCGAATGATTGAGAAATACTGAATCGAAATCACGAAACAGCTAAAATTCGACAAATCAACATTCAAGATTCACACATACGAATTCGAAGAAATGATTGAACACTATCTTGAATGTATCAAAGAACTTGCAGAAGAAAAACATCAGACTGAATATCTGCCAAAATATATCAAAAGATTTATTCATACAAAATAAAATCAATGACAGCAATCAAAAAGTTCTGAAACTTATATCAAACAGTATGATGATGAGAATGACAGAAATGCTTGTATCCGACACGTCTTGATACATACTGACAATGATGTTCACACAATTGTTCATATTGCTATGCAAGAGCGTTGCTTGAATTCAGATGATTGCGACACCCAGACAATCCGAAATTCATTGATTTGAAAGAAGCATATAGAATCATCGCAAGAGAAATCCCAGAATGACAAATCACAAGATTGTGATGAATGACAGATTGCTTTCAGCCAGTCGAAAGAATTCACAAAATCACATACAATGTTCTGAAAGCATTCAAGAAATGTCGCAAGTCTTATCTTATAGTCAGCAAGTCAGACTTAGTTGCAACAGATGAATACATCGAAGTCTTAGACAAAGACCTTGCACATATACAAATCACAATCACATCAACAGATGATGAACTTGCTTCAACGTATGAAAAAGCAACAAGACCGTCAGACAGAATCAAAGCGATTGAAAAGCTTCGAAAGTTGTGATTTGATGTTCAAATAAGATTGTCGCCTTACATTCCACAATATGTTGATATCGATATCATCAACAACATCAAATGCGACAAAATCATCGTTGAATTCTTACGTGTGAATCATCGAATTCAGAAACGATTCAATATTGATTATTCAGAATTCACACACAACGAATGATGATACAAACATCTGCCACTTGAAAAGAAAAAACAGCTACTTGCGAAAATCAAGAAGCCACAAATCAGCGTGTGTGAAGATGTTGAATCACACTATCAATACCGAAAGCA
>OCTX012189178.1_pt1 | contig 35594 bp, 24 predicted proteins | sample 1539691 | NCBI WGS metagenome assembly OCTX01 (sample SAMN02144231, study PRJEB22623) | gut metagenome | biome: sheep rumen | host: Ovis aries | place: New Zealand
CAGCTTGAATCTAAAATTAGAATGTACTGTGCACTTTCTCCAGAGAGGGAATGGAGCGGAGTAATGTTCTATAAGTTTGAAGGTACATTCAAAGAAGGCATTACTATCTATGGTAATGATATGTATTTGATGGACCAAGGCACTGCAGCACACACCGAGTTTGACTTGAATGAGCCGGAAATTACAAGATACATGGTCTTTGAAGGTCTTACTGACCATTGTATTGCACTTGTCCACAGCCATAATCGCATGGCCTCATTCTTCTCGGAGGAGGACTTCTCAACACTACGCCAGTACGGAACTGAAATGAACAATTTCGTTTCTTTGGTGGTAAATAATGAAGGTAAATACGTTGCCAGAGTAACGAGAAAGTGTATTGTATCAGGAACGAAAATTACAGAACTTAATGGTACAGTAGCTTCACCGCTCTTTAATACTGACAGGCATGAGGACTCTGTTTTAAAAGGTAGAACAGAAGAAACACTTGATTCTACTTATCTTGAATATGTAGACCTTGTTATTGAACGCCCGCATTGTAATACAATAGATGCAATATCAAGATTTGGAGAAGTCAACAACAAGTGTTCAAGTGTTAAATCTACCATTCTGCCGGGAGAGCCATTCAGTGCTTTTGGTAAAACAAAAGAAGTGCAGGGAAGACTTTGGAATGACTACGATGATAATAACTATATCAAGCTGCCAAACAATGAGGCGTATGAGTTTGAAAAGCTTGATTGGAACAAACATGGTTATGCTGAGTGGTTTAATAAACTATTGAATGGCAGTCCATTTGACTCAATCAAAAGAGGTAAAGACGAGCTTGCTACAAGGTATCTTAGGGCTTTCCAAAACATTAAAGAGCTTGAAAATTGGTTTGACATTTGGTTTGACTACATGGTATCTATCTATGATACAAGCTGGATTGATGAAGATGATTGGGGAGATGCTGAAGAAATGCTTGCTTATAAAGTACTTGCAGACCTTGAAGACTATGTTGTACCACAGGCTCGTTATGCAGAGGTCATGATGGATGTTATAAATAAGAGACTGTAATATGGTAGACCTTGATGCTATGTTTGCTGAAGCATCAGCAAGAACAAATGCTATGCAAGAAACTGCACAGTTAGCTACATTGACTGCTGAAGAGGAGCAGGAACTTCGTGAATTTGCCTTGCAAAGAATACGTGGCAACAATCAGCCAGTAGCCCCGCAAGAGCAGGAGACTACAAATGAGCTTGAATCTGAACAAACTGAATTTCCAATAGAGTATATTCCAAAAGAAGAACAGCCAGTTGTTGTACCGGACTATTCTAATGTACGAGCTGAAACTTCAAGATTTTCAAGTGCTGAATGGTTTAGAACTGTACAAGAGCAAGTAGTAATCCTTGCTGGGGTTGGAGGTATTGGCTCTAATATGGCCATTATCCTTGCCAAGCTTAATCCAAAAGCTATGTATCTTTTCGATGGAGATATTGTAGAAACGGCAAATCTTTCAGGCCAGTTCTATAGTGCAGAAGATGTGGGCAAGTATAAGGTAGATGCTATTGCTGAAAGTATTGTAAAATACACAAACTATTCAAGTGTCTTTGCTTGTCCAAGATACTATGAGCAGGGAGAAGAAATTGTAGGAAGAATAATGGTTTGTGGCTTTGATAGTATGAGGGCAAGGAGAAAATACTATAGTGCTTGGAAACGTTACGTAGCCTCTCAACCAGAAGAAAAGCAAAAGGAATGCTTGTTTATTGATGGAAGATTGACTGCGGACCAATTCCAGATACTTTGTATGATAGGAGATGATACCTTCTATATGCAGGAATATGAACAAAAGTGGCTATTCTATGATTCAGAAGCTGAAAGAACACCTTGCTCATTCAAACAAACTGGATATCTTGCAGATATGATTGGAGCATACATGGTAAATCTTCTTGTAAATTTCTGTGCAAATCTGTCAAATCCGGTAAGACAAATGCCACTGCCATTCTTGACAAGCTACAATGCAAATATAATGTATCTTAATACTGTAATATAATGAGAGACAGACCATATACGGTACGAGACAGTCTATTTACTATAGATACTGACGTTGAGATTAACTTACAAAGTCTGGTAACTCCAGGAAAAGACACTATTAAAGTACAGCTACCAAAACTCGACTATCCTTACTACAAAGGTACAAGTAAAGACACTATAGTAGAGAAAGAGTATATCATTGAAAATGAAGTTGAAGGAACTCCAATACAAATAATGAATACTATCTATGCTTGGTCAAGAAATACTGTAAAAGCCAATTTCCTCAAAAAGAAAATAGAAGGTAAGCACACTATATTGCTCGGAAAAAACATTATTATTGTAGACAATAAGCCTGTTTTTCTTGTCGTTCAGGTTTATAATACAAGTACTAAAACTCAAGAACAAAGAGTGCTATTGTCTGATATGGCTTTTACAGAGTCTTCCCCAACACTGAATTATCTACTGAAAAAAATAATTCCAGCGGCTCTATCACAAGGTAATAATATTTCGGTAGTTTGGTGCAACCCAGTTATGGAAGGTAACACTCAGCTGAGGAGAAGATTACAACCAGAAGCTGTACAAGAAACACTACTAAATCATTTAACTATCAATGGGCTCAACTGTCAGTAATGTTTTTGGTAGTTGGGTAGACATAATTGGAGAGCCTATCATAGCCAAATATGCAAAAATGCTTTTTGACTGTACATTAAAGGGTATACCAATTGAGCCAGACCCAGCAAGGGTATTCCATGCATTCAGAGGCATTCAACCAAAGCAAGTACGGGCAGTGTTATTGGGCATGGACCCATATCATGATGGAAATGCCACAGGACTCGCTTTTGCTAATGATATTTTTAGAGATGGATTTAAAAATCTAAGTCCATCTCTAAAAGTTATTAGAGATTCAGTACTTTCCTTGGCAAATCCAGAGGATTTACCTATATTTGACCCAAGCCTTGAAAGTTGGGCAAGTCAAGGCATACTCCTACTAAACAGTGCCTTAACTGTAAGAAGGGGAGAGCCGGGAAGTCATCTTACAGCATGGAAACCATTTATTAAGAGAGTACTTACAGGGTTATCAAGTGAAACAAACTGTTGCTTTCTACTCTTTGGAAAGGTTGCTTGGGAGTTTAAAGATTGTATTTTTGACAATAGTAGAGGTGTTTGGGAAGAGTATCATCCAGCTTACTATGCAAGGAATAATACCAAAATGCCAAATACTATCTGGAAAAATATGATTGATTATGTCCAAGAAACTTTTAATGAAACTTTGAAACTCTATGACTGAAAACAGGAAAATCAAGAATGCTACTCCAGAAGTTGCTTTTGATGGTACACCAATGCGCTCAAAGCTTGAAACTAAAGTGTACAAATGGTTGTATGACCTTGGAATTCATCCTGAGTATGAAAGTGAAGTTTTTACTTACTGGGAAGGGCCACGACCTACAGTACCATTCTATGATTTGAGTACTACAAGACATTGCTATAAGAATATGAAGAAACTGGTAAGTATGAAATATACTCCAGACTTCATATTCTATCATGGCAATATAAAAGTAATTGTAGAAGCAAAAGGTAAGGAAAATGACCAATTCCCAATTAGAAAAAAACTATTCAGAGCATACTTGGAGACACTTGATTATCCAGTCATTTATGCAGAAATCTATACAAAGAAACAGCTAAAAGAGTTTATACAAATTTTAAAAGATGAATATCCGATATAAAGTTAGTGGTATAGCAGTTAAGTTCGATGGTGAAAACTACGAAGAACTATTTTACATGCTAAAACCAACAGACCGCTCAAGATTCACTACACTCGAAGCATATAAGGAAGATGCTGAAGATAGAGCAAACAGGCCCTTAATTAAATATGCGGGGGATGAATGGCTCACAATACAAGCGGGTCAATACTTTGTAAGTATTGATGGAGTTGATATTATAACAACTGAAACAGACTTTAACGCTGACTTTGAAATCTATGAGTAGCTTATATAATTTATATGATATCAGCTGGAAAGTAGATGAACCTACTTACAGAGCTGACCCAGCATTGTCATATTCTACACTTGCCAAATATGAGAGGGAAGGAAGGTTTAATGCACTTTCAACACTTTCGGAGCATATAGACACTCCTTCCCTTACCTTTGGCAGTATGGTTGATACCCTTATTACAGGGTCTGAAGAAGAGTTCCAACAGCAATTCATTGTAGTTGATGACCCGGGTTTGTCTGATACACTAAAGGAAATTACACAGATTTTATTTTCCCTCCACAAGGATGATGGAAGAAGATTTGAAGAGATTGAAGATGAAGAACTTGCAAGAGTTGGTAAGGAATGTGACTATTATGCTGGAGATAAATATGCCAATTATCGTGTCAAGCTCATTAAAGAGAATTGTAAGCCCTACTATAATACACTCTGCATTGCTGATGGAAAAAAGGTAGTTTCACAAAATGATGTTGAAGATGCGAGACGCGCTGTACAGGCACTTAGAACTTGTGAAAGGACAACATTCTATTTTGCGGATAATGACCCGTTTGACAATACAATTCAAAGATTTTACCAGCTGAAATTTAAGCAATTCCTTGAAGGAGTTGAGTATAGATGCATGGCAGACGAGTTAATTGTCAATACCAATACTAAAACAGTTCAACCAATTGACTTAAAGACAAGTTCGCACAATGAATGGGAGTTCCCTAAGTCATTTCAGCAGTGGCTCTATGTCATTCAGGCAAGATTATACTGGCGTATTATTCGTGCTACAATGGATAAAGACCCTTTCTTCAAGGACTTTAAGCTTCTTCCTTACAAGTTTATTGTAGTCAATCGCAAGAACTGTAAGCCTATGGTTTGGAATTTCCCTCTGACAGAGGCTATCGGAGAGATTAAAATCACAACTCCTACAGGCTATATCATTACTTGGAGAGACCCGTATGTTATTGGAAAGGAATTAAAGAGGTATCTTGAAGAGTCTCCAGAACTACCATTTAACAGCACAAATACCAATATTGTAGATTGGTTAAAGACAAATTAACATGGTATCACAAGAAAAAATAGCTATTCTTGACTTTTCCACTGGAGAAGTATTTGTATTTCCCATCTCGGAGAGGGAAGAATCTGAACATTTCTTTAAAAGAAAGGGCTTTAAAGAGTCTGAAATACAGTGGATGAGAGGTAACATTAGAGTAATTATAGAAAATGAAACTGAAGATTAAATATATGCGGGTCAATAAGGACCTTGACCATCTTGTTGTAAACCCCAAAGGTGAGTGGATTGACCTAAGACTTGCAAATGATATTCACTTGTCTGAGGGAGAGTTTGCTCTTCTATCATTAGGTATTAGAGTAAAAATTCCTGAAGGATTTGAAGCATACATTGTGCCAAGAAGCAGCACATTCAAAAACTTTGGTATTCTTCAAGCCAATTCTATTGGAATTATAGACAGTAGCTATTGTGGCCCCAACGATATATGGAAAATGCCAGCGTTTGCAATAAGGGCTGTAGGTCTTATTGGTGGAACAAGAATCTGTCAGTTCAAAATTATGCCAAGTCAATTTGCTACAAAGGAACAAAAGGACCATTGGCTTACTTGTGATGGAATAGAACTTATGGAAGAAGAGTGGCTTGATGGTAGTGAGGAAAGTAGAGGAGGATTTGGTTCAACAGGAGTAAATTAGTATGTGGGACATTATTATAGTAATTATTGCAGCCCTTGTAGTTTTTGGAGGGCTGGGAATTATTGTTTGGCAATTTGAAAAGGAGCATAAGAGAAAGGAAGCACTTGTAAAAAAGAACATGAGTTTCATTGAAAGTATCAATTTAACTGGATTACCAATTATTACATTTCATAATAATGGGCAGACAGTAAATATGGTACTTGATACTGGAAGTAATGTATGTATTATCAATGAAGAAACTTTAAAGGGCCTAACCCATGAAATTGCAGAGCAAAACATGGGTATAATGGGTATTGGTGGAGACCGAGAATCTAATAATACCGTATTTCTGCCATTAAGCTATAAGGACTACAACTTTGATTTTGAGTGCTATGTAGTTGACCTGTCAGAAACTATCAAATCAATGAAAGAAGAGTATGGTGTTACCATTCATGGACTTCTTGGTACTGGGTTCTTCACTAAATATAAATACATATTGGACTTCGATTCTATGGTAGCATATTCACTTAAAAAAGATTAGCTATGGTATTCCTTGTAACAAAACAGCAACAACTCTTTGAGTCTGATTTGTACAAGGTCATTGACGAACAGAGCGCATTGGAGATGATGAAGGATTGGACTTTGGTTCAGTTTGACACTGAAACAAATGGTCGTAACGCAAGACTTTGTGACCTCCTTTGTGCTCAGTTCGGTAATGATAAAGCTGATGCAAGAATTGTTGTTGATTGCAGTACAGTTGATATACAGCTTTTCAAAGACATTCTTGAATCAAAACGGATTATAGGCCACAATCTTAAGTTTGACCTACAATTCCTCTACAACTATGGAATCATTCCTCGCAAGATTTATGACACCATGATTGCAGAGCAGACCATGTATCTTGGTTATCCTGCAGGAGTTAAGTCTTATTCTCTTAAAGCAGTTGCTTGGGATAGGCTTAAGATTGATATTGATAAGTCTATTCGAGGAGAGATTATCTGGAGAGGATTGTCACCAGAAGTTATCCTTTATGCAGCTGGTGATGTAACTTACCTTGAAAAGATTATGTGGAGTCAAATTGCTGAAGCTAAGCGTAAAGATTGCATGAAAGCATTGGAGCTTGAATGCAGTGCAGTTCCTGCAATGGCTTATATGGAATGGTGTGGAATCAAACTTGACCAAGATAAGTGGAAAGCCAAAATGAAGAAAGACCAAGAGAATCTTAAAAAAAGAAAAGAAGCTCTTGATACTTTCCTCATGGAGGACACCAGACTCCAAGAGTTTGTCTTTATTGACAGACAAGGTGACTTGTTTACAGGATTTGACTTGACTCCAAAATGCCTTATCAATTGGGATTCTTCACAGCAAGTTATCAAAGTTGCAAAGATTCTTGGATTTGACACTACTGTACAAGATAAAAAGACTGGAGAGGATAAGGATAGTGTCCTTGAAAAGACTCTTAAGATGCAAAAGGGTATCAATGATAAGTTCTTAAAACTGTACTTTGATTACAAGGAATCTTCAAAAGTTTGTTCTACTTATGGGCAAGGCCATCTAAACATTATAAATCCGAAGACTGGGAGAATCCACACGAACTATAAGCAAATTGGTGCTTCATCTGGGAGAATGTCCTGTGGCTCTGGAGAGGATAGTGATATTGCAAAGCTCAAAAAAATTCCGTCATCACAATGTAAGCTTCCGAACATTCAACAGCTGCCTAATGATGAAGAAACAAGAGCTTGCTTTGTTGCTGAAGAAGGTAATTGTCTTATAGACTGCGATTTCTCTGCTGAAGAAGCTCGTTTAGCAGGAGATATCTATCAAGACCAAGCTATTATTGACATGTTTAATAAAGGTCTTGATAGTCATTCTGTTTATGCAAAAGTATTCTTTAAGGACCAGTTAGCTGAAGTTCCAGTTGAGGAAATAAAGGATAAGTATCCAAAACTCAGGCAGTTAGCTAAAGGCCCGGAGTTCGCGTTGAGTTTTGGTGGCGGTGCAAGAGCAATTATGCAAGCACTTGCTTGCTCTGAAGAAGAGGCAAATACTATTATTAAGAACTATGAAGTGGGTTTCAAGGGTACTGCTGCATTTGCAAAGAGGGGAAGTAAGTTTGTAAGGGAGAATGGCTATGTACTTATCAATCCAATTACTGGTCACAAAATGTATTGGTGGGATTGGAAGGAGTGGAAAGAAAGACAGAAGGAGTTTACACCAGAGTTTTGGGAAGATTACAGAAACTATCATAAAGGAACTAACGATTCGATAGCACTTAAAGTTCGTGAGCATTTTAAGGCCGCTTCAAAATACGATAGGATGGTAAGAAATTCCCCATGTCAAGGTACTGCTGCAATCATTTTAAAAGAAGCTACTACAAATCTTTTCAACTATGTAGTTGATAATGGTCTTTTTAGTATAATGAAACTTTGTGCCTTAGTACACGATGAAATGTTATGGGAAGCTCCAAAGGATTCTGGATTTGAAAAGAAAGTTGAAGAATACATGTTTAGTGCAGCAGCAAAGTATTGTAAATCATTACCAATCCCAGCCTCTGCGGAGATTTCAGACCACTGGGTCCACTAAACTACTCATACTATGGAATTTATTAACAAAATTGAAGTTCAAGGATATGTTGGTTCAACTTCATTTACTGACATTCAAAGTAAAAAGGTAGCAAGGTTTTCCCTTGCTACCAAGTATACCTACATGCTGGGTAATATTCCAGTAATAGACACTGTTTGGTTCTCTTGTGAAGCTTTTGAGGGGGAGGGAATTGATTTTTCAGCTCTTCAAACTGGCAATGCAGTAAATACTGTTGGCAGAGTAGTAGAGAAAAGATACGTGGATTCTGATGGTGGAGAAAGAAGGTATTTTGAAGTTATCTGTCAAAGTGTTAAATTAGCAGAATAAAATGAGCGGAATTACATTAAGTCCTAAACACGGATTAAACCCTTCAATGCTACTATGCCCTATTTGTAGAGAACCTACCAGCGAAATTGCATTTCTTGGAATGATAAGACATGATGACATTGAAGCCCCGAAATATATGATAGGACAAAACCCATGTGATGCTTGTCAAAAACTTCTGGATGAAGGTAACAAATTCTTACTTGAAGTTGAAGATATGGCCATTCGGGGAGAGCACAAGAGAACAGGAAGATATATGGTATTAAGACCGCAAGCATTATCAAACTGGCCCCATCAGATATCTTACTGTAAGCATACTGACTATGAACAATTTTTGGAACAAGCAAATGGAACAAATGAAAAGCCAACCGAGGGTTGATGATGAGATTCAGTGCCCTCCACAAGAAGAGAAATGCTGTAAAGGAGAGCCAAAACTTAAGATTTGGGCTCTTGACTATGGAGTAATGGGCCAATCCAACTATAAAGGGTTGGCCATAGTTTCTGCAGAATATGCCAGTGATGCTATTCGGCAATTCAAGGCTGACAGTATGCACAATGGTAATCAAGACAAAATTATTGTTGGTGAAGTTCAGCAGATTCCTTTCCCTCTTGACCAGAGACTTTTGTTTGAAACCTATGTAAAAGTATTTGATTAGTATGGAAGATAAAAAAGAGATGGTTAACCATCCAGACCATTATAAGGGAGAGAATGGTATTGAAGCTATTGATGCCATTGAAGCTGCTTTAGGGAAGAGTGGAACTGTAAGCTTTTGTCTTGGGAATGCTATTAAGTACCTGATGAGAGTGAGAAAAAAGGATGCTTTTATTCAAGACCTTAAAAAAGCTAAGTGGTATATTGATTATATATTGAATCAATTTAAAGAAATTTAAGAGTAACTATGACATTTGAACAAGCACTACCATATATTAAAGAGGGCAGAGTATATACAAGACTTGAATGGGGAGTTACCACTGTCAATAAGGTAATATTCAGACAGAATAACAACAGTGTACTGGCTGATATTGTCCCCAAGATGTCCTCTCTTCCACAGGAAGCAAAGAATCTTATAGCCAAAGAGCAATTAGCTTCTATAACCTATGGTAATCAAGTAATTATGATGGATACTAATACTGGAGAATGTAAAAACTATATTCCAGATTGGGAAGACATTTTTGCAGATGACTGGTATTGGATAGATAAAGCTGCTGACGATGTGTTCTACCAATAGTATGGGTGGATATCCGCTTGGTGCTGACGAAGACCCACGTGCACCATGGAATGAAAAAGCACCTGAAAAGATTAAACTAAAGGTTTGTATTTCAGTAACATACAGTAAGTCAGTTGAAGTAATAGTTCCTAAAAACTATGAAAGAGCAGACCTTATTGAAGCTGTGGAAAGTATGGGTATTTTGCCTAATACTATCCTTAAAGAGCATCAAGATGAGCTTATTGAATCTAAGCAGGATAATACTTGGTTAACAGCTGGTCTTGATTTCTCTTCTCTACAAGAGGACATTAGAAGGCACGAGCCTTGGCATGAAGATGAACTTGAGGTAGTGGAGGACCGCTTTATTCCACATAGTGACCAGTAAGCACACATACTGTTTTATCTATAAAGACATTGATTTTAATATTTGCTACATCTGGATTGAGGCAATCAATTTGGATGTAGCAAAAATTAAGTTTGAAGATGAAGCTACTGATTGCTTCAAATTGTTAGACATTAAAGAAACATTTAACTGGTAATGAAGGAATACAGAATAACATATATTACAAAAAACGACACTTTGGGAACAAGGACATTCAAAGCTGAGAGTTTGGTGCATCTGAGTCAACTCATTTGTGACCATATTACTGATATGAAAGATGATGATGCTGACAGTATAATTAAAACAGAAGAGCTATGAGACTGATTAAACCTTCTGTAGAGCTACTGGAGCAAGGGGCTGGATTTAATGGTATTTATGAGGCCATTGCAAGAGCTGCAAGTACGTGCTATAAATCAGAACCAAAATTTGGTGACGCAGCAAAAGTATTTGTAGATACACTTATTAAGAATGGTCATACTGCAATGCTTGAGTTTGGCACTGTCTATTTAACATTACCAATTAGGCAGTATAAATATTCTTATGGTAATGTTACCAAATTAGCCCCAATAAAGAAATATCAGAATAACCCATATTCAAAAGTATTTATTCAGGCAGAAGAAGGTAAGGCTTATGTAACTACTAATTATAGGGTTATTCTCGAAAATAAGTGGGAAAAGGATTTGGATTATATGGTACTCCATCCGACCAAATACCACTATAAGAGGTATATTGCAAAATTTGTTATTTCTATTGGTGTTGGTAGAGAGTTCCTAAGACACAGGAACTTTAGTTTTGCTAATGAGAGTACTCGTTATTGCAATTATAGTAAAGATAGGTTTAATAACGATATTACTTTTGTTCTGCCTTACTACGAAACCCTTTCAGAAGAGGATGCAAAGGTTTTTGCATTAGCTTTATACAGTGGAGTAAAACCAAATGAAGATGGTGAAAAGAGAAGGCCATTCTATGAGCACTGTATGTTTGCTGAAGCCCACTATAACAAACTAATTAGCAATGGCTATAGTGCTCAACAAGCAAGAGAAGTTCTTCCATTGTGTACAAAATCAGAACTCTGTATGTGTGGTTTTGAAGATGATTGGAGACATTTCTTTGACTTAAGGATGAGAGGAACTACTGGAAAGCCTCATCCAGATGCGCAATACATTGCTGCTGAGTGGTGGAGACTATTAAAAGAAAAATTTGGAATTGCACTTTAAACACCAAAACTATGCACGAATGGCATTCAAATCAAAGTAAAAACATATTAAGTCTTATTAGGGAATTTCAAGAATTTGAATTTTGTACAGACTATGGTGGTAAGGAAAAGGTATCTCAAATTAAGATAACAAACAATATGTTTCCCAGCCATGAAGATGCCCTAACATTTGTAACCAAAAAGAGTTATGGTAGTAATACAGCTTTCTTGGCCGCTTACACAACAAAGAAACTGTTGAAAGGATATCTAAATGCCTTTACAAATTTCCTTACAAAGTATAACGAATACCTGACCTTCAAAATGAATCTTACCATTTCTTATGGTAGGACTTCAAGTAAAGTGACTTGCCCAGACTGTAAGTCTTCTATAAACATAAAGTATGGCAATAGGTTTAAAGTGTGTCCTATATGTGGAAGCAAGAAGATTATTTCAGATTCAAACTGGAAGGCACTTGAAACTAAAAAGAGGTTGATGCAAAAGGCTGCTGAAAACCTAAGCAAGGAAGCTGAAAAGAATGAAGTGACCTTTGTTTGTGGAATTGAATGGCATTGCTAAAACTGAATAATGATTAAATATTTTTTACTTAACTATTTTCTATTCTGCTTTTGCATAGTAGCAAACACTACAAACATCTGGCTTATTCTGTTATTCCTATACAATACTTTATACACCATTGAAAAGATAAAATATACAACAAAAGGAGAAGATAAAAATGACAGTAGAGGAATGGAACGAACTCTCTCAAGATGCGAAAGAGAGACTTATGACCGCAGTATTTAATAATCAGTACCTCTCCATGAGGGCTTCAAGAAATCCTGAAGAGGACGTACTCATTAAAGAGGTACTGAATGTAACATCCATCAATGGTGATACTGCTTATGTGAATATCCATAAGAAGATTAAGATTTATTAGACTGGAACCTTAGCAGCTGAACTGCTAAATTGGTTTAATTGTTTGAGCCAGCAGGGGTAATTCCTTGCTGGCTCTTTTTTTCTAAATTACTGCCTATTTATCAAAAATACTAAACACATAACCTTCATCACCAAGATGCATAGTTTGGTCAATCTGATTATAGAAAGGCACAAGCTTTAACATATTTCTTCCGTACTTATTCCAGCCCTCATATCTTCCAGATTGAATTGTTTTATTTACATCTTTAATGCCAGTAAGTGGATATAATATACCATTGATTGTTTTAACAGATGCTACTGGAGAGTCAAGTAAGGTAACTCCTTCTGACAAAAATCCACCAGTAAGACCTGGAATTGGTGGTACTGAAGCTTCTTCATCAAGAATAAGTCTCCTGATTTGATAAATAGCCATTCTATACCAATACTCTTTCTTATGGTCTTCTGGCTCTCCAAGAGCAGCTGATATTCCATAAAGACAAGCAAGCAGTACAACCTCAGAAAGAGCCTTCCAAACATTTTGTTTTTGGGCAGCATCAAGTTCATCCCAATGGGCATTAGCATCATTAACAAAACTTAAATAGTCTGAGGCATAAGATTTTATCATTTTACCCACAGTATTAAAGTAACCTTCTGTAAATCTTCTTTCAGAAGCACTCCAGTGCCTTCCACGATATCTCCTTGAATAGTGCCCAACCATCCACTGACGAAAGTTCATAACAGCCCTACCAGCCATTCTCTGATGAATAATACCCTTATCTTCACGATTCATAGCACCATGAGTTTGATGATTGATAGTTCTAATTCTATCTTTAATCATATTCAGATACTCAGTGTCAATAATTCCTCCATCAAGTCTTGTATATCCATCCTTTATTTTGAGCTCATAGTTTCCATTCTTTTTTTCACTCTTCTCAAATGCTGAATAAAGTGAGACCTCCTTACCCTCAGCATTCTTTACCTTCTCGTGGAGGAGAGAGGCATACATATTCACATAGTGAATAGCAGCTTCACCAGCACCATACATTCCCATCAAATTAAACCCACCTATAATTTGACGGAACCAAGATTTATAATACCTCTTACCACCATTTTCCTGAGCAATCTCATTCAGCGGGTCGAACTGTTCTGCAAGAAGATGAGCAAGACTTTGAACATTATTAGAAAGATGGTCCATTAGAGCACCTTCCTGTAGTTTTGTTCCAAATAAAAGTCCTTGAGCTGCTGCATAATCTTTTAAGTTATACATAGCTTCACTGCTACCAAGAGTACCAGCAACAGCTTCAATAAGCATTTGATGTTCTCCTACAAGGAAGTTTGAAATGGCACCTTTAACGTTTGGAGCAAGTTGGTTTAGTGAAGTATAGTTGATTATGGCCTGAAGAACTCTCCACCCATACTCAGTATCCTTCATCTCAATACCATATATATGCTTGTCAATAAATCCATGTATAAGCTCAGTAGTACCAAACTTACCAGCATGACTCTTCAATTTTGAAAGAATATGCATACGTCCATTTTCAACAATCTCTGCTTGAGTTGCACTATTCTTTTTAGCATGAACAGGACGGCTTTCAATATAGTCTCCCATCATTTCAACAGTATCTTTGATGTTATTCATCTCATCGTAGTTGAATGCTGTATGGGCAAGAGATTGGAGAGCTCCAGAAAAATCTAACACAAGGTCATTCTGGTCCTTTAGCTTAGTTACATAGAATACTGGAATTTGACGTTGAGTCATTCCAGAAAAATCGCCTTCAGACTCAATGTAAGTATCTCCGTCGATAAGCATACCATATTGAGTATCGTCATGCCTAATCTTAACAGGATTCATCCTATCAAGAATATTATTTACAACCGCTTTAAGAGACATCTTTTTTTCAATACCCTTATTGATAATATCAACGGTCTCAGCTCTTCTTTGCGGAGGCAAATATTGGTACTGTGCATACTCAGGCAGAAGAGTACCTATTTGACCCTTTAACTTCATTACAGAGTCATAATACTCTTTTTGAGCATCAGTCCATCCAGCTTTAAAGTCTTGCTTTTTACCATAGATTGATGCTTTTGGAATTCTTTCGGTATGTCCCTCAAAATCAACCTCTTCAGTATTACTTTGAATCCAAGCATCCATAGCATCACGAAGCTCAAACCCTTTTACTCCAGATGCTTTTTGTCTTGCATAATAAGCGTTTCTTTGTTTATTATATTTCTGCCAATCTATATTACTTTGAATGTAGTATCTTCCGTGTTCACCATTTTCATCAGTAACCCACTCATACATAAACTCGGAGTTGTGGCCAGCATTGTATAGTTTATCATTTATTCTTCTAAGTTCAGCAGTAAACCTTGAAAGCCTTTCATCTCTTGAAAGTTGAGCATCTCTAATAATAGTTCCCATAGCTCCTATAAGAGGATTGGATTGTTCTCCTATAGAGTAGAGGAAATCCATAATGGAGGAATCTGCTTCAGCATTTATAACAAGGTCAGCAACAGCCTTTCCCTCAATAACAGAATCTCCAAATACGTCAATACAAAGGTCAATCATTACATTTTGACGCATCTGCTGAAGAACATTATCCTGAGAATTAAGTAAATCTGATACCTTTTTAGCCTCCTCTTGAAGTTTAGCCTTATCAGCATCAGAAATATTTTCATCCATTAAGATACTATCAACGTTAAGAAGAGATTTAACTATAAACCCATAACTATCGTGCAGTGTTTTTGCTGTTGCAAGAACACTTGCTCTTGCAGCTACAAACTCCCTCATAGTTCCGGTAGGAGAAATATTTCTGAGGTCACTATCGACTTTTTGTGTGTACTGTAAAGCCTTACTAAGAAATCCAAGAAGTCCAGAATAATACCTTTTACCCGCAATTTCTTTTGAAAGCTGGCTCATCTGTGTTCTAATTGCATCAGCTTGCTTTGTATTACCTTTACCAGTAGACCTTAAATGTTCAAGCTGCCTGTTTAAAGTAACCATAGCATGTGCAGCAGCATCTGATAATTTCCTTATATGTCTGTCAGAAAGCACTACCATATCTATGTTAAGGTCATACTTTTCATTAAGCTCATCAAGTGTTTTCTGTATGTCAAACTCCTTTGATTGAGCTTCAAACCTTGGTTGAATTTGATTACTTATCTCAGTTTTAAGAGAAGTAATCATATTATCATTAACTGAACGAGCCTCATTCAGAGCCTTTTCAACTGCAGTAAAAATGTCTTTTGAATATTTTCCTTTATTATGGATAACATCATACATTGTGCTGGCAGTTTCCTGATTATTACCCCAACCCCTACTTTTAATAGCTTGGATACCATAAGTTCTCTCCCCAAGAGTAAGCAGCATTTCAATATCTTTTTTACTCAGATACTTCACATCACTTATATCAGAAAGAGATTGTACTGTTTGAAGAAATAAGTCCAACGTTAATGGATTTACAAGAGAAGGAAAGTCTCTTTCAAGAGTATTCAAATTTATGTTATTTCTTCCAAAAGCCTCTTCAAATACTTGCCATTTAAGCTGTTGAAGTTGAAGTTCTGCAGTACGCATTTGTGTTCTTGAGTCTTTATTTTCAACAAACACATTGAACATGTCACCATGTTGCTGCACATAAGCTACTCTACCTACACTCTTTGAATTTATATCTTCAGCTTTTGCAAAGGCATCTCTTGCTGTAAAGTCAACTGGTCTTCCAGCATTATCCATAACACCAACACTGCGAGCATAAGTATCAAGAGCAACACCAGCCTCACTCCTCATTTGATTTACATTGAAGAACCTATAAACATCTCTTGCCTTATGTTCACCATTTTTATCCCTTCTAAAGCCCTTTTTATCCATAGCCTCAGCAACGCCATCTTGAAGATATGAAGCATAGATAAGGTTGGTGAAGGCTCTATCTCCACCAACTCTTTTCAGGAAGTCTCTATAAAGATTGCTTGGTTTCCCCGGTATATCATTTACCATTGGAATAAACATACAGCTATTACCTTGTGCCATACTAACAGAACTTTTTAACTATATTATCTATAAGAGTATTGTCATACTGAATACCATTTTCTTCAAACCTCTTCCTTAGTGCCTCCCTCCATCTTTGCATATTGGTCTCAGTGGTAGGCACAACGCCAGTTTTAATGTTTCTAAGAAGAGTATTCATACCAGCAGGATTAACCCCACTCAAGTACTGTCCTTCGGAGTCTTTAAGGTAATTCAGTACGTCTTCAATTTCAGCTTCAATCTGCTGAGCACTTCTTTCAATAGGTTGAGCTGGAATAGGCTGAGCTGAACTTTCAGTATCACTTATAAAGTCATCTTCTTCAAATTCAGTTGTTTTAATAAGCGGTTTATCAATTACATTTTTACTCATTTCAAGGAACTCTCCGCTATTACCAAGAGCCTCAACTTCTACAAATTTAACATTTTTAAACTTATCATTTCGTGAAGTCTGTTTAAAAATGTGTATTTGCCCATCTTTATCTTGCCATCTAAAGAACGGGAGCTCCTTCAGAGCCTCATACTGATTGTCAGTAAACTCATACACTCCATTATTTATTTTAGCACCATCAATACTTTCTATCCTTCTTACAATCTTGTTGTTTGAGGCGTTATTAAGAAAGAACTGGTCAATAACAGGCATTGATGATACTGAAGGAATATTTTTAAAGGTATTAGTATAGCCAGCTATTTTTTCTTTTATTTGAATAGGAAGAATATTCATAAAGGTTTTAGGGCTAAAGCCTATGCCCCCCCTCCAGAAATTGTACTTAAACAACTTAATAGCAAGCTCTGAATCTTGCTTATAGAGTTGATTCCAAGCAGCCTGAAGTTTAGCTCTATCCTCATTCTTAAGCCCTGTCGTTTTTACTTTGAGGGAAATGATATTATTTTTAACCTCTGGACTTATAGCATCAATAAGAGCATTTCCAGCATATTTTCCTCTTTCTTTAAGAAATTCAGCAGGGAACTTTCTTATAAAATACAACGGACCATCATTGTCTGAGTTATTTGCACTGATAACATTTCCAGCAACAAGAAGGTAAGATTGATAAAAATCGCTAAAAGCACTGAGTATCTTTTTATCTCTATAGAGAAAATCAGAAACAGTTTTGTTAGACTTTAAGATATCCTTAAAGTCTGAAGAATTGGCGGGCATTTTAAGAACCTTAAACACCCTATCCGCTAAAGCATATCCTTGAGAGAATCCTTCAAGCATAGGGTGGGCTGCAAGAATATCCTTTATTGTAACATTTTTAGTACCTTCAACAATCGTAATAATGCCCTGTTCTTTTAAAGCATTAAGATTATCAGGAGTAAAGACAATCTGATTACCGTTTTCATCCTCTATAAGGTCTCCAAACTTTATCTCTTTATTACCGTCCTTTGCATACTTATATGTATTGTCCCTCTGAATAGTAGTAACCTTATCAGAATCAGCATAATTATTTACATTATGTTCATGAATAAGATTGTCAACAATCTGAGGACCAACAGCACTTGCTACAGAATTATATCTTGTAGCAAAAGTAAGAGCTCTCATTCCACCAGTAAGATTCCTTATTCTTTGGAACATCAAGAGGGTCTTAAGGGTAATTTCTGGAGTTCCTTTACCAATAATGGAAGCCACAATCTCGTCGTGGGTGAGCTCTTCAGTATAAATACTTGAGTTCCTTGTGATTTCATTCTCAGAGGAAATTCTTTGAATCTCTTCTTCGAGGAGCACATCCATAGATTTATAGCCAGAAACATTAGCAGCATTAAGTGCCTGTACTAAATCATCAATAGGCTTTGACGCTATAAACAGAGTGGCATCATCAAGATTCATTCCTGCTCGAAGGAGGAAAATAAACTCATTGATGGTGTTACCATTAATGTTCATAAAAGCATGGGATGGTGTTTTTGCTGCATCAGCAGCAGCACCAACATTACCACCAAGTGTTTTACTGATTGAAAGTCCTTTATCATCAAGGGTTTCATCCAAGTAAACCTCAGTGCCAAACCTTTTTCCAGCTATTGTAAACTCCTCATCATTGGTAACACCGTAACCTTGTCCTTCAAGGATACTATGAGCAGTATTAGCTACTGCAAATATGCCAAGGTTGGAACTAGCATCGTTGTTTCTCTTATAGTATTCCATCTGATTGGTAAACCAAACCAGATTCATATTGTTGCTCTTTGCAATATCTCCAAGAGCTTTAGTTGACATTGCATTAAGTTGTTCTTCAGTATATTTACCAGTTTTAAGAGCACCAATAAGATAACCTCTACGAGTAATGGCATCAGGACCACCGGGAGACATTATCTTACTTGCATTGTTTTCATGCTGGAGAACTGCTCTTGACATCTCCCAAGCATCATTGAATGCGGCTTGAGCACCTTCAGTGGGATATTCAACACTGAACTGCATTTTAATATATGCTTGTTTAAGTGCCTTCCAAATGGCTGGCTTATCTACAGAAGATGAAAATATATCAGAAGTTCTAAAGTCCTTAATTATGCCATAAATCTTTTTTTGTCTTGCCTTTTCAAGTTCCTTTTCAACTTGTTTTGCTCTTACTTTTTCATATCGAGTATCCTCAAGACCAGACCAAGAAAGTCTATTCTCAACCATATCAACAACTTTTTGCTTTTCAGCATCAGTAAGTTGAATATTGTTAAGCTGAGGAACAGCATCCTTCAATTGCTTATTGGTAATCTTCTCCTTATTTCTTATAATCTTAAAGCTTTTCTTCCACTTAGTCTCCTTATCAACATCAAAGTCAGAGTCGTCCTTTTCAGTAATTTCATAAGGGCGCATAAATCCATCACCAGCTTCCTTTGGCATGAATCCAACAATCTTTGCTATAGAAACTGAGTAATAAAATTCAGTAGGAGTACGCTGGTCTATAGAGTAAAGAAGCTTATCATCCAGCATCTCAATAGCTTCAAGGTCTATATTACCGTCCCTACCAGTAAATAGGTTAAAGAAGGCTTTTGTATGAGCTGGAGCGTAGTTCTCTTCATAAGCATATCCGCCCTGATTTTCTTTACAGAAAGTAATATAGTCTTTTGCAGTCTTTTCAGGATTATTAGCAAGCCACTCGTCTCTTGTAGGAAGAAGTGTCTTTCCATCCTTCATAAAGAATCTGATATTCAGTCTTCTTGAAGTACCAAAGTTTGAAACTTGAACTCCAAGACCTCCAGGAACTTTAGGCTTATTAAGCCTATTCTTAATGATGGAGTTGACAAGTTGCTCAATTCTCTTTGATTGAATGGGGTCTCCCGGTGGAATTCTAAAGTTGCCCTGTTCATCTACTGTACAAGCAAGCCATAAGTCATTACCATATCTTCCCGGATTACTCTCAATCTCTCTTTGAAGTTCTCTTGCAATAGCAACTCTTGTATCTACAAGATTACTGTCATTTAGACCTAAGTCCTTTTCAATAGATTTAACAGCCTCGTCGGAGATTACCTTTGAAGCATCCTCATACGCTTTTATAAATTCCTCCCTCTTCAAGGAGTGCGTAACACCTTTAGAATCTGTAAAAGTAAACTCTACTGGTTGGCCATTGTAATCAGCATAACTAAGATTTGATTCGAGAATAGCCCTCATCTGAGAACCCCAAATCTGAGTATGGTCTCTCATGTGAAGTGGAACCTCATTCTGAATAGCATAGTCCTCTACAGGAATTGCCTTTACTGTAACATCATTATAGGCTCTATTACCTTCCTTATCACGAACATAAATAAAGTCTAAAAGCTGTTGCTTAAGGCTTTCTTCCATTTGTTCAACTGTCTTCCCTTCATATTCTCCGTTTATCCATTTAGTAGTTATGTCAGAAGCACCAGAAAGTCCGGATTTTACACCAGACTCAAAGACAAATATGTCAATACCTCTACAGTTATAGGTTTCTCCATTATCTGTAATATCATAAGCACTCTCTTCTGCAACATCATATAGTACCTTTAAAAGATTAGGTTTACCAGTCTCCTTGCCTTCCATAAGAGCAGCGGCCATTAAAAGAAGATACTCGGAGTCTTTAAATTGAGTAGGTACTTTCAATGTCTGAAGTGGAGTTCCTTCAGTATGAACATCTTGTGAGAGTTGGGTATAAACAAATGGCTTTTTAACATTGAATGCTGTTTCAAGGTCACTTATATTATATTGACCCTTACGAATCTTATTGTAAACTTGTTCAGCAGCTCGTGTCCAGTTACCAAACAAGAACCCTTTCTTTCTGGTTGCAGTAAGACCTGAAAGTGCTTGACCATCAGACACATTAATTCCCTCCATCCTACCAAGGATAGACTCTTTCAATGCTTTTGCAGCATCCTTAGTATCATCAGAAGCCTTCTCAATATCTCTGTCAAGAATAACTGAAAGATTCTCTATAATATTATTTTTGAGGGCCTCACCGTCAATAATCCCATCTTTGAGGATGACAGCTCTCATATATCCATCAGATACTCTATTGCCATTGCCACTAAAATCAGTAGCCTCAGCGTATCCACGAATACCCGGAGAGTGAACCTGAGCAAATCTCTTTTGGAAGTCATCGTCGTTCTTGTAGTAGGCAGGGTCTGTAACAAGAAGCTCAATGATGTTCATTTTAGCAAGAGCATCATTCCATACAAAATTCTCAAGAAATTGTTGTACTTGGACTTGTGGAGGAAACTTACTTACTGGAGAAATAACACCTTCAACATTACGGATAGCATCCATAAGTCCAAGATTCCTACATTGATTTAAGAACTGCTCATATCTTTGGTCAAAATTCTCCTCAATAGCTTGTCTTGTAAGCCTGTCAAGTCTTCTCTCATCAACAGTCTTACCGCTTACCTTATCTTCAATAAGTTGATGAAGTTCATTTGCTTGAGACTCTGTAAGCTTACCACCTTCCCTTACAAGCTGAGTAGGGTTATTCAAGAAGTCAAGCAAGCAGAAATCTCTGCCCCTCTTGTCAAACCCTTCGATATAATCAATGTCTCCTTCTTTCCTATTTCTCTTTCTTACAGTTTGTATTCTACTAAGCTCTTGACCAAATATAAGCATTACTTTACTGATAATCTGAGGTTTTGCCAAATCACCAGTATATCTATAGAAACTTAAGAAATCAGAGGATGCCTTATTACTCTGCATTGGAAATCCATAGAACGCAGTCTTTACATTACTCTTACCTTGAACATTCTCCCCAGAAGCAAATTCTGTAAGTACGGAAAGTGCATACCTTTCTGGAGAAAGGCCCCTCATATATTGGTCACCTTGGAAATTCAAATTAACCTTATGTACAAGAACCTTTTTTCTCTCCTCCTCACTCATTTTGGAGAGGTCTTGTAGCCAAGGAAGCCTCCATCCATTTGAATCTCTAAACCACTCGTACTTACCAAATTCATTATCCATTACATTATCAAATGAAGCCTTGTCACTGGTAAGTTTCTGGAAAAGCTTTGAAGAGTAGGAAGGTATTTGGTTAGACTGTCTCATCTTTCCATTCTCATAGAATGAATTTTCAGTAACGTCTTCAACAGAATCTACCAAAACATTCATCAAATCTCGTACATATCCAGTAATATAATGGCCTCCCTTTACATAAGTAAATGGCTGATATTCAGGATTATTGGCTTCTGCTTTAAGGTTCGTGAGGATGTTGTCAGCAGCAGTTATTGCCTGCTTGAAATTACCAAAAGTTAAAGACTTCTGAATTGTATCCTTTGTTATTGGATAGCCAAGTAAATGTGCAAGGCCAAGAAATCTTGTAACATAGCCGTCTTTAAACTTATCAAATTGTTCTTCCGTTACATTTCTATTGGCCTTTAGTCTTTCTGTAAGATTTTCCCACTGAGTAAGATTAGTACTATTTATACCTCTTGAAGTAAACAGTGGTGCCTCACCAATAGACTGCATAGCAGTAATATAATTCATAGCATCTCTTACTGCAGGATGGCTGTTTACTTCAAGTGCATAGTTTTTACCATTCTTACCCTTCTGCTTTTTAACAACATCGAACAGTCTAAAATGCTTATCAAATACAGTGTTGAATTGACTGATAAACTCAGTTTCATTTCCTGATTTATCATTAAGTCTATTGATAATAGGTTGAATCCAAGTGTTCTCTTTGGCCTTAGCCTCAAGTTTAACTTTCATTTCATCAACATTACGAGAGCCTTGAATCCATCGAATAATAGACTTTACAGCATCATTTTGAGGAACTCTCAACCTTCTACCAAGATAGTCTGTTTTTGGTTGACCATTTTCATCAAGCTGATAGAGTTTACCAAGAGCACTCCTCATAAGAGCAGAAGCACTACTTAATACTTCAATAGTAGTCTTATCAACCATCCAGTCCTCAAGATTACCTTGTTCCTCTGCTACCTCAGCACCATCATCAGGATTTTCTTCAGTATTTAAACTGTCTTCAGTGGAGTCTACAGCCTCATAAGTATTCAGTTCGTCATTGTGCTTAATAGAGTATCCTTCATTGTTTTTAAATACACCTCTACCAAGCTCAAAGAGAGCATCAAGATTATTTGCAAGAAGACTTGCCTTCTTAAAATCTCTTCCAGATAGTTCATCAATAGCATCACTTTCAAAGACAGTAGTTCTATATGCATCAATAAGACTCTTAATACCAATACTACTGACAATATCTCTTCTGGACATTGATTTTACCTTGTCAATATCCTTATTCCTATCCTCTTCGGAGACCCACTCATTGGTTTTAGCCTGATTGAATATAGTGTAGAACTTTTCAGGGTAGAGTTGGATTTCAGTAATCTGGTCACTAATCCAATCAGCCAGCATGGTGGCCTCATTATCAATCTCAACAGTAGTAAGACCTACCTCATTTTCATTAAGAGCATCAATCTTTTGACTGAGAAGCCTTTGCCTATTAAAGAATTGCCTGTTCTCCTTACGAATAGGTTGGATAACCTGTGGTCCCTGAATATTTTCTTCTTCTAATAGATTTTCAGTATCATCAAAAAGACTACCTTGCCTACTATCAGTATATGAGAATAAAATCATTCCTGCATTAACAAAGGCATCAAGGTCAGATTCTGAAGAGAACAGGAGTTCCAGCATTCCATAGTCTCCAGTATAGTAGCTATCAATAGTTTCAAAGTCTGAATCAGACATATTATCTGCGAAATCATTGCTGTCAAGGCTATTAAGCTCTGAAAGAGCAGCTACTATTTCTTTATTTTTATTTAGAAGCTTTGCAACTTCGTACCAATATCTTGGAACTGAAATAGTTCTGTCTTTCTTATTATAGTCAAACCTCTCATTGTTCCAATCATTTGCCATAACAGCAAGAGTACCGAGAAGAGTTTTTGCCTTATCGGATTCATACGGCATATCAAGAGACTTCCAAGAAGAGTATGGAATTACAACAGGAACATCAGCACCTTGTATATTACCAGCATTTTCTATTCCTTTCATTAGCTCTCCAATACCAGTAATACTCTTTGAGCTACCAGCAATAGTCATTCTTTCAGTGATATATGGTCTATCCTGTTCTTCGATTTTATACCTATTGAATTGTACAATATCTCGTTCTCCAGTACTAAACTCACCATCAGCAGAATTGATAAGAGTAGCAAAGTCTTTCAAAGACATTACCTTTGGAAGCTTATCAAGCTCTATTATCTTATTGCCCGTTTGAGGATTACTTCTAAAGCCAAAAAGATTCCTTATCCAATCAATGAATTTCTTAAGGAAACTTTCTACTTTAACTCTTTCACTTGGCTTAGTGGCATCATATTCTTGTCTAAATACTCTTGAAAGAGCTTGAGTAAGCAGTTCCAAGTTACGTTCTCTCTTACCATAGTCTTTATAGCCCTGCTCAATTTCTGTAGCAAGTTGTGGAAACAATTGCTTTGCTTCTCTAAGGAGAGAAGAAGCAAGACTACGATTATCCATTAAGAGGGTATTAGTAACAATGTGCAGCACTTCTTCAATAGACCCCTCTCTTGTTGCCCTTCCCTTAATAAGATAAATCTGATTTCCACGAACAAAAGATGTTTCTTCAGGCAGAAGGTCTCTTCCAAGCAGTTTTCCTGCCTCCTCAACAGTTGTATTATAGTGAATATGTCCCTTTATTGCAGGAACTTTCTCCTCCAAGAAAGACATAACATTCTTAATGGAGGACATACTTCTATCAACCTCTCTGGCAATAAGGTCATTATGCTCAGAGGGAGTATTGAATGTCACTTCAACAGCTCTTCCTGTAGAAGTATAATCTACTACAACATCTTTATATCCATTGTTGTCAAGAAATTCTTGAAGCTCTTGTTTTCTTCTTTGAATTCCATTCTCTTCACCCTTTACAGAAAGATAATACTTTCCATTCAGCTTATGAATAATGTTTGCATCATTAAGCCTCTGGGCAAGTAAAACAACCTGACGATTAAAGTAGATATTGTCATTCCTTGTTTGGTAGGCTTCTTGATTAAATGGCTCAGCCACTGTAAGTATATGTTTGCCGTCGGTAGTTTCCCTATGACCAATAGACTGTTCTCCAAATATACGGACAGCCTGAGCCTTGGCAAGGTTGAAATCACCAATAGTATCAAAGGTCTGAGGATTTGAATATGCTTTATCCCAAGCCTCAATCATAACATCTGAGGCTTGGTTATTGGGCAGACCTTCAAGCTTTGAGCTTATAAATTGGTCTTCAGTGTATTGATTCTGAAGCTCTGGAGAGTTATTATATTCATGAAGAATATTTTCAAGCTGACCTTCTGAAATTCCAAGCTCTCTTGCCTTATCCTTGAAGACTTGAGAATTAGTGTCTACACAAATTATAGCCATTATTTACAGTTGTTAAGCATTTCAATAAAACTCTCCTCATTAGTAACAGTATCATAACTGATTCCAAGTTCCTTAAGTTTGGATTTCATATCCTTCAAAGACATGTCCTCATTATACAAGCCTTTGTTAGTAAGGAATTTTACAGTTTCAGTGTGTGTTCTACTGTTTTCATTTCTTAATTCAGTCCCAAAGTTATAAGTTTTTACCTGATTTTCCGAATTTAGAATTGGTTTACTTACAATTCCATTATCAATTTTTTTCTTTGGCTCCTGTTGTTTTACCTCTTTTATCTCTTCTTGTTGAGGAGCTTGCCGTTCTTCTTGTTGAACAGGCTGTCTTTGTTGAAACTGAATACCTTCCAAGTCAGTACCAATGTCAGTCTTTGATAGACTCAAAGTTCTTGCCCCTTCAGCTTGGTCAGGAAGAGGCTGAGCACTTTTAATAGCTTCCCTTGCAGCCTCATCAGCCCTTCTTCTTGACAGCCTACTATTATAAGTACCAAGTTCCCTACCAGTAAGCACTTTAACCCTACCATCTTCAAACTGAATAATGACAATATCTCTTCCAATATTTGATGCTATTCTATAGTACTTGGCATTACCTTTCTCAGTAATATATTCAGGCTGAATATTCTGCTTACTGATGAAGTTAGATATTCTGACTTGCATAGCCAGAGTATCAGGAACCATTTGACCATTTAAATCAAACACCTGATTACTGTCTGTCAATACAAATTCCTCTCCAAGATAAGAGACGGTATTTTTAGGCGTTGAGACTGATACTAAGGGCTCTAATGTGGGAGATTCTGGCTTTTCAATAGCTTTACCAGAACTGTCTATAGCAAGTACATTATAACTTCCATTGACAGTTCCAAGCTTTGCTGCTGTTGTTAGCAATGCTCCAGCATCATCATAGATTTCCAACATTGCAGAGTCTTGCAGAACTCCAGCAGATACGTTAATTCTAAATGAAGAAACCTCTGTAATCTCATTCCTCAACGAAACACCAAAGGCAGGGTCATTAACATTGAATGTCTTTTCAACGCCATCCCTTACTACAGTTACCTCATCACCATTTACTTTTATTTCGTCTTTACCCTTAGAGAATATAAGGAATTGGTTAAGTCCTAAAAGGCCAGCCTCCCTATCCCGCAATTCAGGAGAAGTAAGCTTTTCTATATTATTGTTAATAAGAGTAGCAAGAGTGCTGTCCTGTTCAATATCTTTAAGTGTAGCAGGCTCAAAGGCCACTGGAATATAATTACCGTTTGTTGCTGGAACCATAATGAAGGCAAGACCAAGATTTCTTTCTTCATCTTTTGGACCAAAAACTTGTTTTCCTTCTGCAATATTATTTTTATTTATAACTACAAAGCCATCTCTTGTATACATAATTCCAAACACGGCATTATCATAGTTAATACCATGTGGATTAGTCTTTTTATCGGACAAAAGAGATTTAAGTGTCCTCACAGTACCAGTATCTTCAGCACTAAAGGCATCAACTATCCAGCCAGCATATACACTATTCTTGTCAACTTTTGTACTATAAGTGGGAGATACATAATAGTTTTCTGCACTATTGTTATCAAAGTAGGATTTCCTTTCAGCTTTTATACTATTTATGATATTCTTCCAAGAATTCTTCATTTCCTGCATAGCAGGATTGTATCCAAGAGTACCAATGACAAGCCATTTCTTTCCACCAGAATCAAATACACCGCCGTTAAGATATTCACCATCAGCTCCCTTAATGTGGTGCTTTTCTACTTGTGGAGTAAACTCTATTACTTGTAGAAGTACATCCCCCATTTTATCAGAAGCCTCTGACTTTTTAGTCATAAATCTGACTTCCACATCAGGATTCTCATCAAGGATAGAAGAGAGCTCATCATCAATAATGGCTTGAACATTAGTCTTAGTAGCATCCTCCCATTCATAGAAAGCCTTAAGTGAACCCTGAGCAGCTTTACGAAGTGCAACTCTTTGTCCTTTTTCAGTATTTTCAAATCCTGAAGACTCATACTCATACAGAGCATTCCCAACCATTACTCCCTCAAGAGGCAGTGTTTTATTGGCAATACGTACTGGCTCTTCAATGGTAGGCTTTATAACTTGAACATCTTGTGTATTCTCAGCAATCCTTACTTCCTGCTCTGGTGTAGGATTTATAACAGAACCCTCATTGTCAAGTTCTCTTGGTTTTGAGAAGAGTGTTTTTCCCTTCTCTTCTTGGAGAGACTCTTCTGATGGCATATAGGAATCATTTCCATTGTCAGTCACCTCTTGAGAAGAATTTCTTACAGCAGGGTCTTTTGTAATGAGAGATTTATCTTGAATTGCATCAACTGTTTTATTTTCACCCCATCTTACATTCATTGAATTGGTAATAGGGTCAAATGAAACTATGTATCCAGTATAGTTAGTTCTCTTTTTAGTGTGAAACACAGTGTCTCCAACCTTAAACCCTTCCCAACCATAAGAAGTACCATCATTCTGCTTGGCTTTTTCAGCTTCCTTTTGAGCTTCTTGCTCTTTTTTCACTCTTCTTTCTTCAAGCTTGGTAGAGTCCCTAAGCCATTTAAACTCTTTAAGTTTCTCAAGAATATTATTAAGGTCTTCAGACACTTCACCTTCTGAACCATCAATAAGGTCTTCAAAGGCACTCATGGCCTGTTCAGCATTAGTAATAAGATTACTATTATACACATTGTCAATTCTTTGTGCATAATTTTTCATCTTGTCTTCGTTCTCTCCAAAGAGAGAATCAATAGCATTATGAGTGTCTTCCTTAAGACTGGCAAGCTTTGCTATTGGTGCAAGTATAGCTTCTCTTTCTGGATGCCTTTTAATATAGTCATTCAATAATGAAGATGAAAATGCCTTTGCTTGGCTAATAAGTCCTTCAGTATCAGTATCATCAATAGCATCAAGAAGGCTATCATTATAGTCTCTTACCCTCCTATCAAATACCTTTGCAGCACCAAAGAGTCTTTGCGCCTTAGCCCAACCATAATAATCAGCAGCAGCTCTCATGTCATTCTGCATAATTTCATTGGCCTTAGCAAGGTCTTGATTCCTTTCATACAAAGTCTTTGAGTCTTGAACCTGTTCAAGCAATGTAGGGTCTTTCAGATTTAACTCTCTGACAACATCATCAATAACTCTCCTTTGAGCTTCTGAATATTGAGCAGGACTTTCATCTTTTTGTACATTTAGTCTTGATTGAAGCATCCTTGCTCTTTCAACAGGATTAAGGGAGAGAATTTCAGACTTTGAAAGCACAGTAGAATAATCTTGATTCTTTGCACTACGAATAGCACTTAGCTCTGTTTTAAAGTCTTGCAGTCTTCTTTTAGCCTCTGCAAGCTCCATCTCCTTAGACTTTACTGCTATTCTCTTTTGCTCTCCATCAAGCTTTGAATTCTTAAAGGCATCAAGTTGTGATTGAATCTTTTCAATTTGCTTTTCTTGAGCAATAACCAGCTCATTTTGATAGTCTTCGTATCTTTGTCTTCCCTCTTCAGAGCCGTACAAAGCAATATGGCTACTCATCTCTGAGGGCACTGATGCTCCACTAATCTTTTGCTCCATTTCTGACAGTCGTGACACACGATTCTCATACATAGCCTTATAAAAAGCAAGTTGATTAGCCACACTCTCAGCACCAACAGTGTTTTCAATTACTCTATACTGATTTGATGACTTTATATTATCCATCGCCTCAGTATAGTCTTGTTGCATTTTAAGAAGCTGCTTGGCATTACTCTGAATTCTTTCCCTTGCAATACTTTCAGCATTCACATTCTCCTTAACAGCCTTATTTTCAGGACGATTGATAAACTGAGCTATCGTATCAGCATCAATATTTCCTTTTGAAAAGTTCTCAAGCTGCTGTTGAACTTGCTGTAAATAGCTGGACTGACTAAATACAGGGTCATTTTGTGTCCAGTCTTGGAGCTGCCTTATGATAGCAAAAGCCTCTTTTGCTTTTTTGTCCTTAGTGTCAGCAAGACTTTTACCCTCTTCAGCAACAGTAGCTCCATTAAATGCTGAAGCAAATCTTACGATTTCATCAAGTTTGCCAGATTCTCTATACTCCTTTATAACGTTATTAGCCCTATTTACAATATATTCATAGTCACGAAGCCTTTGCGAAGCATCACTATAGTCTTGAAGAAGTGGGTTAAACACATAATCATTAGCAATCTCAGCCCAGCTTCTCTTTCTTATTTTTCCGTCAGCAATATCTTTTTTAAATTGTTCAGAATTCTTATAGCTTTCAATATCTATAATACCAGTAGTTTGGTCCCTATTCTCATAGGCTTGTCTTGCAATATCTGCTTGGTCATACTCATTTCCAGCTCTACCACTCATAATTCTACCAAGCCTTGGAGCTATAGTAATTGTACTTCCAAGACCACCAACAAAACCATCAAACAGTGACTGAGGGTCTGTGAGAGATTCGTGAGCAGCTTCAATGCCTCCTGTAAGACCAGAGATAAGCCTTGACAATCCATTTGTAGTGGCATAGTATTGTTCAGGACTTACTTCACTGTCCATAGCATCATTAAACTGGGTAAGGGCAAGGCCCTTACTAAATGCTACGGTAACATCATCAAGATAGTTATCTCTTGTTCCACCCCAAATATTACGAAGAATAGGTTGCCATTTTGAATATTTAGCACTTGCTTCAGCAGCACTTCTCGCAGTAAGTTCACCGCCCCTTTCAACGGTTATAAGGTCTTCATAGTTATTCATTAGAGCCTTACGCTGTGCATCTCCAAGTAGGAACTTACGATATGTTACATTGGCAAGAGCCATTCTTATCTCCTCAAGAGTGGCATCAACCATATAAGCTGTGGCAGCAGCATCTCTGGCCAATTGTCTGTCAGCATCATAGTCACTACTATGGTCTCTAACATACTGCTGTCTAAGAATTTCAGCATATTGGTTCAGCCCTTCTTCATAAAGAGCTTCCTGATTGATGTTATTTATATCAGTTTCGGGATTACTATCAAGAATCTCTTTGATTCTTGATTGCACATAGTTATTGACTATCTGTGCAGTCTGGTTAGATTCCTCAGTAGAGCCTTCAAGAATACCATTATTAAATTGAAGTCCACTCTCTTTACCAATAATACTACTTACATATCTATTAGAGTCTTCCTGAATTTTACTATCAATTCTTTGGTTGGCCTCTTGAAGAGTCTGTTCGTAAGTACCAATACCATAGGCTTCTGAAATACCAGTAGCATTCAGTGCGCCAATAGCAAAAGGTGCTGTCTTCTCAATAGCTCTGCCAGCAGCAGTGGCAACTCCGCCAACACCCTTGGAAAGAGCACCAACAATCTTACCGAGACCTCCAGCAACAAGAGCGTCTGATGCCATATAGCCAGCCATCTTAAGGGCTTCATTTACAGCAACTCCAAATGACCTTTCCTCTCCTGGAGCTGTTTGTAAATTATACTTACTTATGCCACCATAATCATTTTGAACCTTGGCAATATAGTTAGGGTCAAGACTGGAAAATTGGTCAACACCATTCCAGTATTTTGGACTTTGCCACCAAGGAAGGTCATTACCATAGTCATCCTTACCTTCAAGATAGTTAGCAAGTGCTTCTCTATTTCCAGATTTTGTTAAAGCACTAAGACCAACAACTTTATTGGCAATGTTTGCTGCGGCTTTAGTGCCCAAACCATAAAAAGCAGAACCTATCCAATCTCCAACATTCTGATTATCTGCAATTCTTTGCTGGAGTTTGTTTTCCATACGAGTAATTGCTGCAGCAGTACCATACTTCCTTTGAAGGGCTACATATTCAGAATAGTCTTTAATCTTATCTTCAAGAGTATAGTCCTGCAGCTCATGGGCATTTTCAAAAGCCTTATAATATCTTACGCCGGGATTGGTCACTTCATAAGAGCCAAGCTCATTTGTTACAACTTGACTTCCACCCTTAAAAATACTATTAAATGACTTATTAAAATCTTCAGCATTAAGTTCTCCAGAGTTCATTTGAGCTACAATATTTCCAGCAATATTAGTAGCATCACCAGATACACTATCAGCTTTCCTTTGACTATCCTTAGCTTGTATATCACTGAAAATACGGTTAGCCTTATTCCTTGCTACTCCAGATGCAATATCAAATCCAATCCTCCCAGCTTCAAGAGTGGCAGCACGGAATGTTTCACCATGCTTTTCATCAAAGTCACTGAGTTTCTTTACTCTATTAGTTGCTTTCTTATAATCGCTATTAAGTAATTCAAATTGGCTTTCTGGAGTCATGTATTTAATTTCAGTATAGTTAACATCATCCTTAAATACATTATCAATCTCATCACCAATTACAGCAGCACGATATTGAGCATCACGTTCCTGACGATTCATCTGTTTGAAAGCATCCATGCCAAACCTATCAATGAATTGCTGGTTCCTATAGGCATAGATTTGTTGTTTCATTGATAGGCCCTGCATATCAGGATGGGCAGCATTAAATGCCGCTCTTTCTTCTGCAGATAAATCACTCCACCCTCTAAGTCCTGGAAGACCTTTTTGTTCTTGAATAGGCATATTACTCCCCTTGCTTTAAAGTAAATTCGTAGTCAGATTCGTCTTCACCATCAGTATAAACATCCCTTCTTACCTTATTTGGAACCATGAAGAATTCATTATTCTTGGCTCTCTTATCCCTATACTCCATATAAGTGTAATTGTAAAGCTCATTCTCATAATCCATCATGGCATTTTCAATGTCATAGGTAGAAGAATCGTCAGTAACATTAGCACCTAAGGCCCTGAGAACTCTTATCTTGTTTTCTCTGTCAAGATTCATAAAGCTTACATACCGAGCTTTTGTAGAGTTCATAAGGTCATTAGCTTCCTTTCCAGCAGATAAAAGTCTTTCACTATCTCCCTTAGCATACACAACCCCATTTATCTGATTGATGTATGACGTTCCACCCCTACCAGAACCTCCTCTACTGGAAGATGAAGAAGATGTTGTTTTATATTTTCCTCTCTCTTGGATTTCTTCCATAGCATTCTTGTGTCTCAAATTAGTAAGGTATGCTTCCTTACCTGTTTGAATATTAAGAAGTCTCACTTTATTCGCAAAGTCAGCATCCGCTTTTTGCTGGGCATCATAAAGAGAAGTTGCTCTCTGACCAAGACCACTCATTATACCATTAGTAATATAGCCCATAGCTTGGTCAGTAGAAACACCATAAGCATCAGCAATTCTTTGAGCTGCAGCATCAATGTCTGGAATAGCAGAAGTGTCACCATTAAGAAATCTGCTGATAGACTGATAATCAACTCCCGGAAGTTGAAGGGCGGCTTTAATACCTTCGTTTTGAAGCTGAGCACCTGACACAAGAGAAGGAGCTGCATTTGGATTTTGACGAAGTTCACTGACAGTAGGAACACTTTGAACCATCAGAGTAGGGTCTTTCATTTGCATTTCCCTAATCTGAGCATACATAGTTCCAGCAGTCTGGGCAGCCTGTTGAATAGGAAGAATGTCACTTGCATAAATTCTACGGAGAGAATTAAGAGTGTTCCTATTAACAGCTTTCAATCCACTGGCTGACATATCACCAGCTACTTTATCAAGAGTTCCTTTGTACTGGTCAACAATGGCCTTTGAGTCTGGGTCAAGGAATTGGTAAAACTGGTCAGCCTGTTCACTAAAAGCAGCAAGACTTTCATTTACCTTATCATACTCCTCTTTCATCATCTGAAGAGGAGCCATTCTCTCTTGCATGGAAAATGGTTGATAAGTAGCTGTAATTCCGTGTATTGGCATAATTAAAATCTCCTCTTCTTTTTATTTTGTTTGCGACCACCCTTAGCTGATACTTGAGGAATGTATTGAATAATACCTCTATTTCCGTAGTAAAATGGAGAATAACCATTCTCGGCCATTGACATCAATATGTTATCTTGCTCATTCTCTCTGCCTTTAAGTCCAACACTTGTAATAGCACTGTTAAGACTTTGCATTGTAGCATTATCCCAAGCATCCTTAATTCCCTGCCTCATTGCATATCCTCTTGCAAGACCACTAAGAGCAGTGGACTGTCTTTGTGAATTGAGTTGGGCTTGAGCAAGGTTTCTCTGGTTAATAGCATTCATATTCTGAATGTTAGTTCCCCTATTAAATTCAGCTACTTGAGCATCATCCTGACGGTTTACTAAGTAAGCTTGACGCATAATCTCACCTAAATTCATTTGATTATTATAGGCAAGATTCATAGCACCAAGCATATCCATAGACCTGTTACCACCAGAAGTATTGTAAAGAGACCTCTGTCCAGCAGCCATATTCTGATTAGCCATATTGACAAGGTATCTCTCATCAAAAGGATTTCTCCTACGATAGTCTCCAATAGTCTGAACTGGAATATCTACTGGAGCACCAGCAGCTCTGGCAGCTTCAATAATGGCATCAGCATTTTCATAATTAGGTCTACCAAACATTCCATAGGCAGCCCCTGCAAGTCCAGCCCAAATAGGAACATCCCTCATCCAAGTGTCTTTATAGTTGAATTGAGGTCTCTGTTGAGCAACTGTCGTAGTTGTTGGTGATGCCCCTCTTGTGGTTGTTGCTGGAGTATTGTTCACTCCTCTTGGAGTTAAATCAATACCTTCCTTTGGAGTAGTTGCAACCCTTGTTGGTCCTTCAAGTTGAGGTGCGTTTTGTCTTTTTGCATAATTTTGAGCAGCAAGTAAAGTGGCTTTATGAACTGGACCAATCTTACCATCCTCAGCGAGCATTGACCAATCATCAAAGCCTTTAAGAGTATATGAGCTACCAGAATTCTTAATCTCATTTTGAATGTAGTCCATCCATTGTTTAGCCTCAGGACTATTTGGATTAGACCTCATATAATTCAAGAATGCCTGATAATTCTTGTCAGCTTCCCACTCTCTACTTGCCTTAAGTCCAAGTTTCCTATCATAGTCAATATCACTACGAAGACCTGAACCAGTATTACCAGTTCCAGTATTACCAGTCCTTCTTGTACCTTGAGTACCAGAAGCAACTCTAATGTACTCAGCTTTCTGAGAATCAGTAAGGTCAGAATAATTAGAAACTCCCTTAGACTTCAAGTAATTACTTGCAGCCTTCTTGGTCTGGTCATTCTTATATCTAATATCCTCTTCTTTAACAGTAACACTGCTTTGTGGAGTCTCTTGTGTAGCAGCCTCATCTGGTAAAGCTGATGTTGCTGTTGGTACATATCCAGCACCCAAAGCTCTATCAAAAGAGGAGGTAGCATACCTTCTCATAGCTCCTGCAGGAGTTGGCTCTGCTTGACTTGTAGAAGCTAAATTACCAGAGGTATCTCTTGTTCCAGATAGAATGTCATCAAACACTGCCCTATCCTCAGAGGACATTGGTGTAAACATGCCATATCCCCTATCATGTTTATACTGCTTGGCAGCCTCCATTCTTTGAATTTGAGCAGCTTGCTCTTGTTGGAATGCTTCTTGAGCACTAATACCTTCAGCTTCTCTACTCTTAGCAGCATCCCAACGAGCATTTTGTGCTCTTAAGGCTTCTGCCTTCTTCTCTTTATAAACTGGAGACCCCTCTCTGTAGAAGGTTTTCAAATAACCATCTACAATAGGGTCAAGTTTAGTTCTATCATATTTAGTGTTGCTTCTGCTTCCTCTGGCATATCCTGAAGAACTTGTTGCCGGAGCACTTTGTCTTGATGCACCCGGACTTACTTCTGGCATTTGCCACTGATTAAACGGTGTATACTCTCCAGAGAATCTTGACACAAAGTCGCTGTCATATACATTGCCAGTTGGTTCTACACTTTCTGTGTTAGCCGGACTTGTGTTGTTGGTTTGGACAGTGTTTCTACTGTTATTTATCCTTTCTTGTATAGCATTTGCTTTGCTTAAATCGCTACCAACATTGTATCCCTCACTTGTTTCATAGTGATGAACTGGGCCTCTCTGTCCATTTCTTCCTTTTGAACGGACTTCAACAAGACCATTAGGAAGAACAGTCCTGCCTCTTGAACCCCCGCCATTTGAAGTACCTGATGCTCCAGTGCCTCCAGAAGTTTCTACGTATCCAGAGCTACCTCTTGAACCACCACCAACAACAGCTCCTCTTGCATTGGTAGAACGAATTACAGGATACATATTATTGCCTGCAACAGCATAGGATGGTGCTACCCAAGTATCTGAATTAAGTTCAGCATACTTTCTTGCTCCAGCTTCTGAGTATTGCTCTACTCCATCAGGAGCAACATACACAAGATTGCCATACTCATCTCGTTTAGTAGTATAGTATCTTTTCCAACTGCCATCATCAAACTTATTACCACCTAAGGCAAATCCAGTAGGAGCACCTTCAATAGGCATACCTTCTTGATTCACTTCTTGTGGAGGCAACTGAAGACCTTCTTGCATAGGCATTCCACCTTGATTTATAGCAGCCAGTTGATTCATAAAGTCCTCATCATAAGCCATTTGGACTTGTCTTGCAGC
>OCTX012261011.1_pt1 | contig 35560 bp, 24 predicted proteins | sample 1539691 | NCBI WGS metagenome assembly OCTX01 (sample SAMN02144231, study PRJEB22623) | gut metagenome | biome: sheep rumen | host: Ovis aries | place: New Zealand
TTCCTCTATTTCCCCATTTCCACAAAACGCACTACACTCTCACACGTCTTTTGGACAGTTCTTACAATTCTCTCATGCGTCTATCTTTCAGTTTCAACATAATTTACAACTACCAGCATCTACTGGACAAGTTTTACAGCTTTCACCATAATCCAAAACTCCATTTCCACAACATAATCAAGCATCTTGAGGACAACTATGACAATCTTCTCATTCATCCAATTTTCCATTTCCACAACTAGAATAAATCCAACAATTTTGACTATACTGTTCCGGACAACCATTATCAGAATTTCAAGGAATATCGATACAAGCATCAGCATTATCAGGTACCCCATCCCCATCTTGATCTCTATCCAAAATTAAAGTAGAAGATTCTCAACTACCATGCAAAGAAGGGGATAACAACTTAGAAACAAACTCTTCACAAACATCTCAAATTCAATTATTATTTAAATCAGACTGATCTGAATTTGAAGCAAAAGGACAGTTATCTAACGAACAAACTCACATCTCCTTCTCTAATAAATCAGAATTTATATTATTTTCCCCAATAGAACAATCCTTATTTTCATGTAAAATAATTCATATCAAATTTTTCACACCATCTCAATCAATATCATCATCACAGATATCTGGAATTTTATCTCCATCCTGATCACATTTATACCCTGAAAGTGTTCAATTTTTCATAGCATTTTCACATATATCCATAGAATTTATATGAACCGTTCACTGATTAAGCAATGCGACACATCTATTAACCTCAACCAAATTGGTCAACAATTTATCTCCTGCACTTGAATAAGAAAAATCCAACAATGTTTTAGAAAAATCTGGGTTATACAAAAATCTCTTTTGTCACGCTTGATAACTAGTAAACAAAGACATAACAGAAGTTTTAGGATACATATTCAATCACAAAGCTAATTTTTCATTCTGATTATATCCCAAACGATCTCCCCTGATATTTACAGCATAAGAATCCATTAAAAGAGGATTCTGAACATTAATTGTGGCTACATTATTTAAAACACTTCAATCGTTCAACACTAAATCATATTGAATTGTTTTCAATCATGGTTCATCATATGCATGCTTGTAAACCAAATCTGATCATTTTGATGCTGATCATCACCAACTAACAGTAACATTATCAATATCTTTTCTTAACAATCATACCAAATTAGAAGATATTAAACTATCTTCCCACAAATTCCCTGGTTTTATACCTACACTTGAAAATTTCGGAGATCAATCTTGCAACATCGTAAACATAGCCACAGCTTTTAATTCTCCATTCTTATATCACTTTGCTGTTACAACATACTTACCATTTTCCTTTATCGTCACACTAAAATTTTCTGTTAATTTATGAGTTTCTTCTTTTTGATTATTAATATTCCATGAAATTTTATCTAAATCTCACGAATACAATGGAATAAACGTATAATCTATACTTCAATTTTTAAACACAAACCTTGGCTGAATGTTTAAAGCATAGTTTTCAGATTCAGAAGCTGCAATAAATACCCTATTCGTAGCAAACGATTTTGATCATCATTTTGATGTCGCTACCGCTTTCACAGTAAAACTTCCAGATTTTTTAAAGACATGTCTAACCTTACCTCCATTATCAATTACTTTTTTAACTCAATCTCCAAAATCCCATTCAATTTTAACTATATTTCAATTTGTGACTGGTTCAAATACTACTGCTGTAGGGAATTCTCTACTTATAGACTCAATATTCACAAAAAAGCTAAATCATAAATTTAAATTACCTAAAGGAGTCTGATCTAAACCTTTTTTCCACATAGACACAACAATACGATTATTATCATCTACTACTCATATCAAATTTTTCTTTCAATCTCAATCAATGTCATCATCACAAACATTTCCCACTCAATCATCATCTAAATCATACTGATTTGAATTAAATACATAAGGACAATTATCATCTCAATTAGTTATACTATCACAATCATAATCCACATTAAAACTACAACTTGCATAATTATCATAAATCAAAGAAAATATACGAATAGCTTCATCTCATCTCATATTAGAAAATGAAGCTACGTTTTGTGCATCTTCAAATGTAATAACTCATTCCTTATATAAAACATTCAGCTCGCTCACTGGCCAATATCATGTACCAACAACTCCAAAAGGCTGAAAATTACACGCAGATAAATTATACATACAATATTTCAACCAAGTCTGAAATTCATCATTATTTTGTGCATACGCAATTTTTGAATCAACTTTATCTATTACATCTATATTAGTTTGATTTAAAGTTCTCATCTGTATACTATTTTTTTTCAATCATTTCTTCCAAGATTTAACTTTCGACCGATCAATCAAATATTTTTGTCTAATTTGATTTTGAATAATATTCAAAACCGTTTGATAAAATTCTGATATCGTTATAGGCTCTTGACCACAAAAATTTCATTTACATTTAGTAGATGTAGATGGATATCATGCCATATATCCATTATCACCAACATATGCCACACAGTAATAATAAGATTTTTTATTCCAAACACCAGCTTCATAACTAACATCATTAAAATCTTTTCCATCTATTGCTCTAAATTCATCCCAAAACTTTTGACCATATGTTTGTTTCATCCAATCTGGAGCTTGTATACAATCTTGACAATCTGCCGCATTCAAAAGCCTAGTAACCTCATAACGAGATATAGAATTTTTATTTGAAAACGATGCAACATCCAATCCAACTTCTGATAATCTTTCTGCAAATGTAGATGCATTTACATATCAAACACTTGTAACACCAAAAAAGAAAAACAAGAACAATCCTAAATAAAGTTTTATTTTATTTTTGTTCAGCATAATATTTATTTACAAATAAATTTACATTAACAACAAAATTATACTCTTTTTTTACGAAAAATCAAAAATATCGACCCTTTTTTACCCACTTTTCTTCCTGTTTTTGATATAATTATCCAAATAATTAAAAATCTCTTTTTCGTTATTTCTATCTCCTATATCTGTCAACACCCAATCAAAGGCTTGATGTAGCAATTCTCAAACTAAACGAGATGGTTCTAATTTAAAATGTTTCATCAATTTTTCTCAATCAATCGCCAAATCTTTCATCTCAAATTGTCATTCAGAATTTTTGAGCTGATTTAACAACTCCTTCAAATAATAAGAATCAGTTAAATCTGAAGAGTTCTGAAGTGGATTTTCTTGTCAAAGTCTATCTGCAATATTGATATCAAAAAGATTATTTACCATTTCATATCATTTCTCACTGTACAGCTTTCTAACTTTTTTAATTCGATTATTTGGATGTGAATTTAAAATTTCTCCAGGTGTATGATGCTCATGAATATACCATTCTATCGTTTCAATTTCTTTCTTGGAAAATCCAAGAGCAGAAAAATCCTTTTTCATCAAAACCGGAGAACTTTCACGATGATTTAATGGTCATGAAAAAATAGTCTGTTTATCCTCTTTAGTTTTAGCTTTATCATAAGCCGCATATTGCTCTACTTTTCCTACATCATGATAAAGCATTGCAAAGCGAACTAAATAATCTGAATTTATTTCTTGAACGGCTTTAAGTGAAAGCATTATGTGTGTATAAACATCAAATGCATGATAACGAATCGGCTGATCCACAAATTTGGTTTTTGATAACGCTGGAAATAGAATTGGTAACATTCCACTAGAATCAAGCAAGACAGCAAAAGCAAACGGATTTCATTTTTGAAAAGGTTTACAAAGTTCTTCCTTTATACGTTCCTTAGCTACATGAGATAGAAGTGGAGTATTTTTTTTGATTGATTCCCACGTCTCAGTGGAAAAATCAAAAAGCTGAACCTTGTCAGGATTTCATTTTTCAGACTTTTTTGATCTATTTTTTTTATCCAACTGTAATAATTGGTAATTACACACATTCACTAATCTCAATCCACGAATCAAACGCAACGCATCTTCTCAGAAACGCTGATCTGGATTTCAAACTGTAGTCAACTTTCTATGAATCATAGATTCAATTCATCATGTCGAATCTATCACTACACGAAAAAGTTTTTCAGATTTTTTTTCTGTCTGGTTTCAAATTACGTAACATTCATTTTGAGTTTCTACCAAATAACGAAAAGCATATTCATCAAAATGTGACTGTGGAAATACTTGCGAAACAAATTGTAAATCTGTAAGAATGAGTAAATTTATATCTGAAAAATAGCAATATCACTGATTTTTGAGAACTTTCAATAAATCTAATTCTGACAAAATTTTGGGATTTTCTTTCACATAATCTAGTTCTTTCTTTGTTTTTTGCTCCACCGAAAAATAATACATTGCATTTATAGAAAAATCCCTTCTCTTCGCATCAAGCAAAATATCATTACTCCAATTAATTTCTCCTGGATGACGAAAATCCTCATAATCTCACTCCGTTCTAAGAGGAGTTAGTTGATAACTACGTTCTTTTTGTGTGGATGGAATCAATGTTATTGTTCAAAATTTATCAGTTTTAAAATGAGAAAGTCATTCAGTATTTATTTTAGCATCTAACTCCTCTGGCTTTCATTCACACGTAAAATCTATATCTAAAGGATCTTTCGTAATTCAAAGCAACAAATCACGTACACATCATCAAACTAAAAAAACATCGGAAATTTGAACCCTTTTCTGTAAAAATCTTTGATGATAATCTAAATACTTTAAATATGAAAAGTTCAACATGCTATATTATAATTAATAATTACTGACATCAATTGTAAATAATTGGTCCATTTTTTCAACATGAAGCCGTACAAAAAATCAATTTTCCAACTTCCATTTCACTTGAATTAATAATGAAAATTTATATAATGAATAATAACCACCACGAATATTTTTATTCATTCAAATTACTAAATTATGAAAAAATGAATTCACGCTCCTTATTACAACGATGTAGAAGTAAACTGTATATGTGGAGCATCTTTCAAAATAAACGCAACTGTTCCTGGACCAATCAAAGTAGAAACTTGCTATCAATGTCACCCAGCTTTCAATGAAAATAAGGAAGTAAAAAAAGTAATTAAATGAAGAATGGAAAAATTCTTAGAAAAACAAGAAGCAATCAAAGCCGCTCAAGCAAAAAAATCTGCTTAATGATTTATGGTATCCCTTCAAATGAAGGTATGCCTTGACTGTGGAAAATCCACTTTTTATCAAGGCAAAATAACTATCCATGCTAAGACATTATTTATTAGGAAGATATATTGATTTAAAAGATACTGAAGAGATTCTAAGCCATAGTCCTTTTATATACATAAGAGGGGTATTGGTTTATAGTGCTCTTCTTTTTCTTGTTTATGTAATATATGCCGTATCCCAACAATATCCAGAATATCAGAATGTACCATATATAAAACGAATTGCTTGAGTTCTCTGACTTTTCATTTTTTTTAAACGACTACTCTGATTCTTAAACTTATATCTCGACTGTATTCTTATTAGCAAGGAAGCTCTAACCATATTTCTACGAGATTGACTGCTCGAATACAAAACTGAAATTATCGATCGATCAAAAATTTTAGTAATCTCACATCGTCAAAACAGTTTTCGAGATAAGATTTGTGGTAAATGAGATTTATTAATTCAAATGTGAAATGATATAAACTTCTCTTTTAATGATGTCTCACACCCAAAAAAATCTGCCACAAAACTTACATTAAACAAAAAGAGCTATGAAGAGGCAAAAAAGAAAAAAATTGAACAAGATTTAGAATGAGACCAAAGACAATTTGACATTTTAGTAGATGCACTGTGAGAAGTTATTAGAGACTACATGGAGAATAAAAATAATGAAGAAGTATACGAATAATTTATAACATAACAAAAACTTTAATGAAAGATGAACAAATAACAATCTGATGAACTACTCGAATCCATCTTGTAGATCCTGATAAAAAACAAATAGACAAACTTGTAGATAAATACGACTTACATGAAATCATCGAACAAGATTTTTTAGATTTTACCACTCAAGATAAAATTGATACATATGATGACTGTCTTTTTTTGGTTATGCGTTTCCCTAAATTCAATACTAGAACAAAAAAACATTTTGCTAATCAAATGCACGCAATCCTCTGAAAAAACTTCATCATAACCGTAACATCTCACGTAACTAATAATGTAGAAAAAATCCAAGAACAATATCGCAAAGAAATCGCTGAAGCAGAAGATGATGAAGAATTTAAGCTATCTCCATACTACATATTATACAAAATAATCGATGCAATGTACGACAAAGTCTTGACGTGAATGTCCAAATTTTCACTAGATTTACTAAAAATTGAAGATGCTGCTATGGATGCAAATTCTGTGACACAAGAAACTCTTTCAGAATTATTAATCAAAAAGAGAAGTGCCGTACTAATGAAACACATTATCACACCACATACAGAAATTTTAAGCGAGCTACAAACAGCAACCGTAAATTTTTATGAATGAGACTTGGATGTATATTTCGAAGATCTTTTATATAAAACTGACAAAATTTTATCCTTAGTATCTATCGCTCACGAAAACACAGAATCTTTATTTGATGTATCCGATACACTAACGACTATTAGAACAAATAAAATAATTTCAATTCTAACTATTTTTACAGTTTTATTATGAATATTAACTCGAATAAGCTGATTATACTGAATGAATGTTGCACTCCCTGCTCAAAATGCTGTCTGAGTCTTTCGGCGATTACTTGGATGAATGATAGGAATCACAATCTGAACTATGATATACTTTAAACGGAAAAAACGATTTTAATCTCCTCTTTTATAGAAAAATCCACATTTCTGTGGATTTTTACTATTTTTTACTTAAGAGTCAAGTTTCTCAAATTTATATGATATAACAATACTACCAACAGTTTAATACTAACCGTTTTGTGCACAAGCTGCACAATGAGAAAGATAATTTACATCTTGTATATTAATGCCTCCATCTCAATTAAAATCACAATAAGAAGGCGCATTTCCAGCCAAAATACCTGGCACACAGTCGTTTATTAAATTTACATCTTGTATATTAATTTCTCCATCTCAATTAATGTCACAAAGATTACAGTCTCCTCATCCTCATCAACCTCATCCTCATCAACCTCATCCTCATCAACCTCATCATCAACCTCATCCTCATCAACCTCATCATCATCAACCTCATCATCCACCTCATCATCAACCTCATCAAACTCATCTAGGATCAGAGTCTATTTTATAGCAATATGGAAAAACCTGTGGTGAAAGATTTCAATCATTACATTGTGCTTGTCTTACTGTATCATCACAATCAGTTGAATATGACACAGCATAACCAGTAACAGCATCTCAATCCTGCAACAAAACACCACCAAATTGACATCACGAAGCCACACCACACATAGATTTACTTTTTCTACCCAAAACATGAGTATGTCCATCGTACATAGTTAAGCATCAACTACTATTCAACCTTATCGCTCATTTATTACCATCATGTCCACTTCCCAATTTTACAGATCAACTAACCACTAAACTGACACCATGTATTGGACTATATGTTCAAATCAATACTCAACTATTTGCTTCAATTCTCGCTGTATTTAATTCTGCATTACCATTCCATGCAAAAGAATTCGCTTCTCACTCTGCACCTTGTCCTAAGACTAAACTATTTATCATCGCTTTATTACCAGATCATCCCAATACTACTCCATTTGTAGTTTGGCTTCTTTGTCATCACAAGACAATTCATCCACTAAAAGCCTTATTTGTTCTTCATCATACAACCACAGAATTACTTCAATTCGTTCGATTAGACGCTCCTCCACCTATTGCAGAATTATTTCAACTTATTTTATTGCTTAGTCATCATCATATACCTCATCCACGGATACCTACTGTGTTTGTGCTACTTTTTCCTCAACCGATACTGCTGTATTTTACATTTGATTCGACATTATGGCCAAACCCAACAACTAATCAATTATTTATATCTAGATTTTTCTTCCCCGATTCAACCCCAATCAAATCTTTATCTGTTACACGCCCCTCTAAATATAATGAGTGCAATCTTACTTTATGCTCAGAATCATCAGGAGCAGTATTTATAATAGTTATTCAAATAGCTATACTTACAACTCAAATCACCAAAAATCACACCAATGATAAAAGTAATAAACGACTTTTTTTTACGATAGATTTCATATCAAGAAATTTTAAGGAATAAAACACTATCCACTACTAATTATAATCATTTTTTTTTATCTGTCAAAATTTGGAAGACTTTTTTATGACAAAAGTTTCATACAAAAAATAAGATATTATTTTATCATTAATTATTCATTATCCACAAACATCGTCCTACTGCGATACTGCACAGCTTCAGCTAGATTCTGAACAGAAATTTCTGATTTATCTTGCATATCTGCAATAGTTCTAGCCAATTTTATAGTTCTATGAACAACTCTTCAAGAAAGATTTAACTTATCTGCAGCTTGTGAAAGAAAATCTTTACATTCACTAGACAGATGTATTAATTTTTGGATATCTTTGGCTCACATATGTGCATTAGCAGAAAGTCACATTCATTTGAAACGTTCTTGCTGAATTTCTCGGGCATGTATTACTTTCTGACGAATAGTTGCAGAATTCTCTCCATTTTGATTATCTAATATTGTATCAATATTTTCCCTCGGAACTTCAAGAATCACATCAATACGATCAAGCAATGGTCAGGAAATTTTGGATTGATAACGTTTTATATCCATTGGAGAACATGTACAAGATTTATGTTTATCTTTGTAATATCAACATTTACATGGATTCATCGATGCGATAAACATAAAATTTGCTGGGTATTCCACAGTTCATGACACCCTCGAAATATTCACTAAACGATCTTCTAAGGGTTGACGCAAAACTTCTAATGTCTCACGAGGAAACTCGGTTAATTCATCAAAAAACAAAATTCATTTATGAGCAAGTGAAACTTCTCATGGAGTAAGGTGAGTTCATCATCAAATAATACTAAATCTAGACGCTGTATGATGCACCTGACGAAATGGCCTATGAGTAATAAGAGGCAAGTTTTTATTTAATTTTCATACCACAGAATAAATCTGGCTTACTTCTAATATTTCATCAAAAGTGAGAGGTGGAAAAATACTTTTCATCGCCTTGGACATCATCGTTTTTCAACTTCATGGTGCTCCTACCATCAAAACATTGTGAAATCATGCCATCGCAATAGATAATGCTCTCTTGGCTACTAATTGTCATTTGATATGCTCAAAATCTACTTCGAAAGTCTGATTTTCGCTTAAAGATGATATATCCTTTCATCATTCAATCCACTCTAATTCCTTTCATTCACAGAAATAATTTATTAATTGTCAGAAATGCCTTAAAGGATAAATTTTAATTCATGGCACATATTCCAATTCATATAAATTTTCCGATGGAATAAAAAACTCCTTTCGTCACTTCTTTTTGGCAGAAAGAACCGAAGGGAGCAAACCATTTATTCTCTTGATACTACCATCCAATCACAATTCACCAAAGAACAATGAATTCTGAACTTTTTCCTCATGATAAAGTTTTTGTGACCAAATATGCAATAATAATGCAAAAGCCATTGGAACATCAAATCATGTTCAGATTTTTTTGGTATCTGATGGTGCTAAGTTTAGCACAAATTTTTTCTTTGGTAATTCGATTCATGAATTACGAAATGTACCCCTAATACGTTCTTTAGATTCTTTGACTGTCATATCCGGCAATCAAATTATTTCAATAGTCGGCAACGCTCTCACACTATCTGCCTCTATATAAATTTCATGTCATACTAATCCAATATTCGCGAATGTCTTTACGATTTCCACCATTTCAAATACAATAATTTCATATAAATCTGTTTTTATTTTATTTTTTATTTTTTAAAAATCAAGTCAAAATTTGACATTATTCTTTTGTCAAAAAATAAATATACTTTGTCAAAAAAATCATTTGGGTAAACAACGTTGTCACTTGCATTTATAAATAAAAATCGTATTCTGAATTTTAATCATTGAGATTTTTATATGTTTTTTGTATGGTTATGGAAACGTGAGAATTAACCCAAACAGCTATAAATATATTAGAGTGAAGCTGAGATATCATAGATACAATATGAAATCCCTTCACGTCTTCCGAATGATTCTTCAGTGCAATTATGGATAATTCTGTTCGATTTCGATGAGCTATAGTAATTTTTCTATTACGATTGGCTATATTAGTATGGGTAATCAAAGATTCTACCGCTCGTAGTTATTCTTTCTGGTTTCAATTATTATCTGTTTTTCTAATTATAGCATTTACTCCCATTCTATGACTTATTCTATATATAGCCATCCGCCCACAATGATGGAGATGGGATAAAACCGCTCGAAGAGATACCTTATTCCAAAAGTCACAAATTTGTGAAAATTGTTGAGAATTTAATCAAATAAACAATTTATATTGTACAAAATGCTGAGAAACTCTACACACAACTTGTCACGAATGTCAGAATAAATTTTCAAATTCATATTCTTACTGTCCAAATTGTGGAGCCCCTAGTTTAGAACAATAATTACTTTAATTAAATTTTAACCAACTTGATCAAAAAATATGCTAGCAATTCTTATAATAATACTTGTACTTCTTTGAGCAGCAGTAGTTTGATCAATATATTCAAATTTTTTAGTTTTTCATTCAAATTTTTCAGAAGCCGAGAATTATCATAAAGCTTATTATGCTTCAATTTCAGCCTTAGAAAGATGAGAACTAGTAACCAAACAACGTCAACCATGATACATATGAAGTTGAGGATTTAAACAATGAGAATGAACTTGAAGTTTTATTTGATCCGATATAAGTCTATCTTGATTTTCATATTTTTCAGGTAATGAAAATAAACCTTCAGTCTTTTGGGCAATAAATTCTAGAACTACAAGAATACCTACAGAAAAGAAATGAGATGTTGAGCGAATGTTGTCCGCTGATGATTCAAATAACTATAATATGATGGATTACGAAGATGCCGAAATATTTTTGTTGTATTATGACAATGGTAATGGTAACCCATATGACAGTGGGAACATTAGCAAATCTACACCTACTCAAATAACATGAGAAATCAGATTACCTCAGCTTTTGTTTAATAGTTGATTTTGATATTTAGATACATGAACTTCTAGTATTTGACTAAGTGGTAGCCTACCTACAAATGATGCTATGGTAGACCGACAAATTAGATGAAATTATAACGATTCACCATTTACAATATTTTCTACACAATCATTAATAATCTGAGGACCCAAACCAATAGTCGACACAGATAGAGACAGTGTGTTCAGAGAAGATGACATAAACGGAAAGTTAAATCAAGGATTACTTTTCTCTTTTTGAAATCGTCGATCTCCTCTACAATATCCTAGATGAAATCAAATTAAACAGCCAACTATTATCAGTCAGAATGAAGATTCTATTAAAGCACTAAGCAACGAATATGAAGATCTCTTTAATGATTCCTTAGACACACAACTCAGATTTAGCTTACTAAACTTACTATGAACATGAAGATATGTATATCCATTTTTGGAATACTATGTTGATTTCTGATGAGCAAATGTATCTGATAAATATTTCACAATAAATGGCCAATGAAATTTCAAGGACTACCAAGTTAATACAATTATTCAAAAGCCAACAGCAAAAGAATCAATTCTCTGAAACTTTACATCGATATTCTAATCTATGAAAAGAAAGAATTTTTTCGTATTGATTGCTATGATAATATGAATTTGACTAATAATCCGAACTTTTTTCGGATGAACTCCAAATCAAACAAACCAAACCGACATCCCACAATATGAGACTAGCTGATTCATAGAAGAGTTAACAAATACTTGAGATATTTTGGATACATGAGATATGGTATTGCCCGATAAATCACAAAAAGACTACACAGAAATCAAAGTAATGATGCCCAAATATTTTTATAATTCTGGTTGGAAAAAGTTTGCACAAGATTTACTAAACAATCAAAAAGTATACATAAATTTTATTTTCATCGATGATTTAAATTCTTACAAGAATCAACTATATAATCCTGATTTTTCCGAAGCAGATTTATTTTTATTTCCATATGATCGAAATGAAAAAATATTTACCAGAAGTTTTTCTGCTCAACAAGATATACTACCATATTTTGATCAATTATTATCACCTTTAATACAAAATAATCAAACTGCATTTTTGCCATTTTCTGCAGATCCTATGATTATGTACACAATTTCATGATACCCATGAGTGAGTAATTTTTATGATATATCTGAATTTGTATTAAACCGAGAACCTATTAGAGCTTTATCTTTCCCTTTGTTTTTCGGAGTAACAAGCGAAGATTTCGGAGATGATTGATTTTCTCGAGAATATCAAGACATAGTCTGGTATGCATTAATACACTATTTCAAAACAAATAACGACAGCCACGATTTGCAAATTCGAATCGATAGTAATGTTTTGCAAAAATATAACATATCTAGCCTAAAAACCATTTCAAACATAATCACAAACCCTGAATGTAAATATTTTCCATCAATATGTTTTCAGATTTATAATTTTGTATGAATAAGATTTTGATTCTTATCTGATGCAGACATAGTTAATCAATATTTACATAATAAAAAATCTGTTTTTTCGTCACTTAAAAAACTAAAAATGCCATTCTCTCAATTAGAATCTCCTGTTAGAATTCGATGACGATGAATGCCTAGCTCCCTAGAAGATCCAGAAACAATTAATTGAGTTTATGAATTCATAAAACAATACATGAATTACCATAATCAATACAACCTCCGGAATTCCACTATACCTGTATTTAAAAACAATGAATGACATTGATTAATCGACAACGAATACATATGACTCAGATGATACATATTACCATCATGATGAGATTACATTAGAACACTCAAGTGAATAAACAAATTTCGAGAACTTATAGAATACAAAATAACAGCAAAAGAATATTTAAAATAAAAATTTCAGAACCATATATCATATACATAAAGCCTTAGTTTTATTTGACTTTTAAATGTATTTTAATACAAATATTCTGTGAGATTTTTATAATACTAGAAAAATGAATATTGTAAAAAATATATCTAAATACTTAATTATAGTTATCATCGGCATTTTACTTGCATTTTTTGTGGCACGAATCCAGTATGATACCAAAGATTTATCTGCAAGCATACTATCACTTACTGAACAAGATTTTTTTGAATCCACAAAATGGGATGCATGATACAAAAAAGAAAACCAGATTTTTGAAATTTTTCTAGCCGAACAAATCAGAAATGAGTGACCTTTAACAATCTCTATACTTTATTCTCCAAATAACATAGAACGATTCAGTGACCAAATAAATACAAATTATTCCGTAAATATCGCTGAACAAAACGAATGAAATATAATACTAAATGTCGATTGATATAAAAATTGAAATTTTTCTGAATGAATATTTGAATTACCATACAGTTGAGATTCCAAAGACATAACCCTCGAATACATCAAATCTACAAATTTAAATTTTGCTATTTGAAATTTGGATAACATAGAAAACAATCAGAGTCACTAATTTTATTTTCGTTATTCACAAAATGAAAAAGTTTGCATTCGGAATATTGGCTTCTATATGACTAGTATGTTTTTGATTTGTTTTTGCTCAAAGCATACCCGATAATGTAGAAATTTCAGTGAAAGATCCTTTGACAGTGTGAGAAGCGACAAACCTAAAAATCACTATGATGAAGAATTGATCTAAAATGACAACATATAAATGAACCATCCGGATAACCGTTACTGATCAAAACTGAAAAATACTTAAAAGCAACGAATACACTGTTCCAAGTCAATGAATGTATAAATTTTTATCATCAGATTTATGAGAAAAAGAATTTCAAAAATGATTAGAGATAAAGAAAGAATGAACATTTTATATCGAAATACAAGATCTTAACGAGGATGACGAAAAACCCATTTGAAAACAATTGATACATGTTATAGGTGATTCATCCAACGAAACAAAAAATATTGAGATTTTCTCTCCAATTTCCAATGCCAATTTGATTGGTAACAAAGTAGAAGTCATAGCGACAGCTTCCGATGTACCCAATTCCAACGCTTCGATTTATATCGATTGAAGCAAAATAGATACTGCTAACGTATCATCCAACTGATCGATTAATCATGTAATTTCAAATATCAATCCATGACAACATACACTTTCAATTGAAATATCAGATTTGGACTGAAACATAATATGAAAATCTGAAACTGTTTCATTTACTGTTTCTTCCGATTGAACTGACTGAATAAAAAACATAACAGTAGAGCCTGAAATATGACTAGTTGTGTGAGATATGACAACTATAACAGTAAATACAGATGAAAATGTAGAATCAATAAAGTTGAGCTTATCCGATAGGCCTAGTAGCGAAAGTATAATAATGAATAAAAAATGAATAGGGCAATTTGTTCAAAATGTATTTTTAATTGGCTCCTGAGAAGTTTTTTTATCTTTCAATATATCTTCTTCAAACAATACCATAAACAGATCATATGATAACTACAAATCAATCACTGTATCAGATTCTCCGTCTATAAGTAATATTAAAATCAATACTGATCCAGAAACAAAAACAGCAGAAATTTCATGGGACGCACCGAACAATAGCGTTTCTTCTTACCTAATTGACCGGCGAATTGAATGATCAAAAACTCTTTCATGAAAAGAACGATCCGAAAAAACTTCTTTCAAATTTAAAGATGTTCCATACGACACAATTGTAAAATTAAACATTACACCTTACTGGAACAATCAATCAAATCATGGAGCTGCATCAAAGACAATACATTTTGTAATATCTAAAGATCAAAACACTTGTTGAAACTGAACTTGTGACAATTGAGAAAGTCATGAACTATGTCCCCAAGATTGCGAATGAGAATGAGAAACAACAATAATTTTATGACCTTCGTGCCCAGCTCAAAGCATTTCTACACATACAGAAAAAATCTGAAACAGTTATTATCTTGTACGAGATAAGGCTGAAAGTGTGAAAAAATATATTATATATAGCTCACCGTCGCCCGACTGAAAAGATAAAGTAAAAGTATATGAAACAACAGATACAAGCTACGAATATCCATTTGATCACACATCAAAAGAAGATGTATTCATGTATTTCTGGGTGATTTGAGTGTGTGAAGATTGAGAAGAAATTGAGTTAACTTGAGCCACAAAAGTACAAGTTTGACCAGCTGAAAATTTCTTTCTATTAGTGTGTTTAACTTTATTAATATATTTTTGAATAAAATTATTTAGACATACTGAAGAATAAAATTTCCAAAAAACAAAATTTAATTTCATTAATATAAAAGATAAAATGGAATATTTTCCTAAAAAATATAATCCAAAAGATTTACGTAAACGATCTATCTTAGATAAAAAAAAATATATAAACAACAACATAGAATCTACTTTTTCACCAAATATTTTATCAAGTTCGAAAAAATTATCATACCAAGACTTCTTTTTAATTTATTTAAAAGATTTTTTTAACCAAAAAAACATAATTCAGAATCCACAAAATTTTGAAGATTGAATAAATAAATTATACGAACAGCTTTTTATCATTTATTGAAACCAACTTGATAACATTTTCTCAAGTTTCCTTTTTTTTTCAAAAAAACGCCAAACAATATCTCAAGTATGATCAAATAAATTAGAAAAACACATAATTTCACGCAATAAAAAATATATCAACGCAAATCATAAAATTTTGGATTGTTATTCTTCTAGTAACCATAAAATATACATACCAGATTCTGATTTATATATATATATTTTAGAACAACTTCGTTTATTACGAGAAAAGTGAAAAATCACCAACGAAACTAAAATTTGATACCGATCTTTTAACTTACAAACATCAATTCCATACGAAAAAATTTCCTGGAAAAAAGAAAAAATTCCTTGTTATACACTAAAATATTTTGTATGAACAAAAGCTGAAGCTCTACCTGTATGCATTGAAGACATTGATCTCTGTTGTAGTGATGTTGCATTACTCGTTCACCCAAAAGATAAAAGATATAATAAACATATTTGAAAAAATGCCATCATTCCACTATGTAATCGTCAAATTCCCATTATAGGAGATGATAATGTAAACATTGCCGTTAATAATTGAATAAAAAGAATCTGTCCTTGCTATGATGAAGAAAGTATTGAATTGGCCAAAAAATATTGATTACCAACAGATATTTACGTTTTTGATAAAGAGTGATTATATACAAATTATATCCATGAAACTGCATTTATCTGACAAGAAAGAAAAAAATATTACAACAACATTATAGATTTCATGGAAGATATATGAAACTTAGCAGAGAAATGAGAAAAAACAATAGAAATACCTTATTTAGAAGAAATAAATGAACGCTTAGTACCATATAAAATAGATCAGCTAATCATAAATTTACAAAAAGAAAAAGAGGAAATTATAAATCAATTTCTCGAAAACAACATAAACTATACATCTTCAAACAATAATCTATCTCAATTAATAAAAGAAAATAACAAACACCAAGAAAATATATTATTAGAAGATTGACAAGATAAAACTTTTGAAACAAATATCGAATGATTTGACATAACTTCTAACGGCGAAGATGAGAATACCAACACAATTAAACAGCAAATTATTGAAGAATTAGAAAAATATTTACCAAACTATTTCATTTGTAATAGTCAGATTCCATTTTGATGGAAAATACCATTAATTAAAGATAAAAATTGAAATTTAACTTTCTTTTCAATAGAAAAAGACATCTCTTCTCAAACACAAAATCCTATACAGTCATGTTTTGACTTTATTTTACTATCATTAATCCGTGCATGAACTTTACCAGTAAAAGAATGTTGAGGTAACTATGAATATAAACTATGTGAATACGAAAAATTTCATAAAATTTTATCGGAAAATGAGAAAAAAATAAAATATTTAATAGAATACTTCGAAACAACAACTTGAAACAATTCTGATTATAATAAATTCTTAAAAATTATCGAAGATTTAACGGACGAAAACAATTCAACAATAAAAGATTTATCTAACCTAATTAAAAATTGTAAATTTCTAAGACATGAGTGAAATTTTCTATTCGTAAAGTTAAAATGAAACACAAATGATATTATTAATCCCGATTTCATTGAACTTTGTATACCTTGCTACTTATACAATAAATGAATAATAATAAATAGTCAAACAATCTTTGATGAAAATGAAAAAGAAAAAGTTTTCAAAGAATTATTAACTCAAGAACTATTACTCTCAAAAACAATAAACAAAAATCTTATAGAATGTTCATACCAAAAAAATAATGAATTTTTGGGAGACAGGCAGCTTTCAAAATCTCAACTTGAACAGGCTCAATGGAACATATTTTCATCATACTGAGAGAATCCAATCAGACTAAATTTTCTAATTAATCAAACTTTTGACCAGAAACAAATATTATTGAATAATATATTTTTAAAACAAATCTGGAATTCTGTCAGATTATGTACACAAAAAAGCTTTTTACCAGAAAAAATAGAAAGTTGCCTAAATAATCAACCACAAGACTTTGAAGATTTTGATATAATAGTATTGGACAAATTAAAAGAGCTTTATAATGAGCGAGAAAACGTAATAACATATGAAGATTACATCAACTTTTTTAACAATTTTAAAGAATCTACTCAAAATATATTTTTCTCACGATATTTAGAAGTACAAAAAATAAACACAACAAAAAATACTCAATTTGTCTGTTCTTATTTTTTCAATTTTTTACTAACAATATTGTATCCCCTAACTCCGGAATTTATACACGCTTTACAATATATTTCAAAAAAAACTTTTATTAAACCACTAAAACCTTTGGAATTAAACAGAACTACAAACTATAATATAAACATACTTTACAACACATTTATCAAAATAAAGGAAATGAAAATAGAAAACAATATTAAACAACATGAACCTTGTAACATATTCATAAAATCAAATCCTTCAATATGTGAATTATTCGCTCAATATGAACAAATTTTTATAAACCATTTTCATCTCTCAGAGATAAATTATTTTAGGCTTCACGAACAAACTCCTCTATGATACGAAACTTTTTCAAACGATATCGTAACAATATGAATCCAGCATTGAAATAACAATCTCTGAAAAGATAAAGAATCTTTAGAAAATATTGAAAAAGAAATAAAAAACTTAGATGACAAACTAAATTTACTAAAAGAACGTCTACCTCTTTTAGAATGAGAACAACGTACAAAAGCAGAAGAAGAATACGCAAGAACAAAAGAAGAAATAGAAACTCTGACTATAAAACATAGTCTACTCAGTAGTAAATAAGTTTATTTTTTGAAATCAGATAAGAATGAAAAAAAGGCTATTTAGCATTTGTTTGTTAAGTATATTTTTATTAGCAGGATGTGGAAATAATACGGAAACAATCGATAATATCCAAAATAATGAAACCATACAGCAATATTCATTATGAACAAGCATTTATGATATTTTCAAGGACATTATAGCTCAAAATAATGATTGTTTGGATAATAGTAAACTTTTTGTAGATATTTCTGTATTATGAAACGCTGTGAACTCTAACTGAAATACCGAACATTATTTAGTTACAAATTGAGAATGTTTTGGAATTGATGAAAGATGAAATCTAAATAATGCTTGATGATTTGGAGATATTCCTACAACTATAGAACTTTCTCAAGACTTTGAACAACATTATAATTTGGTAAGATATGAAACAGCTAAAGATTGAGACGAATATGATAGCTCAACTAAAGAAATGTTTTCGGATGAAGCTTATAATATTCGAAAAGATGGGAAATATAAATTCATAAACGACAAATCTCTACTAGAAATGGCTGAAGAATATTTTGGAACAACCATTATTCCTGAAACTAAAAATAATTTTGAATGTAAATTTTGTGATAAACTTCGATACTATAATGCTTATGATAACGATGAAATAAACACCAACGACTTAATCTTTAATTATACAACACAGGATAACTGAAACAATACAATATATTTTGGTTCAGATTGAAGTTTTAAAGCTGAGTGAAGCCGAGATGCTTGAGAATGAACACGAACATTTGGACAAGATGAAAATACAGTAATTGTATTGAATAATAATTTAGACCATGTATATGATAGATATATTATCACAAATCAAACTGAAAATTCTCTTAATACAATATTAGAAATAATCCAAAGAAGATAAAAATTCATTGAGAAAAATAAGCAATAAATTATAATAAGAATCGTAAATTTTTATGATAATTTTTTATGAAAATGTATATCCCATCAATTGTTGCACCAGGATGATCCCACCAAAAAGCTGTAGTAGCTTCTGCATATTGAGCTGAAGAAGTATATCTATGAGTGCCTTTTACATCTCTTAGAATGAGACAAAATAAACTCTACAATTTTGATGATTTGAAAGATACAATTAATCAATTACATGCACAGTGAACAAAAGCTTTTCTTACTATGAACATCTTTCCAAGAAATAAAGATATTCAGATTTTTGAATCTATTACAGAAAAAATTGCAGATTGTGGTGCCGATAGTATCATATTTTCTGATCCATGAACATTTAGAATAATTAGAAAATATTTACCAAATATACCACTCCATTTATCTACTCAAACAACTACATTAAATTCTGATAGTGTGAAATTTTGGGCAGACTTATGAGTAAAGAGAATAATCTTAGCTAGGGAATTACATGTATCAGAAATAGAAGAAATCAAAAAATCTGTACCAGAAATAGAATTGGAAGCATTCATTCACGGTGCGATGTGTATGACATATTCTGGACGTTGCTTACTTTGAGACTATCTATGAGGACGCCCAGCAAACAAATGAGAATGTAATCATTCATGCAGATTTCAGTATAGAGTATTCATCCAAGAAGCCAGAAGAGACTGAAAAATGCTGGAAGTAACTGAAGACGAAAACGGAGAACATATCTTTTCTTCTCGTGATCTGTGTACAATCGACCATTTGAATGAATTAATGCCAATCTTAGATGCAATAAAAATTGAATGAAGAAGTAAATCAGAATTCTATGTAGCAGCTGTAGTTAAAGCTTATAAACATGTGCGTGATTGTATTGCTAATTGAAAGCCTATTGATGAAAATATTAGAAATTTGGTAGAAATGATTCCACATAGAACATATCGAGACTGATTCTTATTCCATAATTTACAAGAATTCCCTGACTGAGAAATCTCTCCTGAAGAAAGAAAGACTACTACTGAAGAATTGGTTACTACTACGAAATGAACAGCATGACCATTATTCAATAGAAATTTCTTTGGGATATTCTCTAAAAATACAAAAGAAAAAGACGGAATCATTTACCACCATATTGATCCAAAAGAAGAATTACGTCGTTGAATGAAATTAAATTTCATATCACCAGACAATATGTGAATATTAAAGATTACAGATATATTAGATAAAAATGGTAAAGAATTAGAAAAATGAGACTGTAACATGCAAGATGTTTACATTGCAACTGACCATGAATTGAATTGACGAGAATGTCTATATCTCCCACCGGAAGAAATCAAATAAACAATTGAAAATTTTATTCTTTTACGTACATTAAGTTCAGATTTTTTGTTCAAAAAACAATAAATTATGCCTCTATTGATAAACTGAATCATATTATTAATATTCTGATTATTAGCCGTGTATAGTACTAGTGTCTATGAATCATTTACAATGAGTATGGCATCTATTGCTAAATATTGAGCTGCATCTAGTTTTAGCGAACCCACAAATTATTATTATTTTTATCAACAAATAAAAGCCCTAATATACATCGCTGTTCTTTTTCTTATTTTACGAAAATTCCCAATAAAAACACTAAAGAATCATAAATTCGCTTGAGCTATAATGATATTAACATTTATTTTTCAATGTTTAGTTTTTACTCCATTATGAGGTTCATATAACTGAGCCAGATGATGGTTAGATATTCCCGGAATTCCAAGTATTCAACCATCAGAATTCTTTAAACTTGCGTATATAATATTCCTTGCAAGTCGACTAACTAGAAAAAAAGAGGACATGAATTCTCCAAGATTTTTGTTAACTTTTGTTATTTTAAGTGCTTTATTATATTTTGTATTTTTGTTAATCCCAGACTTTTGAACCGTATTAATAATCTGAGCCACTGCCCTAGTAATGGTTCGATTTTCATGACTAAAACTAAAAAAGACTTTAGCAATATTAGGAATCTGATTATGAGCATGACTTATTGCTTGATTAACTCTTGGTCTGGTAAGTGAAAAATTTAGTTACATAACTAAACGTTTTGAGTACTTTTTCACAACAAACAAAGAAAAAATTGAAGAAGAAAGAGAAAGAACATGATGGCAAACCACCCAAGCTCTTATTGCCATTTGATGATGATGATTTTTTTGAAATTGATATGGAAGAGGTCTACAAAAATATTCAAATTTACCAGAATCGTATTGTGACTTTATATTTGCTGCATTCTCAGAAGAAATTTGATTTATATGAAATGTTTTCCTAATTAGTCTTTATATACGGATGTTTCGATATGTTTTAAAACACTTACAAAAAGTTAACGATCCTCAACTAAAACTGGTATGAGTATGAATTATTTCGCTAATCATCGTACAAACATTCGTAAACATGTGAGTGAATGTTCAAATAATTCCAACCACATGAGTGACTCTACCTTTCATCAGTGCTGGATGAAGCTCTCTTATGGTGAACTGTATAGAATTATTTCTTCTATATAAAATATTAAAATTGGAAAATAAAGTTTTACCTGTAAAATAACATATAATTATGAATTTTTTAACTAAACATGATTCAACTTTACTAACAGGTAAAACATATCATCACAATTTTCAGTGATATGATTTTGAAGAAGAAAATTGTATATTTTATGTATGGCACAAAAAAGAGATAAAATTAATTGAATCCAAAAATCTATGATCTACTATGAATGTTTTTTTATTAAAAGACGGAAAATTTGAAGTAAAAGAATTAACATACGACATTAAATCATGAATTTTAACTGCTTGTCAGATTTTTAATGCGTTTGATGAAGAAAACTGATGAACATATAGCTTTCTACCATACTTCCCTACTAAAACTGTAGAAGAAAAAAATGAATTGCTTAAAAAATTATGATTAAAAATTGAATTATTCAACAGCCCAAAATGAGTTCTAATCAAATGTGAATGAAATACTTCTAACATAGATGAAGACATTCAATGACAAATCTGATTCTTGTTTGGATTAACTCTACTTTACTGAAAGTTTGAGAATAAATGAGAAAATTTATCTGCAATCAAGATTCAGCTTCCACTTTTTGGACAATTTTTATCAATCTGAGATAAAATAAAAGACATCCAAAAAAACTTACAAAATGAATGAATTTTCATTCAGATTTCTGAAAATATTCAATGAGACAAACATACATACGAAATAACTTCTAATGATTATGAATTACTAGAAACGTTCTCAAATCTTTACCTTCCTGTTGAAAATTTCTCTCAAATCACTAAAAGAAAGCAGACACAAGAAGCAATTGAAGCCCTGAAAGTTTTCTTATCAAACGAATGAAAAAATGAATCAATAACAAAAATAAATAATTCTTGTGTAAAATTATTACAAAAAGTTTAATACGGGTGGTTGGTGTAGTGGTAACACATCGGTCTTCGGAACCGCTGTCGGGGGTTCGATCCCCTCACCACCTGTTTTTTATAATAATTCTTTTATTACTTTTTGCATTTTAAGTATCTTTCTCTGATATGGATATACTTTCGTGTCACAACCTAGAAATGACGCTATTAAATATAAGTGCAACCTCGAACTAAACACTTTTTTAGCTCACTTTAAAACCTTAGCAAAACTATCAAAATCAGGTTCCCAATCCAATAAAGCAAAATCTACATTTTCTCACAAAGCTTTTTCCAAACGCTGAGAATATTGTAAATCTTGATAATACACATTATTTCCCTTTGCCACTGGTACATAATAAATACGATAACCTCTTTGAGAATAAGATTTGATATCCTGAACGAGCTCATCAAAAAACTTCTCCGCATTTTTATTTAAGTTCACAACAACATATGGCTTTTCTATCTTTTTTTCATTACTCAAAGAAACTTTATCCCACTCATAAGCAAAATAACTCGTATCCATAAAAAATTCACAATTCTGAATATGTGTAGCTATTTCATCAACTGCATCGAAATCTCTTAAATAACATGCTGTAGTATATTTTAACAACGATAGTAATTGCCTTTTCTTTTTAGAATTCTTAGGAATCTGAACTCATCACATTATATATAAATCTGATTTATTTCTTTCTTTAAATAAATTTTCAAGTTTCTTTTTCCATAAAAATGGTCGAATACTCATCTTCCAATATCGATATGCTCATGGATTTTCCTCGGTTAATATTTCTCATCATCAAAGTATTATCGTATCTGCTCATAAAAATCTAGTAAATCACTTTAGTCAATACATAAAAATATACCTAAACAATGAACGAATTCATTTAGGCAATTCAGGAATAAATGAGACTTTTCTTACATCAATAAACTGCACAAAAAAACCACGTAACCATTCTGGATCATAACAAACTATTGTTACTTTTTTATTTTGCTGTAAAAGTAACTTCACAGTTCAAAGTAAAATCAACTCATCTCACAAATTTCTATATCATCGATTTCAAACAATCAATATATCCTTACCTTTCACCTCCAATTTAGAATTTATTACATATTTTGAATTCATTGAAAATCTTTAAAAAACACAATAAAAAAACCAACTACAACATAAATTTTTATCAAAAATTTTCAATATAAAAAGGCAGATTTCTCTGCCTTAATATATTAATTTTTAACTATACTAATAATAAATATATCAAATGATTCATCCACGTGATGTAGATTCAATTCTCTGTGTTACCACAAACTTTCCTGCATAGTTCATATCTTCTACTAACATCTTTGAACTATCACCATTATAAGGATATTGTCTTACTATTCATACATGACCCGCAGATGAACGTATTCTACTATAAACTATTATTGAACCAGCACGAGGAGTTTTTGAAACCGTATATCATGCTGCCTTAGCTGCACTATACCAAGTCGAAGCATTTCATCCAAATGGTCTATCCTGACTTCCCTCCGATGTATACTTAAATATAGAAGGAACTTGCGTTGCAACATACCATGTACAATATCAACGATAGAATCCATTATTAATATTAGCATTATATGTTCGTTTTTTAACTATCTTACTTGAACTAGAAGATGAAGCTGATGAAGAAGTTGATGTCGCTGTAGTACCTGCGCTATTTCCTCTCGTTCTACTAGTTGTTCTTGTCGTTGTTTTATTTGTTGTTGGTTTTGGTTTCACAACAGGAATTGTTAAATCAGGTTGAGCTTTATCAATAAATCCTGGAATATTATTAGCCTTTTCTTCTGAAAGATTTATAAAAATCTCTTGTCCTTCATAAAGGATCTCACTATCATCCGTAATATAGTTCAACGTCATCAAATCTTTTAGATCTAATCCGTATTTATTTGCAAAAACCTTAATATTCTGATTTTCTCTAACTTTATACAGAATTCCATCTTCCTCATTTGTAACCACAATCTTTTGTCATGGTTTAATTGAAGAAATTCAATTAATTTTCTGAAGATTTGAAACTGTCGTTCAGAATTCTGTTGCGATAGATTCCAAAGTATCTCATTCTTGAACTATGTATTGAACCACCGCCAAATCTGTGGTCTCATCCATAGAAATACTCATCGCATCTAAATTAATTGCCACATCCTTTGATCAATCTGAGACAAAGGTAGGATTTACATACTGCAAATCTGCAGGAGAGCAGCATCTATCTGCCACTGAAACAAGGACACCGAATACGAGCAAACAAGCAATCGTCAAGAAGATTCTGATTTTGCTCACTTTGTGAGTTCTAGTCATATAATTAGATAACATAAATGGCGGAGGGGGTGGGATTCGAACCCACGAACCGAATAGTCGGTTAACAGTTTTCAAGACTGCCGCGTTCAACCGCTCTGCCACCCCTCCACAAGAGAATTCATATTACAGTCCATAACTCGGAGATAAGAATCCACTGCGGCTGAACTTTATTGCAAGTATAATTATATCGATTTCAGATTGATTTTCAAGTCTGATATAATTATACTACATATAATTATAACATAAATATATTTACTTATATTAATAATAATGTATAACAGCATAGAACAAATAAAAGTATTTTATCCACTTCAAACCTGAGAGAATAACCAGATTTTAAGAAAAAAATCTGAAAACGTTGACATTTTTGATGAAGACATTAAAGATTTTTCTGAAATTCTATTAGATTTAATGTATGCATACGATTGAGTTGGATTAGCAGCTCCTCAAGTGGGAAAAAATGTTCGTATTATAGCTACTACACAATGGAAAGAAGTAAAAAAGTGAAACAAAACTGACAAAAAAATCATCTGAGAAACGGCAATGATAAACCCAGAAATAATCGAACATTCTGAAGGAAAAAGAAAATGAGAAGAGGCCTGTCTTTCGGTTCCTGGCTTATGTGGAGATGTTGAAAGATGGATATGGATAGTTATAAAATATCAGGACAAAAAATGAAAAACTCACACCCAAAAATATTCATGATTTAGTGCGGTGGTCATCCAGCACGAAATGGATCATTTAGAATGAATTTTATTCACTGACAAAGTGATTTGAAAAATAAGAAAAATCAAAGATTAATTAAAAATCTTACATCCAAAAATCTTTGAAAGTGTTCTATAAACCTCCATTTTTAATAACAAATTATCACAACATAAACAAACTACTATTTATTATATCTTTGATAATATTGTTTAGCTGCCGACTCTTGAGCCTTTTTTTTATTTACTCAAGTTCCTTCAGCAAATTTTTCATCATTTATAAATAATTCCGATTTATACAATAAAACATTTCCCTTTTTATCAACTTCCGCTTCAGTTTCACGATATTCTGGAATCTGTTTAGTGTCCCTTTGAACCAGCTCCTGAACTAATGTTTTATATGACTTAACAGGATGAGTTGAAATACTCTCCATAAAGGGATATAAATATTTTTCCACAAATTTCAGCACTTCATCTGGTCAAAAATCTATATACAAATACCCAAGTAATGCCTCAAATGCATCTCAAAGAATTGTCTCCTTCTCACGTCAATTATTATTTTCCTCTCACTTACTGATAAACAACTGTTTATTTAATCAAATTTTTTTTGCAGCTTCTGCCAAAGTTTCCTCACGAACTAGAGCGATTTTATAAAGCGTCATTGTAGATTCCGTCATTTCCGCATGATTAAGAAAAAGTAATTTTGCTACACAAGCTCATAAAATAGAATCTCAAAGAAATTCTAATCTTTCATTATGTGATGTAATAACTTTAAAATCAGCAGCATAAGATTTATGCATAAAAGCAACAAGGAAAAGATCGGAATTTTTAATCTGATTTTCATCTATTCATAGTCATTTTACATATTCACGTAACTCTTTTTCCTTTTTACGGACTTCTTCTGGCACCAATAGATCCATACGTTGAATTTTATTATAAATAAAATCTCTTATAAATAGATTTAGAGATATTGTTTTCAAGAGCAAAATTTTCCATTATCAAAAAAGCACACTGCCGAATTACGGTATGCGTGCCTCTATAGAATTACCCAAAATGGGAACTATTTCTTACTCTGTTGTAGAATTTGAATCTTTCTTCTCACGACAGAACAAGAGAAACAACAAGGAAAGGATTCCAAGAATCCAGACCCACCACGACTTGATAGTTGCAACGAAAGTCCAAGGAGCATCCTGATTCCAAGTAACAGTGAACCCCTCTCCTGTGGAAGAGAAACCCATCACATTAATGAAGTTTGCAATCTCAAGACCAACAAGCACCACGGCGATAATCGCCACAAAGAGCGCGTAGCTCCTAGTAAAATTCCTGTTCATAATTAATTTTATTAGTTATTTTTATTTTTTTACAAAAATAATAATATATTAATTCTATCAAAAGTCAAGTGTTTTTATAAATTTTTATATTGCAATAAACATATCAGTTAATCAATGCTTTTTACACACCAAACAAATAACTTTTTTAAATTTTTATATCCTCTTTTTTCCCCCTACTCCAAAACACTATCTCCGTATTCTTCCTCTTCAATTAACGGAGGTATTGGCTCTATATCCAATTTATAGCTAAAATTTTCTTGTGCTAATCATGGAAAATATTCATTTCATAAAACGAAATCATCTCACAAAGTAATCGTTATATACGCCCTATCTGTCCAATATTCAATAAAATTTCATTCAGAATCATACTCTTCTTGTACACTTCATGTATCCACCCTAATATCTTGAATAGGTAAAAATGTCTGAATTGCATCAATTGTTCCACTAAAATCTCATACCATATTAATAGTTATGTAACTATGATCTGTATGCTCTCCATTCGTAACATTTGTTACATTTAATCAATATTTAACCATCTTCACTCACAATTTTGTTGCCACCGATGCTCTTCATAGTCAGTTAGAATTCAACACTCAGCCATCAATTCAATTCACAACTTCTACACTTGCTCATTCTGTTAAAAACTTACGATGAGTCAAAAGAAATGTAACAAAAGTTTTCATTTCATCATAATAACTTACGTTTCTACTACTTGCCCCATCTGGAAGCAATACAGACATTCCTCAAAATTGTGCCATTGGAGGATTATATAAAAAGCATCACGGAACCATTCTCGTTACATCTCTATCTCCACATGTTGAAGTATATCCAAAAGATGAAAATTCTTTAATATCTGGTAAAAACTGAACCGTTCGAAGCATTTCCTGAGCCGTAATATTAGTCTGAACATATTTTTTATATTGATCATAAAGCTGACTTGCTGTTGAAACGCTTAATCAAGATTCAAGCATTTTATCCTTAATCGCAATAATTAATTTCTGTTGGCGCTTTGCACGATCAAAATCCGAAGTTGTATGACGAGATCTTGCATATTTTAATGCTGTTGCTCCATCTAAATGTTGATCTCACGCCTCTATATAAAATGGACTATAATTTATCATATTATCTGCTGGATACTGTGGATCGTTAATAGTTTTTTCCACATAAACATCTACTCATCATAATGAATCTACTATTTCTTTGAATGCTTGAAAATCTATAGTTGCATAATATGGAATATCTAATCACAACATTTCTCAAACCTTTCATGCAAATCATAAAGCAGATTCCTCTACGGATTCTGTTCTGCTATAATACTGCTGAAAAATAGCATTAACTCTTCAGTATGTATTAGTCACAGGACTTTTAACATACAAATCACGAGGGATAGAAAACAAAGTAACATTATTTTCATCTGGATTCCATGATGCAACCATTATAGAATCCGTTAAAAATCATCATTGATGCCCAACTCATCCATATCAAAGCAATAACACATTTACACTATTATATTGATCTCTCTTCATTGGAGTTCAAACGGTTTTTGATACAGATGAAATTATCGATTTTTTAATATTATCAAAAAATCATTTAAATCATGAAATAGCTCAAACAGATAAACAAAATATTACCAAAATTCAAACAAAAACCAAAAATCCTTTTAAAAACTTACTTCCGGATTTTGATCACTTTTTTCTCGGAGTTAATCATTTTTTTTCTGAAAGATTTGAAGATGTAAACGACTTTTTAGTAGACATATCTCTTACTATAAAATAATTAAAATTCTGATTATAATGAGGCTAGCAATTCACTTCGCAAAAGAATATTCCCTGTAAGGTTAGGTATCTTTTCATCTCACCTTCATGATTCTTTTAAAATACTTCAATCTAGTTTTCACGAAATTTTCTGTCAAGATATAATTTCCAGTGGTTCTAAAACAAAATCAGCATAAAATTTCATCACATTATCGTATTTAACCTTTCATTGTAAATCAACCAATTTTTGTTGATCTTTTATTGATTGAAAAATAATAGAATATTCAGTTTTTTCTTTTTCTTGTAAAGAAAATGTAAATTCAGATTCGATATCTTGGTAATTTTGAGTATCTTCATCATACTCTTTCACATTATATATACGCACCTCCAATCATTTTTTAGACACAAGCAAAGATAAATCAAACGCCGAATCTTTTCATTGAAAATTTCATGTAAATTCTTTTTGGATAGTTTTGTCATCTAATTCAAAATACGATATTTCTTGATTAAGAATATCCAACCCGTTTGTTGAAATTCATAAATCAATATAAGAATTTATTGTATCAAGTAGTTCAATCACACTACCCAAAAAATTTGGACTAGATTGAGCATTTTCCGTTTTCAATACATTTTTTATTGTTCAAATCATATACGGTAATTTTTTATTTTCATTTTCATCTACTGAAATAATTCATCAACTATTAATCTCCAAGTTTACTCGATTATCAATAACCAAATCTCATAATAAAGTATACATCTTAGCCACTACGTTTCCTTCTCCCATAAAAACATGCAAATCATGTAAATTTGCATACATTTCTCCATCATTATACAAAAGAGAAAAACTTCAAGAAAAATCAAAAGGTTCTCCTTGTTTTTCCAAATTCTCTGCTTTTATATCAAAATCAATATCTGAAAATTCCACATTAGGCGATTTTGAAACTTTTTTTTGAGAAAAATCTACTCATCATTGAACTGATGATTTTTCATCAAAATTTACAGAAAAAGAAAAATCAGAATTAAATGGCCTATCTTCCGTTAAAGAAAGTATATCATAAGAAAGAAACTTTTCTAAATCTTGAATATACTGAGTTTCATCTAATTGTTTACTAAAACTATCTTCAATAGAAACTCAATTTTTAGAAATCCATTCTTGTGGATCTATTTTTATAATCTGTTTATCTGAATTTGAACATCATGCTAAAAAAATGACAACAAAAGAGAAGATAATAAACAGAAATTTTTTCATTTGCACAAAAAACATATAAATTTTTTACTTTTACTATTTGTAACAAAATATATCCAAAAATCAAAGGAAAAAGAAAAACCTGAATTTTGGTTCAGATTTTTTCGTACGGAATTGTTTGTCCTATAAAGAACTATCTCTTGATTCTCAGACAGAAACACCGATCAAGGCACCTGTCGGATTCGAACCGACGAACCAAGGTTTTGCAGACCCGTACAATAGACCACTCTGTCAAGGTGCCATTGTCCGTGGGCAAATGCATAATATTGAATAGATTCTTAAAATCAAGAAAAAGATTGATAGGCTAAATCTACATTTTTAATTAATACTCCATATTATAACGTTTTTTATTCTTCTCCTCATCAACTATTTCATTCTGTATTAGATGAAGATTCTCAAGATAAATCAGACATACCAGAAGATTCTGGTAAATCATTTTCATCAATTCACAGTCAAAGTCTTGCTCTAGTTTCAGCATCCACAAACTCTCTTCTTCTTCCATATTTTTTAGCTGAATATTCTTTTAAAATTGGAACTATTTTTTTATTTTGATAATCTTTTGTATAAATCGAATTCATACTAAATACACGTGTCGTAGCATTATCAATATTTAATTTTACATAGGATTTATAGTTTGCAATTCATACAATATCCTGCCCAGAAAGAACTGGGGCATATTCTTTTTCCAAAAATTCAGCATCGGGAGCTCCGACCTTAAAAGACATCATCGTACCAACATTACCAAATACTGCTGATTTAACATCAGATTTTCAACCTCAAGTATCTCACAATCATTTAGGTGGATCTAGCTGCGCTATATACTGGTGAGCCATAATTAATCAAAGCCTATATTTTCTGGCCTCTGATAAGATATCTGCAAATGTTCATGATACAAAGTTTTGAAATTCATCGACATAAAGATAGAAATCCTTTCTATCTCTCTCTGGGATTGCTGCTCTAGCCATTGCTGCATTATAAACCTTAGATACTATAATCATACCCAAAAGTTGAGCGTTCATCTCTCAAATTTTACCTTTTGAAAGATTAATAATTAAAATCTTTTGATTATTCATAATATCATCAAATTGAAATGCCGATTTTGTCTGTCATATAATATTTCTAATAAGTCTATTTGTATTAAACGATACGAATTTAGAAGAGAAGTATGGAATAATTTCCTGTTTTTCCCTATCTCACATCGCATTATAGGTCTTTTCCCACCAATTTCTAACAACAGCATTCGTTACTTTTTTCAATTTAAATTCACGAAAACTATCATCAGTAAACAATCTAGTTACATCAAGTAATGTTGGTCTATCCTCAAAATCCTCAAGTAAAGTTAGACTTCCATACTTAAAATATTCCTGAATTCTTGGTCAGAATATTTCGGGTCAGAACATTTTTAAGAAAATTTCTGTGGCATCATTTACTGTTCTATCTGCTTGGTCCAAATTATCAATCTCATAAAGATTTAATCACATTGGCCTTTCTTCATCACCCGCTTCAAAATATACTACATCTTTTGCTCTTTCTTTTGGAATATAAGCAAGCATATCTTCTGCAAGATCTCCGTGTGGATCAATCAAACAAATTCAATCACCATTCCAAATATCTTGTCTAGCTATAGTCTGTAAAAACACTGATTTTCAAGTACCTGATTTTCATATACAATAATGATGCCTCGTTCTATCATCACGCTTAATATACACCGGAGAATAAACATTTCTATAAATATTAACTCATAAAAGCACTCATCATTTATATGTTTTATATCATTTTACAATTTTCTGACCTTTTACTTCCAAGAATATTTTTCAATCCTTGTCTACCACTCCATTTTTTTCTTTTTCTTCACTAGAACATTCAGAAATCGGTTTAATAATTTCTTCTTCAGTCACTATCCTATAATAAAGAGCTCAATCCTTTTCTACAACATTATTTTCAACCAATTCTTCTTCTGAACATTCAGAAATTGGTTTAATTTCAGATCACTCCTTCGTTTTAATTTTAATATAATATATTTCATCTTTTTCCGTAATATCATATTTTCAATCTTTTGCACATTCCACTATAGATTCAAAACTTTCATTCTCACGAATAATTTTTAAGGATATATTATTTTTATTTACAATAATATTATGTTCTTTTTTTTCTTTTCCTCTACAATCATCCAATAACTTTAATTCTTGCACCTCTTCCGTTTTCGTTCATACCGCCCAATGATTTGGATACTCATCAAGAATTGCCGACAAATTTCATTTTTTATACTTTTCAGCTAAAACTCAAGAAATAACCCTTCCATTCCAATCATCATCACTAAAAGATGGTAAATTACTTGGAGGTGCTACTACTTTATATTGCATCCACTCAATTGCTGGAGAACGATTATATAATCAATCTGGAAAATGATATAATGAACACAATTCATTTGTAGAAAAATACGAATATTTAGAAAAGAATCCCGATAAATACATAGATACCCCAGCCGTCCACAAAGGTATATAAAAAAATCAGAATATATCATGTTTCATATTTGAACATTCAAGAGAATTACTATACTCATCACTATAAACATTATACGCACTCTCCAAATTATTAATAATTTCTCTAGGTCTTTCTCTTACATTACTAGATGCTATAATTGAAATTGTAGAACGAAACGTTGGATTAGCTGCTTCTTCTCACATAGCATTTCTACTATCTTCTTTAGCTTTTACCATACGAACCATTGTAACTTCTTTTTCCTCCTTTTTATTAGACACTAGACTATTTTGTGGTCACAATATAGCAAATTTAACCCACATAAAAGGATTTATTAAATTTTTCCAACTAAATCGCCTTCTTTCATAAAGGTCTAAGTTCTTATATAATCTATCAGAAGCAATTTGTCTACGTATATTAAATGTCGATTTTTCTGGTTTTACAACAAAAACAATACTTACAGTGTCTTCCGCGCTCACTTTACCCATAGAGTCTATAATATTATTTATCGGATCATCTGGAATATTCTTGTAAAGTTTAATTGTATATAAAGGATCCTTTTTTGTTTCCAAAACTTGAACATCAAAATATTTTTTCTTAAAAAATTTAGGCCTAGAAACTCTTTCAATAGATGCGGCTGAATATTGAGAAGCTATTGCACTTTCAACCATTTCTTGATATTCAGGATATGTTCACACCAAACAAGAAAGTTGACCATTCTCATACTGATAAATAAAAACTAATTTGTGTTTTCAGAAAAAAAATTGCATTATTTTTTCATGTGTACTAATTTCATTCATTTTATGTAAATTTCACAAAACCTGAGACATCCTACCGATCTTTTCTTTCATATCTTTTGCAATTTCTTTTTCTTGTTCACGGTCAGATTTTCCATCTCATCTGGGTAAAAGAACCTTCAAAAATATCAGCCTATGAGAATTACAAAAACCATAAAGATATCTCAAAAATACTTTCATCACTCTCACAAAAATACCCAACAGTATTATCACAAAAAATCATATGAGTATATACTTACCAAGAAACAACAAAGACTGTCACATTTCTGGTAAATTTTCAAAATTAGCATCTCATAATGTTTGTATCGCTGCCATAAATTTATCACCCCTTTCTTCTTGAGTAGATTTTTCTTCAACTTGATTTACCATTCATTCCCTTTCTGTTTGTTTCCAATTCTCTAAAGCATTTTTTACTTCTATATAACTATTTCAGTAATACGAAAGACATTCCATTTTATTTTTTCACCAAGAATCTAATGTAACTTTAGAAATATAATTAATTTGTGAAAAATCAGATACAAACTGGTCATGAAGCAACTTTACACAATTATCTCTATCGATTCCCATTTACCTAAATATAACAACATTATAAATCACAAACAAATTATAATCCAACAAACAAAAAAAGTCAAAAAAAATCAGACTTTTTATCTATTTTAAAAATACATGTTTTTATTGTTTATTGACTTTTTTAAGTATTTTTATATTTTATTAATACAAACAAAACATTAAATAATTATAAATGGGTTTGATTTTACTAAAAATTATCCCAAATAAAATGAACATAAATTTTAACAAAATTAACCTGCTGGCAACAGTATAAACACCGCCAAACAATGCCTATGATTGTAGCAATTCATGGTACCTCAAAGCCTGATATTCTCAAGCTGACTGAAGGTACAAGCACGGAACGAGCAGATTTGGCATTTAAGTTCCTTTGCAACCATGTTCGTGAATATGGCTCACTGGATGAAAATCCCAGACCTGTTTGGCCGGAAGAAGATGGGACAACAACTCCTGCTCACACTTCCTCCATCAACAATGTTGGCATCTCTTATGACATTCTCAATGGAGATTTGCCGTTGAACACGTTAAGAAGAACTGCATGGAAAACCGGCGAAAAAGAAATCAGGTGGATTTATCAGTATGCCAGTAACGACTTAGTTGTTTTTGACCGGCTAATTGGGAAAGATACCTGGGATCAGGACCACAAGATTAACAACTGGTGGAGCTCGTGGGCAATCAAAGATGGTAATGGAAACCTTGTTCTTAACAAACAGGGGCATCCTACCATCGGCGCTTGTTACGGCGGTTCTGTTGCTGAACATGATTTGATGCACAAACTGTTGCGTAATATGGAAAGAGATCATGATTCTCGTCGCCATATTATCTCGCTATGGCAAGATTCGGACTTCGAGAAACCGCATGGCCTAAAACCTTGTGTCCACAAGGCGCAGTTTGTGGTAAGACATGAGAAAAATGGTGTCGATTATCTCGATGTTACCGTTGATATCCGTAGCTGGGACTATATCACCGCTGGGGCCATTAATCAGATTCAGTATATTCTTTTTGCTGAGATGGTTGCTCGTCATCTCGGATACACTCTCGCCAATGTTCGTTTCTCTATTGCCAACCTTCAGATCTATGACAGGCATATGGAAATAGCTGAAATGTTGTGCAAAAAAACTTCCATCCCAATGAATCCTCGTATCGTATTTGACACTAACGAAACGGACTTCTTCAAAATTCCGCTCAATAGTATCAAAATTCAGGGTTATGATGGAAAACTGATCGACAGCATTAACCCTCAGGTAAAAATTCCTGTTGCTGTTTAATGTGAATCATTTTTAACAACTGTAGATGTATTACCAATCTACAGTTTTTTGTTGTACCAAAAAATAGTTTATTGTTGGGTTTGTCCTATATTCAAAATTTTTATGCAACAGTTAGTCAGAATTTTATATTTCCATTTTCACTTTCAAATGTATCACTTCTCGTATCTGAGTCACAATTACCTTCTGAAATATCTATAATCAATGCTTCTTCTTTTAA
>OCTX014524733.1_pt1 | contig 35535 bp, 26 predicted proteins | sample 1539691 | NCBI WGS metagenome assembly OCTX01 (sample SAMN02144231, study PRJEB22623) | gut metagenome | biome: sheep rumen | host: Ovis aries | place: New Zealand
AAAAACCTGTTTTTCCTTGTCCGTGTTGGTTTTTATTGGTTTTTGAAAGGCTACGGGTAGGCGAGCTTGCTCGGGAATGAGACGCGGAGCGTTATTCTTCCATCTTTGTGGATGATTTAAGCTACAAAGGATTTGGTGGTAAGATTGCGGATAATCATATTGTCGGGAGATATTTTTCTATTGTCGTGAGATAAAAAATTATTGTCGGGAGATACGTCTGAATTTTCTAGAGAATTTCGACGCAACGTCGGGAGATAAAAAACAGAAAGAGAGCCTGGCATTTTTTACGCCAGGCTCTCTTTGTGTTATTCTCAACTGGAAGTGTTTCCATTCCAAGAAAAGGCTCGTTTTTACTTTGTCTTGAACTTGTGCGGGTTGAGCATGTTCTTCGGGTCGAGGGCGTTGTCGAGATCCTCCTTCGACATGAGGTTCTTCTCCAGCACGATGTCATAGACCGAGCGGTTGGTCTCGAGGGCTTCCTTGGCCACCTTGGTGCAAGTCTTGTAGCCGATGTATGGGTTCAGTGCGGTGACGATGCCGATGGAGTTCTTCACCATTTCGTAGCAGCGTTCCTTGTTGACGGTGATGCCCAGGATGCACTCCTCGACGAGGGTGTCGATGGCGTTCTTGAGCCATGTGAGGCTCTCGATGAGGGCTTCGGTGATGACGGGCTCCATGACGTTGAGCTGCAGCTGTCCGGCTTCGGCGGCAAAGCATACGGTGGTGTCGTTGCCGATGACTTTGAAGCAAACCTGGTTGACCACTTCGGGAATGACGGGGTTCACCTTGCCCGGCATGATGCTTGATCCAGGAGCGCGCGGGGGCAGGTTGATTTCGTTCAGACCGCAGCGTGGACCCGAAGCCATCAGACGGAAGTCGTTGCACATCTTCGAAATCTTCACGGCCAGACGCTTCAGGGCGCTTGAGTAGCTCACGTATGCGCCGGTGTCGGGTGTGGCCTCAACAAGGTCGGCAGCCGATACGAAGGCTTCGCCGGTGAGTTTGCTCAGGTTGGCGGCGCACAGCTTGGCGAAACCGGGAACAGCGTTCAGTCCGGTGCCGATGGCGGTGCCACCCATGTTGATTTCGTGCAGCAGCTTGACGTTGCGCTCCAGGTTGAGGATTTCCTCTTCCAGGTTGTTGGCATAGGCGTTGAACTCCTGTCCGCTGGTCATGGGGACGGCATCCTGCAGCTGGGTGCGGCCCATCTTGATGATGTCCTTGAACTCCTCGGCCTTGTAGCGCAGTGCGCTGATGAGTCCGGTGAGCGATGCCACGAGGCTCTTGTTCATGCGGATGAGGGCCAGACGGATGGTGGTGGGATAAACGTCGTTGGTGGATTGGCCACAGTTGCAGTGGTCGTTGGGCAGACAGTACTGGTAGTCGCCCTTCTCGTGACCCATGATTTCGAGTGCGCGGTTGGCAATCACCTCGTTGGCGTTCATGTTGACGCTGGTGCCAGCACCTCCCTGCATCATGTCGATGGGGAAGTTCTCGTGCCACTTGCCGTCGATGATTTCGCGGCAGGCCTGGCTGATGGCGCCGGCAATCTCGTCGTTGATTACTCCGAGCGTATGGTTGGTCTGCACGGCAGCCAGCTTCACGTAGGCGATGGCGATGACATAGTCGGGATAGTCGCGCATCTTCTTGCGCGAGATGTGGTAGTTGTTGATGCCACGTTGTGTCTGAACGCCATAGAGGGCGTCGGCGGGTACTTTGAGCTCACCAAGGAGGTCGCTCTCAACTCTGAATTTCTCTTCTGACATAATGTTTTTTTTATTTTTACAATTATACGTTTTTTTTTTTGTTGTTTCGTTCTGCCACCCGGTGTGTTTTGCGGGTTAGAACATTGGCAACTGCCAGATGTAACCGATGGAAATGCGGTTGGTGCTGTAGTCGTCGCAGCCGAATGCCTTGGCACGGTCGGTGTAGCTGTAGTGGCGGCCCACATAGGTGAGGAAGAAGTGCAGGTTGCTGTTCTTCATGGGATAATACTCCAGACCGGCGAAGTAGCCCAGTGCGGTGCGGTACTTGCCTTTTTCAATGGCTCCGTTGGCTTTCGAGAATCCTTCGTTCTCAACCATGCCCTTCACAAAGGCGTTCCACTTCGGGGCGAAGCGATACTGAGCCTTCATCACGAACGAGAGATACTCAGCGTCGTTCTGGTGTCCGCCAGCTGCATTGTTGCCTACGAAGCTCGAGACGATGCCCTCGCGGTCGATGCCCTCGCGCATGTACATCACGTCGAAGAAAGCGTCGAAATTGTTGACGGTCACTTCGTTGCCCAGTGCAATGTAGTGGCTGCGATAGCCTTTGGCCTGGCTCATGAGCGAGTAGCTCCAACGTGTCTTGAACACATTGCCGAAACTGCCGTTCCAGTTGGCGGTGTAAACCAGGGGCACCTTGGACTGCTCATAGCCGTCACCATACATGTCGCTCATGCTGCCGCTGCGGCTGTCGAGCACCTGCAGCTGCAGTTGGTGTTCGGGGGTGAGCTGGAACTGGAAGTTGGCACCAGTGAGGAAGTTGCTCATGTAGTCCACCATGTCGGAGTACTCGTAAATCTCAATGGGGTTGAGGTCGAATTCCACACCACCGTAGGCGGCGCACTGCTTACCGAGGAACATGGAGAACTTGTCGTTCACCTTGACACCGATGCCAGCCACGTCGATGGACGATGCGGGCATGTTGTCGATGCCGTCAGGGGCGGGCGAGTTGTTGCGGTTCAAACGCTGGCGCCAGCGGAAGGAGAAGGTGTCGTTGATGTTTCCCTTTGCCTCGATGCGGATTTGGCGCATGTTGAACTTGGCATTCTGGAAGTCGCCGTCGGCCTGGTTGATGTCAAAACTGTTGTTGAGGTTGAGCAGGAAGTGGAAGTTGTCCTGCTTCTTCTCTATCTTCGTTACTTTCTCGAACAGCGATTCCTCGCCTGCCGAGGCGTCTTTGTCCTGCTGCGCCATCATTGTTGCGGGCACGAAGAGCAGGGCTAGCAATAGTGTTTTGTTCATAGTTTTTCTATTTATGGTTAGTGGAGACTGTAGTGATGGCTACCGATTAGTATTTCTGGAAGTATTTCTGGATTTCCTGCCAGTCGCGGGTCTTGGTCAGGGCGAGCATGAGCAGCACACGAGCCTTCTGCGGGTTGAGCGTCAGAGCGGCCACGAAGTGATACTTGGCGTCGTCAACCTCGCCGTTCAGACAGGTGGGGCCGGTGGGTACGCGCGACGAACGAACAACGTTGATGCCCTTCTCGCGGGCCTTCAGAGCAACGTCGAACACATCCTTGTAGAAGTTGCCGTCGCCTACACCTGCCAGCACGATGCCGTCGAAGTTGGCGTCAACGAATGCCTGCATGGGCAGCGGAGAGCAGTTGGCGTAGCCGTAAACGATGCCTACCTTGGGCAGCTCGGTCAGGTTCTCGACGTCGAATTCGCTCTTTGTGGTGTGAGCGTTGGCGATGTCGCGGTTGTAGATGGCCTCGCCGTTATATACATAGCCCACTTTGCCGTAGTTGGCACCCTGGAAGGTGGCCACGTCGGTGGTGTGCATCTTGATGACATCCTTGGCGTCGAGCAGCAGGTTGTTCATGCAGCACATCACGCCACGGCCCTTCGATGTGGGGCTGGCGGCAGCGGCAACGCCTGCATAGAGGTTGCCGGGACCATCGGCGCTGATGCCGGTAGAGGGGCGCATGGAGCCTACGAGGATGACCGGTTTGTCGCTCTTGACGGTCAGGTTGAGGAAGTAGGCGGTTTCTTCCATGGTGTCGGTTCCGTGAGTGATGACGATGCCGTCATAGCCTTCCTGGTTGAGCAATTGGTTGATGCGCTTGGCCAGCTTGAGCCACACCTCGTCGTTCATGTCCTGAGAACCAATGTTGACGAGCTGTTCGCCGCTGACGTCGGCCAGGTCGAGCATCTGGGGAACGGCGTCGATCAGTGTCTGTACGCCCACCTGTCCGGCGCTGTAGGCCGACGATGTAGCCGATGCACTTACTCCGGCGATGGTGCCGCCGGTGGCGATGATGCGAATTTTGGGTTTTGCAACGATGTTTACTGATACCAACAGTGCTAAGAGCACCATCATGTTACGCAATGTTTTCATAATCTTTTTTGTTTAAGGGTTAGTGATTATCTTTATTCTTTTCTAGGTTGTTTTCCTTGTTTTTTCTGGTTCCCGAGCAGCCGGTCGTTTGGGATGTTCCGGCTTATTGGGCGGTTCTGGAAATGCTGGCAGCTCTATTGCCTTCTAGTAGAGGAAGGTGATGATGAGATAGCCCACACCAATCGAGACGAAGGTGGTGATGAAGCCCGAGAGCTGGAACGAATGGTTGAGAACGTACTTTCCTATGCGCGTCGTGCCGGTGGTGTCGAAGTTGATGGCGGCCACCTCAGTTGGGTAGTTGGGGATGAAGAAGTAGCCGTTCACAGCCGGGAACATGGCTACTAGCGCCAAGGGCGAAATGCCCAGGCCGATGCCAAGCGGATAGAGGGTGCGCACGGTGGCGGCCTGTGAGAAGAGCATGATGCTCATGAAGAACAGTGCCACGGAGAAGAGGAACGGATACTGGGTGACGATGTCGGCGATGTGGGTCTTGAAGAACTCCAGGTTGCCGTTGAAGAAGGTGTCGCCCATCCAGGCAATACCGAATATGGAGACCATGGCGTTCATGCCGGCACCGAACACGTTGCCCGTGACGGCCTTCTTCACGTCGGCCTTGCCCACCAACAGGATCAGGGCGGCTATCGACATCATGATGATCTCAATGCACTCGGGCATACCCAGTGTTATCTGCTCGCCGTTGACCTCGAACGAAGGACGCAGCGAGGGAGCACTGCCGAACAGCACCACCAGGAACACGCCCAGCAGGAAGGCTATCACTGAGTATTTGGCGCGCGGGTTGGGGTTGGTCTCAAACTGCTTCATCAGTTCGGCCTCGCGCTCAGGATTGATGAGCCCTTCCTTCACACGGCGCTGGTATTCGGGGTCGTCCTCAAGTTCTTTTCCAATGTGGTTCTGCACGAAAGAGGCCACCAGAATGGCGATGAGCGAAGCCGGGATGCAGACAATCATGATGTCTTTCAGCTCTATGCCCTGGCCGCCCAGCAGGTCGGTGCTGATGATGGCGGCGGTGGCGGCAGAAACAGGACTGCCCGTAATGCCCAGAGAGGCGGCGATGGTGGCCACCGTCATGGGGCGTTCCGGGCGTATCTTGCTGTTTTTGGCTATTTCAGAGATGATGGGGAGCAATGAATAAGAGGTGTGCGCCGTGCCTGCCACCAGACAGAAGAGCCACGTGGTGAGCGGTCCGTAATAGGTGATGTGGTCAGGGTGTTTGCGCAGAAACTTGGCGGCCAATCCCACCAGATAGTCCAAACCGCCGGCGGCCTGTAAGGCTGCGGCAGCCGTGATGACGCTCACGATGATGAGCATCACGTCGATGGGCAGTTTGCCTGGCTGCAGACCAAAAAGGAACACGAGAATGAAAACGCCGACCATGCCGTATATACCCAGTCCGATGCTGCCCACACGGGCACCGATGAAAATGAGTGACAGCACGATGGCCAACTGAAGAAGAACGATTGCCGTTGCCATAAATGTGTTAGTTTTTTTAAGGTTAATAGTCTGAAGGTCTTTTTGGGGGACCTCAAGGTTGGGTTGTCAAAGGTTGAATCGACCTAAGGTTTTTTACAAGGTTGGTTTCTTGGTTTGTTTCCGATGGCAAAGTTAGTGCATTTTGGACAAAGTCAATTTACAAAAAAAGGAACAGATTTTGTAAAAAACGAACCAAATGCGTTTCAACCCCTCTGTGGGAAATAGAGGGAAAGGCCAGGAAAAAACAAAAAAAAGGCTGAAAAAGCCCCTCAGAATGGCATTTTTACGCCAAAACACGGTGGATTCAGGCTTTTTTTTTGTATCTTTGCAACCAATGAAACATGAGAATTGCTAACCTTAATTGGCAGCCTTGCCTTTTATTATTTGCCATCTTGTATGAATGTTCAAATCTATAACCTCCCCGAATTTGCCGGGCGCTACAACTTGCACGACATTTATGGTGCTTCCATAGCCTTCATGGACATGAACCAGGGTTTCATGCAGAATCCTAATCCTGGAGCCATCATGGTGAATTTCTACTCGGTGGTGCTCATGATCTATGGCAGTGCCGACTACACCATCAGTGGGCGCAGCCTGCACTTGAACATGCACGACATGATGGTGATGCCCCCTCACCGCTCCATTCTGTACCAGGGCTGCTCGCCACGGGCGGCGGCTGTGCATCTGTTGGTGGAGGCGGGCTATTTTGAGCAGTTGCTCAACATGGACGAACACTTGCGGGGCACCATTCCCTACGAATTCTTCGACACGCTGCCCGTGTTCCATCTCGACGAGTCGAAGGCTTCCGAACTGTACGACCACTATCAGCAAATACGCAAGGCCATCCAGCAGCCCCATATATATAAAGGTGAGATGCTGAAGTATCAGATTCACATCATGCAGCTGTTTCTGGCAGAACAAATCTATGGCGACACCGTAGCCACCCACGACCTGAAGCACAAGGAGAACATCTTCAAGATATTCATCTATCTGGCCGCTCAGAACTATCGGCGCGAACGGCAGGTGAAATTCTATGCCGACAAACTCAACATCACCACGGCATACCTTTCGCGAACTGTGCGCGAAATCAGCGGCAACACCGTCTATGGCTATTTGTCGAGTTTCCTCTACAATGAGGCATGTCGGCTGTTGAAGACTTCGTCAATGACCATTGGCGAGATAGCCGACGATTTGTCGTTCAACGACCAGTCGGCATTCACCAATTTCTTCAAGCAGAAATCGGGTGTCTCGCCATTGGCATATCGGGGGAGCAAATAGCAGAGCTGCAGTGATGTTGAAAAAAACGTATTCGGGCCGGGTTCACGATTGCGAACCCGGCCCGAATGCGTTTGGGGTAGATTGAGTGATTCTCAGCGTCTTTCTGGATGCTACAGAAAGCTTGCCAGACGGGAACTGTCGTTCCTATTCTTTCGGGGCTACCGGTATTTTCTCGACACGGCGCTGGTGGCGGCCACCCTCGAAGGTGGTCTTGAAGAACTCGTCCATGATTTTCTCGGCCATCTTGTTGTCGATGAACCGGCCGGGCATAACGAGCACGTTGGCGTCGTTGTGCTGGCGGATGAGATGGGCGATTTCAGGTTGCCAAGCCAAGCCGGCGCGGACGCCTTGATGCTTGTTGAGCGTCATGCTGATGCCTTCGCCGCTGCCACAGACGCCAATGCCAGGATAAACCTCGCCACTCTCTATGCCTTCTGCCAGCGCGTGGCCAAAGTCGGGATAATCTACTTGAGCATCGCTCCATGTGCCGTAATCCTTGTAAGGATAGCCGTGCTCCTCGAGATACTGAAGAACGTATTTCTTCAGAGGGTAGCCAGCGTGGTCGCTGGCTACTCCAACACACTTTATGTCCATTAGGCAAGCAGTTTCTTAACTTGTTCGTAAACATTTTGGCCTGTGTAGCCCAGTTTCTCGTCGAGAACCTTGTAGGGGGCGGAGAATCCGAAGCTCTGCAGACCCCACACGCAACCGTCGGCACCTACCAGCCCTTCGAGCGTGACGGGCAAACCGGCAGTGAGACCAAACTTTTTCTTTCCTGCAGGCAAAACACTCTGCTGATATTCAACAGGTTGCGAGCGGAACAGACCCTCGCTGGGCACACTCACGATGCGCACCTTCACGCCGTCTTCGCGCAGCAGCTTGGCACCGGCCTCAAGTGTGCTCACCTCTGAACCGCTGGCCAGCATGATGACATCGTAGTCCTCGTCGCTTCCTGCCACTACGTAGGCACCCTTCTGAGCCTGGCTGTAGTCGTTGCCCTCGGGCAGCATGTCGATGTTCTGACGCGAGAAGATGAGACCGGTCGGAGTTTCAGTGTTCTCCATGGCCATGCGCCAGCAGACGGTGGTCTCCTCGGCGTCGGCGGGACGAACCACGAGCACGGAGTTGCGGCCATGGTGGTTCTTCAGTTTCTCCATCAGGCGAATCTGGGCTTCCTGCTCCACAGGCTCGTGGGTAGGACCGTCCTCGCCCACGCGGAAGGCATCGTGGGTCCAGATGAACTTCACGGGCAGTTCCATGAGGGCTGCCATGCGGACTGCGGGCTTCATATAGTCGGAGAACACGAAGAAGGTTCCACAGGCGGGGATGACACCTCCGTGCAGAGCCATACCGATGCAGCAGCAAGCCATGGTGAGCTCGGCCACACCAGCCTGGAAGAAGGCGCCCGAGAAGTCACCGCGCACGATGTCGTGGGTCTTCTTCAGGAAACCGTCGGTCTTGTCAGAGTTCGACAGGTCGGCCGATGCGCAAATCATATTGGGCACCTGCTCGGCCAGCACGCCCAGCACCGTGGCGCTGGCACCGCGGGTGGCGGCACCGGCTTTCTGCTGAACTTTGCTCCAGTCGATGACGGGAGCCTTGCCGCTGAACCACTCTTCCATCTGCTTGGCCTGTACGGGATGGCCTTTGGCCCACTCGGCCTTCTCGGCATAGCGCTCGGCGCAAATCTTCTTCAGTTCCTCGGCGCGGCGGGCATACAGCTCCTTCACCTCGGGGAATATCTGGAACGGATTCTCGGGATCGGCACCCAGGTTCTTCATGGTCTGCACAAAGTTGTCGCCTCCAAGCGGCGCACCGTGGGTGGCGCAGTTGCTCTCGTAGCTGCTGCCGTCGGCCTTGCGGGCGCCCTTGCCCATGACGCAGTGGCCGATGATGAGGCTGGGACGCTCTTTTTCGGCCTGAGCCTTGCGGATGGCGTCACGAATCTGGTCAACGTCGTTGCCGTCGATCTTCTGAACATACCATCCCCATGCCTCGTACTTCTTGGCGGTGTCCTCGGTGGTGACCACCTCGGTGCGGGTGCTGAGCTGGATGTCGTTGGCGTCGTAGAACATGATGAGGTTGTCCAGACCCAGGTTGCCGGCAATACGACCAGCTCCCTGCGAGATTTCCTCTTGCACACCACCGTCGGAGATGTAGGCATAGATGGTCTGGTTCATCACGCTGCCCAGACGAGCCTTGAGGAACTTAGCGGCGATGGCTGCGCCCACGGCGTAGCAGTGGCCCTGTCCGAGGGGACCGCTGGTGTTCTCAATACCGCGTGCCAGTTCGCGCTCTGGATGGCCGGGGGTTACGCTGCCCCATTGGCGCAGGTTCTTCAGGTCTTCGAGCTCGTACTTGCCGATGAGGCAGAGCTGGCTGTAGAGCATGGGAGCCATGTGGCCGGGATCGAGGAAGAAACGGTCGCGGCCTTCCCACTCGGGATTCTCAGGGTCGTAAACAAGGAACTCGCTGTAGAGCGTGTTGATGAAGTCGGCACCGCCCATGGCTCCACCGGGGTGGCCCGATTTTGCTTTTTCTACCATTGCTGCAGCCAGAATGCGGATATTGTCGGCTGCGCGATTCATGATTTTGTTGTCGTTCATAGAAATGTTGATGATGTGTTAGTGATATATGCTATTTTAATTGCACAAAGGTAGGTAAAATAAACGTACGAACCAAACATTCAAGCGATTTTTCGGTATTCATACTCCATTTCTTACCTTCATGAGGCCTCCGACTACCAGTCGTCGTCCTCGTTGCCCACAATGCCGTGCTTCACAGCTTCCTCCACCTTGTCGATGATGGCATTTGAGTAAGCGTGAGTCATGACGAGGGCCTTTGCGCAAGTGCGTTTCTGTGCGTCTTTTTCAACGAAAGGATAGTGGCGGGCTATTTCCCACTGTTCGTCGTAGAGCCTTGCGTTGGTCTTGTCGTCGCGCTTCCGCTTGGAGTCTCCATAGGTCTTCTGATCAGAATCCAAGGCGCTGAGCCAGCCGCCGCTGATGTCGGCCAAAATGTCGTATGTCTGCACGGTATAGGTGACGCGCACCTTGCCGTCCTTGATGTCGATGCGGATGACGGGCGAAATGCTCACAGCATATTTGTTGAGCGTGCCTATATGTTCGGCTATATCAACAATGGTGGAGGTGATGATGATACATCCGGCCTCCTTGTCGTTCAGCGTGATGGCCTGCTTGTCTTTGAATGTTGCGGTTACCCAGTAGTTCAGCGCCACATAGAGCTGCTGTTTCGTTTTGCCGGGAGCCTCGATTACCTGCTGGTACGTAAGACTTTGGTTCTTGTCGAGTTCCAGTTGAGTAGAGAGGTTTCTGGCAGCGTCGAGCCATTTGTCGCCGTAGCGTTGTTTGGCATATTTCTCCAGGTCGGCAGCTTTCATGACTTGGGCCTGCGCACTCATCATGCCACAGAATACAAGAATGGCGGCGAGCACCCATTTTCTGGCTTGTCTCATAATGAAACTCTATTCAAATTCAATTATTTCAGATTGAGCACTACCAGACTCTTGGCGGGCACCTTCACAGTGAGCGTGCCTTTCTTCAGCTTGGCATCCTTGAAGTCGGCGGGCTGTACGCGGTTGGGGTGCTCGAAGTCGTTGTAGTCGGCCACGTTCTTGGCTGTCAGTATGCGGCCCGTGACACTCTTGGCCTTGAAACCGTCGATGTTGAAGTCGATGGTCTGTCCTTTGTCAAGGCTCACATTGGTGATGGCGAGCACGATGCTGCCGTCCTGGGTCTTGGCTGCCGATGCAGAGAGCATGGGGCAGGGGCGGTAGCCGGCATCCTTGGCACCAGCCTTCTCCTTGAAGTAAACCTTGCTCACCTGCATGGTTTCGCTCTCGAGGTCGAGTGGGAGATAGGTGGCTTCCATGAACGGGGTGTACATTTCAAACACGTGGTAGGTGGGTGTGAGCACCATGTGGCCTGTGCCTTCCTGGTCGGTGAGGATCATCGACTGCAGCACGTTCACCACTTGGGCGATGTTGGTCATCTTCACGCGGTCGGTGTATTTGTGGAACACGTTGAGCGAGAGCGAAGCCACGAAAGCGTCGCGCAGGGCGTTCTGCTGGTAGAGGTGGCCGGGAATGGTGCCAGGCTCCTCGTCCCACCATGTGCCCCACTCATCGACGAGCAGTCCCACTTTGCCCTCGGGATCTTTTTCGTCCATGATGGCCTTGTGTTTCTTGATGACTTCCTCTATTTCCAGACACTTGCCCAAAGCCCAGTAGTACTGGTCGTTGTCGAAGTTGATGGCCGAGCCCTTGGGGCCGTCCCATCCCGAGCAGGTGTAGTAGTGCAGAGAGACACCCTGCATCTTGGTGCCGATTTTGTCCATCAGCACGGTGGTCCAGTTGTAGTCGTAGTCGCTGGCGCCCGATGCGATGCGGTAGAGACGGTTCTTGCCTTGGTCGCGCAGATAGGTGTTGAACTTGCGATACTCGTCCGAATAGTATTCGGGGGTCATGTTGCCGCCGCAGCCCCAGGCCTCGTTGCCAATGCCGAAGTACTTCACGTGCCATGGCTTCTCGCGTCCGTTCTGACGGCGCAGACGTGCCATGGGCGTGTCGCCGTCGCTGGTCATGTACTCCACCCACTGGGCCATTTCCTTCACTGTGCCCGAGCCGACGTTGCCGCTGATGTAGGGCTCGCAGCCCAGCATTTCGCAGAGGTTCAGGAACTCGTGCGTACCAAATGAGTTGTCCTCGATGGTGCCGCCCCAGTTGTTGTTGCGCAGCGATGGGCGCTGGCTCTGCGGGCCGATGCCGTCCATCCAGTGGTAGTCGTCGGCAAAACAGCCGCCCGGCCAGCGAAGCACGGGAATCTTCAGCACCTTGAGAGCTTCGAATACGTCTTTGCGATAACCGTTGATGTTAGGAATCTTGGAGTCCTTGCCCACCCAGAGGCCGCCGTAGATACAGCTGCCCAGGTGCTCAGAGAACTGTCCGTAAATTTCTTTGTTGATTTTGGCACCAGCCTTGTCGGCATGAATGGTTGCCTTGGCATTGTCGGCTGCAGTCATCGTCAGAGCGCAGGCAGCCATTGAAAGTGTGAAAATCAGTTTCTTCATGTTTTTTGTTGTGTAACGTTGTTAGGAGGTTGTCTTTTGTTTGAAAAAGAGGAACGGAGGGGAAGCGAGGCATGAGCCAGCCTCCCGTTCCATTCCTTGAAAAAAGCATTTTGTCGGTTTCTTTATTTCTTGTTTTCAACAGCGCACTGCTCTACAGGCAATGCTGCCTTGTAGTTTTCGATGTAGCGGTTGAAACCTGCCACGTCCTCTGCAGTGGGGGCTATGGATATGCCGGTGTTGCCGACAAAGACCACCTGCTCCAGATAGTCGGCCAGCGACAGCTGTTGCTTGTTGTTCACAACGTAACCGGCCAGCAGGGCGATGCCCCACGCGCCACCTTCGCCTGCCGTCTCCATCACGGAGATGGGCGAGTTGAGGGCAGCTGCAAGCATGCGCTGGCCTACGCCCTTGGTCTTGAAGTAGCCGCCATGGCCTGTGATGCGGTCCACCTTGACATTCTCTTCTTTAAGCAGGATGTCGTTGCCCAGCTTCAACACGCCGATGGCTCCGTAGAGGTGGGCGCGCATGAAGTTGGCCAGGTTGAACTTGTCGTTGGCCGAACGCATGAACAGGGGGCGTCCGTCGGTGAGCCCGGTCACGGGTTCGCCGCTGACGTAGTTGTAGCTGATGAGTCCGCCGCAGTCGGCGTCGCCCTCCAGGGCTTTGTTGAACAGTTTGCCGTAGAGCTCGTTCATGTCAACGGGCACTCCCAGCAGTTGCTGATACTCTTTGAACAAGCCCACCCAGGCGTTGATGTCGCTGGTGCAGTTGTTGCAGTGTACCATGGCCACCAGGCTTCCGTCGGGTGTGGTCACCATGTCGATCATCTCGTAAGGCTTTGAGAGGGGTTTCTCCAGCACAATCATCGAGAACGACGAGGTGCCAGCACTCACGTTGCCCGTGCGCTGCTTCACGGCGTTGGTGGCCACCATGCCTGTGCCGGCGTCGCCTTCGGGAGGACAAACGGGGATGCCTGCCTTCAGATGGCCGCTCACGTCGAGGCGCTTTGCACCCTCGGGGGTGAGGAAGCCTGCGTTTTCGCCTGCGTTGAGCGAGCGGGGCAGAATGTCGAGCAGTTTCCATGAGAATCCCTTCGGGGCGATCAGTTTGTCGAACTTCTCCACCATCGTGGCATCGTAGGTCTTCGTTGCGGGATCGACGGGAATCATGCCCGAAGCATCGCCCACGCCAAGGACGAATTTGCCAGTCACCTGCCAGTGGACATAGCCAGCCAGCGTGGTCAGATACTTGATGTCGCTGACGTGCTCCTCATTGTCGAGGATTGCCTCGTAGAGGTGGCTGATGCTCCAGCGCAGAGGAATGTTGTAGTTGAACAGCTTGGAGAGCTCGGCGGCAGCCTTGCCCGTGTTGGTGTTGCGCCATGTGCGGAAGGGGACCAGAATTTCCTGTTTCTCGTTGAAGGCCATGTAGCCGTGCATCATGGCCGAGAAACCAATGGCGGCCAGAGCCTCAATCTCGCAGTCGTACTGCTGCAGCACGTCTTTGCGCAGCTCGGCGTAGCAGTCTTGCAATCCGTACCAGATGGCTTCGGTGCTATAGGTCCAGAGACCGTCAACGAGTTGGTTTTCCCACTCGTGCGAGCCTTGGGCGATGGGCTTGTTCTCCTCGTCGATGAGAACGGCCTTGATGCGGGTGGAGCCAAACTCTATGCCGAGAATGGCTTTGCCCTCTGTTATGGTTTTTCTTGCGTCCATAATTGTCAAATTGTGAATTACCTAAGTGCTTTGTTCAACATGTAGTAAATCTCGTTGTTCTGAAGCTGCTGCTTGAACTCGTAGGTCTTGGTGTCCTTGTTGATCTTGACATATTCGATGCCGACCATCTCGGCGAAGTCCTCCCAATACTCTTCGGTGATGTCGTAGGAGAACGCGCTGTGGTGAGTACCACCGGCCAGAATCCAAGCACCGGCACCAATCTCGAATGTGGGCTGCGGAACCCAGAGGGCAGAAGCCACGGGCAGATTGGGCATGGGTTTGGGTTCGATGCACTCCACTTCCTGTGAAATCAGGCGGAAGCGGTTGCCAAGGTCAACGACGGTGGCCTTGATGCCACGGCCAACTTTCGAGGTGAACACCAGGCGGGCGGTCTGCTGCTTGCGGATGCCGATGCCGAGGAAGTGGACTTCCAGTTTGGGTTTGTCAACGGCGATGAGCGGGCACACCTCGAGCATGTGGCTCTGCAGACACGACGAGCGGTCGCCGGCAAAGTTGAGCGTGTAGTCCTCGAGGAACGAGCACCCCTTGTTCATGCCCTGTTGGATGACCCAAAGCGTGCGGTAGAGGCAGGCTGTCTTCCAGTCGCCTTCGGCACCGAAGCCGATGCCTTCGGCCATCAGGCGCTGCGATGCAAGGCCGGGAATCTGGTCGAAACCAACGAAGTTGGGGTCGTTGATGTCGGCATCGCCCAGGTCGTCGAAATTGGTGGTGAAGGCGGTGGCGCCATTGTCCTTCAGCACACGGCGGATGGCAATCTCGGCCTTGGCGGCGTTTTTCACCTTCTCCCAATACACTTCTTCGCCGCTCTCGTCAATCTTGATGGTGTATTCCTTCTTGTACTCTTCGACCAGTGCGTCGGCCTCGGCGTCGGTCACCTTCTTGAAGTACTCCATGAGCGAGCTGACGGGATAGTAGTCAACATGGTAGCCCAGACGCTGCTCAAATTCTACACGGTCGCCATCGGTTACGGCCACGTTGTTCATGTTCATGCCGAACATCAGGCAGCGCACCTTCTTGGCATCGGCTACGCCGGCAGCCACGCGAGCCCAAACGGCAATCTTCTGCTGCGCGTCTTCGTTCTTCCAATAGCCGCAAACCACCTTGCGGGCCACGCGCATGCGGGTGCAGATGTGTCCGAACTCGATGTCGCCGTGGGCACTCTGGTTCAGGTTCATGAAGTCCATGTCCATGGTCTCCCAGGGAATTTCGGCGTTATACTGTGTGTGGAAGTGGAGCAGGGGCTTCTGCAAAGCCTGCAGGCCTTTGATCCACATCTTGGCGGGCGAGAAGGTGTGCATCCAGGTGATGATGCCCACGCAACGGTCGTCGTTGTTGGCTGCCTTCATCACGTCTTCCACTTCCTTCGAACTGTTGGCTGTGCCTTTATAGACCACTTTAATGGGAATGATTCCACTGTTGTTGAGTCCTTCCACCATTTCCTTGGAGTGACCGTCAACGGCAACGACTGCGTCGCCTCCATAGAGCAACTGTGCGCCAGTCACCCACCAAATCTCATAATTGTCAAATGCTTTCATAATTGTTTTTAGTTTTTCGTTATTTTGTTTGTTAATGTTTCTGACCTTTTTGTCCATAGTAAGCGTTGGGGCCGTGCTTGCGCATGTAGTGTTTCTCTACGAGCAGCGGGTTCATGGTGGTGTTCGGGTTCACGGCAAACGATACGAATGCCATCTTGGCGCACTGCTCCATGACCTTGGCGTTATAGACGGCGTTGTCGGGCGATGTTCCCCACGAGAAGGGGCCGTGGTTCTTCACCAGCACGGCCGGTGTGTGGTCGGGGTTGATTTTGCGTATGTTGAGTATCTCGTCAACGATGACGTTGCCCGTTTCCAGCTCGTATTGGCCTTTCACTTCAGCCTCGGTCATGTCGCGGGTGCAGGGAATGTCCTTGTAGAAGTAGTCGGCGTGGGTGGTGCCGATGTTGGGTATGTCGCGTCCGGCCTGTGCAAAGGCGGTGGCGTAGGTGCTGTGGGTGTGAACCACGCCTTGGATGTTGGGGAACGCCTTATATAGAACAAGGTGGGTGGGGGTGTCGCTCGAAGGGTTGAGGTCGCCTTCCACCACTTTTCCCGTTTCCAAGTCAACGACCACCATGTCGCTGGCCTTCATTTCGTCGTAGCTCACGCCGCTGGGCTTGATGACCACCAGTCCTTTCTCGCGGTCGATGCCGCTGACGTTGCCCCAAGTGAAGATGACGAGGCCCTGTTTCACCAGGTCGAGATTGGCCTTGAATACTTTTTGTTTCAGTTCTTCTAGCATAAGATGGTTTGCCCCTCTGCTAATCCCGGCTTTTTTCTCGGGAAAGACCATGGCAGGGGCGCGGGTCTTTAGGTTAGAAGCTCCTCCCCTTGCGGGAAGTGTCTTGGGGAGGGGCCGGGTTGATGTTTTTCTTTACTCAGAGGAGAGCCTCCTTGTAGGCGCGCTTGTTGAAGCGGTACAAGGCGGCGCCACGCTTCGAGGTGGTCTTGTCGATGAGGTCGGTTTTCTCGATGAAGTCCATCTGCTTGATGCGCTTGCGGAAGTTCCGCTTATCTACTTCGTCACCGAGAATGGCCTCATAGACGTGTTGCAACTGCGTGAGCGTGAAGAGGTCGGGCAGCAGATTGACGCTGAGCGGCTCTGTCTTGATGCGCTGTTTGAGCAGTTTCACGGCACGGCTCACCATGTTGTTGTGGTCGGAGTAGAGACGGGGCAACTCGTCGAGACAGACCCACTGCAGGCCGTGCTCTTCAAGCAGGTGCTCGTCGTAGTCCTTCACGTTGATGAGTGCGCAATAGGCCACCGATATGACTCTTTCGCCTGGGTCGCGGTCGATTTCGCCGAACGCTCCCACCTGCCGCATGTAGATTTTCTTCAACCCCGTCAGGTTGAGCAGTACGCGGTTGGCCGCTTCGTCGAGGCTTTCGTCGGGACCGACAAATCCGCCGTAGAGCGACCATTCGCCGCGTCCGGGGTCCATCTGCCTGCGACCGATGAGCAGTTTGAGTTTGTCGGCGTCGAATCCGAAGACGATGCAATCTACCGAGACCCAGACTTTAGAGTGTTCACCATAGTAACGTGTCATGTCTTTTTCTTGATGCGTATGGTTTCTTGCTCAGTGCCAGCCTGTTACCACAGCAGGGCGTAGAGCAGGAAGGTGATGAGGCAAATGCCGATGGTTCCGTAGGTATAGCCACGAGTGGTGGAGAACAACTTGAGGTTGATGGGCAGAGCCTTCTTGTCTTTCTTGTTGTCCTTGGCGTTGCTGTAAAGCCAGATGGCGTTGCAGCCTACGAGCACTCCGAAGAAGATGAAGGCCTGGAAACCGATGTCGTTCAGGTAGGCGATGAAGTTGGTGTCGGGGTCGGCGCCGGGGTTCATGGCTCCAAGGCCGATGACGATGACGGCGCAGACAATCATCAGGATGCCGATGCCACCGAGAATCTTGGCCCAGAGAATCATGCGCTGCTGGTCGCCCTCAGCAGGCTGCTCGCAGCTGATGAACTTCTTGTCAAGATAGCTCACGAGAATGAAGAACGTGACAAGGATGATGAAGATGTAGCCGGCACGGAACTGGAAGGCCACGTCGGGCAGGCACACCTTGAACAGAATGCCCATCGGGATGGTGATGATGGCCGTCCATACGGCAGCGGTCGAGGAGGCGCGCTTCCAGAGCAGACCCAAACCGAAGACGGTGATGATGCCCGGATAGATGAAGCCCGAATACTCCTGAATGTACTGGAATGCCTGGTCGAGTCCGCCAAGAAGCGGCTTCACGGCGATGAGGGCGATGACGAGGGCGGAAACTGCCACCAGACGGCCCACGTTGACAAGCTGGCGGTCGCCGGCCTTCTTGTTGATGTACTTCTTGTAGATGTCCATCGTGAAGAGCGTAGAGGTGGAGTTGAACATCGAGGCCAGCGAGCTGATGATGGCTGCCGTCAGGGCGGCGAAGCTCAGACCCTTGATGCCGGTAGGCGTGAAGTTGCGGATGAGCCAGGGATAGGCGTCGTCGGCCACATTGATGCTTCCGGCCAAGTTCATGCTCTCGAATCTGGTAGGATCCTGCATGATGTAGTAAGCGCAGATGCCGGGAAGCACCACGATGAACGGAATCAAAATCTTCAGGAAACCGGCGAAGATGAGACCCTTCTTGGCCTCGTCGATGTTCTTGGCGGCCAGACCCTTCTGGATGATATACTGGTTGAAGCCCCAGTAACCCAAGTTGGTGAGCCATACACCACCCACCACGGCTGCTATACCGGGAACGTTGGCGAAGGCGCTGGCATTGTGGCTCTCCTGAATGACAAGGTGGAAGTGAACGTCCTGGGCGTGGGCGCCAGTAGTCATGTCGTTATACACCTGTCCCAGGGCTCCCAGTGCGTCGGTGCCCATGATGACACCCATTTCCTTCAGGGCTACGTAGGCTGTAATCAGACCACCGCCCACGAGGAAAGTCACCTGCATCACGTCCGTCCAGGCCACCGAGGCCAAACCACCGTAGATACTGTAGATACCGGCAATGAGGAACAGACCGAAGATGATGAGCATGCGCATGCTGATTTCTATGCCGAAAATGCTCACGGCCAAGCCCTGCAGACCCAGAATCTGCTCGATGGCAAGGGCACCCAGCCATGCGACAGAAGTAAGATTGACAAACACATAGAGGAACAACCACAGGATGGAGAAAGCCAAACCCACACCGTCGTTGTAGCGCTCACGAAGGAACTGGGGAATGGTGAAAATCTTGCGGTCGAGCATCACCGGCAGCAAGAACTTGCCGATGACTACCAGCGTCACGGCGGCCATCACCTCGTAGGCGGCAATGGCAATACCGTCGCGGAAACCTGTGCCCGACATGCCGATGAACTGCTCGGCAGAGATGTTGGCGGCAATGAGCGATGCACCCACAGCCCACCAAGTCAGCGTGTTACCTGCCAAGAAATAGTCGTTGGCACTCTTTTCCTTACCGTCTTTGTTGCGTGAGAGGAACAAACCCAAACTCACCAACAGGATGAGGTAGCAAACCAGAATCACAAAGTCGATGGTCTTGAACCCCGACATGGCAATTGCTTCAGAAATACTGTTCATTTGTTAGCTAATGATTTAATGATTATGTTTTTTTGTTGATTGTCTGTTACTTGTTGATTCCGTCAGCAATCGAGAATTTGTAGGCAGCATAGCTGAAGTAGGTCTCGCCGGGTTTCAGTGTGGGCTGCTTCCAGTCGGGGTGATTGGGGCTGTCGGGATACTTCTGGCTCTCCAGGCAAACGCTCACGTGCTTGGGATACTTCAAACCGTGCTTGCGCGTGATTTCTGCATCGCGGCCAACGCCTTGGAAATTGCCCGAATAAACCTGCACTCCCGGCTCGTTGGTGAACATTTCCATCAGAATGCCCGTCTTCGGCGAGAAGAGGGCGGCGCAAACCGTCTGCGAGTCACCCTGACCTTCGGTGAACGTGTTCAGGCAGAAGTTGTGGTCGTAGCCCGTGGCATTCTGAATCTGGTCAAACTTCGAGTTGATGCTGTCGCCCAGGGCGTGGGGCTTGCGGAAGTCCATCGGAGTGCCCTCCACTGGCTTGATTTCGCCGGTGGGGATATAAAGCTTGTCGCTCGGAGTGAAGTTGTCGGCATTCACATACAGCACCATGTCGTAGGCGGGCTGGGTGAAGTCGCCGGAGAGGTTGTAGTAGTTGTGGTTGGTTTGGTTGATGATGGTCTCCTTGTCGGTGGTGGCCTCCCAAGTCATCTCGAGCGTGTTATTGGCCTTTACCTTGTAGGTGGTGGTGGCAGTCACCTTGCCGGGGAACCCGTTTTCGCCGTCCTCAGCCACGATGGTGAGCTTCAGGATGGAGTCGCCCACTTGCTCAGCCTCGTAAACCTGGTTCATCCAGCCCGTCGTGCCGCCGCCGTGCAGACAGTTGCCGTTGTCGTTCTGCTTCAGCTGATATTCCTGACCGTTCAGCTTGAATTTTCCGTTCTTGATGCGGTTGGCATAGCGTCCAACGCTCGAGCCGTAGTCGCTCGGCGAGTTCAGCGTGTCAGCATACTGGGCGATGTTGTCGAAACCCAACACCACGTCGGTGGGCTTGCCGTCCTTGTCGGGCACCACCAGGCTTACCACACGGCCGCCATAATTGGTGATGCAAACCTCCATGCCGTTCTGGTTCTTCAGTGTGAACAACTTCACCTGCTTGCCTTGAAGAGTGGTGTCGAACGCAGCGGGGTTGAGACCAGAAACTGTGAGTTTTTCTTCACTGCCTGATGTGCAGGCACCGAGCAGAATAGTGGCTATTCCAGCTCCAAACAAAATGCTTTTAAAGTTCTTCATAAGTTAGGTTATTTAGATGTGTGTGTAGATTGCTTTCTTTCTACCATCCGCAACTGCCGAAAGAGAATCGTAGAGGCGCAGTTTACGCATGGGTGTGATTTTGGGTGTAAAGATACAATAATTATTCCATACATGTATCGTTCACACCCATGTTTTTTCTTTCTAAAGTGTAATTATAACACTTATTAACCAATTCGCCGCGTTTTTTGATATTTGTCAATAAATTGTAGTCTTTACACTTATTTCTTAGTTTTCTCTTGCCGGGTTCCGATTTTAGTCTTACCTTTGCATCGTCAAAAGGACAAAAGGATAACAAAAGCCCTTGAGCGTAAGGGCATGGCGAAAGCCAAGGATAACACAATTATTAACAAACGCCGCGCCGAAACCGCAAGCCAAGGCAAATCCTTTCCGACGAGCCAAGGCAAAACAAACAGACAAAGGCACGGCCTAAAGAAAAGAAAGGTAAAAAGATGATGATTAGTGTATTAGTAGCAGTAGAGGCCATTATGGCCGTAGCTTTGTATCTGAATTACAAGCACATGAATTTGAAGTAATCAACCCTTAATTTAGCGCGCATCTGCATGGTTGCAGGTGCGCGTTCCTTTTTTTGTTGTGGTTGGCTCTTTTCCGTCCGCGGTTGTCTCTTTTCCGTCCGCGGTTGGCTCTTTTCCGTTTGCGGTTAGCTCTTTTCCGTCCGCGGTTATTCCATTCCTTAACAGCGTTTTTTTATTCTTCGGTGTTACTGATAAATTCTCTAGATTATTTGACTCTATTACCGAGAGTTATTTTTCTGTTGCCGAGAGTTATTTTTCTATTACCGAGAGTTATTATCCTGTTGCCGTGAGTTATTTTCCTATTACTGGGAGAGAATTTCCCATTACCGAGAGATAGGGTCGTTTTTCCTATGAATATTTCATACTTGTTAATCTTGACTCAGCGTTTTCTCACCAAGTGGCAAACAAAAAACGAGGCTCATCCGATTACGGAAGAGCCTCGTTGGTGTTTTTTCTAAAAAGGGTTGAAGTCAGCAGGGTAGGGTGTTAGCAGAGCTTTCGTGAGCCGTCGCTGATGACGACATCATAAACTTTGGGCTCCTTGCCGTATTTCTCAGCATACTTCTGCTTGGCGGTGGCTATGAACGAGTCGTAGAGTTCGTCCTTCACCAGATTGATGGTGCAGCCGCCAAAACCACCACCCATGATGCGCGAACCGGTAACGCCGCACTCCTTGGCGATGTCGTTGAGGAAGTCGAGTTCTTCGCAGCTCACTTCGTACTCCTTCGACAGACCGTAGTGAGTCTCATACATCTTCTTTCCCACGGTCTCATAATCGCCGGCAACAAGGGCGTCGCAGACGGCCAGCACACGGTCTTTCTCGCCGAGCACGAAGTGTGCGCGGGTGTAGTCTTCTTCGCCGACTTCGGCGCGAACCTCCTCAAGCTGCTCCCATGTGCAGTCGCGCAGAGTCTCAAACTGTGTTTCAGGATGGCGTGCGGCGATGGCCTTCACCACGCGTTCGCACGAGTTGCGGCGATCGTTGTAGGGCGATCCGGCCAGTTCGTGTTTCACACACGAGTTGATCAGCACGAGTTTGTAGCCCTTCGGGTCAAAGGGGAAATACTCAAATTCGCGGCTGCGGCAGTCCAGACGCATCAGTTTGCCAGCCTGTCCGAAAACGGATGCGAACTGATCCATGATGCCGCAGTTCACGCCGCAGTAGTTGTGTTCGGTGGCCTGTCCGGCGAGCACCATGTCCCACTTGCTCACTTTGTTGTCACCGAAAAGGTCGTTCAGACCGCAGGCGAAGCAACTCTCCATGGCAGCCGACGAAGACATGCCTGCGCCAAGAGGCACGTCGCCCGAGAATGCTATGTTGAAGCCTTTGACAGGTACGCCCAGTTTCTGCATTTCCTTGGCGATGCCGAAGATGTAGCGTGCCCACGATGTGCGGGGGCCTTTCTCGTCATCGAGGTGGAAATCCACGCGGTCCTTCAGGTCGATGGCATAAGCCATAACCGTGTCCTCTGTTCCGTTGACGCGCATTTCGGCCACGATGCCTTTATCTACTGCGCCGGGGAATACGAAACCGCCGTTATAGTCGGTGTGCTCGCCAATAAGGTTGATGCGGCCGGGAGAGGCATACACGTTGCCCGTTTTGCCGTCAAAATGCTTGATAAAGCGACTTCTTACTTCTTCAATTGCAATCATATTATTTAGATTTTAGTTTTGAGGCCCGAGTCTTTTTGGGGACGCTCGGGCCTCAAAAGTGGTTAATGCTTTCGTTGATTAATCTACGGGGATGTCCTTGTTTACATTCTTGCAGCCTGCCAGTGCGTAGTAGAACATGTAGGCCATGGCCAGCAGGTAGATGAAGTAGCTGGGCATGTAACCCATCATGTCGGCAAAGAAGTTCTGCACTACGGGCAGTACACCGCCACCTACAACCATCATCATGAAGATGCCCGATGCCTGAGCCGTATATTTGCCCAATCCTTCGGTGGCGAGGTTGAAGATGGAAGCCCACATCACTGACGTGCAAAGACCCACCAGGACGAGGAGCATGGCGCTCATGGGAACGGTGGTCATTTCAACCGAACCTTCGAGAATCTTCACCAGGGGCATGGTCACGGTCACGCTCTTGGGAATGAACATGGCAGCCAAAATGAGCAGCATGCCGATGGAGGTGGTGGCCAGCATCATCTGCCGCGAAGAAACCTTGGCGGCAATGGCGCTTGAGAACAGGCGTCCCACCAGCATGAGCAGCCAGTACATGGCGGCTACGGCACCACCGATGGTGGCGGCATTGGCAATGGCGTCGGGATTCACCCATGCACCGTTGGCGCTGGTGTCAGACAGGTAGAAGTTCAGACCTCCGGGGATGCCCACCTCAACACCTACATAGACGAAGATGGCGATGACGCCAAGCAGGCAGTGGCGGAACGACCAGGGTGAGTGCTCGAACACTGTGTCGGCGGTCACCTTGCCCATCTCTGGATCTTGGATGGGGATGAAGAAAAGGGCTACAAAAGCCAGTGCAAAAACGGTCATGGCAATGTACATCACCAGGTTGACGTCGGCCATCTGGGTGTTGGCCGTGACGGTTCCGATGAGCGCACCCACGAGCATCGGCGTCATCGTTCCTGCCAGTGAATTCAGTGTGCCGCCAATCATGTTGAGCTGGTTGCCGCGGTTGCCGCCGCCACCCAAGAGGTTGAGCATGGGGTTCACCACTGTGTTCAGGATACATACGGAGAAACCCGAAATGAAAGCACCCAACAGATAGATGCAGAAACCGGGAATGCCGCTTGAGTGGCCCGAGAGATACTGGATGAGCACACCGAAGAAACCTACGGCAATGCCGATGAGTGCGGTGCGCTTGTAGCCCACCTTGGTCAGCATTTTGCCAGCCGGGATGCCCATGAACAGATAGGCGAAGAAGTTCATGAAGTTACCCATGATACCGAGGACGTTGGAACCGCCGATTTCGGGTTGGTTCTTCCAAATGACACCGATGGGGGCTCCCAGATTCGTTACAAACGAAATCATTGCGTAAAGGAAGAACATCGTGACGATGGCGATGATGCTTCCTTGTTGTTTGTTGTTTGCCATTGTTTTGTTGTGTTTTTTGTTGTTTGTTTATAAATTGTTTTTTCTTCTTGTCTTTTTCTTTATGGCATTCGCTATGCTTATGTCATGGTATTTTTTCTCATTGAAAGAGTTCAGGATGTTAGTCCTGATGAACAAATGGGCTAACATCTTGAACTCTTGATGGTTTTCCTTGGTTGGATGAATGTCTGTGTAAGCTGTTTTGGTTGATTACTTCACTCCGAACTTGTAAATGGTTCGCTGGGTGTATTTCTCGCCAGGATTCAGAATGACCGATGGGAAATACGGACGGTTGGGAGTGTCGGGGAAGTGCTGGCATTCCAGACAAACAGCTGACCGGAAGGGGAAGGTGGCGCCGTGCTGTCCGGCAATTCCCGAACCGAAGTTGTCTGTGTAAAGCTGCATGCCGGGCTCGGTGGTATATACTTCGAGCGTACGTCCGCTGACGGGGTCTGTGACACGGGCTGCAAAGCTGAGTTCGCCTTCCTCGCGCTTGTTCAGCACGTAGCAGTGGTCGTAGCCTGTGCCGTTCTTTATCTGCTCGTTGTCAGCGTTGATTTCCAAACCAAAAGCCTTCGGTGCGCGGAAGTCGAACGGTGTGCCTTCCACCTTCAGTATCTCGCCGGTAGGAATGCTGGTCTCGTCAATGGGGAGATAGAAGTCGGCGTTGATTTCGCAAATCTGATTGGTGATTTCGGGGGTGGGGTTGGCAATGCCCTGGATGCTGAAGAATGCGTGGTGGGTGAGGTTGACGATGGTGCGCTTGTTGGTGGTTGCCTGATATTTGATAACCAATTCGTTATCGTCTGTAAACGTGTAGGCAACCCAAACTTCCATTTCGCCCGTGAATTCTTCCTCGCCATAAGAACTGACGTATTTCAGTACGCAGGCCTGCTCGTTGATGCGGGTGACGTCCCATACGCGGGCGTGGAATCCTGTTGGGCCTCCGTGCAGGGCGTTGGGGCCGTTGTTGATGGCCAGCTGATACTGTTTGCCGTTGAGTTGGAACTTGCCTTCCTTGATGCGGTTGCCAAAGCGGCCAATGAGTGTGCTCAAGTAAGGTTCCGGGCTGTTGACGACATCCTGAATGTTGTCGTGACCCTGGATGACGTTGGCAACATTGCCGTCTTTGTCGGGGACCATGATGGCAACGAGTGCGCCGCCATAGTTGGTGAAAGCTACTTCGTATCCAAGTTTGTTTTTCAGGATGTATAAATCTGTGTTCTTACCGTTGATTGTGGTCTGAAAGTCCTCTTGTTTCAGGCCACAGAGGTTTTCTGTTTCGATTGTGCTCATATTAAAAAAGTTTTTAGTTACTTTACTTGAAAATATATGTTTTTGCAAAGTAACTGAAAAAATTCGAGAATCACAAAAGAAAAAACAAAAAAGTGAAGTTCGCTGGGGTTAAAAATATGTAAATGCGAAGAATCATGACAGTAAGTCGGCCACAACGTAGCTGCTGCCGCCCACAAAGATGAAGTCGTCGGGATTGGCATCGCTCAAGGCTTGCTTGTAGGCTTCCTTCACGTGTGCGAAGGTGGTTCCGCTGAGCCCCAAGGCTTGTGCTTTCTCCAGCACTTTCTGTTCGGGTATGGCGCGTTTCGACTGTGCTCTGGTGAAATAGTAGATGGCGTCTTTGGGGAGCATGGCCAGCACGGTGTCAATGTCTTTGTCGTCAACCATGCCGAACACCATGCGCAGTTGGCGGCAGGGCTGACGCTTGATTTGTTGTGCCAGATACTGCCATCCGCCCACATTGTGGCCGGTGTCGCAGATGGCGAGTGGCGAGTGGTGGATGGTTTGCCATCGGCCAGTGAGGCCGGTTGTCTTGCATACGTTGGCGAATCCGTTTTCAATGTCTTTCCGTCCCAGCGCGGGCAGCATGGCCACGGCCGCGAGGATGGTGTTGGCGTTCTTGGCCTGGTAGCTTCCGCCCAGTTCGCCTTCCATTTGTCCGAAGTTGCGAGTCGTATAGGTCAGCCCGCCTTTGTCATTGGGTTCGGCCGAACATACTTCCGGGTGGTCTTCTGCAAAAAGGATGGGAGCACCTACATCGTGTGCTTTCTGTTCAAAGACGGGGCGTGTTTCTTCTGTCGCCTCGCCAATCACCACGGGTACACCCTTTTTCATGATGCCGGCTTTCTCTGCGGCTATCTCGGCCAGCGTGTTGCCCAAGAATTGTGTGTGGTCGAACGAAATGTTGGTGATGACGCTCAGTATGGGGGTGATGATGTTGGTGCAGTCCAGTCGCCCGCCAAGCCCCACTTCTATGACGGCAATGTCAACCTTCTGGTCGGCAAAGTATTTGAAAGCCATGGCAGTTGCCAACTCGAAGAACGAGGGGTGGAGTGTGGCTCCCTTTTGTTCCTCGTTGGGAGAGAGGGGAGCAGCTGAGCCAGAGGTGTTCCACTTGATGAAATCGTCAACGAAGTCAATGACGTATTTCTCGCTGACCATCTGTCCGTTAACCCTTATTCGCTCACGGAAATCTACAATGTGTGGCGATGTGTACAGACCCACCTTGAAACCAGCCTGTTGCAGAATGGCTGCCAGCGTGTGAGAGCACGAGCCTTTTCCGTTGGTGCCTGCCACATGGATGGTTTTGTACAGGCGGTGCGGATGGCCGTAGTGGCTGTCGAGAGCCTCGGTGGTTTGCAGCCCGGGCTTATATGCAACGGCACCGATGTGTTCGAACATCGGTGTCACGTTAAACAGATAGCTGATGGTTTCCTCGTAGGTCATACTGTGGAGTGGTGGTTATGAGAAATAGTTTCTGAATTTCTCGAAGATTGATTTCTTTGTTTGTGAGTCGCCCTTGAAGTTGTCGCTTTTCTTCATGTCCTCCAAGGCTTCTTTCTCCGAGCGGCTGAGCGTTTTCGGAACATAAACGCTGACGTTCACCACCAAGTCGCCCGTGCCGCGTCCGTATCCTTGCACGGCGGGCAGTCCCTTGCCCCTCAGACGGAACGTCTTGCCGGGCTGTGTGCCGGGTTCGATTTTTATTTTGGCTTTTGTACCTTCTATAGTGGGAATCTCCACGGTGCCGCCCAGGGCGGCTGTTGGGAAGTCGAGCAGCAGGTTGTAGATGACATCGGTGTTGTCACGAACGAAGGTGTCGTTGGGTTCTTCGTCGATGAACACCTGTATGTCGCCCGACACGCCGTTGTGTTTGCCTGCATTGCCCTTGCCCGGCACATTGACCACCATGCCCGAAGCCACACCGGCGGGTATCTTGATTTCCACCACTTCCTCGCCTTTGACGATGCCTTCGCCATGGCAGTGCTGGCATTTGTTCTTGATGATGGTTCCCTCGCCGCCGCATGTGGGACAAACGCTCTGGGTTTGCATCAGTCCGAACAAACTTTGCGTGGTGCGCGTCACCACGCCGCTGCCATGACACGTAGGACAGGTCTCGGTGCCACTGCCAGCCTCGGCGCCCGTGCCGTGACAATGGGTACACTGCACGTCCTTCTTCACCTTGAATTTCTTGGTGACGCCCGAGGCCACTTCCTGGAGGTTGAGCCTCACTTTCAGCCGCAGGTCGCTGCCGCGGTATTGGGCGCGCTGTCCGCCGCCACCTCCACCGAAACCACCGAAGCCGCTGCGCCCCCCAAAGATGTCGCCGAACATCGAGAAGATGTCGTCCATGGAGAAGCCTCCGCCGCCGAATCCGCCGAATCCGCCGCCCATGTTGGGAGCGTCAAATCCGAACTGGTCGTACTGCTGGCGTTTCTGCGGGTCGTGCAACACGTCGTAGGCCTCGGCGGCCTCCTTGAATTTCTCTTCGGCTTCCTTGCTGCCCGGATTGCGGTCGGGGTGATATTTGATGGCTATCTTTCGGTAGGCCTTCTTTATTTCGTCTTCCGATGCGTTCTTGTCAACACCCAGAACCTCGTAATAATCTCTTTTCTGTGCCATTAATGGTCAATTATCAATTGTCATTTTTTTCTTACTGTCCAACTGCCACTTTGGCATGGCGGATGACTTTGTCGTTGAGCATATAGCCCGTCTGCACACAGTCTATCACCTTGCCTTTCTTGTCGTCGCCCATGCCCGGTACCATGGCGATGGCTTCGTGGTAATCCACATCGAAGTCCTTGCCTTCGGTTTCAATCTTCTTCACGCCCAGCGTTTCGAGCGTTTTGGTGAACTTCTTGAAAATCAGGTCCATCCCCTCCTTTATGGCGGCGGGGTCGTCGCTTTCGTTTGCAATGGCGCGTTCAAAGTCGTCGAGCACGGGCAGTATAGCCGTGATGGCTTTTTCGCCACCGTTCAGAATCAGCTCAGCCTTTTCCTTGAGGGTGCGCTTCCGGTAGTTCTCAAATTCGGCCTGCTTGTAGAGCATCTGCTGTTTCAGGTTTTCAATCTCAGCCAAAGCAACGTCGAGCGGATCTTTTTCTTCCTCTTTCTGTTCGGCCTTGTCATTGGTTCCTGTTTCTTCATTCTCGGCAGGCTGTTGGTCCTGTTGTTCCTCAGCGGTTTGTTCGTCGTTCAGCTTCTCTTCCTGTTCGTCGAGATTGCCGTCTTCGATATTGATTTTCTTTTCTTCGCTCATAGCTTTTTATGTTTTTATTTGTTCTTTGTTCAGGTTTCTAAGCATGCAAATGCAAAAACCATGCCAAAGAAAAAACTTCTAACTCCCAACTCTTATCTCTTAACTCCTAATTCCTAACTCCTAACTCAAATACATCTTCGCTTTCTGCTCCTTGATTTGCTCGTCGTAGATGTAGTCGTCGTAGGTCATCAGTTTGTCGATGGTGCCGCTAGGCGTGAGTTCGATGATTCGGTCGGCCACGGTGTTGATGAACTCATGGTCGTGCGAAGCAAAGAGAATGTTGCCCTTGAACTGAATCAGGTTGTTGTTAAAAGCCTGGATCGACTCCAAGTCCAGATGGTTGGTCGGTGTGTCCAAAATCAGGCAGTTGGCGTTTTTCAGTTGCATGCGGGCAATCATGCAGCGCATTTTTTCGCCGCCAGAGAGCACATTCACCTTCTTCTCCACTTCCTCCTGTTTGAACAGCATGCGTCCCAGATAGCCCTTCATGGTTACCTCGTTGCCTGTTCCGTATTGTGACAGCCAATCGACAAGGTTGAGGTCGCTCTTGAAGAATTCAGTGTTGTCCAGTGGCAGGTAGGCCGTAGTGATGGTCACTCCCCACTTGAAGGTGCCGGCTTGCGCCTCGCGGTTGCCGTTGATGATTTCGAACAGAGCCGTCATGGCTTTGGGGTTGTGGGAGAGGAACACCGTCTTCTGTCCTTTCTCAATGTTGAACGACACATTGTCGAACAGCACCGTTCCGTCGGCATCCACGGCTTTCAGTCCCTCCACCTCAAGAATCTGGTTGCCCGGTTCGCGCTCCATCTGGAAGATGATGCCGGGATACTTGCGGCTGCTGGGCCGAATCTCCTCAACGTTCAGCTTCTCCAGCATTTTCTTGCGGCTGGTGGTCTGCTTGCTCTTGGCCACGTTGGCCGAGAATCGGCGGATGAACTCCTCCAGCTGCTTGCGCTTCTCCTCAGCTTTCATTCGTTGGTTTTGCGCTTGGCGCAGTGCCAGCTGCGAGCTCTCGTACCAGAACGAATAGTTGCCCGAGAACACCGTCACTTTGCCGAAGTCAATATCTACAGTCTGTGTGCTCACGGCATCGAGGAAGTGGCGGTCGTGGCTCACCACGAGCACACACTGCTCCAGATTGCTCAGATAGCTCTCCAGCCACTGCACCGTGTCCAGGTCAAGGTCGTTGGTGGGCTCGTCCAGCAGCAGGTTGTCGGGATGTCCGAACAGTGCCTTGGCCAGCATCACGCGCACCTTTTCGTTGTTCGAGATGTCGGCCATCTGCTTGTAGTGCAGATCCTCCTTGATGCCCAGGTTCTGCAGCAGCTGGGCGGCCTCGCTCTCGGCCTCCCATCCGTTCATCTCGGCGAACTTCAGTTCCAGATCGGCGGCGCGGTTGCCGTCCTCTTCGGTCATTTCGGGCTTGGCATAGAGCGCCTCGCGCTCCTTCATGTTCAGCCAGAGCGGCTGGTGGCCCTGCAGCACGGTGTCCATCACCGAGAAGTCGTCGTATTTGAAGTGGTCCTGGTCGAGTACCGACAGACGCTCGCCTGGCCCCAGCTCCACGCTTCCCTTGTTGGGCTCCAGCTCACCGCTGATGGCCTTGAGCAGGGTCGATTTGCCGGCCCCGTTGGCTCCGATGATGCCATAAATGTTTCCACTTGTGAACTTGATGTTTACATCCTTGTAAAGCACACGCTTTCCAAACTGGATAGCAAGATTTGTTACCGTGATCATTCTTCTTTTTCTACCTTTTTATACAATTTGGGTGCAAAGGTACGAATAAGCGAGCGAAAAACAAAATCTTTTTCGTTTTTTCGAGTGTGAGTGCTTTTGGCGCCGGGTGGAGAAATAGAAAACGACCGGCGGCACCACGCGAAAATACGTGAATGCAACGTGTGTGTCTGGCAAATGCTGTTTGAAACGAATTTGAATAATGCGAATAATTGATTCACTAATGAGAAAAAACAACTACAAAGTAGGGGGACATTAATAGTTGTTTATGGAATCAATCATTCACATTATTCTAATTCGTAACCTTAGTTCAATTCGTTGTTTATTTCACCAGCACCTTCTTGCCGTTCTGGATGAATACGCCCTTCGTTGGCTTCTCCACCCGTTGGCCGCTTAGGTTATAAATGGGCGAATCGTTCATATTATATTTTTCATCTTTAATGGCCTCAATGCCATCTGTGCCGCTCGTCACCTCAATGCCATAAATCTTCAGTGCGTCCGTGCCTGCGGCCTTCCTCATGCCCTTGGCACCAGCAGTATTCATGCCACCATAAATATAAACATAGGCTTCTTCGCTCACACTGTAGGGGAACGAAACTTTCAGCTTGCCCTCCAATTCCATTTCTATTAGGCGCGCCCGTTACTTCCCTCCGGGGAACTTCGAGTTGAGGTAGGCCAGGAAGGCTTCGCGGTAGGCGTCGGTGACGCGGATGATTTCCTTGCCGATGTAGATGCAGTCGTTGCGATCTACACTGCGTATCTTTTCCAGGGCTACGATGTAGGAGCGGTTGACGCGCATGAACTGCTCAGCGGGCAGCATCTCCTCGACGGCTTTCATGGTGAGGTGGGTGATGAGCGGGCGGGGCTCATCGTCCATGTAGAACATGACGTAGTCCTTCATTCCGCTGACGTAGAGCAGGCGGGCGAGCTGAATCTGGCGGTATTCGCCATCGACACGCAGGAAAACAGAAGCCCCTAAAGCCCCCACCAAACCTCCCCCCGTAGGGGAGGCTTCCTGTGCGCTGGGCTTCCCCCTATGGGGGGGATGAGAGGGGGGCATTTGGGGGGTGAGGCTAAACCACTGGCGCGCCTTTTCGATGGCGGCCAGGAACTTGTTGTAGCGGATGGGCTTGAGCAGGAAGTCGAGCGCACTGACCTCGTAGCTCTCGAAGGCATATTCCTTGAAGGCGGTGGTGAAGATGATGCGCGTCTCTTGGGGTATCATGTGGGCCAGTTCCATGCCGTTAAGGTCGGGCATCTGGATGTCGAGGAACAGCAGGTTGGGTGCCTGTTGCTTTACGGCGTTGATGGCCTCCACCGAGTCGGTGAACGAGGCCAACAACTCCAGTTCTGGGGTTTTGTTTACAAATGTTTCCAACAATCGGACAGCCAGAGGCTCGTCGTCAACGATAATACAGGTAAGCGGCATGTGGAAGATTATTAATGTTTATAAAACGGCCTCACCTAGGCCCCCTCCGACTCCCCATAGGGGGAGAGAGGCCCCCTCCAAACCTCCCCCCGTAGGGGAGGCTTCCTGTGCGTTGGGCTTTCCCCCCCCAGGGGGGATGAGAGGGGGGCTTTGGTATTAGTGTGGGGCTGGTTCAGGCTCCATTATCCTCACGCAGACGTGGTAGATGTCGCCTTCGAGCGACTGCTGCCACTGGTAGCGGTCGTGGTACATCAGCTCCATCCGTCGGCGGGTGTTCTCCAGTCCGATGCCCGAACCGCTTCGGTCGGCATCGTCCTTGGGGTAGTTGGTGTTGTCGCAACGAAATTCCAGCCGGTTGGCTTGCTGCACCATGCTGATGTCGATGGTCGATGGTCGGCTGCTGCTCACGCCGTGCTTGAAGGCGTTCTCCACGAGCGAGATGAACAGCAGCGGCGCGATGGGGAATTGCGGGTTCTCGATGCTGAAGTCGGCGTTGACCTTGGCCTTGTCGTTGCAGCGCAGTTTCATCAGGCAGATGTAGTTGCGCATGAACTCCACCTCGCCCTGCACGGGCACAGTTTTTTTGTTGGTTTCGTACATGGCGTAGCGCAGCAGGTCCGAGAGCTGTGCGATGGCATCCTGGGCGGCGTCGGCGTCAATCTGGGTGAGGCTTGAGATGTTGTTCAGCGTGTTGAACAGGAAGTGCGGGTTGATTTGGTTTTTCAGCCAAGCCAGCTCGGCCTCGGTGTTCTTGGTCTTTTCTTCTTGCAGCTGCTGTTTGATTTCGCGTATGCGCATGAAGTGGCGGATGCCCACGGCCACGGCAGCCATGACGATGTTGAGAAGCAAGAACATGAACGTTCCCGAGAAGAACCCTATCCAGGCCCGCCCGTCCATGGCGGGCACGTGCTCCTTAATCATGAAGTAGCCGTAGAAGAAACCGTAGTTCATGCCCAGGATGAGCAGCAGGTTGCCGAGGGCGAACAGCCAGTAGCGCTGGCGGAAGAACAGATAGGGCCCCAACAGGTAGAAGTTGACGAAATAAACCACCATCGGGGCGCGCAGCAACTGCCACACCATGAAAAACGATGTGGAGGTGGAGTCCCAACTGCGTGTGCTGATGAAGGTGGCCAGGGGCAGCACCAGCATCATGAGCAGCCAGACGGCGGCTTGCGCGCCGAAGAGAGCGAGGTCTTTTTTTGTGGGTTTATTCATGCGGTGGCAAATTTACGAAATGTTTCTTTAAATGTCAAATGATTGTGAGTTTTTTTCCCAAAAAGGCCCCCACCAAACCTCCCCCCGTAGGGGAGGCTTCCTGTGCGCAGGGCTTCCCCCCAGGGGGATGAGAGGGGGGCTACATTTCGCCCTGCTGCTGCACCTGTCCGCTGCCCATGTTGTTGAGCATTTCGCCCTGCGACTGCTGCTCGATGTAGTCGCTTTGCACACGGCTGGTGTGCTGGCGGTTGGTCATTTTGCTGTTGCCGAAAGTGTAGCTCAGCGTCACGGTGAATCCGTACAGGGGCACCTTGGTGAGCGAGTGAGTGCTGAAGTTCTTTCCGCGGTTGTAGCTCTCAATCTGTATGTTGCCGCCATTGTTCAGGCCCACCATGCCCATGACGCTCACGTTGAGCTTGTCCTTGAGCAGCGATTTCGAGAGGTTGGCCGTCAGCATGTTGAATCCGCCGCTCCATCCTTGCAGTGTGTAGTTCTTGGTCGAGGTGATGAGGAAGGCCCCCAGCTTGAGGTTCCAGGGCAGCGTCTGCTGCACACCCATCATGGCGTTGGCCGTCCATCCGCTGTTGCTCTGGTTCAGCGCGTCGCTGCGCAGGTCGGTGTAGTTCACGGCAGCGTTCATGAAGATGCGGGTGTCGGCAGTGACCAGCCAGTTCAAGTAGCCTCCCAGTCCGGTCTGATGGCGGCTCACCACGTTGCCGTAGGTGGTGTTCAGCAGATTGCCGGCATCGTAGAAGCTGTATTGCGAAATGGCGTTGTCGGTGAAGTTGTGGTGCAGGTTCAGGTTCAGCATCAGTTTCTGCGAGAACATGTTATACACCATCGAAACGTTGTGGCTCTTCTCCACGTCCAGATCGGTGTTGCCGTAGGTGAGGGCCGTGGGGTTGCTCTTATCTACATAGGGGTTCAGGTAGCTGATGCCCGGACGCGAAATGCGCATATTGTAGGTAAGCCCCAGGTTGCTGCCCTGGCCGAGCGTGTATTGCAGGCTGGCCGTAGGCACCAGGCTGCCGTAGTTTTTCTCGAAGTCCGAACCGTTGCCCAGGTGGTACTCCACGTTCTGCCAGGTGTGCTCGTAGCGCAGTCCGGCCTTGGTGCCCAGCTTGCCGAAGTTTCCGGCATACTCGGCATATCCAGCCAACACCGAGTTGCGGTACTCGTAGTCCATGCTCGATCGCTCGTCGTACGCGTCGTTGAGGAAATACTTGGCGTCGGCCGTGGCGTTGTGCAGCAGCAGTTTGCTGCCCACGCTCAGCGTCTGTCCCTTGCCCAGCGGCATGGTGTAGTCCAGCTGCAGCGTGTGGTCGGTGGTGTGCTCCTTGTTCTCCGAGTAGCGGTCGGTCAGGTCGATGAGGCTCGACTGTGTGCCGAAGTCCGAAGTCATTTCGGTGGTCGATGGGCTCACGTTCAGTTGGTAGGTCAGCGCCAACGACTGGGTGCGCTCCTTGTTGAAGAAGTGCTGCAGATCCACGCTTCCGCTGAACGACGTGCGCGCGTTCTTCATGTCGGTGGTGCTGGTGTAGTTGAATCCGTTACCGTAGATTCCGCCGCCCATGCCCGTGGTGCTCAGTCCGCTGGACTTCATGTTGATGGAGTTCACGGTGGCCGTGGCGTTGATGGCCGTCATGGGGTTCAGTTGGTAGCCCAGCGTGAAGCTTCCCATGACGAAGGGCACCTTCACGTCGTTCTCCGAGGTGGTCAGTTGCTTCGTGCCCTCGGCACCGTCCTGCATCTGCTCCACCTCCGTGCGGGTGGTGCCCGGTTTCGAATGGTTCACCATGGCGTTGGCGCTGAACGACAGCTTGCCCTGCTGTCCGCTCACGAAGGCGCCGCCGCCCAGGCTCTTGTTGCCCGCCGAGGCGCGCACCGTGCCGTTGTATCCGTTCATGCTCTGCGCGGCCATGGGGTTCTGGCGGTTCATCACGATGTTCAGCACGCCCGCGCTGCCCTCGGCGTCATACTTGGCCCCCGGGTTGGTCAGCACCTCGATGCTCTTCACCGCCGTGGCGGGCATGCTCTTGAACACCATCGAAGGGTTCGACGAGAACATGGCGTTGGGCATGCCATCCACATACACCTTGAACGACTGCGAGCCGTTCACCGAGATGTTGTCCTGCCCATCGACGGTCACCATGGGCACCTTGCGCAGCATGTCGAGCACCGTGTTCGACTTCGAGTCCTCGTCCTCGGCCACGTTGTAGCTCATCTTATCGACCTCCATCTTCACCAGCGGCTTCTGGGCCACCACCTCGACGCCCTTCAGCGCCGTGGCGTTGGCCTCCATGTAGAGCGTGTCGAGGTCCAGCACCTGGCTCTCGCCCAGCTTCACCGAGCGTTTCAGGTCGGTCTTGCCGATGCTGCTAAACACCATGTCAAACAAGCCGCGCCCGTTCACCTGGTGGCTGAAACGACCCTCGGCGTCGGTCACAAACATGCTCACCGCCTTGTCTGTCTTGCCCTGTTTGAACACGCGCACCGTGGCAAACGGCTCGCCCTCGTTCAGACTCTTGTCCATCAGTACCCCCTTCACGGTGGTCTGACCCATCACTGCCGACGAAACCAGCGTCAGCGTCATCATGAAAACTACTTTCACCCTGTTCATAATCTTTTCCATTTTCATTTGCTATTGTTTTTTTTTGTTGTTTTCCTGTTTCCAGATTACCGTTTCCAATTGCCAAAAAGCGTTTGCCAATTGTTTTCGTTTGCAAAAGTAATGAAAACAGCTCTCGGCTCCAACTGCTTTTCGACGAGTCCCTGCGTTTTTTTCGACCAAATCGCACCGCAAGGGGCGACGGGTGAGGGTTTACGGTTTACGGTTTACAGTTAATGATTATCCGCAATCGTACCAGCAAATCCTTTGTAGTTTAAATCATCCACATAGATGGAAGAATAACGCTCCGCGTCTCATTCCCGAGCAAGCTCGCCTACCCGTAGCCTTTCAAAAACCAATAAAA
>OCTX014534514.1_pt1 | contig 35501 bp, 27 predicted proteins | sample 1539691 | NCBI WGS metagenome assembly OCTX01 (sample SAMN02144231, study PRJEB22623) | gut metagenome | biome: sheep rumen | host: Ovis aries | place: New Zealand
GAATTTAACGAATAAGACGAATCTTATCAATGCATCGAAGATGCAACGAATGTTGACGAATGCAGCGATTCGAATGATTCGTTGGCCACTATAGGGCATTCGCTGCCGCCAGAGGTGAATTCGGGAAATTCGCTATATTCGTTGTAGCAGAGATGTATTCGGGAAATACGCTATATTCGTTGTAGCAGAGATGTCGCTGTATGGCATCTCTACTCCCGATACTTCAGTCATATAATTTTTATGATTATCCGCGCTGTTCTTTCTGTCCACTCCCTTACTCTCTTTCCCCTCTCTTCTCAGTTTCTCTAAAGATTCTCCCCGTCCCTCTAAAAAGAACTCCTGTCCCTCTAAAAATCTCCGTACCTCTAAAATCTTTCTCTGTTTCTCCCAAATACTCAGCGCCTCTGCGTGAAAGAATCCACGGCGTGAAAGAATCCTCTGCGTGAAAGAAGAATCCTCTGCGTGAAAGAAGAACCCTATGCGTGAAACATGCCCCCACCCTTTTGACCTACATCAAAAAAACGGGAAGTTTGGACAGAAAGAACGCCCGATGGCGCGGAGAACGGCCAAAAAGCCCTACCTTTGCACCGTGTTCGAGAGAACACATCCCCTAAAGCAATAGTTTTCATAGGTTAGTAGTTTTGATAGATTTAAGGTAAAGATTATGTTGTTAGATTTTGAAACAACCGCTATATTGGCCATAGCCATGGTGATGACTACGCTGAGTGTCATTGCCCTAGTGAAATCCAATGTACGTTAACATTATCCCGACGGGCCAGCATGAGTGATTCACGCTGGCCCGTATTTTAATAGAACTTAAAAAAAGGCCGTTTTCCACCATAATTTCATAATAAAATGTGGAAAAGGTCGGCTATTTGCGGAATTCTGATTACTTTTGCAGTCAAAAACCATATTATCAAAGGAATGAAAAGGATATTATTGCCTTTTGCCCTCTTGCTGGCTGCGCTCTGCGTTTGCACGTCGTGCCTGAAGTCTGACAAAGACAGCGAAGTGACTTACTACAACGACACGGCCATTACTGGCTTCACGCTGGGCACGGTGAACCGCTATCTGCACACCACCTCGAAGTCGGGTGCCGACAGCGTCTATAAGGCCACCTATGCAGGCAGCGCCTATAAGTTTTACATCGACCAGCAGAAGGGCGAGATTTTCAATCCCGACTCGTTGCCCTACGGCACCGACGCCGCCCATCTGCTGTGTACCATCACGACGAAGAACAGCGGAACGGTGATCATCAAGGACAACGACAGCGACACGCAGAAATACTTCAACAGCAACGACTCGCTCGACCTGAGCAAGCCCTGCACACTGAGGGTCATCTCCAACGACGGTACGGCCACGCGCGACTACCTGCTGTGGGTGAACGTACACAAGGAGACGACAGACAAGATTGTATGGAGCGAAGGCGACGTCGTGGGAGAGACATCCGCCGTGCTGAAGGATTTCAAGACCATGCGCCTGCTCGACGCCCGCGACCACATGGTGCTGCTGGGCAGCAACGGCCAGGACACCAAGCTGATAACCTATTGGGCTGGCACGGGATGGAAGGTTTACAACGAGCAGTTGGACGCCGAGGCCGTTGAGAACGTGGTGGCCATGGGCAACGACGTGTATTTCCTCAGCTACGATAGGCTGTGGTGCCACAAGGCCGACGGTTCGACAACGGCAGTGGAAGCCTCCACAGTGCCCCGACGGCTGTTGGCTGCCACCGACAACAAACTCTACGGCGTGGGAGCCGACGGCTCCATGGCGGTATCGACAGACGAAGGCCGCACGTGGACAGCCGAGGAGATGGACAGCGACAGCAATCTGCTGCCCACCGAGGACGTGACCAGCGCCTTCTGGACACTGCGCACCAATGACGACGTGCAGCAGTTGGTGATGGTGGGCAACCGCAGCGAGCAGGCCGACGCCACCGGCGCCACGGCCCAAGTGTGGAGCAAGACCATCGACCCCGACGAGCAGACCCGCTGGAACTATATCACGCCCGAGAGTGCCATCTATCCGTTGCCCCGCATGCACGGAGTGAACATCGTGCGCTATGGCGACGCTTTGGTGGCGTTGGGCGGCCCGTACTTCAGCGGCGGCTCAACTACGAGCAACACCATCACGATGTACGTGAGCCGCGACGGAGGCATCAACTGGCAGAGTGACAGCCGTTTCTTCCTGCCCACGAGCCTCACCGAGGGTGTGTTTGGCATGACAATTGACACTGGCAACCGCATCTGGATTGTCAATGCCACAACGGGCAAGATGTACAGCGGACGGCTGGGCAGCCTGGATTTATACTAAAGGCGCCCCCGCACGAACGCGAAAGTGCCACAAACAATTTGTAAAAGAGAGGAACCGAAGCAGTGAGAACCCACACGCACAAACCAACCGGCAAACAGTCATGGACGCTGAGAGTCGCTGCGGCCCTTGTCTTCGTGTGTCTGTGGTCGGGTGAATGCCGCGCCCAGGACGATGTGGAATACCGTCTGGAGTTTGGCGCCGGTGCGGGAGCGGTGACCTACTGCGGCGACCTCAACGGCAACATCTTTGCCAACATGCAGCCCATGGGCTCGCTGCTGCTGCGCCGTGTCATCAGCCCCTGGATGGCCCTGCGCGCCAACCTCAGCTACGGCATGCTCAAGGGAAAAGCCAGCAACGCCCGCACCTACTACCCAGAAATGGCCGACGGCTACTACTCGTTCAAGAACCATCTGGGCGAGCTGTGCGTCACCTACGAGTACAATTTCCTGCCCTACGGCACGGGGCGCGACTACCGTGGAGCCAAGCGCGTGGTGCCCTTCGTCTTTCTGGGCGTGGGCGGCACGTTTGCCGGTGGCGACTCGAAGAATACGTTCGCGGCCAACTTCCCACTGGGGGTGGGCGTAAAGGCCAAAATAGGCGACCGCCTCAACCTGGGCATCGAATGGGCAGCCCACTTCACCCTGAGCGACAAGCTCGACGGTGTGGTTGACCCCTACGGTTTCCCCAGTTCGGGAGCCTTCAAGAACAAAGACGCCTACACGGCCCTACAGCTTACGCTGACCTACAGCTTCTCGCCCAAATGCGTCACCTGCCACAACCAGGACGAATGAGGAGAGGTGGGAGTTGAGAGTTAGGAGGTAGGAATTAGGAGTTAGGAGTTAGAGCTGGGGCAAGGCATTATTAGGCTTAGTGGCCGTAGTAGCTATAGGGACTATAGGGACTATAGTAGCTATAGTGACTATAGAAACTATAGTAACCTTAGTTGCCCTAGCAGCCCCAAAAGAAAAAAAACAGAAAACAAAGATATGACAGAACTGGATATGCAACGGATGCCCGAGCACATTGCCATCATCATGGACGGTAACGGCAGATGGGCCATGGAGCGCAACGAGAAACGCACCGTCGGCCATAAGGCCGGCGTGGAGACCGTTCGCCGCATCACCACCGAGTGCGTGAAGCTGGGTGTGAAGTACCTGACGCTCTACACGTTCTCTACCGAAAACTGGAACCGGCCGGCCGACGAGGTTTCTGCTCTGATGGGGCTGGTGCTCAGTTCGCTGGAAGAGGAAATCTTCGTGAAGAACAATGTCCGCTTCACTGCCATCGGCGACCTCAACCGCCTGCCCGCCGACGTGCGCAGGGGCGTGGAACAGCTCATGGAACACACCGCCTCGTTCGACCGCATGACCGTGGTGGTGGCACTGAGCTACTCAAGCCGCTGGGAAATCACTCAGGCCGTCAGGGACATCGTGGCCGACATGCGCACCAACACTGAGGCCAGCCTGGAAACAATCACCGAGGACACCATCAGCCAGCATCTGCAAACACACGCCATGCCCGACCCCGACCTGCTCATACGCACCGGCGGCGAACTGCGCATATCCAACTACCTGCTCTGGCAGATTGCCTACAGCGAACTCTACTTCTGCGACACCTACTGGCCCGACTTCAGCGAAGCCGACTTGCACAAGGCCATCGCCAGCTACCAGAGCCGCCAGCGGCGTTTCGGGAAAACCGAAGAGCAAGTGGAAACCCAACAATAATGTAGATGACTCACTATAGCACAATGGATATTATATATAATAAGGTGAAGACGGCCGCGCGCCTGCCACTGCTGCTGGCAGCGGTGGCGCTGCAGTGCTGGTTGTTCGCCACACAAGCCCAGGCACAAGAGAAAATCGTCAATCCCGAAATCTCATACGCAGGAACGCCCATATCGGGAACGCTCGCCGGCATCGCCGTCTCGGGCGTGGAAGGTTATGAAGACTACATGCTCACCAGCATCTCCAAACTGAGCGTTGGCGAGCATATCGAGATACCGGGCACCGCCGTGACCGACGCCGTGAAGCGCTACTGGAAGCACGGTCTGTTCTCGAAGGTCGCGGTGGCTGTTGATTCGCTCGTGGGCGACAAAATCTATCTGCACATCTTCTTGGCCACACGACCCAAGGTGTCGGCCATCAACTACATCGGACTGAAAAAGTCGGAGCGCGAGGACATGGAAGAGAAGCTGGGCATGGTGAAAGGCATGAGCCTGCACCCCAACGTCATCGACCGCGCCAAGATCCTGGCAAAGAAGTATTTCGACGACAAAGGATTCAAGAACGCCGACATCGACATTGTGCAGCGCGACGACCTGACTGGCAAGAACCAGGTGATTCTCGACGTGATTGTTGACAAGAAGGAGAAGATGAAGGTGCGCTACATCTGGATTTACGGCAACAAAGCCCTCTCGGACAAGAAAATCAAGGGTGGACTGTTCAGAAAAGGAGCCTTCGCCAAGACCCACGAGGCCGGCAAGCTCTCCACTTTCCTGAAATCGAAGAAATACACCCCCGAGCGCTGGAAGAAAGACAAGCAGAACCTCATCGAGAAATACAACGAGTATGGCTATCGCGACGCCACCATCGTGGAGGACAGCGTGTGGAACTTCGACGACAAGCACGTCAACATTGCCATCAGAGTGGATGAAGGCAAACGCTACTATCTGCGCAACATCACCTGGGTGGGCAACACCGTCTATTCCACCGACTATCTGAACATGCTGCTCAACATGAAGAAGGGCGACGTCTATAACCAGAAGCAGATAAACAAGCGCGTACGCTCCGACGGCGACGAAGACGCCGTGGGCAACATCTACTACAACAACGGCTACGTGTTCTCGAGCGTCGAGCCTACCGAGGTGAACATCGTGGGCGACTCCATCGACCTGGAAATGCGAATCGTGGAAAACCAGCAGGCCTACCTCAGCCACGTGCGCATCAACGGAAACGACCGCCTCTACGAGAATGTGGTGCGCCGCGAGCTGCGCACCAAGCCCGGCGACCTCTTCTCTAAAGACGCCATCATGCGTACCGTGCGCGAACTGGCCTCCATGGGCCACTTCGACCCAGAGAAGATTGTGCCCGACATCAAGCCCAACTACGAAGACGGCACGGTGAACGTGGACTACAACCTGGAGCAGAAGTCAAACGACCAGGTGGAGTTCTCGCTCGGATGGGGACAAACGGGAGTCATCGGCCGAATCGGTCTGAAGCTGAACAACTTCTCCATGGCCAACCTGCTGGGAAAGAACAAGCTCCACCGTGGCATCATGCCACAGGGCGACGGCGAGGTGCTCAACATCGGCTACCAAACCAACGGACGCTACTACAACAACACGAGCGTCAGCTACTCCACCGGATGGTTCGGCGGAAAACGACCCATCCAGTTCAGCATAGGAGCCTACTACAGCAAGCAGAGCGACGTGTCGAGCACTTACTACAACAGTGCATGGCAGAACAACTACTACAACTACATGTACGGCATGGGCTCCTACGGCTATGGATACGGCTACAACAACTACGAGAGCTACTATGACCCCGACAAGTTCGTCAAGCTCATCGGTGTGAGCATGGGATGGGGCAAGCGCCTGCGCTGGCCCGACGACTATTTCCAGCTCTCGCTGCAGCTGGCCTACCAGCGCTATGTGCTCAAGAACTGGCGCTACTTCCTCATATCGAACGGCACCAGCAACAACCTCAACCTGAGCATCACCATCTCGCGACAGTCAACCGACAACCCCCTCTTCCCCCGCAAGGGTTCGGAGTTCTCGGCCTCGGTGACGGTGACACCGCCCTGGTCGAAGTGGGACGGCAAAGACTACTCGAAACTGGCGCTCAACAACCAGTCGCCCACCTATGTGGACGAACTGCAGGAGAAATACCGCTGGATTGAATACCACAAATGGAAGTTCAAGGCCCGCACCTTCACCGCACTCAGCGGCGGGCAGAAGTGTTTCGTGCTGATGACGCGCGTGGAAATGGGTCTGCTCGGTTCGTTCAACAAACACAAGAAGTCGCCCTTCGAAACCTTCTACGTGGGAGGCGACGGAATGAGCGGATACTCAACAGGCTACGCCGAAGAAACCATCGGCTTGCGCGGCTACGAGAACGGCTCGCTCACACCTTGGGGCTACTCGGGCTACGCCTACGACCGCTTCACGCTGGAGCTGCGCTATCCGTTCATGCTGGGCAACACCACCATCTACGGACTCGGATTCGTCGAGGCCGGCAACGCCTGGACCGAAACCAAGAACTTCAACCCGTTCGAAATGAAACGTTCGGCCGGTGCAGGTGTGCGCATCTTCCTCCCCATGGTTGGCATGATGGGTATCGACTGGGCCTACGGTTTCGACAAGGTGTTCGGAAAGAAAGGCGGCAGCCAGTTCCACTTCGTGCTGGGACAGGAGTTCTAAATGAGTTAGGAGTTAGGAGTTAAGAGTTAAGAGATGGGAGTTGGGAGTTAAAACTCTCAATCTCCTAAACTCCCCAAACACCCAAGACTAATATTAGGGGTTTCCACTAAGAAAATAGTGGTTTCCCTATTGGAAATATAAAAAGAAGATGTAAATTTGCACCGTCAAACAACATTTCTAACTATTAAAAATGAAAACGTTATGAAGAAAATCATCGTCTGTACGATATGTGCCATCTGCTGTTTCGCAACGGCTCAGGCACAGAAATTTGCACTCATCGACATGGAGTACATCCTGAAGAATATCCCCGCCTACGAGCGCGCCAACGAACAGCTCAACCAGGTGTCAAAAAAATGGCAAGCAGAGGTGGAGGCCATCAACACCGAGGCCCAAACGCTCTACAAGAACTACCAGAACGAGGTGGTGTTCCTCTCTCAAGAGCAGAAGAAAGCCAAGCAAGAGGCCATCATGCAGAAGGAAAAAGAGGCCAGCGAACTGAAAAAGAAGTATTTCGGTCCCGAGGGCGAGCTCTTCAAGAAGCGCGAAAGTCTGATGACTCCCATCCAGGACGAAATATACAACGCAGTGAAGGACATCAGCGACCTGCGTGGTTACAGTCTGGTGCTCGACCGTGCCAGCGATGCCGGCATCATTTTCGGCTCGCCAAAGATTGACATCAGCAACGAGGTGCTCTCAAAAATGGGCTATGCCAACTAAGGCGTGAAGGATGACGGCAGGAGAGAAAGTGAATAATCATATAATTAATAATAAAAACGAAAAGAAGAAAAAATGAAAAAACTGTTTTTAATGTTGATGCTGTTTGCGCCACTCTCATTGTTCGCACAGCAGAAGTTTGGACATCTGGACACTCAGTCGGTAATGCAGTCTATGCCTGAGTTCATCAAGGCTAAAGGCGAAGTGGATGCCAAACAGAAAGAGAAAGAGGACGAGCTGAAAATCATGCAGGACGAGTTCCAGCGCAAGGTGGAAGAGTATCAGAAGACTCAGAGCACCATGAACGCCACCAAGCAGAAGGAAACCGAGGAGAACTTGGCCCAGATGCAGCAGAAACTGCAGCAGACTTTCCAGGACAGCCAGCAGGAACTTGGCAAACTGTCGCAGGAGAAGATGCAGCCCATCACCACCAAGCTGGTCAACGCCATCAAGGCTGTGGGCAAGGCCGGAGGCTATGTCTATATCATGGACATCTCGGCTGGCATTCCCTACATCAGCGACACCCTGAGCAAGGATGTCACCGCTGAAGTGAAGGCTCAGCTCAACAAGATGAAATAAACAAGACTTTCCGTAAGGAGTTGGCAACCTGAAGCACAGCATTCTGCACACTGCCCAGCAGGCAGCAGACGCTCTCCTTCAGGTTGCCGACTCCTCATTTTTTCAACACCCTCACGATATGAAAAGCGAACGACGTATATTTGCCCTGCGGCTGTCGGCATTGGCTTTGCTGCTGATGCTCGGCTCTACTCTGTTCTGTGTCCAGTCCTCAGCCCAATTGCGGTTCGGCTTCCTCAGCTACGAAGCTGCTCTCAAGGCCATGCCCCAGTACGGCATCGCCCAGAAGAAGCTCGCCGACCTGAAACAACAGTACGACGCTGAAACCAAACGTGCAGAAGACGAGTTCAACAAGAAGTACGAAGAATTTCTCGACGGGCAGCGCGAGTTTGCACCTACCATCCTGCAAAAGCGCCAAGCCGAGCTGCAGGAACTGCTCAGCCGCAACCTGGCTTTCAAGCAGGAGGCCGTGCGACTGCTGGCCAATGCCGAGGCCGACATCATGGCTCCCCTGCGCAAGCAACTGTCCGACGCTTTGCAGAAGGTCGGTTTCGCGCGTGGCTTGGCATTCATCATCAACACTGACCAAAACGCTTGCCCGTTCATCAACCCAGAAATGGGAATGGACGTTACCGAGGACGTAAACAACTTGTTGAATCAATAAACGGGAATGAACATGCTGTCCCAATCACCGGGCCCCATAGGCATCTTCGACAGCGGATACGGCGGACTCACCATTCTGCACGGCATCCGCCAGTTGTTGCCCCAGTACGATTATCTGTACCTGGGCGACAATGCACGTGCGCCCTATGGAAGCCGCTCGTTCGAAGTGGTCTATCAGTTCACCCGCCAAGCCGTGCTCCGCTTGTTTGAGCGCGGCTGCCAGTTGGTGATTCTCGGCTGTAACACCGCCTCGGCCAAGGCGCTGCGCACCATCCAGCAGCGAGTGCTGCCCGAGGTGGCTCCCAACCGCCGTGTGCTGGGCATCATACGCCCCACGGTAGAAGCCATCGGCAACCTGACGCAGACGCGCCACGTGGGCATCCTGGCCACCGAAGGCACCATACGCAGCCAGAGCTACAACCTCGAAATAGCCAAGTTCCACCCCGACATCACCGTCAGCGGCGTGGCCTGCCCGCTCTGGGCCGCCATCGTCGAGGCCAACGAGGCCGACAGCCCCGGTGCCGACTATTTCGTGGGAAAGCGCATCGACCAGCTCATGCGCAAGGATCCGCTCATCGACGCCATCATTCTCGGTTGCACCCACTACCCTTTGCTCATGCCGTCCATCGTGCGCCATGTGCCACCCGGCGTACGCATTGTGCCACAGGGACAGTATGTGGCCGACAGTCTGAAAGACTATCTTTCGCGCCACGCAGAGCTGGAAAAGCTCATTACACGCAAAGGCACCTGCCACTATCTCACCACCGAGAACCCTGACAGATTCAAGGAGTCGGCACAGCTCTTCATCCACGAGCAAGTGAACGTGGAGAAAACAGAATTGGGATAATTTTTCAAATAACTGATGTTTCGGGAGTAGAGATGCCAAGCTACGACATCTCTACAACAACGAATATACCGAATTTTCCGAATACAACCATGACGGCACAAAGCGAATGGTCTCAGGTGGCCAACAAATCATTCGAATCGCTGCATTCGTCAACATTCGTTGCATCTTCGATGCCTTTCAAAAACAAATAAAAACCAAAACGGACAAGGAAAAACAGGTTTTAATTTGTATAATCTCTTGGTTTTTGTAGGTTTTTATTAGTTTTTATTGGTTTTTTAAGGGCGCGGAGCGCAAGACCTATATCTGCGTGAATAATTCAGGCTAGACATGTTTTTATAAATATAGTGCTTTTGGGGGTCACTCTATCAGCCTTTGGGGCTCACTCTATCAGCCTCTTGGCAAAATAGCGGACGGGATACCAAACAGCAAGCCACCCCACAGCAATGACCGTGAAAAACACCACCACCACGTCCCACGGATGGACGCTCACAGGATAGGCATTGACCACAAACTGGCCACTCGACTCGCCTAAGGCCACGAGCCCGAAACGTTGCTGCAACCAGCAGAGCAACAGTCCGAGGGCAATGCCCAGAACGGCACCGATGAGGGCAATCAACCGGCCCTCGAAAAGAAAGATGCGTGTGATTTGCTGGTCGCTGGCACCCAGGTTCCTGAGCGTCTGCACATCGTTCTTCTTGTCGATGATGAGCATCGAGAGGCTTCCGATGATGTTGAACGATGCCACCATCAGGATGAACGTCAGGAAGATGTAAGCAATGAGTTTCTCTATCTGCATAATCTTGAACGTGTCTTCCTGCTGTTCGAAGCGGTCCAGCACACGGAATTTGTCGCCACACAGTTTCTTGATGTCTTTCTTCACGGCATCGAGGTCGCTGCCTGCTTTCAGACGCAGTTCCAAGGACGAGAGGTTGCCCTCTTGCCCGAACAGGTTGCGGGCGAAGCTGATGGGCGCAATGATGAAGCCGCGGTCGTACTTGGACTGGTGAGCGGCAAACACCACACCCGGCGAAATGAGCGAATCTTCCACAAAACTCTCCGTGGGGTTGCTCATGTCGAGCTGTCCCTCGCGCTTGGGCGCATAGATGTGCATGAATCCGTCCCAGCGCGAACCTGTGCCCAACTCTTCGGCCAAACGGATGCCGATGGTGCCATACTGCAGGTTGGCCGCCTCGAGGCTGAACTTCCCGTCGCCATAGAGAATGTCTGTGATATGGGTCAGTTCGGCGAAATTGTCGCTCACACCCTTCACCGTCACCATGGCCTGTCGTCCGTTGTAGATGGCCAGCGCATGGTCTTCAACGCTCTCGGTGGCCACATCCACCTGCGGCAACTGTCGGATGCTCTGCAGTACGGGGTCGTCAGCCTTGGCCGTCTTTCCCGTGGTGGGCACCACCTTGAGCTGCGGATCCAAGGCAGTGAAGAACGTAGCCACCATGTCGTGGAACCCATTGAACACGCTCAGCGTCACCACCAGTGCCATCGTGGCCACGGCCACGCCCACCACCGACACCGCAGAAATCACGTTGATGGCGTTGGTGCTCTTTTTGGCAAAAAGATACCTTTTGGCTATGTAAAAAGGAAAACTTTTCATGAGTTACTCCTAACTCCTAACTCTTTAGCAGTTCATCGATGTGCTCGATGTAGTCCAGAGAGTCGTCAACGAAGAAGCGCAGTTCAGGAATGATGCGCAACTGGTTTCTCACGCGCGTGCCCAGCTCGTAACGTATGGTCTTGTTGTTTTTGTTGATGTTCTCCAGGATTTCTTCCGCTTTTTCCGACGGGAACACGCTCAAGTAAGCCGTGCAGACACTCAGGTCGGGCGAAATGCGCACACGTGTCACACTCACCATCACTCCCCTCATCATGCGTGTCTGACTCTGGAAAATCTCCGCCAGCTCTTTCTGCAGCAGGCGGGCTATTCGGTTTTGTCTTGTCTCTTGCATAATTGTTTTGTTTTTATGGTGCAAAGATACGTTTTTAAATGAAGAATGAAGAATGAAGAACGAAGAATCTTTTGCTTATTGTGCTTTTTTCTTTGCCTTTCGCTTGGACTTTCCAAAAACCTTCCCTATATATGCAGCATCGCTCATTCGCTGCTGGTGAAGCGAACATCCACAATTGTGTTGCATCGATGCTGCATGAATCGATATTATACGCCAATCAACATAATGGGCAGTTCAAATATTATTATCAGAAAAAAAGCCAAACAAAAAAGAAGAAATAAGATGCGAATCTATTGTTAATCGAAAAAAATGATTATCTTTGCCAACAGCAAAGCAACAAACAGTATGGATAAGCTAATTCTTGATAAAATAAAAAAGGTGCTTGGTGTCAGCCTGCCACAAGGTGGGATGGCACTGCTCTACGGGTCTCAGGCTCGAGGTGATGCTCGATCAGACTCTGATTGGGACATACTGATTGTACTTGACAAAGACAGGTTGTTGCCCGATGATTATGACACTGTTACTTATCCGTTGACAAAACTGGGATGGGAATTAGGTGCAGAAATCAATCCAATTATGTACACAAAAAACGAATGGGAAGCTAGCCGGATTACTCCATTCTATCATAATGTTTTGGAAGATGCTATAGCCCTATGAGTTTGAATAATGAAGAAAGAAAGGCCATGGTTGGTCTTGAATTGGAAAAAGCCGAACGTTTTTTACAGCAGGCGAAAATGGTGCGAGAGTTGCAACAGTGGGACTTAGCAGCCAATCGTTATTATTATGCTTGTTTTCATGCTGTTCAGGCTTTGTTTATTCAATATGGTTTGGCAAGTAGAAGACATGCGGGTATGTTGAGCCAATTCGGACTTCACTTCATAAAAACAGGCTTAATAGAAGACAAACTTGGCGGATTTTTGTCAAGAATGGAGCAACTGCGAGAGAAAGGAGATTACAACTGTATTTTCTCTGTAAGCGAAGAGGAACTATGCACAATAGTAGAACCAGCCTGTGAATTGGTAAAAGTCATCAAAGGAATCATTCATCAAGAAAAGGAGGATTCTGCAAATGGCAATTTACAGCATTGATGCTTGTCAATGTTGTGTTTCTTTTTATGATTATCCGCAAAGATACCACCAACAGGACGCTTCAGCGTCTTGGTGGTACAATTGCGGATAATCATATTCTTTTTTCATAGGGGGGCATATAAACAAATAAGATTGGTTATTCGGTATTTTTGCGAATCAGCGTCAGACCGTCGCGGAGGGGAAGGAGAACGCGGGTGACGCGAGGGTCGGTGGCCACGAAGTCGTTGAAATGCTCTATGGCGGCAGTCTGGTGGTCGCGGTCGTAGGCATGGTCGATGACATGGCCATCCCAAAGGGTGTTGTCGGCCAGGATGAAACCGCCAGGGTTGAGCAGGGTGAGGGCCATTTCGTAGGCCTGAAGGTAGGTGCGTTTGTCGCCATCGATGAAAACCAAGTCGAAGGTGAGGCCTAGGCGCGGTGCCCCGCTGATGGCATCGCCGATGATGAAGGTGATGCGGTCGGCAACCGACGAGTTTTCTATCCATGAACGCGTGAAATCCTCCATTTCATCGTTGATTTCGAAGGTCCACAGATGGCCGTCGTCACAGAGTCCTTCGGCCATGCTGATGGCAGAGTAGCCGCTGAAGGTCCCCACCTCAAGGATGCGCCGAGGGCGAATCATCTGCACGAGCATCTTGAGCAGACGGCCTTGCAGGTGGCCGCTTGCCATGCGCCCGTGGACAGTGTGCAGATGGGTGGCGCGCCACAATCGGTGGAGATAGTCGGGCTCTGGGTCGATGTGAGCGAGAATATAGTCTTCGAGGGTCATGGGCGCTGCGCTAAATGATAAATGATAAATGAAGAATTTGGGAAATTTAGGAAAGAAATTAGAATAATTAGAATAATTTCACCATGAATTTAAAAAATTGATTCTTGGATAATTATATTAATATCTTTCTTAACTCCTAACTCCTAACTCCTAACTCTTAATTCCTAACTCCTAACTCAAAAGAGCTTCGATGGCCAAGCGGTAGCTGTCGAGTCCGAAACCGCAGATGACTCCCAGGCAGGCAGCTGAAATCATGCTTTTGTGGCGAAACTCCTCGCGCTTGTGAACATTCGATATGTGTACTTCGATGACGGGGCACCGTAGCGAGCGGATGCAGTCGTGCAGAGCCACGCTGGTGTGGGTGTAGGCTCCTGCATTGAGCACAATGCCGTCGTAACCGCCAAAGAAGCCGGCCTCTTGCATCTTGTTGATGAGCTCGCCTTCGACGTTGCTCTGAAAGTAGTCTATCTGAAGGTCGGCATAGCGCTCGCGCAGCTTCGTCAGGAAGCTGTCGAACGACTCCGAGCCATAGATGCCCGGCTCACGCTGGCCGAGCAGATTGAGATTGGGTCCGTTGATGATGAGTATCTTCATTTTCTGCAAATGTTTTTTTCTTTATTGCCCATTGAGCACACAGGGGGAATGTTCAATGGAAAAAGATTGATTATCAATTTTTTTTCGTACTTTTGCTGACAAAATTAATGTTTTTCATGGAAACGGCCAAGACAAACCTAGTAAAATCGTACCGCAGGTACCTCAGATTGCAGAAAAACTTCACCGACAATACGCTCGACGCCTATCTGCGCGACGTGGAGAAACTGCTTGCATGGCTCCGTTCGGCCGACATACAGCCCGAAGCGGCACGTTTGGAACATCTGCAGCAGTTTGCCGCCTCGCTCCACGATGTCGGCATTGGTCCGCGCTCGCAGTGCCGCATACTGAGCGGTGTGCGCTCGTTCTACCGCTTTCTGCTGCTCGACGGCTACCGCGACGACGACCCTACCGAACTGTTGGAGTCGCCCCAGCTGGGCGAACATCTGCCCGAGGTGCTCAGCACCGCCGAAATAGACCGGATGGAGGCGGCCATCGACCTCACAAAATGGGAGGGCCACCGCAACCGCGCCATCATCGAGGTGCTGTTCTCGTGTGGACTGCGTGTGAGCGAGTTGGTGGGCCTACGACTGTCCAACCTCTACTTGGAGGAGCGTTTCCTTCGCGTCTTGGGCAAGGGGCGCAAGGAGCGCCTGGTGCCCATTTCGCCGCGCGCCGTCAGCGAGTTGGGCTTCTGGTTTGACGACCGCTGCCACATGAACATCAAACCGGGCGAGGAGGACTATGTGTTCTTGAACCGACGCGGCTCCCACCTGACGCGTACCATGATACTTATTATGGTGAAGCGAACCGCCGAGGCGGCGGGCATCGAGAAAACCATTTCGCCCCACACGCTGCGCCACTCGTTTGCCACGGCTCTGCTCGAGGGCGGCGCCGACCTGCGCGCCATCCAGGCCATGCTGGGCCACGAGTCCATCGGGACAACCGAAATCTATACACACATAGACACTACCCGGCTGCGCGAGGAAATCTTGCAGCACCATCCGAGAAACTTGAAGGGAGTTAAGAGTTAGGAGTTAGGAGTTAAGAGTTAGGAGTTGGGAGTTAGGAGTTGGGAGTTAGGAGTTGGGAGTTAGGAGTTGGGAGTTAGGAGTTGGGAATTGATGTTGGAGGAGCTTTGAGAGGTCGCTAAAGGGAGAAACGTATGAAATTTTATTGTTTTTCGATAATTTTTTATTGATTTCGTTTGTCGGATTCAATTTGTTTTATATCTTTGCAGTGTCTAAGTAGGAGGTGACGTGTCCCACGTCACAATCCGTGAATTTGTGACGTGAGACACGTCACCTCCTACTGCTAAGCAGACGAATAACTATTAGTTATAAGAAGCCGTATTGCAACGCATTAATAAAACGAGCATGAAAGAAATAAAACTGAAAGAAATCGAGTTTGAAGAGTATGCCCCGTCAGACGATTTGCGCTCCATGCTGAAGCTGATGAAACGCAACTGCATCATCTATGGCTCGCTGTCGGTGTTGGGCTTTGTGGCCTGTGTGTTGGACTGGAGTATGATGGAGTCTCTGCCGGGCTGGCGCTACGTCGTACTGACAGTCTGCGGCTTGGCGTTGGCTGTTGTGAGCTGCGTGATGATATGGAAACTGATGCGCAACGTGCGCAAGCATGAGATTTTCACACGCACGAACGTTTCGCTCATCAAGAATGTGGGCGACATGGTGCAACTGTACGGTTTATTGCTGATGCTTCTTGGCCGCGAATATGGTGGCAGCCGCATTTTCATGTGTACGGTCATCGTTCTGGCCGGAACCTTCATCCAGTTTGTGAGCTATCTCGTCGATGCCGGCATCACTATGCGCGAAGATCAGGAACTGACCATCTGAGCCTATGGGACGAATTGTAGTCAATCTGGACGTGGAGATGGCCAAGCGCAAAATCTCGCTGGGCGAATTGGCCGAGCGGGTGGGACTGACGCAGGCCAACCTCTCCATTCTGAAGACGGGCAAGGCGCGGGCCGTACGCTTCAGCACACTCGAAGCCATCTGCCGCGAACTGGACTGCCAGCCCGGCGACCTGCTGGAATACAGGGACGACAGCGCAGGGAAATGACCCGATGAGACATAAAAAGATGTTAATGAGACTTAAAACGCAATCGATGTTGTAGTTTTTCTGTACTTTTGTCGTCTAAATTCATGCAACCGTGCAAACACACCATCTTACGTGCAGCACGAGAAATAAGAAGACAAGGAAACAACTAACATACCTAATTAATTTTTATATGATGAAATTCAAGAAATCGCTCATTGTAGCAATGTTGCTCATGGTGGCCAATGCCGCCATGGCACAGATGATGCCGCCCCTGCCTGTTGACAAGGACGTGACCATGGGCAAGCTCGACAACGGGCTGACCTACTACATTCGTTACAACAACTGGCCGGAGAACCGCGCCGAGTTCTACATTGCCCAGCGCGTGGGCTCCATCCAGGAGAACGACGACCAGCGCGGTCTGGCCCACTTCCTGGAGCACATGTGCTTCAACGGCACCGACAACTTCAAGGGCAACGAGGTGATGCGCTGGTGCGAAAGCATCGGCGTGAAGTTTGGCACCGACCTGAATGCCTACACCAGCATCGACCGCACGGTGTACAACATCTCGAACGTTCCCACCGACCGTCAGAGTGCGCTCGACTCGTGTCTGCTCATCCTGCACGACTGGGCCGACGGACTGACGCTCGACCCCGCCGAGATTGACAAGGAGCGTGGTGTCATCCACGAGGAGTGGCGACTGCGCACCAGCCCGCAGATGCGCATGCTCGAGCGCAGCCTGCCCAAGCTCTATCCGGGTTCGAAATACGGACAGCGCATGCCCATCGGACTGATGGAAATCATTGACAACTTCAAGCCGCAGACCCTGCGCGACTACTACGAGAAGTGGTATCGTCCCGACAACCAGGCCATCATTGTGGTGGGCAACGTCGATGTGGCCTACATCGAGAAGAAAATCAAGGAACTTTTCGGTGGCATCAAACTGCCCGAGAACGCCGCACAGGTGGTGGACGAGGTGGTGCCCGAGAACGCCGAGCCCATCTACGTCATTGAGAAGGACAAGGAGCAGCAAACCAACATGGTGAGCTTGATGTTCAAGCACGAAGTGTTCCCCGACTCGCTGAAGGGCACCATGGCCTTCCTCATGCAGAACTACATGAAGAACGTCTCCATGAGCATGCTCAACGCCCGTCTGGGCGAATTGGCCCAAAAGTCCGACTGCCCGTTCGTGAGCGCCAGTGCCAACGACGGCACCTACCTCTTCTCGAAAACCATGGACGCCCTCTCGCTCGACGCCGACCCGAAGGACGGACAGCTGGAGGCTTCGCTGGGTGCCGTGATGCGTGAGGCCCGCCGCGCCGCCGAGTTCGGTTTCACCGCCACTGAGTTCCAGCGCGCAAAGGCCAAGATAGAGAGCTCGCTCGACAAGATGTACAGCAACAAGGACAAGCGCTACAACGCCCAGTTCGTCAACGAATACGTGCAGAACTATCTCGACAACGACCCCATCCCCTCGCTCGACGACGAGTATGCCATGCTCAAGCAAATCATCCCCGCACTGCCACTGGAGTACATCAACATGTACATGAAGGAGCTGGTGCCACAGAACGACTCGAACATGGTGGTGCTCACCTTCCTCAACGAGAAAGAGGGTAACGTCTATCCCACCGAGGCCAGCCTGAAGAAGGCCGTCGATGATGCCCGCGCCGAAAAGCTCGAAGCATACGTTGACAACGTGAAGGACGAACCCCTGATGACCGTCATGCCCAAGAAAGGCAGCATAAAGAAAGAAGAAGCCAGCGACAAGTTCGGCTACAAGACGCTCACTCTCTCCAACGGCGCTCAAGTCATTCTCAAGCAGACCGACTTCAAGAAAGACCAGGTGATTCTCACGGGCGAGGGATTCGGAGGCAGCAACCTCTACAGCGACAAGGACATCGTCAACATCAACCTCTTCGACGACGTGGTGGAGGCCAGCGGTCTGGGCAACTTCTCGCACAACGAACTCGAGAAAGCCCTGGCCGGAAAGATTGCTTCGGCCAGCCTCGCACTCAGCGAGACACGCACCACCATCAGCGGCAGCTCTACGCCCAAAGACCTGGAGACCCTCTTCCAGCTGATTTACCTCTACTTCACCAACATCAAGAAGGACCAGGAGTCGGTCAACACGCTCATCAGCACACTCGACCTGCAGCTCAAGAACAAGGCCCTCTCGCCCGAACAGTCGTTCAGCGACTCGCTCACCGTCACACTCTACAACCACAACCCGCGCATGAAGCCCGTAGAGGCCAGCGACCTGCCCAAGGTTGACTACGACCGCATCCTGCAGATGGCCAAGGAGCGCACGGCCAACGCCGCTGCCTTCACCTTCACCATTCTGGGCAACTTCGACGAGGCCACCATCCGCCCGCTCATCGAACAGTACATAGCCTCACTGCCCTCACAGAAGAAGGTGGTGAAGGACAACCGCGTCATCGACCTGGTCAACGGCAAGGTGGTGAACAGCTACAAACGCAAGATGGAAACGCCCAAGGCTCTCTCTATCATGATTTGGAGCAACAAAACCATGCCCTACTCGCTCGAGAACGCCGTCAAGGCCGACATCGCCGGACAGGTGCTCAGCATGGTCTATCTGAAGAAGATTCGCGAGGAAGCAAGTGCAGCCTACACATGCGGTGCCAGCGCAGCAGCACAGCGCCAGGACGACTTCAAGGTCATCATGCTGCAGGCCTACTGCCCCATGAAGCCCGAAAAGAGTGACGTGGCCCTGAAGATCATGAGCGAAGAAGTGCCCGCACTGGCCAAGACCTGCGACGCCGACATGCTCAAGAAGGTGAAGGAGTACATGCTCAAGAACATCGACGACCAGGCCAAGACCAACGGCTACTGGAGCGGAGTGATCAGCCGCTACCGCAAGTACGGTCTCGACTTCCACACCGACTACAAGAGCACCGTCGAGGCACAGACTCCCGAAACCATCTGCCAGTTCATGCAGGAGTTCCTCAAGGACGGCAACAAGATTGAAGTCACCATGATGCCTCAGGAGTAAATCGCCTGACAACCCGAAAGTTTGATTTCTTTCGGAGATAGCGAAGTACGGGGGTACGGAGGTGCGAGAATAGCTTTGCAAATGGAGAAATCCCCACAAAAACTAATTCTCACACCCGCGTACCCCCGCTTTTGATACCTCACCCCACCAACACTCCTAACTCTTAACTCCTAACTCCTAACTCAAAAACTTTCCCCCATGCGCAGCCATCTCAGGAAATTCTACAAAAAGACACAGGAATACGTCTGGAAAGTGGGAATTGTGCAGAACACCCTCGACGGCATCCTTGCAGGCGAAACCCTCAACGTGAAATGGGTTGGGGGCGAAACGCCTGGCACATGGTGGGCCGACCCTTTCATCCTCGACGCCAACGAACACAACCTGGTGCTCCTGGTGGAAGAATACCACATGACCAACCGCCGCGGAGTCATCGCCCAACTCACCATCGACCGCCGCAGCATGCAAGTCACCCGCCGCACCGAGGTGCTCCGCCTAGACACCCACCTCAGCTTCCCTGCCATCCACCGCAGTGCCGACGGACAGGTCTTTGTCTATCCGGAGAGCTGCAACAAGGGTTGTCTGGAAGTCTATCGCTACGATGCCAACACCCAGCGCCTGACAGAACCGCAAAAAGTGTGCAACGAACCGCTCACCGACGCCATTTTCTCAACCCTCCTGGGGTTCCCCGCATTGTTCTCCACCCAGCGGCCCGCCCCCAACAGCATGCACCTCAACGTCTATCGCTCGGCCCAGGCCGACGATGGCCATCCTTGGCACGAGTGCAGTTTCTCGCTGGCCGGAAGCTACGTCTTCCCACGCCGCACCGCCCGCTGCGCGGGCCAATGGTTCGTCCACGAAGGCCGTCTCTATCGGCCCGCCATGGAATGCGAAGTGGAGTACGGCCACGCCGTCGAACTGCAAGAGATGGTAGTCACACCCGCCTCCGACACCTCGCAGCCGGCCGCCACCCCAGATGCCGCCAGTCTTCCCCACGTCAGTTTCAAGCCTGTGCGCACACTTCTCTCCCCCGACCGCCAATACGACCGGGGCCTCCACACGTTCAATGTCTTCGGCGATGTCATCGTCGTCGATGTCAAGGGCTACCGCTACCCCATACTAGGCCGCATGATGCGTAAAATCAGGAAGTTCCATTCATGTGGGTGCTCGGCGAAACGGAGAAAGCCTAACACATGGTAGCCCGCGCCTGCACTGCTGCAACATTTGCGCAGTGGGACATGCCGAATCCTCGCTGCAAAGCACATTGGACGTGAAAGACATAGATGCCACCACTGAGAAAAGGACGGGGTGTAAGATTTCCGTTTGTTTTTTTGCGAATATGAGGTTTTTGCAGTACCTTTGCACCCATATTTCCGAATATTGAAACCTTACAAAACAAAAACAAAAAGGCATCATGGCATATCTTTTTTCATCAGAATCAGTTTCAGAGGGCCATCCCGACAAAGTGGCCGACCAAATCAGCGACGCACTGCTTGACCAGTTCCTGGCTTACGACGACAAGGCGCGGTGCGCCATTGAGACCTTCGTCACCACGGGTCAGGTGGTCATCATGGGCGAAGTGCGCTCGGAAGCCTACATCGACCTGCAGACCATTGCTCGCAACACCATCAAGCGCATTGGCTACACCAAGAGCGAATATCAGTTTGACGGCGACTCGTGCGGCATACTGACTGCCATCCACGAGCAGAGCCAGGACATCAACCGCGGCGTTGACCGCGAGGACGACGACAACCAGGGTGCCGGCGACCAGGGCATGATGTTCGGCTACGCCACCAACGAGACGGAGAGCCTGATGCCCGTTTCGCTTGACTTGGCCCACCTGCTCGTGCATACACTGGCCGACATACGCAAGGAGGGCAAGGTGATGACCTACCTGCGCCCCGACGCCAAGAGCCAGGTGACGGTGGAATACAGCGACGAGGGCATTCCGCAGCGCATCGACACCATTGTGGTGAGCACTCAGCACGACGAATTCGACACTGACGACGAGCGCATGCTGGAACGCATCAAGAGCGACGTGGTCAACATACTCATTCCGCGTGTCAAAGCCCAGATTCACAGCCAGAAAGTGCTGGCATTGTTTGGCGACGACATCAAATACTTTGTCAATCCCACGGGCAAGTTCGTCATTGGCGGGCCTCATGGCGACACAGGTCTGACGGGTCGCAAAATCATCGTTGACACCTACGGAGGCAAGGGCGCCCACGGCGGCGGAGCCTTCTCGGGCAAGGACTCGAGCAAGGTGGACCGTTCGGCAGCCTACGCGGCGCGCTGGATAGCCAAGAACATGGTGGCCGCCGGCGTGGCCGACGAAATGCTGGTGCAGGTGAGCTATGCCATCGGCGTGGCCGAGCCGGTGAACATCTACGTGAACACCTACGGACGCAGCCATGTAGGCATGACCGACGGCGAGATAGCGCAGAAGATAGCCTCCATGTTCGACCTGCGGCCCAAGGCCATCGAGCGCACCCTGAAACTGCGCCAACCCATCTTCAGCGAAACGGCCGCCTACGGCCACATGGGGCGCAAGTGCGAAGTGGTGACCAAGACTTTCACCAGCCATTATCATCCCACGCGCACCATGGAGGTGGAGCTGTTCACCTGGGAGAAGCTCGACCGCGTGGATGAAATCAGAAAGGCATTTGGGCTGTAAGAACCAAAAATGTTTCATCTTCTTAACGACACCATACCCACCCAAGCAACGCCGGCGGCTCAGCAGCAGCCGGCGGAAAGCGCGACGGCTGCCGTCGAAACGGCCACCGAGATGACGGCTGCGCCCAGTCCGGTGCGCCAGCCTGTGCGGCCCGCACGGCCGCGCCACCCCTACGAGGTGCTGCGGTCGCTGCCGCCCGACGCCACCCCCGCCCAACAGGACTCAGCCATCCAGGCCGTGTTCCAACCCGAGGTGATAGAGCGCAGCACACGCCCCGACACGCTCCACATGCCCGGCCACGACGCAGGCAAGAGCTTCAAGGAGGTGAACCTTCCCAAATACTACCGCGAGAGCTTCTTTGCCAAGGACTCGCTGTTCCATCCCGAACTGAACGGCGGACGCTATGGCGTGGCGGGCGACCCGGTGCCCTACACAATGCGCAACGACAATGTCATCACAGGACTGCTGCTCGGATGCTTTGTTGTGGCCCTGCTCTCGCTGGCCCACGCCCGCAGCTTTCTGCTCCGCCAAGCCAAGAACTTCTTCTACGTGCCCAAGAGCGGCCCCAAGAGCGTCACCGAGACGACTGCCGAAATCCGTCTGCAGTTTTTCCTGGTGGGGCTGACGTGCCTGCTGTTTGCCATCCTGTGCTTCTTCTATTCGCGCGAATACATTGCCGAGACGCTCATTCTCTCGTCGCAACATCAGCTTATTGCCATCTGCTTTGCCATCATGGTTGTGTATTTCCTGCTGAAGGGTTTGCTCTACTGGAGTGTGAACTGGATATTTTTCGACAGGAAAAAAAATGAACAATGGCTCAAGTCCCAGCTGTTCATTTTCGCCATGGAGGGACTGGCCCTTTTCCCACTTGTACTGCTGCAGGTTTATTTCAATTTGTCGATGCAAAGTGCCGTGATTTACGCCTTGATAGTGATAATTTTAGTGAAAATATTGTCATTTTATAAGTGCTATCTTATCTTTTTCAAAGGAATTGGTGTCGTTTTGCAAATAATTTTGTACTTTTGTGCGCTCGAAATCATCCCTCTGCTTGCTTTAGGGGGAATTTTGGCGATGATTGGTAATTATTTGAAAATAAATTATTAGGACACCGATGGTAAAAAAGATTTTGGTATCGCAGCCTAAACCGGCAAGTGAGAAGTCACCCTATTTCGATATCGCAAAAGAGTTTGGCGTAGAGTTGGTTTTCCGTCCTTTCATCAAGGTTGAAGGATTGTCGGCAAAGGAATTCCGCCAGCAGAAGATAAGCATTCTTAATCATACTGCTATTGTTTTCACCTCGAGACATGCCATAGACAATTTCTTCAAGCTTGCCAAGGAAATGCGCATTACCATTCCTGAGGACATGAAGTATTTCTGCGTGACCGAGCAGATTGCGCTCTACATACAGAAGTACGTTCAGTACCGCAAACGCAAGGTGTTCTTCGGATCGACCGGCAAAATAGCCGACCTGGTGCCGTCGATGGTGAAGCACAAAACCGAAAAATACCTCATCCCCATGAGCGACGTACACGACGACAGCGTGAAGAACATGCTCGACGCCAAGAAACTGCAGCACACCGAGTGCGTGATGTATCGCACGGTGAGCAACGATTTCACCCCCGAGGAAATCAGCAGCTTCGACTACGACATGGCCGTGTTTTTCAGCCCGTCGGGCATCAATGCCTACACCAGCAATTTCTCCAAGGACGTGCTCGAGAAAGTAGTGGTGGCCACCTTCGGCCCCACCACCGCAAAGACCGCCGTCGATGCTGGCCTGCGCCTCGACCTGCAGGCCCCGTCGGAGCAGTTCCCCTCGATGACGGGAGCTCTGCGCGATTTCCTGCGCCGCATGAATGAAGCTTGACCGACCGCCACGACGACACAACTGATGAATGCAGAAGGAGGAGCCACCGGCAACTGTCGGCTGACGCAAGCAGAGTGCATCAAGAGCAAACTGCTCATCGACAAGCTCTTTGTTGGGGGAGGAAGCCGCTCGCTGGCCGCTTTCCCCATACGATTGGTTTACATGGTCATCGAGCGGGGCGAGCACGAACCGCCAGCAAGCATCATGGTGAGTGTGCCCAAACGCTGCTTCAAGCGCGCCGTGAAGCGCAACCGGGTGAAACGACAGTTGCGCGAGGCCTACCGGCTGAACAAACAGCTCCTTTGGCAGCGCATGGCCGAAAAGCCCGGCGAGCAGGTGCTGATGGCCTTTGTCTGGACCGACAACCAACTGCACGAAACGGCCCACGTGGAGCGAAAGATGAGAAACCTGCTCACCCGACTCAGCGAGAAACTGTAGGCTGCACACCAACCGCCGCCGGGCACAACAAATGGAGCCATGAACACCCAAGACACTATCACACACTGGGCCAAAACACTGTGGCAATGGACCCAAACAGCCCTCCACTGGCTGTCGATGGCGGTGGTTGCCCTGCTGCTGTTGCCCATCTGGATCTATCAGAAAGCCATTTCGCCCTACACCCCGCCCTCGTGCCGATTTACGCCCACCTGCTCGGAATACGCCCGCCAGGCACTGCTCAAGCACGGACCCGTGAAAGGGCTCTATTTGGCCATTCGCCGCATCCTGCGGTGCCACCCATGGGGCGGCTCTGGCTACGATCCCGTGCCGTAGAGGGAAATGAAAGATGAAAAATGAAAGATTAAAGATTAAAACAAACAGATAGATGAGAAAGAATTTTGTAGAAGAACTGAAATGGCGCGGAATGCTCGCGCAGATGATGCCAGGAACAGAGGAACTGCTCCAGAAAGAAATGGTGACAGCCTATCTTGGCACCGACCCGACAGCCGACTCGCTGCACATCGGACACTTGTGCGGCATCATGATGCTGCGCCACCTGCAACGCTGCGGCCACAAGCCCATCATCCTCGTGGGAGGCGCCACCGGCATGATTGGCGACCCCTCTGGCAAGAGCCAAGAGCGCAACCTGCTCAACGACGAGACACTGCGCCACAACCAAGAGTGCATCAAGCGGCAAGTGGCCAAGTTCCTCGACTTCGAGTCGAACGAACCCAATGCCGCCGAAATGGTGAACAACTACGACTGGATGAAAGACTTCACCTTCCTCGACTTCGCCCGCGAAGTGGGCAAGCACATCACCGTCAACTACATGATGGCCAAGGACAGCGTACAGCAGCGACTCAACGGCACCGCCCGCGACGGACTGTCGTTCACCGAGTTCACCTACCAGCTGCTGCAAGGCTACGACTTCCTCTACCTCTACCAGCACAAGGGAGTAAAGCTGCAGCTCGGCGGCAACGACCAGTGGGGCAACATGACCACCGGCACAGAGCTCATCCGCCGCACACTGGGCAATGACGTGGAGACCTTCGCCCTCACCTGCCCGCTCATCACCAAGAGCGACGGCAAGAAGTTCGGCAAAACCGAGAGCGGCAACATCTGGCTCGACCCCAAGCGCACCACGCCCTACAAGTTCTATCAGTTCTGGCTCAACGTCTCTGACGACGACGCCGAGCGCTACATCAAGATATTCACCTCGCTGGAGAAAGACGTCATCGATGCACTCGTCGAAGAGCACCAGCAGGACCCAGGCCGCCGCGTGTTGCAGCGCCGACTGGCCGAGGAAGTCACCGTCATGGTTCACTCGCAGGCCGACCTCGACATGGCCATCTCGGCCTCAAACATCCTCTTCGGCAAAGCCACCAAAGAGGCTCTTGAGCGGCTCGACGAACAAACCCTGCTCGACGTGTTCGACGGCGTACCCCACTTCGACATCAGCGCCGACCAGCTGGGTCAGCCAGCCATCGAGCTGCTCACCCAGGCTGCCCCTGTGTTCCCCTCGAAGGGCGAAATGCGCAAGATGGTGCAAGGCGGAGGCGTGTCGCTCAACAAAGAGAAACTGACCGACCAGAACCGCCCCATCACCGCCGACGACCTCATCGACGGCAAATATCTGCTGGCACAGAAGGGCAAGAAGAACTACTTCCTCCTGACGGTGAAGTAACCACCACCCTGACAAAAGCCAAGCTTACGTCTTCACCCAAACGCGAAACAACACATTGTCTCCCGACGCAGTTTACGCAGCGTCGGGAGATATTTTTTTATTGTCGGGAGATAATTTTTTATTTCCCGACGTTGCGGTGAAATTCTCTAGAGAATTTTGGCCTGTTCCAAAGATTTGATTATCTTTGCCGCTGAAATTACTTAAACACGCCCGACATGAAAGAAACAACTCGCACCCTCATCCGCCTCCAACCCCTCTTCCGCGAACTTTTCGCAAACACCGTTCGCTTGCACCTCGCACTGCTGCTGGCCCTGCCCCTGCTGGTGTTGGCCGCCTGCACAACTGGTGCTGGCCGCCGAGCCGTTTGGCAGAGCGTCCTCGATCGCGCCAAACAGCAGAATGCCAACTATGACTCCATCACCAATGTCGATTCCATCCAGTTGGCCGCAGGTTTCTTCGACCGTCACGGCACACCCAACGAACGCATGCGCGCTAATTATCTGTTAGCTAGGGCTTTTGATGACTTGGGAGAAAAGCCGGCAGCCCTTCACTATTTCCAGAAGGCGGCAGAAAATGCGGATACTGCTGCTAAAGACTGCGATTATAAGACACTCTGTCGTGTACATGGACATTTAGCCTATCTCCTTTTACACCAATCCTCTCCATTGGACGCCCTTGAAGAGTTTGACGAGGTGGATAAGTATTCTTTTTTATGTAAAGACACTATGGTGCAGCTAGCATCTTTGACATATAGGGCAAGGGCTTATGAACTGCTCAACATGCCTGATTCTGCCATTTCAACAGCAAAGCGGGCAAGCGAAACTTACGACCGTCTAGGCCATGACTCTTTGGCATCCATGGCCATGGGGGCAGTCATAGATTTATTGATAGAAAAAGGAGATTATTATGAAGTAAAAAAGACATTTAACCGCTATGAAAGAGTTAACGGCCTTTTCGACAGTAAGCATAACATTAAAGAAGGAAAAGAAATATACTACTACCTTAAAGGCCTCTATCACTTAAAAAACAATCAAATGGATTCTGCTGCCTATTTGTTTAAGAAACTGTATAGAGTGGCGAAGAATTCAAATCACCGGGAATGCGCAAGTTATGGGATGGCGCAAGTCTGTCAGAAACTTGGGAAAGCGGAAGAGGGGCTTAGTTACGCAATGCAAGCATACGCACTCAATGACTCCACTCATCAAGAACAGGCGACATCCGACTATCAAAGAAATCAGGCAGAATACAATTACAGCCGCCATCAGAGAATAGCAGAAAAAGAATCTGAGAAATTACGGAAGACTGAAACAAGGCTTATTGTCACCTTGTTGACCTTGACTATTGTAATTTTGGCAATAGCAATTGTACAGCTAAAGTACAGAAAGGAACAAAAGGAAGCTAAAAGGCGTGAACAGGAGCAAAACGACCGTTACGCCCGTCTTCAGATTGCAAAAATGGAACTTGAAGACATAAATAGAAAATATAATAATGGAAGAATTGCTTTAGAAGAACAAATAAGTGAGTTGAAAGGTGTTCTTCTGAAAGTAGAAAAGGAGAAGGAAGAGGCGATGCAGGCAAACGAAAGGGAAAAGGAAGAAATATTGCAACATGCTTTGTCATCTTTGGAAAGAAGAATTGAAGATAATGAGAGTGAGATGGCCGAACTGCTTGAAGAAAAGCAGGAAGAAATTGAATTGTTGGAAGCAGAGTTGGAAAGATTCAAGAAAAAGAATGTTATACTCCTGAAATCAGACCAATATCAATCCATACGTACGGCCCCCATAAGCATAAGATTCTTTAAATACGGTAACAACGAGCTTGAGGGCAAACCGACATCAGAAGAATGGGCTGAACTGCGTCAGCTCATATCAAAAAACATACCTGTTTTCTTTGTCAAGCTGAACAGTGGCACCCAAAGCATAAGCGATGATGACGAAAAGTTGTGTATGCTAGTCCGTTTACAGATGCCTATGTATGCCATAATTAACATAACAGGAAAATCCAAGAACAGCATTTCCAATGCAAGGCGACGGATGTTGGGGAAGATTTTCGGGAAAAAAGCAGGAGGGGCACAAGAATTTGATCGGCTTTTACTTAAATTGTGAAGCCGTAAACTGACTATTTCAGCTGCAAATAAGCGGAAAAACAATCTTTAGGCCGTATAATCCATTGTAAATGAGACGTTTGAGATAATAAATTTATGTTAACATTGTTGTTAACTATTGTTCACAGTTTTTCTTGTGGATACCAGGATTCTTTCATACTTTTGCATGGTAAAAATGTATTTCGATAAAATATTCTGAATCATGAGAAAAATTGTAGTTATATTATTTAGCATGTGTATGCTAATGTCATTCTGTCCCAAGGAAAGCCAATGGGACGATGTGGGCATAGCTGTGGTTTTACACATTTCTGGGCCCATTGATGAAACTCTTAACGGAGGCATGCCTCACGCCCCGATTAAGTTACCGTCAGTATATATTGATGAACACATATTGTCGGTGATAGGCACACATCCTGACTATCTGGTACGTATCGTGGATAATAATGACGTCCTATATGAGACGCAGATGCCATCCACAGTTAATAACATCATACTGCCCTCAGCCCTCTCCGGCGACTATCAAATACAACTCATCTGGGACAACTGGATGTTCTACGGCTGGATTACCTTGTAAATAAAGCTTTGAAAAGAAACAGTGAAAAAAAAAAGTAATAAAAAATTGAAGTAAGATATTATTTTTGTATCTTTGCTCTCAAAAGTAAAAACTGCAAAAATCGGACACATGAAAAGATTGCGATTATCATTTTTACTTTGCCTTGCTCCCCTGCTTTGTGCCGCACAGGGCAGGGTAGCTTACACCTACGATGAAGCGGGCAACCGCATCAGCCGCCAGATTGTAGTTCCCCCTGCTGCCCAGAATGCCAGCAGGGCAGCCTTGAAGACGGGCATCGACGGCACCTTGGCGCCAGACCAGAAGCTTAGGCTGACAGCCTGGCCCTTGCCCGCTAAAGAAGTGCTGCATGTACGCGCCGAAGGCATGAATCCCACGTCCGTATGCGTGTTCTCCCTTTTTTCTGCGGCAGGCAGCAAGATGCTTACAGAATCTTCCGGCAAAACAGCCGTCACCCTCAGTCTCACAGGTGTGCCCAAGGGGCACTATTTTCTGCAGGTAGAGTCAGAGGGAAAGACAACGGTCATGAAAATCACCAAAGAATAAAAACAAACCGCCCTTTTCCATGAAAACAAAGACATTTGCCACCATACTACTATTATTTGCCTGCCTCCTGACGCTCCCCGCGCAGGAAACCGCACCTGACGTTGATGCCATTCTTTCACAAATCGACAACGAAGCAATGCGCTTTGCAGCCAGCAACGGGCCCGTGGGCACTCCCGCTGGGGCATTCAGCGTGTCGCCGACAGGCGGAGCCGCATACGCTGTCACCATCGATACACCCCCTTGCACCACGTCACTTTCGCCCACGGTTACGATTGCCTACAACAGCCAGGGCGGCAACGGCATTGCCGGCTATGGATGTCAGGTGGGAGGCTTATCGGTCATCACCCGCGTACCGAAGGACCTTCACCACGACGGCACCAGTGCCGGCATCAGCTATGGCACCAGCGACGCGCTGGCCTTAGACGGCAAGCGCCTTGTCCTTGAAACGGGACAGCCCCTGACCAACGGGGCCGTATATAGCCTTTATGGCGATCCGTTTACCAAGGTGACCGTCCACGAGGACTCGGGAGTGACATGGTTTGAAGTACTTACACGCGAAGGCCTGAAATACCATTACGGTCATGATGCCACGGCGCGGCAGACATTCTTCAGCGGGGGCAGCAGTCACACCTCGGCCTGGTATGTGGACGAGGTGACCAATGCCATTGGCGAGACCATTACGGTGAGATATACCGTTGACAATCTCTTTGTCTATCCGCAAAATATATGGTGGGGAGGCCCGAACATCCGGAAAATCACTTTCTCCTACGAAGATCGCCCTGACACGGAGACGTTCCGCCTCGGAGGGTTGGAGGGTAAGATGCGCCTGCGCCTGAGCACCGTCAACAGCTATGCCGGTGAAAACATCTACCGAAGCTATGAACTGACCTATGACGAACAGGCCGACCAGACCGAGCGGCCTTACTCACGCCTGGCCTCGGTTACCGAAAAGAACGGCAGCGGCGAGCAACTGCCGCCCTTGCAGTTAGAGTGGCAGGGACTGCCCCAGCCGGCGCTGGAGGTTGACAGTGCGGATATAAACCTTCCGATTTCAGAGGAGACAGAGGTTAACATTGAATTCAATGAGCGATATTTTTCTGTTGGAGACATCAATAATGACGGCATTACGGATGTTGTCCAAATTTCCCCAGTGAAGGAACATGCCCCTTCCCATTACAATGTCACAGCAAACCACACCTATGCTTACTTGAATTTATCGCAAACAGACGAAGAAGGCACTCATTCTTACAGGCCTTTATCAGAAGTCGTCGATTTTCCAGGCAATATCAGTTATGACGATCTAGTCGATCAAAACAATGGTATGTCTATTATTGATATTGACGGTGACCACTATCAAGACCTTGTAATGCCGAAGACTTTATTAGTAGAGGATAACGGGCTAAGCCAATTACAGGTTTTCTATTTCCGAGGTCGTAACTTCCTTCACCTTTCTAATTATACGATACTACATCATCAAAGCCAATTCATTGCTGTTCCCATTCAGAACAACAGCGACATCCCCCTTTACACCCTGGCTGATTTTGACAATGACGGGAAAGCTGAAATGTTCCATATAGAGAAAGGCCTTTCCAACAATAAATATCATAGTTCACTGACAGGGCTTGTTGAAAATGATACCTTCCATTCCATTCCATTGGAAATATCGTTGCCAACTTCTCCACAATCCATCTTCACTGGCGACTATAACAATGACGGTCTCCTTGACATTATCATATTATTTGACGGAGGCTATCGTATTTTTTACAATCAGGGAGGAGAAGATGACCAAAATCCATTCACTGATGCCGAGAACTGCTCGCAGGTTGGCTACGATATGACCTATACGCGCCACATGTCTCAGGGCGACTTCAACGGCGACGGCCTTGTGGACTTTGTCTATAACATACCCGGCGAAAGCCAATTCCGCTTTGCCCTCAACAAGGGCGATGGCACATTTGAAACTGTCGTTGCATGCACCATCGAAGGAGTATTTGACAAACCGGGAACCGTGAAGGATGACGACAGGTTCACGCTGCTGCCCTGCGACATCGACCATGACGGACGCACTGACCTGATTGTAGCCAAGGCACATTATGAGTATCATGGGATGCCCGCTTTCAGGTATGATTTTGACTACAACGACATCTGCTGGCTCAGGTCAACAGGCAGCAGCCTGGCCATTGAGCGGCGCACACGTACCTACGAGGAAGACGATGCAAAGGCATACAACCTCATGCTGGGCGACTTTACCGGCAACGGCGAGGTGCAGCTGATGAACTATGGCAGCGACCTCCACTCCACGATCCTGGCCACTACAGCCACGGCCCCAAACATGGAACTGGCCGATGGCGAGCAGGTGGTCATCCAGGATGTGTCTCCCACAGAAGGGGATGAACCGCAATTTCCCATCGATGAAGACGAAGGAGACCAAACGACCAACGTGAGGCATACACTCGCAGCCTCGACATCCGCACCACAGCCCCTCTGGATTTACCGAAACACCTCATTCCTGCCCACTTCAGGCAAGCTGACTGCCGTCACCGACGGCTTCGGAAACCGTACAGACATAAGCTATGCTTCGCTTGCCGACGGTGGCGTTTACACTCCCGAAACCAGTGCAGCCTATCCTTTGGCCGACATCACCCTGCCCCTGCACGTGGTCAGCGGCACCACCGCCACCAACGGGGCGGCCGACGCCGTCAACTTGAGCTATGCTTACGGCGGCATGAAAGCCCACATGCGCGGGCTGGGGCTGCTAGGCTTTGCCACGACCACAGCCACCAACGAGACTACAGGCCAGACCGTCACCACGCAGCTCAGCAACTGGAACATGCAGTGGTTCGTTCCACAGACGGCACTCACCACTACCGAACAGGGCGGATACACCGCCACTGCGGAAACCACACAGGCCGTCAGCGAACGGCAGTACGGAAACTGCTGGCTGCACCCTGTCAGCAAGACCGACACGGACATCTACGGCAACGAGACCACGACCACATACACATTCGACCCCTATTACGGAGACCCGCTGACAGAGCGCACGGAATACGGGTCGGCAGACATGTACCGCGAGACACAATGGAGCGGCTACACCGGCAACGGGTGGCGACGGCAGCCCACCCTGGTCACCGTTACCCGGCAGCATCCCGATGACAATCAGCCCTTCACCGACGCCACACACTACACCTATAACTACTACGGCCTGCCTTTGGAAGTCACCGAACACCACGGCTCCAGCCTTGCCCTGACCCACCACTACAGCTACGACTCACATGGGCACATCACCGATGAGAGCACCACGGGCAGCGGCATTGAGGAACTCAGCAAGCACTACTCACGCGACGTGTGGGGACGCATCACCGGCACCTATACCACACCCGCCTCAACATGGATGGCATATACCTATGGCGACTATGACCAGATGCTCACCGAGACCGACCGCACCGACAACTCCAACCCGCTGACAACCACCTATACCTATGACGGATGGGGAAACCTTGCCTGCACCACCCGTCCCGACGGCACACAAAGCCAGACAACACGCTCATGGGGAACCTCCAGCGTAAGGCGCTATGCCATTGAGCAGACTGCCACTGGACAACCCTGGCAGCGCACATGGTACGACGGGCAGGGACGGGAGACCTGCACCGAAACCGTAGGGCCCGGCGGCGTGAGCCAGACAGGCATCACCACCTATAACAGCAAGGGGCTGCCCGCCAGCAAGGTGAGCATCACCGGCCAACTCTCCATCATGCAGACCATGGGCTACGACGCGCTGGGAAGGCTCACCTCCACTAACACGACCAGCGGGCAGTCATCTACCGTCAGCTATGGCGACCGCGAGGAGACCACCACGACCGGCGACGGACGCACGTTCACCAAGAACTTCGACGCATGGGGCAACGTGACCTGTTCGTCCGACCCCGTGAGCCAAGTCAGCTACACGTATGCCTCGTGCGGAAAGCCTGCCACGGCTACCGTGGAGGGCTGCACCGTCAGCATGGAGTATGACGAGTGCGGCAACCAGACCCTGCTCTGCGACCCTGACGCAGGCACCACCACCTACGACTACGATGCCATGGGGCGCGTGGTGGCCCAGACCGATGCGCGCGGCATTACCTCCACCACCACCTACGATGCCTATGGCCGCATTGTAGAAAAAACGGCAGGCGACGACACCACCACCTACACCTACGGCACCTCTGGCACGGAGAACATGCTGCTCACCGCCATGCAGAACGCCACGGGCACCGTCAGCTACACGCACGACCAGTACGGGCGGCTGCTCACCGAGACACGCACCATGGGAAGCGACAGTCCCCTCGTGTTCAGCTATGCGTACAACAGCCTGGGGCAGCTGGCGAGCAAGACTTATCCCGGCAACGTCACCGCCACCTACCACTACGATGCCAACGGATACGAAAACCAGATGGCCGTCAATGACACCGTGGTGTGGCAGCTCACCGCCAACAACGGGCGCGTAACCACTGAGACACTCGGCGGCGGAGCACTCACGCGTACGCTGAAGCGCAACGCGCAGGGATTCCTCACCAACATGCAGACCCTGCACGGAGCAAATGCCGTCAGCAGCATGACCTTCGGCTACAATGCGCAGACGGGAAACCTCACGTCGAGAACGGGGATGAGAAACCAGGCAGAGACGTTCGCCTACGACAGTCTCGACAGGCTTACGTCTGTCTGCATTGGCAACACACAGTCTGTCAGTATGACCTACGACGACAACGGCAACATACTGGGAAAAACAGGACTGGGTGTTTACGACTACAGCAGCGTTCTGCCCCATGCTGTGACAGAGACGGGAATGCCTGTTGCAAATGATACTACCAGTATTGAATTTAACTACAATGCACTTGGAAAGATATGTGAAATATACAAGGGAAAATACTCACATGGCCCTTCTGCAACATTCATGTATGGACCCGATGGAGAAAGATGGAAATCGACTGTGACCACTTGGGTAGGAAATCATCCCCTTTTAAATACCATCTATTTGCCAACCACAAAAACTTATATCTATGCCGGGGATTATCAGCAGATTAATACCAATGCAAAATTTGGTACAAAAACATTTATCGACTTGGGGCATGGCATCTGCTACTACAAGTACTCATATCTTTCATTGTCTATAAGACCAAGGGAGCGAAAACTTGTTACAGGCTCCCGTCTGCTATACGCCTGCACCGACAACCTGGGCAGCATCACGCGCTTGGTGGACGGGCAGGGCAGCATGGTGTTCAGTGCCTCCTACGATGCCTGGGGCAATCAGACTGTTCTTACCGACAGCATAGGCTTCCGCCGCGGCTTCACCGGCCATGAGCATATCCCGGAGTTCGGCCTCATCAACATGAACGGGCGCCTCTACGACCCCGCTACGGGCACTTTCCTCTCGCCCGACAACTATGTACAGGCTCCTTACAACAGCCAGAGCTTCAACCGCTACTCCTACTGCCTGAACAACCCGCTGAAATATACGGATCCGAGCGGGGATCTGTTCGGGATAGATGATGCATTCTTTGCATTTACTGTATTCAATGTAGCAAACAGCATGATGCAAGCTGCCTATAGTGGGAAGAATGTGTGGAAAGCTGGTGCCATAAGTCTTTTGTCTTCATTTGGCTCTTATGGTATAGGAGAACTCTTTGGCCATAGTACCAGCAGTTTTGGCAGCGAGTTGCTCAGAGCCGGTGCCCATGGGATTAATAATGGGCTTATAGGCGCTTTGGATGGCAATGGATTTGGAACGGGATTTTATACTGGTTTTTTTGCATCATTGGCAAGTTCTGGAGCACAAGCTATAGGAATTAATACATATATTGCTGGTGCTTCAGCTGGTGCAATAGCTTCTTTGATATCTGGAGGCGATGTAATAAATGGTGCTCTTAGAGGATTTGACATCGGAGCCTACAACCATGGGTGGACAACTTTAAACGGAGAGTCTGTCTATGAACTTGATGAAGTTGTTGTTGTAGGGCACAGAAGGGATGCCTTGTTTGCAGTTCACTCTTTACTTGATGTTGCTGGAATGTTTTTAGACGTTGCTGATTTTGCAAATGGCGTTCTATATGCTTTCCAAGGGGATTACATGAACACAGGTCTCAGCATGGCATCCATGGTTCCCATCCTTGGTTCATTTGCGACAAGTGGGAAATATGCCAGGAGTGCATCCGAGATTATTAACGTTTTAGGAAGCAATTTTACAAAATCAAGTTTGAAACATGGACAGGAAGTGCATAAGTTATATAAGATTAATAAGGTTGTAATAAAGGAATATAATGGCATTAAAGGCATAAGACCAGATTTTGTTGATTTTCAAAATCACAAAATCTATGAGTTAAAACCGTATAACCCATGGAGCGTAAGACGAGGAATCAGACAGTTGGATAAATACAAAACAGTTTTTGATTCAAAATATTCCGTAGAAAATGGATGGGAATCAATCATAGTATTTTACTAAATTTTCAAATTTCACTATTATGGAGTCTAAAGAATTTAAAAAAGAAGTAAGTGTAATATTAAAATCTTTGGGTTTTAAGAAGTACAAGTCGTTTTGGATTAGAAGAGGCAAAGAAGTGTCGGAGCTGGTTTGGCTTCA
>OCTX012270856.1_pt1 | contig 35488 bp, 31 predicted proteins | sample 1539691 | NCBI WGS metagenome assembly OCTX01 (sample SAMN02144231, study PRJEB22623) | gut metagenome | biome: sheep rumen | host: Ovis aries | place: New Zealand
CCATAGTAACTCAATCATTATGAACCATCTTCAAAACAAGTGGCAACAGCACGCCCTCAATTACCTGTCTGTTCAGCCGATGCTCACCATGGAAATGAACAACATTCTTGTAATGCTGAAGAAATTCATCCTCACAACTAACGGTGGTATCATTGTCTGCAAAGAGTCCGAAAACAAATGCTCTGTCAAATTCGCTTATCTTATCAAACTGGTGCACCTCCATCTCGTTGAAATGTCGAATAATGTCCAGTGTGATGGAAAACGTCTTCTCGCCATCCTTTCGAGGGTTGAAGAACTCAAAGGTTCCTTCCCTTAAAATATCCTTATGCGTTGATATATCGAATGCAGGATTGACACATATACGCTTGAAGCCCCGCATCTGCTGGGCATACATGCCGCCCATGCTGGTGCCGACAATCACATTCGGCTGCTCCCTCTTGCAAAAATCCGTCAGGAAAGGCAATGCCTCTTCTGGGTCTACGGGAATATCTGGTGCAAGAACTTCCCACTCTGGCAGCAACTCCCTAAGCGACCTCACCGTGCACCCCTCGCCCGATGAACCGAAACCATGAAAGTAAATCAATTTGTTCATTATTCATTACCCTTCATCCGTGTCGGGCGCAACTTTTAAATCTTTTCTCCAACCACGACCGAAGTTCCTCAAACGCACCATAAACTACAGCTTCACGATCTTTTTCCTGAAATTTTATCGTTTTCAAGTTATTCCGGCTGACTATGTACACATATAGATAAGCCCAGCACAAAGACGGCCATTGCCCGTTATCTGCCTTATAAAAATCCTCGAAATATCCACGATACTTGGGACAAAACCGTCCTATTAGCTCTTTATCCCATTTTGACAGATCTTCTAGATCTTCTAATTCATTCCTTTCTTCAGTCTTCTCGTGTGTACCACCTGACCAATACTCCTCTTTCTCGCAATAATAATTCTCGATTGGAAAATCCCAGTCTTCAGTGATATATCCAATGGAGTATTGATAACCGATGATTTTCTCTATCTCAAAATCCATACCAAGTTTCTCTCTAAGGAGGGAGGGAAGCGTAATAGGTAATTCACTCATAATTCTATCTATTATTATCGTTTGTACCTAAATCTATTGCGTTATGCGGGTGTATCATCCTATTGGGATGGCGTTGATCCCAGATGTCGCATATCTCCTCAATCTTCTCTCTCCGGATATAGTACTTCTCAGCATCCATCATTGCAAATCCTATACCCATTGCTACAGCTAATCCGTCACCAGAACCCAAACCAATACTCAACTCCTCGATGAAATCTTCAATGTCGTAAACCAAGTTTTCGTAATCTACACCCTCCACCTTACATTGACTCTTCAACTCGTCTTTATATGACTCAAAGGGCTTTCCTTCTAAGATAATCTGTTCTATCATAGACTCAACAAATCCACGAAACCCATCAAGCTTTGGTAGCCTTTGGAGAATAACTTCTGTGGAATCTGTATGGCTCACATAAGCCGTACCATTAGCATGATTATCATCATGTTTTTGATGTGTAGTCCTCTCCTCAGGCCCCCTCATCCAATTTGGATTAATACTCATAACACCTATGTTTATTGGTTCAACAAATAATTCACCACAGTATTCCAATCTGGAAACTTCTCTGAACCGAACTTAATCCATTCGCCCTTGAACTCGCTGGTGCCATTCTTACCACGGTCGTCAATCAGATAGTCGCCTTCGACAAGGTCTTTGCGGTGAGAGATAATCATTCGCTTATGGAAAACATCATCAAGGTATTTGGTTACCCACTCGACTTTGTCCGACCATGCAGAAGGATTCTTCCAAGGAGCCGTAGAGAGAATAAACACATCATACACCTCTGCCAGTTTATGAACAGCCTCAATGGCTCCAGGCATAGGATCCATTTTCCCGAATAAACCAGGGATCTCATCCAATCGGTCTTTGTCGCCAGCCCCCTTTGCCCTATACAGGCTCTTGGTTTCATCATCAATCTTGTCAAGTCCTGACTGGAAATCAACCAGTACATTGTCCATGTCAAAAAATAGTCGTTTCTTCCTATCCATAACAACTATACATCGATTTCATCATCTCCTAATGATACACATTATAACCAACCCAGAGACATTGCAACAGAGCAATACACTGCATACCAGAAATCCCAAATTGCCACTCTGTTAATAATAACCATAATTAGAACAAGGAGGAGTATACCACCTATGATTCCTTGTTTCCATCTTTTCTTCGTCTCTTTCATCTTTATAACCCTAATTCGTGTCGGGTGCAACTTCTATTTGATAATGTCAAAAATCCATTTGTTTACTTATCTTCACCTCATCAGGTTTCTTGCGGAGATCATCAAGAGAATTTGCATCTTTCCATATAGCCTGACGGTATGTGCCATCAGGCATTAAGTCAATTTGTTCGATGCCCTCAGGAGTTCTGCGATTGCTAACGGTGCGCTTATAGTTCCGCAGATCGGGATACAACCACCAAGCACCATCTGTATCATCGTACCAGAATTCAGTTCCGTTAAACCTAAACACGTCGAACCGCCCTGTATATTGTAAACAACTCGTATTTGCAAATTCCGAACCAGAATCGTGCTGATCCATTATGGGAATATACAAACTCCGTAATGATGAGACGAAATGGATACCAAATCTCTCTTCGCTGGGCGAATCTTCATATTCATAAGGGAATCCATTGCTGGCAGCAACCAACTGATCCCACCACATACATCCTACCGTAGTATCCTTTTCATTCTTGATGATAAACTGTCGGCGTTCCACTTCTCCATCATTCTGAACAGCAAAGACGGCAACCTCATCATAGAAGAACAGATGTCCCTTTGAATAAATAAATAGGTATATCGTGTATCCACCTTTGCCTTTAAAAGAATAGGCGAACTTGGGGTATACACCAATTCCTGGTTCACATGATATCAGGGTATCAACGAACACCTGATTATCGGTCTCAATACGGCAAACAATGGAGTTGTTTGTAGTGTCCATCCTAGCTTTGCCATCATCCGAGACTGTTGGTCTCTCCATATATGATTGCGATGGTGAAAACTCACATCTCATGATTAGGATCTTATCCCCATGACCAGCATAAATTCCATTACCTGCGAGGCCCAACATTATGTTGTTTTTTTCAACTTCTTCCATTCCAAAAGCCTGCAACTGTTCTACCATCCTACACAAGATAGAATCAGAAGTCGATTTGATTTTGACGCTTCTGGATATCTTGGCTTTGCTGATTTCCATGTAGCGAACCTCAACCTGCACAGTATCCTTTCCAATCCCTTTCTTATAAAATCTACCGCCAAGCATCAGTTTCCCGAGGACTAAGTCTGTGTCACTCTTCTTAAAACCGAGAGAATCCAGATAAGCCAGATAAGGCGCATCATCAACATCCCCAGTAGACTTTTCATCCAACATAATTGAAGCAAGCCTTACAGGGTCTGGGAGAAGGCGTTGAGCCATAGTATCTGTCGAAAAAGAAAACAGTATACATATGACCAAGATAACGAACAGAGCCTTAGGGCTACAAAATAATCTTCTACTCATATCATTATTATTTTAGGACATTTCTGAGATTCATCGCGCCTGTTGTATAATCATTTTCCATAATTTATAATAGTCTTATCCACGGCCAATATGTAGCAACATTCCCTTCATCGTCAATAAAAAATTCATCTCCATTAAAGTCTCTTACCCACGCAATAGCATCCTGACCATAGTAATCGCCATATGCCCATTTAAATGGAATGACAGTCCGCCCTTCTTTATCAATTGCCCCCCACATGCCTTTGTCATTTTGAACAAAAGCCTTTCCATTATTGAAATCATTCCCACCTTTCCATTTACCAGGAACTATTGGCTCTCCATTCTTATCTATATATTGGCAATAAATGACATCTCTGAACAGTTGTTTCTTTTTTACTTTCGCTCGTGATACTCCATCGGAAAAATATGCAAGATCTTCATAAATAGTAGGAATAATCAATCTGCCATGATTGTCGATTGCTCCTTTTTTCCCATTTTCACCTTCAACTATTGCCATGCCCTCACTAAAACCACATGCACTCTTCCAACGACGCGGTGCTATTACCATATCTCCCTTACCATTAATGTATCCAAATTTGTGGTTTTCATCCTCCACTAACGCAAGTTCTTCATCAAAAACAGATCCAATACCATGCCATTTGCAGGATAATAGTTGATTACCATTTATATCAATAAGTCCCCAAAGTTCATTATTGTCTTGAACAGCACAAATATGATCACCCACATTAGCATTGGTAAATTTCCATTTACACGAAGTAATCATATTCATTTTACTATCAATAATGCCATAATTAAGTTGGTCATCTTGAATTGATGCACAACCATTCTTGTAAAATCTACTACATTTTTCCCATTTGAAAGGCATAACCATATTTCCTTTTTTGTCTATAAGGCCAAAAAGTCCACAATAGTCATCCTTTTCCTTGACACTTGCAATGCCATCTCGGAAAACGCGCCCTTCCAGATATCCATTTATGTAATTCCATATACACGGCGTTATTGTGTTTCCTTTTCGATCTAATATTCCATATCCACCATTTACATCTTCTACTAGAATCATAAGATCCTCACTTATAACAACACTTTTCCATTTACAGGGCGTTACAATACATCCAGTTTCATCAATTACGCCGAATAATTCATTATTATCACCTACCACGGCTATACCACCAACAAAAGAATTTGCCCACAGCCATTTACATTGTAAGACAATTCGACCTTCTTTATCTGCATAGCCAAACTTCCCCTCTCTGATTACAGGATGTAAATGCGACCGTACGTTTGAAATATAATCTATCTCATCCTCATTTTTTTCATTCTCTTCGGTTGAACCAGAATTTGCAGGACTATTGATAATTGTCATTAAGCAATCTTCCGAAATAAAACAGTCATGTCCCTTTTCTTCTGCTAACTTCATCATTATGCTATTGGATGTTGTTTTTAGGTTTTTCATTATTTCTATGAACATGTCTATGTCACATTCCAGACGATTGTAGTCCACACCTTCTTTCTCACTGAACTTTTTCAGATATTTCTTCTGTGAATCGAAAGGTTTGCCCTCCAATACGATTTCTTCTACCATCGAATCGATGAAACTCTGCAAGCTCTCTGAGATTCCTTGCGACTGTTGACTGTTGTGTAATGATTTATCTTCCATATCTCTTTAATTATTTAAAACGGGATACTCCTAATTCCATAATACTTTCAAAAAAGGTCTTTAACGTATATGTATCATTGACTGTCTTAAAACTATCTGGAGTGCTACACAAGTTCCTAATGTGGTCTGCACATTCTTCCATCTCTCCTTGGTCTGCACCATGGTTTTCAAAATAACAACCCGATACAAATACGTCTTTCATTTTCTTTAAACGATTAGCCACAATTATGGTCTCCGTCTTCTTCATATCTACTCCAGCAGCCATTACAACTATAACAACATTTCTTGACTGGCCTTCCTCATGTGAAAGGTAGTCTTTAGCTATTATCTCTGCATCTTCCAAGCCCTTAAAGATATAGGTGTCACCGCCCAATCCATCCATAGGGCTATAATCAATATGGTTATCTACATCTTTTACAGGTGTAGGTTTCATCTTAACGATAGAACGATGATCATAGTTCACAATGGCAAAGCTGAAGCTATCACGGTTTCTGCTTGCTTTAAAACGAGAGAGAACATCCCTGATTGCCAGAGAAACGGCATACCCTTTAGATATGTGTTGCGCATTCTGCTCACTCATAGAACTACTACCGTCAAGCACTAATATCCCTAAAGTATTCCCATGAGTTGTAAAATGAGGTATTATCGGCCTTGGTTTTCTCAAATTCCTTTTAACTGCCCTCATTTCTAATGCTTGCAACAACTTTTCACGACGCTCTGATCCAATCAATTGATAGATAAACTCATCTTTTATCTTCATACTATGACCAAAATCATAAAACAACACCATTTCCTCTGGTGACATTCTTGAAATTCCATGGAATTTTCGAATAAATTCATGTACCTGTTTTGAAAGATTTTGAATTCCAGCAATATCACCTACCGCGTTTAAATGCTTGTCATTCGGATATCTGGGGGGATTCATAAAAAAGAAATCTGCCAGTTCGCCTGTGATAAAATCAGAAAAGTGATCAGCCTTCCATTTAAGTTCCTCCTTATATTGAGGGGAATGGAATAATTGTTCTTTCGAGTTAATGGTCATAATCTCCATTAATGTCATTGGGAGGGTGATGAAGCGCTTAACTCTATAACACATTTTGCTCCACCAGGGAACCAATTGCTTGTTCTCTGAGATTCCTAGTGAATGTTGACTGTTGTTGATTTTTTTCATCGAATATCAATGGCGCAATTATTATAATGCAACATTATACTTTTCTATATTCACTCTCACTTCATCAGGTTTCTTGCGGAGGTCATCGAGAGACTTGGCTCCCTTCCAGAAAGCACGTCGATAAGTTCCATCTGGCATGAGGTCAATCTGTTCAATGCCGTCAGCGCTCTTCTTATTGCTGACAATACGCTTATAGTTGCGTAGGTCTTTATTCAACCACCATGCACCATCATCATCTGTTAGCACAAACTCCTTGCCATTGAACTGTAGAACCTCGAAACGACCTGTGTATCGCAAACAACTCGTATTGGCAAATTCAGAATCTTCGTCATGACTTTCCAGAATGGGGTAATACAGACGCTTATTCACCCAATCATAATGAAGGCCGAAACGGTCCTTGTCAAACTCGTCAAACGGGAAACCATCACTGGCCTCCAACGGCTGGTCGTACCACAAACAACAAATGACACTATCCCTCTGGCCTTCCACCGAAAAGAGAGGTACAGGCTGAAGATGATGGTCGTCATTATAAATGCATGTCATGGCTTCATCACGATACAAAAGATGACCAAAAGAATAAGTCAACAGATAAAGTGGTGAGTCTAATTCTGCGCTAATAGAATAAACTTGTTTCGGATAAATCTCCAGTGCAGGATCATAGTGTAACAGCGTATCGCGAATATCTCCTCCCGCTGCATTGACACATCCAATCAATGCAAAATTAACCGTGTCTGCTTCTAAATTCACATCAGGATTCCTATGAGAAAGATAGGCCGGGATCATCGGCTTATTCTCCTCGTGTCGTTCTACCAAAGTCTGCGCCTCCGGGGAAAGATAGGAGAATATCTGGCCATATGGGAAACTAAGGAGTAGGTAATGATTACCGTACCCCTGAACTGCAAGCGAGAAATGATCGTTTAATAGACCATAATTATATCTCTGAGCATCATCTTCTTTGTAGAACTGCCATCCGACTCTTCCAAACCACGGGTCATCTTCTATAGATGAGTATTCAGGATAATCCTTGAAAAATCTCACAAGGTTCTCGTAACTGATGATGTCCTTTACCAGATGTCCGTCACGCTTGTCGAAAATAAAGAAGAACTTCTCCGAACTACAGTTAGCACCGCAATAAAAACGCTCCACACCGTATGTGACATATTTCTCTGTCTGTCCTTCCATCTTCAATTCGAGACCAAAAGTATTCCACAGACTATCCTCTATCAGCGGTTTATACTTCTCCAGATAATGGTTGAGCAAATGTTCGCCATCATTGGTAAACATATCTTTCTCGCTGTACGCCACATTCTCATCAGGACTGTTAACAAACTCAATACAATACTCGCACATCCGATAGACCTCCTTGTTAATGAGCACCATCACAGAGTCAACTAACTCCTGTGGCCCATTAACAGGAGCATCAACATAGAATGAAGCCCAACAATCACTATTTCCCTCGCGGCCCCCCTGAATGGTGTCTGTCTGTTCCGTTACTTCTAAAAGCGAAGAATGTGTCTGATTCCCGCTTCGACAACCAGATAATACTGTTAGGGTACAAATTATTAAAATACTGTACTGTTTCATAACTACATTATTTTTTACGACAAAACAACATATACAAAAAACGTTTTTATATTTCAATGTTTAAAAGAAATAAATTCCTTGAGTTAAAACTATGCTGCATACTAGGTTTGTTCTTTGCGATTATTGATTCGTCTATCATATTGTAATAGTATTATTGTAGTATGTATTAATACCCAGTATAATCCCTAAAGATATTACTGATTTTGCTAAACAATCCATCTTTCCGACTAAATTTAAGGGCAATTCCCGTATCAGAGCGGACAGGACGAACGGAAAAACCGTAGTACCGAGGATAGCTATGGTAACAATTTTGTCCTCCGCATCCTTTAGCGGAGATTCCGAAATAGTTAACAGAACCTGTATAATGTGAATGCCTCGGTCCTTCTCCAGTACTCGACCAGTAATATCCTTCATCACCCCCATCTTTATGTTCATAGCCTTCACGTAGACCAACGGCGGGCAGAAAAAGGGTATTACCGTTATGAGCAGTAAAAAGGCATCCTTTCACACCATTGAGAGTTGTCCATATATGACTGGTGTTATCACGCAATTCTTCCCATTCCTCAATAATGGGCATACGCCACTCTTCGCCCCAATTGACTGTAGCCGCATCGTCACTTGACAATAGGATAAACAATCTATCAGTGAAGCCATTATGACCAATCTTAGAATTAAAACAGTATTTCGTCAGTTGGTGACTATAACTATCGCAATATTTGTAATTATTACTTCCATAATTGGTTTTGGGAGAAGTCTCACCCCAAGCGAAAAACTCTCCGGATTCTTCTGGCTTAGTTGCCCCGACATTGAAAGTGGCCCACAAAGTACCACTCGGAAGACCGAGGTCAACATATTCATATTTGACAAGAACCTTTTCTTTTCCTCCCTCAATAGATGACTTCTTTATTCCATTCTTAGCTGATCGGAGTTGCAAACTCTGAATAATTCCAGCTATAGCTTTGCGCTTAACTGAAAATGACTCGTTTAGGCCCGTCTGCTGCGCAATATTTAAAACTGTTGTTTCTGTCACATGAGCATCCTTAGCTTGGATGAGAGCCAATTTAATGAGCATTTTTGAATCAGAAGTTTTCATCTCCACCATAGTCTCTACCAATTCTGTGATGCCTTTTTCAAGCGTTTCATAATCCAACCCCTCGCTCTCACTGAACTTCTTCAGATATTTCTTCTGTACATCAAAGGGTTTACCATCCAATATTATCTCTTCCACCATGGAGTCAATGTAATTCTGCAAGGTCTCTGAGATTCCTTGAGACTGTTGATTGTTGTATAATGATCTATCTTTCATATCTTGCACATCTGATTATTTTTCTATCCAAACAATTTTGCTATTTTTATCAATATAAGCCATCTTTCCATCTATTGATAATTTAGCCAGTCCACCATAAAAAGAAGGAATAATATAACCATAATCAATTCTTTCAGAATCATATATGCATGGTATTATCTCACTTCCTTCTTTGTCAATAAATCCCCATTTGCCACTTTTTTCTACTGCTGCAGTACCTTCTCTAAAATCACCTGTTTCATCATATATATTCGGAATAACTAAATTTCCTTGCTTATCGACAAAACCGTATTTCCCTTCATAACCATTGCCAACTCGAACTGAAGCAAGACCTTCTGAAAAATCGCGCGCATATTCATATAGGAGAGGAACCACTTGATTACCTTGTTTGTCTACGAACCCCATTTTCCCTAGAAATCGAACAACAGCTAAACCTTCATGGAAATCAGCTACTCCTCTATATATACATGGAATAACCTCATTTCCTTCTTTGTCAATAAATCCCCATAAAGTATTTGAAGATACGCCTAATAAACCTTCTGAATATTTTTCACCTCTCTTATTCCATTCATTATATTTGAAATGAAACGCTTCTCTACCATCGTGATTAATTATCATTAATTTGCGGTTTAATGCAACACATGCTAATCCATCAGAGAAACTGCATGCCCAATCATATTCGCAAGGGATAACTTCTTTGCCGGTTTTATCAATAAAACCTCGTTTTTGATTTAATTCTACGACGGCCACCCCCTCATAAAAGCCTTCATCTTGACTAAATACACTACCTCCAGTTCCCACTCCATCATATCTACATGAAACAACTTCGTTGCCTACTTTATCTACAAAACCCCATTTCCCATTTAATCGAACGGCAGCCATTCCTTCTTCATAGCTGACGGCATCATCATAGATGAATGGTACAATCTCTTTCCCTTGTTGATCTATGAATCCACATTTACCATCTATTTCTGCTAGTGCCAACCCTTCATCGAAATATCCGACTCTATCAAAGTGTGGTTCGATAATGACATTACCATCAATATCCATAAAGCCATACTTCCCAGTTGTTCTATCTATTATTTCAAATAGACCTTTCGGAGATAGGAAATCCAGCAAGTTTGTAATGATGACGTCAGAGATATAACAATCTCGTCCTTTCTCAATTGCAAACTTTTCCATAAGTTTGTTGGGAGTTTTCTTGAGGCTCTCAAAAATATCAATGAAAGTACATATGTTGTCCTCCAAGTGCTCATAATCCAGTCCTTCCTTCTCACTGAATTTTTTCAGATATTTCTTCTGTGAGTCAAAGGTTTTTCCCTCTAACACGATTTCTTCCACCATGGAGTCAATGTAATTCTGCAAGGTCTCTGAGATTCCTAGAGAGTTCTGACTGTTGTATAATGATTTATCTATCATATTATTTCACAATGCTATATACATAATGTTCACCATAAGAAAGAACAAAGACTTGATTGCCTTTCCTAACTATGTAATCTGCAGCTGATTCTATTTTTATTTTCTGGCGACGTTTTCCTGTTGCCAAATCAATAAGATAAACGTAGTCAGGCTCTGCCGAAAAACCATATCCACAAATAATAGTATTATCTATTATTATAAAATCACTGTTACATGTAAGAGGCTGAGTCGTCCATAAAATATTCCCATTATCTATGTCGATAGCAGATATATAGGCATTTTTGTTACCTGAACTATAAGCATAGGTAGTGTGTCCGTGTTGAACATATAAAATATTATCTTTCAAATGAGGATATCTCACACCTTGAGTCACAAATTGCTCATCTCCTGGTTTTGTATATGGAGCCTTTGAAAAGGATGTAAAATCTATTTTAAACAATGTATTCTTTTTGATGTCAAGTAATAAAAGAAAATTGTAATCCCAATGTTCATCAGCATAAAAGGCAGTACAGATATCACCATTATATTCGTATCTTTTCAGAGGTCTTCCTTTATATTCTGCAGGAAAGATTCCCATGTCAATATTTAAAGGTTTTTCTCCTTCAAATTTGCCATTAGGATTTTTCGTATAACTAATATACTCCATCTTGAGATTATTCTCCTTCAACCATTCTTTATTACTGAAAGAATTCCAACGCCCAGGATTAACCTCCTTCTTTACTTCACGTAGTTTGAAATTATCTTTCGAAACGTCGTTTAATACTTTCCCATTCCAATATGGAGTTGGTATCTTCATCTCTATGACTCGAGGTGTCTTAGCATCCATTTCCTTTTTTGTGCGGAATTTTTGTTCTTTTTCTGTACGATATTGTATTTTAACAATAGTATCGCGCTTTACAACAACTACAGTATCTTTATGAACATCTTGGTGTTCTGAAGGTCCTGAATTAAATAAAGGTATGAGAAAGTATGCCATTCCTAAAAAAAGCAAACAGATAACACCATAGAGCCCTATTTTCTGATATGGCGATTCTTTTCGTCTTTCTACTCTCTTTTCCTCAACAGGTTTATCAGAAACAGATTGCTTTGCCCTAGAAGAATGTGTGACCAACTTTCTAATTGTTCCTTCTGAAATATGGCATTCACGTCCTTTCTCTTCTGCAAGTTTTACTTGCAATTTATTTAAGGCAAATTTGAGGCTTTGAAGGATTTCCAAGAAAGTATTGATGTCAGCTTCAAGTTTATCGTAATCTATACTTTCATTCTCACTATACTTTCTCAGATATTTCTTCTGTTTATCGAAAGGTTTACCTTCCAACACGATTTCCTCTACCATAGAGTCGATAAAGCGTTGTAATCCTTCCGAAATTCCCTCAGAATGGTTAACTTTGCTAATTGATTTATCTTCCATCTCTCTTTGTTAATTGATGATTATATGTATTTTTTCTCTATCATATCCCAAGGCACAAAATAAATTTGTCAGTTCGCTAACACCTTGATTTGTTGCCTTTTCAAGAATACCATCGGTAATAGCATGCTCTCGCAATTGAGATTCGGCTCGGTTCTTTAATTCCGTGATATCACTGTCATTGAAATCACTGTTGCGCCCACCGTATACAATGTTTACATCACTCGGATTTATCGTCGTTGTCAAAATCTCTGCTTTGGGAATTTTTATGTATAATGATCCGTCTTTTCTAACATCGATATCATTCTCGGTTATCTTTTGAAGATTAAATCCGACTTTTGCAGTCCCTTTAATGACAACAGCCAATGTCTCAGTAGTAGACATAAAGTACCAGAAGGATCCTTCCTTTTCCATCTCCAACAATTGTTCTTCATAATAGGTGGCGGTGGTAAATTCTGATATTTTCTTTATTTCTTCTACAATAAAACTTGTTTCCTTCTCAATTTTGTTAATATCTCCAATTCCCCAACTGGAACAACCCTTCAGATTATAAGTTAATACTATCATTAAGACGAGCACAATTATTAGAAGGAAAACAATCCAAGTGAATCTCCAAAATAAGCAACGCCATAGGAATCCCAGCCCTGAAGGTGTACTTTTTGGAACATCGTTCCTTCTAGTATTGATTGTCCTCATCATATTCTCAACTAACTCAAAGAATCTTTCTTTATAGGTAAAGATTGATTTTTTTATTCTATTATAAACACTCTCTTTCATCTTTTAATTAAAGTTTACATTTACGGATGTGTAACCCAATTGTCTCAGTAATGTTTCAAAGAAAGTTCTTGCATTCTTTTCTGCATCATTTAGAATGTTGCATCCCTTTTGGTAATTTCTCAAATCCATTTCTGCTGTTTGTTGGGCTCCCATTACTTCATTCAAATTATAACTTTTCCTTCCTCTTCCTGAATATTCATAACATTTGATTTCTCCCATTTCTGGGTTTTGCATTTTTGCTTTTGGTAGTGTAACAATAATTGAATTTCCATCGACCTTGACGTTATCTATTGAGAAGTTTCTCATGTCAATACCAGCTTTCAGTTTGGCTGTGGCTACTATTGCGATTGACCGTTCGCCAAAGATTTCAGATGAAAATGCATTATTGATAAAACTTTTAAGGATATTTTTATCCTTTTCAATATGTACCAACTTAACTTTGTATTCAACCGTGCCCAGTTCTGCAGAAAAACTAACCCGTTTTATAGTTTCATGAAGCAGATCCTCCTTAGAATACTTTGACGCCAAAGTTCTGACAGCAGGTAATGAGACTATCAAGATAAGAAGTATTGCTGCGATTCTGACAGTCCACTTCCGATGGCTCTTTAAATAAGTAAGGCTGTTAACTAATAAATGCTTTGAGGCAGAAAACAGTTCCACCACGCTCTTGGGGGGGCGAAATGGAATTATGTCATGAGTGGAATGGGATCTCAGGGTGTTCTCTTTCGTCGCATCATTCAATAATAAAGAACTCTCCTGTATACTGTGTTGCGTCGTCTCCTGAATCATATTTGTAGTTCGGGGAAGGGATTCTAATTCAACTTTTTTCCCGTTAAGCACATCAATAAGCAAGTTCAATGTATCATCTTTCAAACCAATATTTTTACCCTGGAAGTTTAATTTCCGGATAGAAATATTTGATGGCTGTCTACTAGTCTTCTTCATCTCCTGAAAAAGAGAAACGAAATTCTTGCTTTTCTCATACAGATCAATTTCAGAACCAAAGTCTGATCTGAACTGCTCTATGTCCTTTCCCATGATGCAAACTGCGACAATAACGTCGCTTAGTTTGTCAACGTTTTTTAGCCTTCCTTCGTTTGATTTGTCTAAAGCCATATTTATTCCAATACGTTTCTTTTACTTTACAATATTATTATTTACTAATCCGCAGTTTCTTTGTAACAATAGAAGATATACAGTCGATGAAGAACGACCTCAAACCAAGATAATCTGCAACTCGAGCGAAATGACCTCCTTCTGAGCAAAGACCTTCGAGGTAGTCTGCGGCTTCGTCCAAGATTTTGGCATCAGCGTCCAATGTCTCAAAGAAACATCCTGACACTGTCACATTGTCCATAAGTCTCAATGAAATGGCAAGACTAATATTTTCCATTCTTATTTCTGAATTTATAAACTTTGATTACTGGCATTATCAATATGGCTCGTTAGCAGATACCACTCGTTTTCTCCTTTTTTCCATTTGTAACTATATATTTTGTATCCGCGTCAATTTCTATTCCATTGTACAAATCTCCATTTTTAAATTCTCCTATCTCAATCACGCCAAATTTGCGAGTTCTCTTTCCTTGACCATTTAGTTTACCATACGAAAAAAATCCCTCTTCAATAGATCCTTCCCAACTTTTTTGTTTACCCTTACCGTTTAAAACAGAGCCCGCGAATTCGCCTTCTGCTCGCAACGAACCATTAGAATCAATTTCTCGTCCATAACATAGATATCCATTCTTGAATTCTCCTTCATAGATGATGCCAGAGCCCAAAGTCTCCTTTCCTTTACCATTCAATTTCCCTTCTTTGAACTCACCTTCAAGTGTTCCTCCGAGCACATCTTCTGTTCGTTTTGTCACTTTACCAATGCCATTAAGTTTTCCATTAACAAAATCACCCTCACAGTAGAGGCCATCATCATATCTGACACACCCTTTCCCATTTGGCATGCCTCCCATAAACAAGCCTGTATATGAACCACTACGACGAGTTGAATCCGTCCATGGCATATCCACTACAGAAGATAGTTCGTTTTCATCTTCAGAACTACAATTCACCTTTTTATCCATTTTTGTTATTTTCGTGTCAAGGGCAAGACGAAAGCCGATATGCTCGTAGCTAATGTCTGGGTCTCTGTGTTGACGAGCCGATACGCGATGACCAGGAATCTCAGTCCCGAAACCGCGTAAAACGCGGTGGGTACCTTTTTCTGGCCCCTTGGGATCAAGTATAGGTGAGTTGCTATAATATTTTTCATCATACCAGTCATCACACCATTCATCAACATTTCCACTCATATCAAAAAGTCCTAACTCGTTCGCTTTCAGCTGGGCAACGAAATGGCGCTCATAACCAAACCCCCAACCCACTTCTTCGAAATTGTTACTTCCTGCGTATTTATAAGCCTTACTATGATTGCCACCGCGAGCAGCGAACTCCCACTCTGCTTCGGTAGGAAGACGGAAAGGCTTACCAGTAATGACATTTAATTTATTTATAAACTCCTGGCAATCATACCAACTGGCCCATTCCTGAGATTTCTTTTCCGGGGTGCTATATGAATGATCTTCCATCACAACAGCCCACAGCTCCTGAGTCACCACGGTCTCACCAATATAATAACTGCCCAATGTTACCTGATGAACTGGCTTCTCATCATCCTTGGCATCATCCTTTTGTTCACTCGTAGCTCCCATCTGAAAGGATCCACCTTCAACACGAACCATCTTAAACGGAATGCCTTTAACGACAAACTCCAGTTCTGGGAGTGTTATTTCCTTTGAATTATTCAACAATTCAGTAATAACCGTAGCTGATATATGACATGATCGGCCTTTCTCCTCTGCAAACTGTTCCATCAACTTGTTGGGAACATACTTGAGATTTTCAATAATTTCAATAAAGGTAGAAATGTCAGCTTCTAGCTTATCAAAATTGAAACCTTCTTTTTCACAAAACTTCTTCAGGTATTTCTTCTGCGAGTCGAAAGGTTTACCCTCCAACACTATTTCCTCCACCATGGAGTCAATGTAATTTTGCAAGTTCTCAGAGATTTTGGAAACTTGGCTATTATATAATGACTTATCTTCCATAACTATGAAATAATAATCTCTATTTTATTCGAAAAAACCAGCCAAATATTCTTTGTAGAAGCCATAAATGACCAATGCTATAATAGCTATTAAAAAAAATGGAGCAATGACGTCAGGCCATATTATACGCACTATAATAAAAAGAACTATAATTGTTATACAACCTATCGTATATTTCTGCTTTTGTCTATCGTCTTCTATTTTCTGCTTTTCTTCTTTTTGAGCTTTTTCCTCCTCTTCTCTACGTTGTTTTTCTTCCACTTCTTTTTTCTGGCGACGACCTTCAGCTTCTTTCTGTCGGTGCTCTTCCTTTTTTTGTAGTCTCTTCCTTTCCTCTTCCTCTTCTTGCAAACGTTTTGCTTCTGCCTCGCGCTCTAAACGCTTATGTTCTGCCTTTGCCACTTTTTGATATAAAACAAACTTCTCTTCAAGTTCATCATCTTTCTTTTCTTGCTTCTTGTTCCTTCGAACTGGTGTCTTTGTTACTTTTTGATCTTTCTTCGTAAAATGATTCACCAATTCGTCAATCATAGAAGATGACACACCAATTTCATTTGCAAGATATTGAAGACTAGTTAAGGATGTCTGAGTGAATTTTCCACGCTTTACTGAACGTTTTACTTCTTTGACAAAGTTTCCACACTTCTGGTAGAACTCTGCGCCATATTGTTTTTCTATCATTCGTTTATACTTGGTCAGAGAGTCACCTTTAAGACACACTTCCTTTATGCAGTCATTGATATATGTCGCATTTACATCAATACTATTCTTTATAATAGACTTATCTTCCATACGCGTTATTAATTATGCTGTAGATTGTTTGACCTATTAGTTCATTTAATATCATGCAGGGGAGTGCTATGTTTCTTCGCGATACATCAACAAATATGCAACACCTGCAAAAAATGTGCAAAGGCCCAATATCCACAATGCCGGGAGTATTGATTGGACTGGTTGCATAGCGTAATCAGACCATAAAAACATCATTGCAAACCATCCCATAATACAAATTGCCATGCCGAGTTTCTTATTGCTAACAACCTCGAAAGCAAAAAGCATATAGGGGAAATATGAGACCAAGCATAAGAAGGGACCCAAGTTCTCGTACTCATCTCGAATAAGATATGCTATAGAATACAATGCGATTGTAGAAAAAAGGAGAACCAATAATCCTTTCAAAGACTTTTCATCCTTTTTTCTTCCCGAGTCCTGTTGTCGCTTGCCACTTCTGTTGCATTGATTCCCAAGTTCATTCTTTCCTTTGTACGACTCGTTTTCTTGTTTGACCCTTATATCATCCTTAATCCTTTCTATCTTTTCAAGATGTTCAATTTTGTTACGGGCTCGTGTGACATATTTTCCCCTGGGATAGAGCCTGATATAATTTGAGTAGTCCTCTTTCGTCTTGCACTGCTCATAAACTTTCTGCTCTTGTGTTGAATTTTCACTCTCCTTTGCAGCTATCCTATCCAATTCTTTAATTCTTTCTTGAGCCTTATTCTTATAATAGCCATTGGGATATTTACGCAGGTATTCCATATAATCAGCCTTTGAGCGGCATTGATTATACATTCTATTCTCTTCTACAGCCTCTCTCTCCTTTCTTTCTATGTCGGCAATGAGTGATTTAGCGCGGGAAGCGTATGCGCCATTGGGGTATTTGTTGAGATACCGTTGCAGGCTGTCTTTATTTGTGTCGTTACACAGCGACCAGAACGAATTTTCTTCTTGCCTGCTATATTCTTCTTTTTGCTCCAAATCCCATATCTTGGATTGCGCTTCGTATACAAATTTTCCTTTAGGGTACTTCCTTAAATATTCCTGATAATCTTTCTTTGTTTTGCAGAGTTTATAGACTCTGCTTTCTTCCATTTCTTTTCGTCCTTGTCGTTCAAACTCTTCTATTCGCAGTTTCGCCTTGACCGCATAGGCACCATTGGGGTAACTGCCCAAGAAGTTCATATAGTCGCGCTGAGTGTGGCACTGATTGAACATCCTGCTTTCCTCAATAGCCTCTTTTTCTATACGTTCTAAATCCGCTATAAGCGACTTAGCACGAGCGACATACAGACCTCTTGGGTACTTGATCAAATACTCATTCAGTTTGCGTTTGTCATTAGGATTGCATTGATTCCAGAAAGCGTTTTCCTCACGCCTTGCACTTTCTTCTTTGTTGATGGCATTTATCTTAGCGTAAGCCTCTTTAACATATCGTCCTTTAGGATATTTTCTTGCATATTCAAGCAATGCATGCTTGTCGTTGTGGTCACAATGTTTCCAATACTCATCCTCCTCACGGATTAGTTGCTCCTCCTTTACCTTACTATTGAAATGGTCAATTATCATATCAACAGCTTCTTCTGACATACCCGCGTTCTTACCTAAATATTTTAAGTTTAGCAGCGAGGTGTTGGTGAACTGGCCACGCTCTATTTGCTGCCGCAGAGTCTGGACAAATTGCGACATGTTTGCATAAGCATCATTACCATATTGTTTTTCAACGATTTTTTTATATTTTACAATTGATTCACCGTTGACACAAACAGCAAAGGCGAGATCATCCAAATAGGATTCACCCTGATTATTCTTTGAGTTGAATAAAGATTTATCTACAGGAGGCATTGCATTTATAATATATTTAGTTAACCGTATTCTCCTCTTTTGGAAAAGTGTCCCCGCATCCTGCATCAAGATAACAGCGACCCAATTCCTGCATACATTTTACCAGATGGTGCTCAGAATGTATGTCATCTTCAATGAGCCACATAACTACAATAAGCGTCATCACAACATCATCCGTGAAGCAGCTCTCCCCGTAAAACGACTCTACATCTGTTGATTTTATGTTGTCAAACTCGTACACAGAGCCTATAATATCGCCAATTGTTGAACCTCATATCTCTATCATATATACTAATCATCCAATAATTCTGGTCTGTACTCAAAGTGCATGGTATCATAATGATACCAATGACCACCCCATATAAATCCATGCTTCTCAAACACCTCAACAATTTCCATAGGAATGCGGTTCTCGTATTTCAAAGTGTCTGTTTCAGAGCATTTCGGATTCGACCAAAGCCAATAGTTTGAATACTTTGTATTAATATCAATAGCGATACCATAACTATGGGCACTTTGACGGTTGGCGCCTCTTACTTTACGCCAATAAAATGAAGATGCCTGAACCAGATATTTTCGTAGTTCTGGCTTTTTCGATAACTCATTTGCAACATCTTCAAGATGCTTGTTCGCACCATTGACAGATGTAAAAGGGATTTTCTGGCCAAACCAATCTACTTTTACAAGGTTATGCCTTACAGCAGCTTCGTTCGCTCCGTACATCTTTTTATACAGTTGTTCACTTCTTCCACGCCCACAATCACTTAAGTAATCAGGAGGATTACTACCCCTGACATATTTCATTGAAAACATGTCCTCAATATCACAATCATCAAGTTTTGTCACAAAGTCCTTTTCCTTGCCATCATCATAGACGATAAAAGTACTATCAGGAAACCAAATCTTATTTTGATTATACGCAATTCCCTGATTAGGATAAACATCCATCAGCCTTCTTGCACCAGCAGGGATAGTATCTGCAATATTCTGTTCCACAGAAATACTATCAGAGTCAGCCTCTTTGAGTTGCTTAATATTACTATTTTTGCCACAACTCATAAGACATGCAGCAAATATTAGTCCTGTGGTAATTGTCAATTTTCTCATCATTCGTGTCTTTTAATAAAATCAACATTATAACGTTCTATGCTTGAGAAACGATTATAAACAGTAGTTTGGTCACTGGTTGATGGACTATACCAAGAAAATTGGCTAAAATAATTACGCCATTCATCTTTGCTAAAGATGTATCCATTATGTGCATAAATACGATTGACCATCTTACGAAGTTCGTAATTTGATTTGCCAGCCAAATCACTTTCCGTCAGTTCTCGCCTACTTAACAATTCCTCATATTCTGTATCTCTATCTGTATTAGAAGCACTCGTACTGGAATTTGAGGAAGAATAACTTTGTTCCCCCGAACCAGAACTTTGGTTACCCGAAGAATACGAAGAAGATGGTTCTTGTGAAGAACTATAAGACGATTCTGCTTGGTTAGAGTTACTGCTATTGTAATTATAGGAAGATTCAGGTGTATCTCTATTTTGGTTGAAGGCAATATAGCAACCAACTCCTAAAATGGCTATCAATAGTATAATTATCCATTTGCTGTTTCCACTTCCTTTTTCTCCAGGGACTTCAGGAGGAAGAGGAGGATCTGGTATAGGAATAGGAGGATTAGAAACAAATATGGTATAATAGTGGTTTTTAATTATATCTACAGTCTCAACTGGAATACCTATTTCTTTCGCAAGGTGCTTCAGATTAATAACAGATGTATTGGAGAATTTCTTGCTTTCTATCGAACGTTGTACTTCTTTGACAAAATCGTCACATTTGTTATAAAAAGCCTCTCCAAACTTCTTTTCAATCTGTTTCTGATATTTCGACAGGGAATCACCTTTAAGACACACTTCTTTAATACACTCATTAGCGTATTCATTAATTCCCTGATTGTTAATTGCACCAGATGATTGACTCAAAACACTTCGATCTTCCATATTAATAGTTTTTATGTGTCTCAATCTTTACTAACAAAGTAAATGATAATACCAAGAATAATAGCACCTATCAATATATACTGCCAATATGCTACCACCAGCCAAATAACTACTCCCGCTGCTGCGGCAATGCCGCCCCATTTTGCAACTTGGATAGCGATTTTCTTCTGACGTTCTTTTTCTTCTTCCTCTCTTCTTCGACGCTCAGCCTCTTCTTTTCGTCTGCGTTCAGCCTCGGCTTGTCGTCGTTCTTCCTCTTCGCGCCTGAGTCGTTCTTCCTCAGCCAACCGCTGTTCTTCCTCAAACTGCTGAGTGAAATGACTTGTCACTATCTCAACAGTCTCAGCAGGAATGTTAATCTCCTTTGCAAGATATTTGAGATTGATGACTGAGGAGTTCGAGAACTTCTTATTTTTGATTGAGCGTTTTACCTCTTCAACGAAGTTGTCACACTTCTCATAAAAATCAGTTCCGAATCTTTTCTCTATTTGCTTCTGATATTTTGAAAACGAGTCTCCATTAAGGCATACTTCCTTTATCAACTCATTAGCATACTCATTGATGCCATTCTGACTGACTGCTCCAGATGAGCGGTTCAACATACTCTGATCTTCCATAATCATTATATTTTTTTGCTTAATAATTTTTCGACGGTTTTATCCGGCATATTCAATCCCTTACCCAAGAACTGAAATTTACGTCTTTCAATATTTGTTATTACTCCATCTGCCCATATATCATAGTAGGCAGTGATGAAAGCAGACACTTTCTTGCCCAAATCAGCAATTCCTAACTGCTGGCCGACCTCCTCCAATTCTTCTTGATGAAGATTAAGGAATGTCTTTTTCTGAATCAGGTCCATGACTAACTTGGATATGTAGGCAGGGTAGTCATCTGGTTTTACCCGCATACTGTCCAAGCGGTCACGCTCTTCCTTTTCCCGTCTCTTCTGTTCTTCCTCAATACGTTTTTGCTTATCAATGTCATGCCGAATCTTCGACAGTTCCATTCGCGCCTCTCCTTCTGGCAAATAGGGCTTCAACTTGATGCACCATTGTTCGTATGAAGTACGATAATGGGGATTGAAATATCCTTTTGTAAATGTATGTCTGAAACATTCCTGTATGCCAGTAGGAAGCATATCGCAGAAGTCTTTCAGATAATCGGCAATGTCTCGGTTGTCTTCTGCGTCAAAATATGAAAAATCATCCTTGATTTCCGGCCATACAAAACGCTCGTTATACTTGGATATAGAGTTGTCGGAGATTTCCGTCAGGAAAGTGAAAGGATGATAGAGAGTCAACAGATAATGGCAAGCCACTGCCACCGACCATGTATCAGTCAGAAGATTTACCATAGCATGACCGCTTTCGGCTATCTGCCTTCTGATCTCAGGAGCAAGCATATCCTGTGACGGCGTTCCTACTGTAAACGTTTCATCCTCCAAATCATTAATAATGGCACCACTGTCAAAATCTATCAGTGCGCATCCACCATCATCTTTAAGGCTGACAAAGAAGTTGTCAGACTTGAAATCGGCATGGATATAACGTATTTCATTAAGAAGCGTAAAAGCACGTACCAGATGATAGGCTTTTGCATAACGGTTTATAAGACTTACTTCATCGTATTTTGCCGAAGTGTCTTCGTCCTCAATAACATCTGTGAAACAACTGTAGCCGTATGTTTTCAGGTTGTTAGCGGAATAACCTTGTATGGTAGTACCATCCATTTCGCCTTCAAAGACAAACTGGGGCGCACCCAAGAAAGCAGGATAATAGTTCAGAAAGTCTATATTGAGAATATCCAGTTCTGCTTTTTTGCGAATAATACCATCTTGCAAACCCCTGATAGTTTTATAACTATGCGCAGCACTACCTCTATTGTCTTTAAATATCTTTATGACCTGTGGATTCTTGAACTTTTTCCCGTTGATGCTACGGCAATGGTAAATCCTGCCGAACCCACCTTCAGCGAAAGGTTGGTCGTCAATCTCGAAAAACCTGATATTGGCGAAATCGGGGTCTAACCCTGTTGTTGTGATGGTGTTAATCGTTACTTTCTTCATCTATTCAGGCTTTTTTATAAGGACTAAGCAGTTTATCAATTGTCTTTTCCGTAACCAAAGCCATCTCGCCCTGAGCCAACAAATTACTCTTCTCGAATTTGGTAATCACACCATCATCAATGCAATCCTGATAGAGATCTATGAAATCTTTCAGTTCTGCCATGACATTTTTACCATCAAGTCCGGCCTTTTTCGCCATGTCATTAATGAAGTTAGTGTGACGTTTCAAATTTTCATCCCCATTTATAACATCAACAACCAAGGCATTGATATACTCTTCAAGTTCTTTAGTTGCTGTTGAAGGTGGGTTAGGGGGAGGAGGGATCGGTCCTGGCGTTGGTTCAGGAATGGGGCCAGGTGTTGGTATTGAAACCCTCCAAGCACTCTTTGGTATCTGATTCTTTAAAATTCTTTCCCAGCGATTGTATGATGTTCGTAAAGATGGTTTGAATACACCTTTTCCAAAAGTTGCCATAAATTCGCTTTGCACTTCTTCTGGCAACATCTGGGTGAACATCTGATAGAAATATTTATAAGCTTCCTCGCCGTCAGGATTGAAAAGAGGGTCGTTGAATTGTGCCTTTGGCCATTTGTATTTGTTGACGTATGAACGTAAAGAGTTCTCAGACATATCAACAAGATAATAGGCTGGCATAAGAACAAGCATGTTAAGCAGAGCGTTGGTAACCGACCATGCGTCAGTGAAAGAATTAATGCTAACCAAAGTGCTTCCGTCTCCAGACTTGCCATTCTTGAGTTGAAAGCTTATTTCGGGGGCCAACCATGGCTGGAACTTACCAAAGGTAGAAGGATTATCCTCCATTGTTTCCACAATGGCTCCGCTGTCAAAATCAAGAATAGCACAGATAGGTTGCGTCAGACTAACAAAGATATTATCAGAACTGATGTCTGCATGAAGAAAGTGCATCTTGTAGAGAAGGTTAAAACCACGTACCATGTGATAGGCCATCGTGAAACGCCACTCCATGTTTTTCTCCTCAAACTCCTCAATATAAGGAGACTCATCGTCATCAATTACCTTTTCAAATGAAACATAGCCTAGTTCGTTCAGGTTGTTAGTAGAGTACCCTCTCACTTTCTTCCCATCAAGTGTTCCCTCAAACACAAATTGGGGCATAGCAATAAGCGCAGGATACTGATCGAGGAAGTTTTGCCCATTGTCGGCGCAAAGATCCATTTCTTCCATCAACTTCTCCTGAAGACGTGTGATAGTTTTCCAACTATGCTCATCTTTCCCAATTGAACTTGGCTTGAATATCTTTATAACCTGTCGTAGTTTCGGCTGATTGTTACCATTGAATCCCCTCGCATGGTAGATGTCACCAAAGCCACCTCCAGCAAAAGGAGAATCATCAATCGAGATACGCTTGATGTTATTGAAAAACGGGTCAAATCCTGTTCCTTTGGCGTATGTAATATTAATTTGCTTCATCTTCTGTTTTTGTTCTTCCTTCTATAAAATGATTTTTGGCTTCAGCAGAAATGAAAATAGCTAAAGTGGTATCATCATCCATTATTTGGGCCTCATTGATATGTGCCAAATAGCTGTCAATTTTTGCCTTTAGTCTCTCATCTGTTATTTCTTCAGAACCTTCAACATATTCTTTTAGCATGTCATACAACAGTCCATATTGTGCTGTAGACGGAACCCAAATATCACCAGTTTCATCTTTGCTGGCAATGGCATGATCTGATGAATATACTCCATCCGTTGTAAGGATAAACATGTCACCAGGTGTTTCTCTGAGTTTACTAATCTGAAGAACCGTCGGATAGTGGCTTTTCTTTTTCCCCTTGTAGTAGAAAATTTTGTATAAAGCCTCTTTCCCACCAACCATTGTCGTGTCTGGATTAAGCAGGTTGACAGCATTCCATGGGAGGCAGACAACATTTGGGAATTTGTTGAAATAACCAGAAACGTGCCAAATTGATCCATTGCCGACGTATGCTGCCACAAATCGGTCTGGAAAATCAATACCAACAATAAGAGTCGTTCCGAATGAGGATGGTTTTAATTCGGACAACTCACTTGCATATTTTTCTTCTATTTCAGCATCAAGTCCTGCCTGAATATCATCGAAGATTTTTTCAAAATCAATATGATTTTCATCAGAAATGACAGCGTCTTTAATCAACTCTACTGCCTTTTTTGTTACATAATGACTTGCTACCTCTGATTTATAGGAACTTCCAACACCATCAGCAATGGCGATAATACGTGCTTTACAACATTCAACGAATGTCTCGCAGAAGCCGTCTTGATTTTTTACTTTACGGGTGTCAGAAGATACTGCAGCGATACAAGGAGATGCTGTGACCTTTGTGGGCAGCACCTCCTCTTTGCTCACTGAAGAGAACGAAGACTTGTCATCCTCGTAGTTTACCTCAAAATCTTTCTTTTCTAACATACTCTTCTCTTTTTTCTTTCCAAAATAATTGTATGCTCCATAGGCAATGAGTAACAAGGCTGCAACGGCAAGTAGTACCTGCCTGTAAGCTACAATAACCCATAGCAATACTATAGTAATAGGGAGAATCCACCACCATCGTTTTATAAAACCTTTATATTGTGAAGGTAAGGTGTTTCGCAACAAGCACCATATTCCCCACAATAGGCCACAACCAATTACTATACAGAATAACAGCCACAGAATCATCTCCCAATCATAACTTGATATTGAAGGAACTGTGTCTGATGGATTTTGTTGCAACATATTTTGTAGAGAATCTCTCGTGCTATTTATTGACTGCTGGAGCGAATCTACTTGATGTTTTAATAAGTTGTTATTATCAAGTAACGAATCAATATGATGTTGTAATCCATCTATTTGCTGCTGTATATCTGATTTTGCCATATTCTTTTGGATATAGTTAGAAAATTAGAGGCTTCCTGCTACATTCGACATACTTGCCTCAAAGAAATTACGCAGCGCTTCAGCCGTACTTACCATTGAGAATTTTGTCTCATCAGTACAGAGTGTCTTGACATAATCTGCACATTTCTGCATGTCTTTAGCGTCAGCACCAAGAGTTTCAAAGAAACAACCAGATACGAAGACATTGCTCATCTTTTTCAGACGATTAGCCACGCTTGTTGTTTCTGCCTCTGTCATATCTACGCCATCAGTCATGATAACTATCACGACACTTCTTGCCAAGCCACCTTCCTGAGACTGGTTCAGAAAGTCTTTTGCAATTTTCTCTGCATCTTCCAAACCCTTAGAAATATAGGTAGCACCGCCCAATCCATCCATAGGGTTATAATCACCATGGTCATCTACATCTTTTACAGGTGTTGGCTTCATCTTTACGATAGAACGATGATCATAGTTCACGATGGCAAAACTGAAGTTGTTCTTGTTTCTACTTCCCTTACAACGGGAGAACAAATCGTTTACGGCTTGAGTAACAGCGTCTGCTTTAGATATGTGCTGTGCTGTCTGCTCTTTCATAGAGCCACTACCGTCAAGTACTAAGATACCTAACTGCTCAAATGTCTTAGACGCTACCATACGTCCGGGCCTTTTAATTGAAATTTCTTTTGGTTCTGGCATAATCGTAAAATTTTTATGTTATACTTTTTATTTATCCATTAGATGCAACTTGTATTTTGTCTATGTCATTAAGGCGAACATCGTCTTTCCACGGACCGTTGTATTCTTCTACACCTTTCTCGTTGTAGGCTATACCGTCGCCATTTCGCTTGCCATTCTCCCACAGGCCATCATAGCGGCATTGGCCACGTAGGAAGTACATACCATAGCCATGGTATTTGTTGTTCTTCCATTCACCATCATAGATTTTGTCGCCCTCTTCTGTGTAAAGGATCCCTTCTCCTTCACGTTTAAAGTCAACAAAATTACCTTCGTAACGTTGTCCGCTATTGATGTCTGTGTAAACTCCCTGACCATTGGGAAGACCATTTTCCATCTGGCCATCGTAGGCAACAAAATCGCCAAATGACACAACGACATGACCACACGCCTTGCCATCCACCCAATCGCCTGTCCACTTCTTATCATTCTCATCCCAATAGCGGGTGCCATGACCGTGCATCAAGCCATCTTTGGTTTCACCGACATAGTAACCATCTTCAAATTCAAGGTCGCCACGTTTGGGCTTTTCAAGTTCTTCTTTTTTCTTGATTTCCTCAAGTTCTTTCTTCTTAGCCTCTTCTTCACGACGCTTTTGTTCTGCAAGTTGTTTTTCTATTTCTTGCTGCCTCAAAGCGTCTTTACGCTTTTTTTCCTCTAATTCTTTTTTCAGAGCTTCTTCCTTTTCACGCTTTTCTCTTTCAAGACGTTCTTTTTCCTCCTTCTTCTGAATCTGTTCTTGATTAGATTGTTGAGGATTAATATATGTGATAAAGAGTTTTTCGAAATCGAGGTTCTTCTCAGCACACTCCACTTCGAGGAGGTGCTTCAGATATTTGCAATATTGGCTGTAAGTTGAATTCGTAACCATAGTTTTCAATAATTAAATAACCACATAGCTTTAACATCCACGGCACCTTCAGAATTGGGCTGCTCTGATACGGCTTGCATTGATACCGTCGGCAAACTGAGTTCGTCGTTGGTATAGAAATATACAGGAGAGATAAAGCCCTCTGGCGCATTACAGAGAGCAACTTTAGTGGAGAACGACGCACTTGTCAAGCCTAAACCGTCTGCACATATATCATTCTTGGCAAATAGCAACACTTGTATGTGCATCTTCTCTGCTTCTTCAATCAACGTATATACCTTATTTATATATAAGGTGTCGTAGCCTTCCATGTGCAGGAGGCAAAGAATACCATTCTCCACCAATGGCAGATTGTCAATATTGGACTGGATTTCTATGCCTGACACTTCAGGATAACTAATACCCAAGGCATCAAACACACAGAGACTCGACAAACGATTAGTTCTCTTCAATGTGGCAATAACGGATAATAAGATTGATTTCTCGCCATCAGCGTCATCACCAACAATCATCACATTACCATTACCAAGGGTTGAGAACTGTGTGGCAAATTCACGTGGGATTCCAATCGTAATGTTGTCAGCAAGACAACCCACAGAAATGGTATTAGCATTAATTCCATTATAAGAAGCGGGGTATGTGTCATCAACATCCTCAAACACTTTCGGTTGAGCAAGTTCCTCTTGCTTATCAGCGAATGATTTCAATATATCATCCCATTTAGTGTTATCTATTGTCAATACGTCCAATTTGACAGAAGATGATTGTTTTGCATCATACAGGATGTAGCCACTCTTCTGATTCTGATGGTTTTGTTCGTCCTCATTGGCAAATATACCGATACGCATAATTTCTTCCTCAGTAAGTGAGCCGAACATCTTGAATCGAACATTATCTGTTAGATTGAGTTTGAACATATTGGCCGACGGTTGGCCAAGCAACAGGAAATGGATGCCATATTGCCCGGCCTCATTTAGCATCTTGTCAAGCAACATAACAGACTCAACAGCATTCATGCTTTCAGAATCCAAGAGACCGTCAACACTGCCCAGGAAACAGACAATGCGCGGCATCGGTGTCTCTGCCATGTTGCGATAGGCTTCATATGTAGAAACGTTGGCTTCTTGGAAAAGACCCTCCCTCTCATCTTTTACTTGTTCAAGGTGTGTCAGCAGAGTTTGTATGTAGCCTAACTTACTGGTATGGATATTACCTATGATGTTGGCACCTGCCACAGTCTCTGGGATGAAGTTGCAATTGTAGAACAGATAGGACACTTCACTTTGTCTATAGCCTGAAGTCATGCTTTGAATCATACCCTTAGCAATCGTTTCCAGTTTGTCATTGTCCTGAGAAACGACGATAATATTGTCGTGTAACTGCTGGAAGGAAACTGAGTAAGTCTTTTCCTTGCCTGTTACCTTACCAGCAACGATACTGAGCGATTCTATGCAGTAGTCGCCTTGATCGACACCATGATACTCTAACGGGTAAGTATTTGGATCATATTCATGATTCAACTGCTGGATGGTGTCCGCATTGAATTGCAATTCCTGATCTATTTCAAAGTCAAACGCCTTATTAAAGAATGTCACTTCGTCGCTATCATCTGCCACAAGTGCTTTCTTCACCGTATCAATGACACAGATGTTTGGGCGATCTTCCTGACGAGCCTTGAACACATCAAACAAGTCTGTCTGATTCTCATAACTTTGTGCATCAACAGAGAAGAGGAAGAACACACCCGTTTTTGAAGCTAGTTTGTTGATTTTCTTGATCTCGGCAAGAATGTTCTTATCCGTGATGTTCTGGAAATCAGACAAGATAATCAGTTGATAAGGACGAGCCTTGCTACGGTTTACTCGATTATACTCTGCTATATCAGAAAAGGTACTGCCGAGTCCCTTAAAATTGAACGATGCCGACTCTTTGTTTATCGTCTGCAAGAATGGGAGAACTTGTTTGTCATCGTCAATCACTTTCAGAAGATGGCTGTCAATACCAGACAAACCGATATAGTCAGACCCCATACTGGATGGGTCAACTATGCTGACCTGAGCTAATGAACGAGGAATAGACAAAAGGAGTCGCATCACCACGTTCTGGATGATGTTGCAAGCCATTTCGGCATCATCATCATAAACGACGCAGAAACCTGCCATACCTTTTATTGGCACAAAAGCAGGCACTTTCACTTCTTTGTTCAATTTCAGTTTCAATGTTCCGAGTTTCAGCACATCAGGGAACTGGCGTCGTGACTGCTGGAACATCTCTACGTTATTACTCAGAGCAGCGTCTGGTTGTTTGGCGGCTTTATAAAGATTGTCAAGCCGCCCCTTCCGAACTTTGTCAAGTTCTTCTGCCAAGACACTCTCCAGTTCTGCTTTGTCAATGCCATGCAGTTCTGCAAGGTCATAAAGCGTATTCCTCTCTTTAGGCAGCAGATACCCTTCACGGCAAAACTGCTGAACGCTCGACATAATCAGGTCTATCTTCTTATTCATATTTACTATTTTTATGGTCTAAAATCATCTCGTCCGGTGAACCACCGCGAAATCTTTCGTTTGATGAGCATTTCTGCTTGGTAAATATTAATCCATCCGCTATTGAAATCTCCCTTACCGTTAATAAGGTCTTGTGCTATCTTTTGCGCTGCCTCATATGCTTCAGCAAGTTTTTGGAGAGCATTGAGATAGTTGTATGTATCATTTCTCCATCGCTCTGCCACTTCACTTTTGAAGATTTCTGCTTCAGAATCCTGCCACATATCGTCAATCTTGCCAATTGCAGCTACCAAGTCAACTATGGTCGGAACAAATGGACGAAGAATCTTATGAATATCAATCGTTGTCACCCCAGCTGGCAATGAACCTCTAACTGGTTCTCCGATATACTCTTCCATTAACCTTTGTTGTCGTTGCATTTCTGAACTTCCTCCACGAAGTACATTGTCGACCATATTGATGAAACGGCTTTTGTGTGTTTGATATTCCATTTCATATTGTCTGAGTTCACGCAATAATTGGTTATAATGACTGAGTGCATTTTGGGCAGCTTTAACCTGCTCCTGAGCAACCCTTACATCGTGTTTCTCAGAACTACAAGATGGATAGTGAGCTTCACCATTCTCATCGTATCGCGGAGGTTGGGCTTCGCAGAGATTAAGTTTCATGTTCGCATTTGACAAAACGATATTGGCCTCGTCTAGTCGTCGTCTCAACACCTCACCAGCTTTTTCAATATCATTAGACATTGACGCAATCTCTCGTTCTGCTGATTCAATATTTGATAAACTATGATCGGCAAACGCATCAATTCCCATCTTTAGAATAGGAAAGATGGACGCATCTAGTACTCGCGCATTCATTCTCGTTGCTATTAATTCCTTATTCTGTAGGAGGCTTTACATCCTCATATTCAACAATAATTCCCTTATGCGTTACAAGATAATCTCGGAAAACCTCAACCTCTTTCTTGAATTTATCCATTGTTTGCCACTTTGGAGTAAAGTAATCGTGAAACTTCTTGTAGTTTTGGTCTTTATGAGTTTGCCCAAGCTGCTCAACTCGTGCAAAGGTTTTCTTTTTGAATTCCTCAATCTGGGCAGCGTATGCAGTCAAACTTTTTATTCCAAGTTCGACGGCTTCTGTTGTTATTCTTGCATTTTCTGCCATAACCGTATTGTATTAGCGTTTTTATTTAATCTTATTTCCTAAATGTTTCTCTACTATCTCAGCCTGACGTGTATAATACTGGCTGTTCTTTTTAAGATATTCATTCATCTGATTAATGAATTTAACCTCTTCGATGAATTTCTGTCGAAAAGCAACAAATGTATCATCTCTATAGCCCAGATTATGCATGTTTTCAACCTGGGTTTTTGCGGCGTTCATCTTGTCCGTCAAATCTCTTGCAAGCTGGTTGAGATATTGTACGAAATTTCTCATCTCAGGTGCATTGGCAATCATGCCAGAATTGGTTTCTATATTACTCATATTATAATTAATTTAAGTATGCGTATGGTTTAAGTTTAACTGACTCACTATTGTCGAAGGCATTCTTATAGAGAGCCAAATTATATTTAAATTCCTCCTTTGCCTCGTTATCCACTAATTGTGCTGCATCATTGTTGACATACGAATTGAGGAACGTGTGGCTATCCTCAACGCTCATCTGTAACAAGATACGATGTGCAAAGTACTCAAGATGCAGTTCGTCGCCGTCTGCAAGTAACCTGCGACAAGACTCCGTGTCAGTAAAGTGAAGCAGGGTATGGATTCCCGTCTGTGGACCTTCTTCAAGAATCTGCAAAAACCTCTTCAACTGCTCTGACTCAACCATCTTGGTGCCTTCATAGTCATCATAGATTTCGACTTTACCCAACTGTTCGCACAAATCGGCCCTGTATATCATCAGCAGACGCGGTTGTGGGTGAATACCTTTGGCAAGCTGCCGTTTCCTCTTCTCCATGTCGCTGAAAATACTGTCCAAAAGCGCATCTATGCTTTCTGGCAATTCATTGAACGTGGCATGTGCAAAGCGGTTGCAAACAGCCTCCGATGACAGATGGATAGCTTCGAATGCTTCCCGTTCAGACTTATTCTGATAGCTGACAATATCAATTCTGGTATTTTGTGAATCAAGCTGCGGGAGAATGCTGGAGAATGTGGTATTAGCCGTGCGCAAAGAGACATCCAATTTGCCTCCACGCCCGCAGAGAACTAGGATGTTTTCTCCTTTGTTGCGAGTGAGACGGCATGTAAAATCGGTTCCGTCCACCATATAGCGTTCTCCTGGGGAGAAAAGCAATTCTTTCACCACTCTATCAGGATCATACGACAAGGACTTGTATAATCTGTTATTGGTAAGTCGTGCATGCGTGTCTGAGTCAAACACCACCATGTGATGGTCATAATTACCTTGGGTCTCAGCATTCCATCGCTCTCGAATTAACTTCAAATAAGATGCACACGACATACTTCCTCCAGTGGGGATGTTGTTTTCATCGTCTGGAAGGTAATAGGTTTGAATGACATCGGTTCCTGCACATGAAATTATTGCCTGTCCACGGTTCAACATAGGAGCACGCTCTGCGTACTCATCCATTTTTCCAAATACATCACGGGCAACAGATGTTGAACAGCGCATAACAATTTTGTGTGATATGTTGTCGGTGATGTCTAAAGGCAGGTTCATGCTTTGAGAAGATAGAATGAGATTGAAGCCCGAATAACGCAGTACCCTGACAATATAGTCTAAAATAAGCAACGCTTCGTTACGAGTATCACCCCTTAGCAGTTCCTGATACTCATCAATAACTATCACATAACGTGGCAGAACCTCATTGGGGAAACGTTTACGGAAGATGTCATAATTCTTGATATTTCTCGACACAAACATTTCCTGCCTCTCTTTGCCAAGTTTTCTAACATTGCGAAGTATTTGCAGTCCATATTCTGGATTTGCTTTCAAGGCAATAAATTCTGCATGGGGTAGTTTTTCTGATGCATACTGCTTGAAGCCGACCCCCTTCATATCAATCATGATAAAATGCAATTCGTTTGGTGAATAGACAATACTTGCACCCATGATAAGCGTATTCAGCATACTTGATTTTCCACAGCCTGGCATACCTGCAATTACAGCACTAGCTGATGCGGCAATATTGCCCTGTCCCTCTTCATCAAACAGCATGTCGTAGTTGTTTGAATAATTGAGACCAAGGGGTATACGAGTGAAATTTGAACAACTGTCCTTCCACCACTCTATGTTTTGATAATACTCCTCAAACAGCATCGATTTCTCTATGTTATAGCTCTGATCAACAAAGCAAAGTACTTTTCGCAGTAAGTCAGTCATTCTCTCCTGCATCACATAGTTCTGTGGAATTCTATAGACCGTTGCTGCTTTGAGGATGTCGGCCACTTGGTAATACCTCTGCTCCTCAACTAAGAAGATAAACTGAAGACCTGCAGCAAGCTCGTCATTCATCATGCGCTCAATAAACGGCAAATAAGACGAAGACATTCCCAGCGGGAAAGAGTCCATGACAACAACATGGTAAGGCAGAGGCGACTTCGGATTCCTTTTGTTGTATTGCGAGATGGACTCACCCTTTCGGATTTTCTGGTCAATCTCCTTATAAGTCATTTGGAGCTTCACCAGACACTCCTCTATTTCCCGAGGACTGACATTAATTCTGTTTCCAAAGATTTCTAATGTCTTGTCACTACATTTCAGATAGTCAAAGAACAAAGAACCGTTACCATTTCCATCCATGAAATGGAACAAGACGTTACCTGCCTCGGCAGACATCAGACAACGTATTAGTATACCATCAAGCAAATTTTTCAGTTTATTTCGTTCACCATTAGTGTAGATAATAGCAAGTGACCGACGGTTGAAGAACGGCTGGATTTCAGGTGCAGTATAAGATATTGGTGCATTCTGTTCTCCATTGACATCTATTTTTATGTCAGCTGTACGAATGGAATTGATAACAGGGAAGGTGTGGGCGTCACGTAATTCATTCCAGATGGGGGATGCCAGCGATGCTGTCTCGTAATAATCCTCTAAAGGGGCAAAAGCTTCCAACATATTGCTTAATCGTGTTTGGGCATCTTCCAAATGCTTTTCTACGACCTGATGGGTGCGTTGCCTATAATCCTCTACGGATTTTCTACTGCGCTTTTCTACCTCGTTGTTTGAGGTCTGAATCTCATAATTCTTTTGGGAATCCAAGAGGCCATGCATTTCATCAAGCATAGAAGCTATCCGGGTAATGTCATCAGACTTCAACATTGATGGATTCTTCAAATACATCTTCAGTTTGTTCTGTAGATTCAGCAAAGTATCGATTTTAACTTGATACTTACGCTTGATGGCTTCTGCCTGTTGCTTTTGCTGATTCTTTGCCACACGTTGCAAATTCTCTATCGCACGAGCCACATTAGCCTCTTCACGATGAACAGTAGTGAATAACTCTCCATTACGGAGTATCTGGGAATTTTTGGCATATTCCTTATCCAAAAATGAATTAATCTGCTCTACGCTATTTGCCATATATGCTCTTTGTTTGGGGTTTATACTTCTAGTTATTGGCAAAATCGGCACTAACCTTTGAGCAAAGAGAAAGCGCAGACAACTGCCATACGTCTTCCAGATTCAGCACGACCCTAATTCCTTATGGATGAAGTCTACGCTATATGCGTAGCTCCAAACAGGAATTAGTCTTTGCTCGTTAAACTCGTTTTGCGAGGTGCTGATTCGGAAGACGATTTGAGCAAATATGTCTTTGTACTCTCTTTCGATAAATACGTTTGCAAAAATAGTAAATATTGTGGAATTGAAGAAACAAAATGCTAAAAAAGTGACCTCAAGAAGTGTTTTTTCTTCATTTCTGCTGTTTAAAACGCGTAAATAAGAGGGATATTGAAGGTAATGATGAACAATTAAAGTCTGTATGACTAACTGATCATATTCGCGCGCGAACCTCTTAATATTTAGCAGGATTTAAAAGCAGTTCTACAAAGAAGATAAAAACCTCAACTATTCGAAGTAAGGATATAATTCACTAAAGCCCTTGACTATCTCATCAAGCAAGCCAGGGTGTTCGGCAAGTTCCTTCCGATTAATAAGCATGTAGGCACTTTTCTCCCAGTTATCATAGTGCTCATATTCCTCGCGACCAAAATTAGTCATCATAAAGCGCCTATATACACGGAAACGCTTCGTGTTAGCCTCTGGCTCGTCAATTCTGTTTGCTCCTATAAAGCCAAAAGAGGCCTTAGGATCTGATTTTGCGACCTCCTGCATCACCGCCATGCACGTTCTGATGCATGGACGAGCCTCGTTGAAACCCGTCATAAGATTATACTTAAAATCGCTATGCCGATGTGCTTTCAAATGAAATTTGACAGCATAGAAATGATGCATATAAACTTCAACCCATACCCAGTAAGTCTGATGTGACTTGGGAGACTTGAAAGAATACAGCAAGCGATGCAAAAGAAATCCTGAAGGACCATCCCAAGGTTCTACATCTTTCTTTACAAATCTGAAAGGATAATGCTCAATTGTCATCACCTTACGGAATCAAATAGGGGTAGGCATCTATGCGCTGACGAAGTCTCTCTTCCTCAGGGACACGGACGAAACCTTTTCCACTGAAGAATATTTCACGTTCTTCTTCAGTGAGATAGGTGGCTATTCGTTGCATTTCCACCTTTGTCTTCTCCTTCTGATAGGCAATTCTCTTGGACTGCATATCCTTTATTTTCTGACTCATAGTACCCATAAGCACATTTTTACGCCAC
>OCTX014563654.1_pt1 | contig 35467 bp, 21 predicted proteins | sample 1539691 | NCBI WGS metagenome assembly OCTX01 (sample SAMN02144231, study PRJEB22623) | gut metagenome | biome: sheep rumen | host: Ovis aries | place: New Zealand
GGGAAATTTTAAAGATTTTTTTCATTTTTTTGACAAAATATTTGGCTATCTCAAAAAAAAGCAGTACCTTTGCGCGATTTTTCGTGTAATAGTGCGAAGAATCTCTGGAATCGAGAAAAATATAAAATATATACTACAATGTCAAAAATTTGTCAAATTACAGGCAAGCAAGCCATGGGCGGATGCAATGTATCCCACTCGAAGCGCCGTACGAAGCGTACCTTCGATGTGAACCTCTTCCGCCGCAAGTTCTACTGGGTAGAACGTGATGTATGGATCGAGCTGAACGTGAGTGCAGCCGGTCTGAGAACTATTAACAAGATAGGCCTCGATGCAGCTCTCAAACAAGCTGCTGAGAAGGGTTATCTATATTAACGAAAGGAGCTAAACAATGGCAAAGAAAACTAAAGAAGCCCGCGTTCAAGTGATCCTTGAGTGCACTGAGCAGAAAGCCAGCGGTGTGCCCGGTATGTCTCGCTACATTACCACTAAGAACCGCAAGAACACTCCTGATCGTTTGGAGCTCATGAAGTACAATCCCTATTTGAAGCGTTACACGCTGCATAAAGAGATTAAGTAATTAACCCCTAATTAGAAAGGCTTAGAACTATGGCAAAGAAAGCGGTCGCAACCCTTCAAACCGGTAACTCCGGACGCGCGCACTCTAAGTGCATCAAGATGGTTAAGTCGCCTAAAACAGGGGCTTACATCTTCCAGGAAGAAATTGTGCTCAACGAGAAAGTACAGGAGTTCTTCAAGTAACTCGAAAGTCGAAAGACTCGGGACAAAAAACAAAAAAATCGATATACATTTGCGTATGTCGATTTTTTTGTGTAACTTTGCACTCGCTTTACAAATAACCAAATGGTAAATGACCAAATGGTAAATGAATAAATCGTAAATGATATCATGTTAGGCATTATCATTAATCCCAAATCAGGGAAAAGAGCTTTTCGGGCACAACGTATCTATTTGTGGAAACTGCTGCGCAAGCGTCACCAGCCGTTTGCTTATCGTGTTACCAAATATGCGGGACATGCGATAGAGTTAGCTCGTGAACTGGTGGAGAAAGGATATGATGAGATCCTTGTCCTGGGAGGGGACGGTACGCTGTCGGAGGTGATCAACGGTATCATGCGCGCGGAGTTGACCGGCGAGCAGCGGAAGAAAATCCAAGTGGGGCTCATGCCGCGCGGTACGGGAAACGACTGGGGACGGTTCTGGGCGCTGACCAAGAACCACAAGCAAAGCCTACGACGTTTCTTTGAGGGAGAAGGTCATCCGATAGATATAGGATGTGTCACCTATTGGAGAAACGGTATCGAGCACCACCGTTATTTCATCAACTCTGTAGGCTTTGGCGTGGATCCGTTGTGTTGCAAGAAAGCCGATACGCTCAAATACTATATCGGTTCCCATCACGTCAACTATCTCTTTGGCTTGATAGCCGCTATTGCGCAGCATAAGAGCCAGCATATGGTCCTCACCGTAGATGGCAAAGAGACGGTCAACGACTTGCTCTTTACCATGAATATTGGTAACGGTCCTTTCTCGGGCGGAGGTATCAAACAGAATCCCGATGCCGATCCTGCCGATGGTATCTTCCATGGTATGTTTATCCGCAAGCCGACTTTCAAACAGATTATGAAGGCCCTGCCGACCTTATATAACGGCAAACTCACCGAACTGCCGTTTGTATATCCGATAGTAGGGCGGGAGGTTGAGGTCAACTACCGCAAGCATATCTTGATAGAGGCGGATGGAATTCTGGAGAATTTCATAGGACCCTGCAAAGTAACCTGCATCCACCACGCAATCCAATTCAAAGCATGATCAAGCAACAAGGCTCTAATCGTATTTACACCCGTGTTACGGACGAGAATGGCCGTACGGTGATTCGGGTAGAGGGTACCAACCGGGACGAGAACCGCGCCTTCATCTATATGGCAAAGCATTTCCGTTCGCTGGGGCTGCCGGTACCGGAGGTCTATTGGGTGAGCGAGGACGAAATGACTTATACCCAGGAGGATCTGGGCGATACGCTTCTTTTCGACAATATCACACCTACCTTATTGGAACGCGCGATACGCGCGCTTGCGCATATACAGGTGATAGGAGCGCAGGGGTTTGACTGGTCTGTATGTTTTCCGGTGCCGGAAATGGATGAGCGCTCTATCCGGTGGGATCTCAATTATTTCAAGTATTGTTTCCTCAAGGGCACCCGGATCGAGTTCTCCGAACCCCGTCTGGAGGACGATTTCGATACGCTGACGGCGAAGATACTCTCTCCCTTGAGGGGAGAGCCGGAGAGGGGTTGGTTCCTCTATCGCGATTGCCAGAGCCGTAATATAATGATTAAGGACGGGCAGCCGTATTTTATAGATTTTCAGGGTGGCCGTAAAGGACCTACCCAATACGACGTGGCATCTCTGCTATGGCAGGCGAAAGCCAATATCGCCCCTTCCTTGCGTGAACAGATGATTGATGCGTATCTGGACGAACTGGTGCAAGTCCTCGAATCTTCAAATCCTCAAATCTTCGAGTCTTCAGACCCTCAGACCTTCAAATCCGCCTGGCGCGCTGCGTTGCCGCACTTCGTGCTCTTCCGCACCCTGCAGGTGCTCGGGGCATATGGCTACAGAGGCTATTTTGAACGCAAACCCCATTTCTTGGAGTCTATTCCCAATGCGGTTAGGAACCTATGCGACGTACTAAGCCAGCTTCCTGAGTACGCCTGTCTCCGTGAACTTGCGGAACTCTTACAGCGCAGCAATCTTACAGCGGAGCGGTCTTACAGCCCGCAGGGCGGTCGTACAGCGCAAGCGGTCGTACAGCGTAGCGGTCTTAGTGTTACCATCTATTCGTTCTCTTTCAAGAAGGGCATACCGGTTGATGAATCCGGCAACGGCGGAGGGTACGTCTTCGATTGCCGCAGTACCCATAATCCCGGTAAGTACGAGGAATATAAAACCCTGACGGGACTGGATCAGCCGGTGATTGATTTTCTGGAGAAAGACGGCGAGATCCTCACATTCCTGGAGTCGGCGGATAGACTGGTGGACCACCATGTGGAGCGGTTCCTGGAGCGCGGATTTGAACATCTGCAGGTTGCTTTTGGTTGTACCGGGGGGCAGCATCGTTCTGTCTATTGCGCAGAGCATATGGCGCAACACCTCAAGGACAAATACCCCGTCCGCATCCATCTCATCCATAGAGAAAGAGGAATAGACAAATGGCTAAATGCCTAAATGGCTAAATGCCAAAATAAATGTCCAAATGGTAAATGAAAAAATGGTAAATGATAAAATGGTACATGGCTTGATTTTTTCCGCGGGGCTGGGCACACGCCTCAAACCGCTCACTGATACGATGCCCAAGGCGCTTGTGCCGCTGGCGGGAAAAAGCCTGTTGCAATGGCAGGTGGAGAAACTGCGCGAAGCGGGGATAACCGATATCGTTGTGAACGTCCATCATTTTCCGGACATGATTATCGATGCCGTCCGTGCCAATGACGGCTGGGGAACACATATCACCATCTCGGACGAACGCGATTGCCTCTTGGATACCGGCGGAGGACTGCGGAAAGCGGGATCTCTCATGGGCAATGGTCCGGTTCTGGCATGTAATGTAGATATCCTATCTAATATTGATATCAAGGCGCTTGTGGCGCACTATGAAGAGACCGGCGTTTCCCAACTGGTGGTCAGCGAACGCCCAACGCAACGCTATCTTCTGTTTGACGAGCAGAACTACTTACGCGGATGGACTAATATCGCTACGGGCGAAATGAAGCCCTCTTCCCTTCAGGGAGGAGAAGGAGGTAGGCTTCGCCATCTTGCGTTCTCCGGCATGCAGATTCTTAATGAGGACGTTCTTTCCCGTTTGCAGCAGATGGAGGAGACTAAATTCTCGCTGATACCTTTTTATCTGGATATCATGAAAGAAGTGCCTCTGCATGCCTATGTGCCGGAGAACTACAGGATGATGGATGTCGGCAAAATAGACCAAATAACAGAAGCAGAGCTTTTCGCAGAGAGCCTGCAATAAAAGAAAATGCACCCTTAGATGCATTTTTTTTGAAAAATATTTGGTCATGTCAGAAAAAAGCAGTACCTTTGCACCCGCTTTTGATCGAGAGAGCTTCTCTCGAGAAAAACGGTTCACTTTACCGCTTTTGGAAAAGAGCGCGTCTCCCTAGCTCAGTTGGTAGAGCAACTGACTCTTAATCAGTGGGTCGAGGGTTCGAGCCCCTCGGGGGACACAAGACACTGAAAGGTGTCTTTTTTTATTTCCCGATTTCTTGTACGCGTTGTTCGAAACTGTCCCGGTCTCCGAGAGAGGCGTTTTTCATCTTCACGCGGTAGTTACTGATGGTGTTCGGACTGTAGCATAGCAGTTCCGCAATCTTCGCGCTGCTGGTAATGCCTAATAGTATCAGCGCAAAAATACGCATCTCTATTGTCATTCGTTCGCCGGGTTTGGGCGTAAGCCGCGCTTCCGGTTTCAGTAACGCATTGAAATCTGTGACAAAGGAACCATACAGCGAGAGGAACGTATCGTCGAAAGAACGGTAGAAATTGTCCATCTCTCTGTCCATAAAAGAAGCCGGATCTTTCTCTCCCGCCTTGCGCGCCATAGTGGTCAGACGGCGGATATAGTCGCTATATACCTCCAAATACCGGCAGATATACTGTTCTTTCACTTTGTTGGCGTCTTTTAGCTGGTGGTTGATAGCGCGCAGTTGCTCATTCATGGTCTCCATCTCCCGGTTCAATACGTGTAATTTGTGGTTTTGCCTCAGGGAGAAAAGAGTGCCGATAGCTAATACCAGCAGGGCTACTGCCAATGCTGACAGACCAATCACGAGCATCACGTACGAGCGGTGCATATGTTTCTCGTAACTGCCGCTGATCTCGTGCCCCAGTGAGTATGTCTGAATGAATCGGGTTGGGGCATTGAAAAGAGATGCGTTGGTCAGCGAATAGTCGCTGAAATGAAAAGCCCGTTCCAAATCTCCGGATTCGTAACATTCTTTGGCTACCAGCCATGATGAGCCGTTGTCGGTGATACCGCACCGCACGTCGGCTATCGCAGACCGCGTCAGCCATTCGATACGTTTCCTGTCTTTTCCCGATTGCTCGTAGAGCATCGCGCGCTCATAGGCTTCGATGGCGTAGGGGTGGGACCATTCTTTCACCCCCGCTAGAATGGAGTCGTTGATAGCCAGGGCTTGCTCAAAATCATGGGAGTCAATGGCCAGCAGGATGTTACGCCGCAATCGTATATCGTGCCGGTAAAGAGCCTGGCGGTCCATCTCATGCAGCAGCGAGTCATAATAGAGATCCACATTGGTCTTCAACTCCGCTTGGAAAGACGGAATACGGCAGGCGGTGTAGGCTTCGTTATACAGCCTCCAAACCGCCTCTATCCAATCGACACGCAATTCTTCCGACACTTCTTTTATATCATCCATGATGGCAAAACCTTCTCCGTATTTGCCGATAGATGAACTGAGTTGCACCAGACCCATATATGCTTGCGTATGGTATGGTTCTTCGGCATCGGTCAGTTTTAAATACCATTCCCGGGCGCTGTCGCTTTGGAAATACTGGTACTCGCGTGCGATACGAATCTGCAACTCTTTGGTCATCGGGCGCAGACTTTTCAGCGAATCAATACGCTGCGCATGGGCTTCGCGGTACCGGGCTGAGATCGCTACCTCCGATTCGAAAACGGAGAGCAATGAATCCAGAGTGGACATAGCGCCCGCAGACATGCAGAGCGCAAAGAGACAACTACTTACTAAAAAACGACGCAACATATATACATAAATTACAAATCACAAATCACAAACCACAAATCACAAATCGCAAACCCTTCCGTCCATGGTATAGCTTTTGCCGTTGCGGAGGATCATTATTCTGCCGTCGCGAAGCACTTTGGTACTTGATACTGGGTCGCTTGGTTCTTTGTCGATGGCAAGCGTCTTGGCGTCAAATCCCATTTTCCTGTCCATCCATGAGATACGTTTGGATATAAAACTCCGTATGTTTTCCACCTCTGCCTCGTACGAACCTCTTATACGCGGGTTTTGATGGACGTATTGGTTCATGATCGGCCAGCGGATGAAATTCAGTTCCTGCGATTCATTCAGCATCTCTGCCTGATCGTTGATATATTGCAGTATGGCTTCTTCGGTGAATCCGGACCGGCGTATCTGCGCCCATAAGTCCTTCAGTTGCTGTTTGGCGGCAGTGTCGTTAACGACGATCTTATCCACCAGACTACGCATATATCCGGCCGTGCTTCCTCCGGAGCGGTATATATAATCCGGTTTGTCATTCACATGATAGGTGCGGTTATCGTTATCAAACGCCAGATCAAAATCCCATACAGGACCTACGTAAATTGTGTCATTCGACCGCTGTTTGTACATATAGACGCTCCAGTAAGTATCTGTGTTTCCTGATACCTCACCTACTAAGAAATGACGGAGGAACGTATTGAGATCGAGGTATTGTTTCCAATTACTCTCCATCTGGCAGTAACGAGTCCGGATATAGTCCTTCTGCTGCGCAGTAATGCTGTCTTCGTCCGGCGATTTGATGGTGACAGGTGTGTTTCTGTCGGACCAGAAAACACCGGCCTGGTTCGGCTCGTCGCCTGCATAGGCGTCCACCTCAAAGAGATACCCGCCCGTGAGCGCTTCGCCGCTGTTGTCGCGGGGCGTCATTTCCTTGATGTCCACGCGGTTCTTGCGTACCTCGATCTGGTCGCATAGCTGGTACGTACCTTTGTATTCTCCGTTTAATACAACGTCCACGTACGCGCAGAAAGGCGTGTACGGCATGCCGAACCGGCGGCTGAGTTCAAACGCCAGCTGGTTCCGCATCAGCGTCTTGTCGCCGTAGTTGTTGATCAGCGTCCATTTCTTGGCTTTGGCGGGAGAACCCAACACCTGCTGCTTGTGGGCGAACTTGATGCGGTAGGGCTTCTTCGGAAAACCGCGGGACGCATTGCCTCTCTCGCGGATGCCGGCGGTGTCGGAGAGGATCGTTTGACCGTCATTGGAGATGATAGAGATATAGCATTCTATCTCATGCTCTTTGTCATAAGGTAATTGGTTGTTTTGGGTATGAATGGTAACAACGGGCAGGTTCGTCAGTTGAGCCAGTCTGCTGTCGTCACCGGCTCCCGGATCGCCCCAGAACTCCAACTCCGCCATGACGGACGATTTCGCCTCCGGACCTACATACCGGACGTAACGGAACCCTCTTGAGCAGTTCACACGGATATAGTTCATCTGTCCGCCGAAGGAAGCCCCGGGGATGATATACAGCGGTATGGCATCCATAAAATCCGGGCGATTGGCACCTTCGAAGATACCTAACTGCACATTATTGCTTCCTGCAGAAGTGCCGTACGGCGCAAAACCGATGATACTGATTACATGAGGTGAACCCAAATCCAAACCCACCCAGCCGTAATAGGCGCTACTGGCTTTGAAGTAAGTGTCCGGATCCCCGTCAAAAGCCATCGTGGCAGGATGAGTGCCTGCTTGCGAACTGATCGGCGCACCGGTTAGTTTGACCTCTCCGCGACATGCGAAAGGCAGACAAAGACATATGACTATAATGATTCGTTTCATTTCGCAAACCACTTCCGACGACAAAGGTACTGCTTTTTTTTGATTTGACCAAATCTGCGAGTGGAGAAATGAACAAATGAAGCCCCTAAATCCGTACTTTTTTTGACCTTCTTAAAATTATAAATCATTGATTATATTTGTTTTAGTTGTTTAATATACGTACTTTTATGCCGTATAACACTTTTTGATATTTGCGCATGTGCGAAAAAAGCAGTAACTTTGCAGCGCTTTTAGATTTGTTATAAATAACAATCAACAATCAATATCATGAATCCGGGTACACAATACACAGCTTCTTCAGAACGCTACGCCCGTCTTGAGACGATGTACAACCGCTGCGGCAAGAGTGGAGTCTTGCTGCCGAAAGTCAGTCTGGGTTTCTGGCACAATTTCGGTGACGATGCTCCGATAGAACGCAGCCGTGCCATAACCCGTTATGCGTTCGACCATGGTATCACCCATTTCGATTTTGCGAACAATTATGGTGTCCCTGCCGGTAGTGCGGAGACCAATTTCGGTCGGCTGATGGACGAAGATTTCCGTCCGTACAGAGACGAACTGTTTATCTCTTCCAAGGCGGGCTATCTGATGTGGGACGGTCCTTACGGAGAGTGGGGTAGTCGCAAGTATCTGATCTCCAGTCTGGATCAGTCGCTGAAGCGGATGAAGCTGGATTATGTGGATCTGTTCTATTCCCATCGTTTTGATCCCAATACGCCGATAGAGGAGACGCTGCAGGCGCTTGTTGATATCGTCCGTGCCGGAAAGGCATTGTATGTAGGTATCTCCAACTGGCCGCTTGAACCGCTCAAGGCGGGAGCGAAATACTTAAAAGAACACGATGTGCCGCTCTTGATCTATCAGGGACGGCTCAATATGCTGAACCGCGAACCGATAGACGAGGGTATCCTCGATTTCTGTGCCCAGGAGGGTATCGGTTTTATTGCCTTCTCGCCGCTGGCGCAAGGGCTGCTGACCGACCGTTATCTGGACGGTATTCCGGCGGACAGCCGTATGGCGAAGGAGCATTTCTTAACTTCTGACAAACGTACGCCGGAGTTATTGGAATACCTTCATCAGTTGGACGCACAGGCAAAGAAAAACAACCGTTCTATTGCGCAAGAAGCATTGCAATGGGTGCTGGATCAAAAGGGCGTCACTTCCGTCCTTGTCGGTGCCAGCAGCGTAGAACAACTGGCAAATAATCTAAAAACAATCTTATAATCATGAAAAAGATTTTCTCTTTTGTAATGGCGCTCCTTTGTGCCTGCGGACTGAGTTTCGCGACGGACTGGAGCACTATTGCATTCTTAGGCGACGGCGCCGGCGGCGGTGCGTACACCAACAAGTACAAAGTGGAGGCTGCGTTCGGACAGAACGTAGTGAACATCCAGTTGGACGGCGACAAACCGGCTATCTATTCTTATTTTCTGGCGGCGGTGACCTCTTGTTCGCTGCCCGCAGACCAGTACCGGATCAACGGTGCGGGTATCTATCTTTATCTGACTGCCTTTACGGCGAAAGAGACGGCAGTATCGGTAGAGGCAGGCGGTGTGACGTATGATTTCAAGGTGTTCTATGCCGACGGTACGGGTGAGATAGATGACAATCCGGGAGAAGGCGGCGATCCGCATCCTGGCGATCTGATGCCGGCTACTTTCTACGGCAGAGACGTACGACCCGTAGCGGGAACGGATGTGACCTTCGACTGGTCTATCACCCGCAATGCGGATGCAACGCTCACTTTTGAGATCAGCTGGTCAAGCGAGATAACAGGTGTCGTGCCGCAGGTGAATATCAATGATGTCTATTCGACCTTGCCTTCGCAGGGACAGATAGCGCGTTCCACCACCAAAGAGACTTATACCGACGGCGACAAACTGGCGATTTTCTTCCTGATTGCTTATCCCGGCAATGCGGCTCGTATCGATGTGGCTTATATAGTAGGCGCGAGCAATGAGAAACCGGGCGATAATCCGGGGCAGGGAGTGGATAATGCCTTATGGCCGAACAAAGCGCACAAGGTGATTGAAAACGGAATGCTGTATATCATCCAAAACGGTGTTCGTTATAACGCGCTCGGCGCAGAAATAAAGTAACTAATCTAAAAATCTATATTATGAGAAAGAAATTAACTTTACTCTTTGCGCTCTTGTGCGCAAGTGTGATGGGGTTTGCCATTGACTGGAGTGGGATTGACTGGATTGGTTCCACCGATCCAACCTATAGCAACCAATTTAAGGTAAGCGGGAAAGAAGTTGTGAATATTCAAAATCCTTTTGGGACGGGATTAGGAATATATATTTCTTTTCCTACCGATGTGAATTTGGAATGTACTGCACCTGCTGAGGCCTCATACCAAAAACAAGGAGCAGCAATTCTATTTTTCCTTACAATGTTTGATAAAAAGGAGACGAACGTTTCGGTTTCCTACAATGGCGGAAGTGTTGATTTTGTTATTTATAATGACAAAGGTGCAGATCCAGCACCTTCCAAGCCAAGTCCGGAGTTGTCTCTCAATGCAACTTCTATAACATTAGAGAAGGATGTTGCAGCAGAGACTTTCCAGATTGTTCCGACAAAGACTGTCGGCAGTGGAGATATTAGTTATTCTTCCAATGCAGAAGGAGTGGCAACTGTTTCCAATACTGGTTTAGTGACGGCTGTTGGTCCCGGTACGGCTACTATTACTGTTAGTGTAGCAGAGAATGAAGATTTCGCTGCGGATAGCAAGACTTTAACCGTTGAGGTGATTGACTGGACATCGATTGCTTGGCTGACAAATAGCAATGATTCCTATAAATTATATATCAGTCCGGCGATGGGTGGAGATGGTCAGCGTATAGAAGGCTCAAATCTATGGGTTGGTTTCCCCTCCGCAGAATTAGGCGCTATGTCTATAGTGCCGAGTGGAGGAGAGGGAGCTTGGAGAACATTTGCTCTATCCAATTTCCCAGGATATAGAAATCAATTCACTGTAGTTTGCCAAGGAACGACTTATACCTTTACAATTTATCGTAAGTTTGATGGGGTAAACTTGGCTAAAGGTATGCCTACTTATGCTGGTGCTACTGCTCTCCCGAAAGCTGAGGCCAATGACGGAAACAAAGGATCTCGTTGGGCTTCAGGCGGAGGAGCAAAACACTACCCTCAATACGGTGATGTCGCAGAAGATTGGTGGGTGGTTGATTTAGGCGCAATGTACGAGATAAACGCTATAAAGACTTTGTATGAGGGTGCAACTCCGAAGAATTATAGTTTATATACATCTCCCAACAACGATTCATGGATAGAGATTGATAGTTATAATGCAGTTCCACAACATGTCGGAAATACAGATGCGGACTACAATGAATATACTTATAGCCCGGGGAAGGTGGGACGCTATGTGAAGATCTTTGCAAGAGAGGCTGTTCAAGCTGATTTCGGGTATGGTATTTCTATCTGGGAATTTGAGGTATATGGACTGCCTGCAGAGAATGTAGATGTAAATGCACCTGTATTGGCAAGTGCCGCGGTTAGTGGAACACCTACTACATCTGAAATCAAGATAGCCGTCAGTGCTTCAGATACCGAAGATGGAGAAATTTCTCTCTACCGCGTACGGGAAAGCACTCTAAAGATGGATAGAAACTTTACTGCTGTTGATGGCAAGTTGACTTTGGGAGATTTGTTGGATGGTACAGATTATAGTTTCACGATTACTGCATTGGATAATATTGGTAATCAGTCGAATGCAATTGTCGTTAATGCCAGCACAGCACAAGACCCAGCCAACCCTGCAACGATGGCGCCGGAACCTCCTGTGCGTTCGGCAGACGATGTTCGTGCAATCTATTCGGATGCCTATGTGGATATTTTGATGCATGATTTCCAGATCGGTGGTCAATGGGGCTCTACAGAAGGTACCCGCAGAGTGAAAAACGGCAACAATTATTTATTGTATGATATCTCTTCGAATAACTGGATTGCATTGGGCGTTGATGGAGCTGGGAAAGAGGCGATTGTGGCAAAAGATGGCTATCACGGAGACGCTAAGACGGGTTTGAACGCAAGTGAAATGGAACAATTGCATATAGATTTGTGGTCGAATGTGGCACTGGCACATATCAATGTTTACCTTGAAAACACGAAGATTACTACTGTTGCTCATGATGGAACAGGTTGGAATCAGTATAATATTGAACTTCCCTCTCCAATGCCGGATGCAGCAGGAAATCTCCGTTTTATGAAACTGGACGGTATTAATGATGATGGCCGCGCTAAGATAGCTATTGACAATATTTATTTCTTTAAGGCTCCATCTGGATCCAAAACGGTAGAAGTATCCACAAATAATGCGTTGTGGGGATCTGTTACGGCAACTGCAGGTGGTGACCCTGTTCCTTCTATTGTACCAATTAACACAGAAGTGACATTTACCGCTACTCCAACAAGTGATGCTTATGATTTTGCATATTGGTTGATAGGGGAAGAGAAAGTATATACCAATCCTTATCCACTTGTTATCACTGCTAATACAAATGCAGAAGCTATTTTTGAACCGCATCGTACTACTTATTGCCGCTCTGTAATTACTGCAGATAATGGAGCTACAATTTATATGACAGCCAAGAAAACCGGCGCAGTACAAGAAGGCACTGGCTATCCGCAGTATCGCCTTGAGTTCGAAGGTATGGCTGGTTATGCAATTACAGGACCGGGTAACTTCGATGTGTGGATAGGTCATGTGAATGGATCTTCTGGAAATACTCAATTTGCAAATGGCGCATGGACGTTTGTTGACAACACCTCTTTATATCCGTATGGAATGTTATATGCAGAATTCTATGCTGAGGATTGGCGTGAGATTACGTTCCCGAACCATTACTTCTTCTTTGCTCCCGGAGGTGTGGCTACTTTGAATACTAATTTCCCGACAGCTTCGCTTATTAACTGGAATAATTCTTGTATCGACGAGACCGCTCCAGTTTTGGCGGCTCCGGCGGCTGAGGCTTTGAACGAGAGTACTATTCGTTTGAGTATATCTGCAACGGATGATTATTCCAATACCATTTGGTACCATATTACTTGTGCAGCAGCAAGTATCGACGAGACTATCACGGACGCGTCGGGCGTAACTATAACTAAGGAATACACCGGGCTGACATCAGGTACTCTCTATGAGTTTACTGTTACTGCAGCAGATGGTAGCGACCCGGCAACTGCAAATGTTAGTGCTGCTCAAGACTGCTCAGCAACTCCGGTGGGCGATACTGAGGATCCGGTAATCACGAGTTTTACTGCAACAGCTTCGTATGGCTATGTTGATCTCGCAATGACTGCAACGGATGATATGGCGGGAGATTTGACATATACTATCACATACGGCACTGACAATGTGGATGTTGTTGGCGCAGCAGGTAGTGAAACAACAAAGCGCATATTCGTATTGCCGAACACATCGTTGTCGTTCAGCGTGGTAGCAACTGATGCGGCATCTCATGCGTCCGCTGCAGCAGTTGCAGATGCTACGACTTTAACCATCCCGGCATCTCATATTCCGACACATGAAGCAGTGTCTGTACTATCTGTGTTCAGCAATACTTATGATCCCGCTGTAGCTGCTGGCTTCAGAAGAACTAATTGGGGTAGTGCTCCTGTAGCGATAGAGGATGATTATATCCTTTATACAATGAGTGCTAACACCATCGTTTGGGGAAATAGCGATGGAAATGCAGGTCATGGCAATATTGATGGCTTAAGCGGTCATACTTATGCTGATAAACCGGGATTGGACGTGTCTGGAATGAAATATATCCACTTTGATATCTTCTGTGATGCGGCTAATCAGTTAAATACAGTCAATATTAATGATCAGGCAGTTGCCATTCCAACTACTCGTACAATAGCCGGACAATGGGTGTCGTTTGATGTAGATATTACAGGCGTGGCGCTGGCAGACCGGCAAAATGTACGCTGGCTCAAGTTCCATCCGTTCAATACGGTAAATTGTATTGCAGCTATTGACAACGTCTATTTCTGGAAAGAGCCGGATTATGTACGTAATGACAGCTGGATGGCTCCGGGCGAACTGGGTACGGTATGCTATCGGGAAGGTTTGGTAGTTACCGGCGCAACCATGTACCAAATGGCAGGAACGGATACAAACGGCAAGTTCGTGTTTGATGAAGTGGATGTCTTGGAACCGGGCGTACCGTACCTGTTCGAGGCTCATGCCAATGCGCTCCATTTCTATGCTACAACTGCAACTCCTGCAACAGAGGCAGGAACGAGCAACGGTATGGTTGGAACATTTGAAGATAAGGTAATTCCGCAGAATTCGCCGAATATCTATTACTTCTCCGGCACTAAGTTCTATGCCGTAACAGCTCGATCAACCGATCTGGACGTTCCTGCCAACCGCGCTTATGTGGATCTGACAGAACCGCATCCGGCAGGTGCTCCTCGCGCAGGTGTCCGTCGGGTTGTTTTCGACGTGCAGGGATCGAACGCCGCCACCGGCTTCGGCGAGGTGCAAGGTGACGAACTGCAAAGCACCAAGGTGCTTATCAACGGTCATCTCTTCATCCGCCGCGGTGAGAAAACCTATGACGCTACCGGCCGTTTGGTAAAATAAAATTTATAGAAAAACCAAATCGACCAGTAAAGCCAGTTAGACTAGATAAACTATAATCAAAAACAGCAGAATTATGAAAAGAAAGAATTATATTCAACCGGCTACAGAAGTAGTAATGATGCATGTGGAGAATCTGATGCTCACTGTGTCAAATGGTGGAGGAACGCCTCCTGATGATGGTCCTGCTCACATTCGTCGCGGTACTTACATACCGTATTAAAACGGTACTATACGTAACAACCAAGAAGGTGTGTCAAGACTTTTGGCACACCTTCTTAGTTATCAATAATCGTTGTTTCCCTGCCGTCCTCTCTGTGCATTTCTCGCGCATTATTGCGCGAGCCTTTCGTTACTCTACCGAGACTCAAACGCGACTCTCCACCGACCCCAAATAGACTCAAAAGGGGGTGATTAGGGGGTAATTAGGGTGTGATTACGGGGTGATTAGGGGGAGATTCGAGGTACGTCAGCGGGAGATAAGCGCAAGAAAAGTGCACAAAGAAAACTTTCTCCCAAATCCGCTACAAAGATACTACAAATTTTTGATATATGCAAATTTTCATATACCTAAACTTAATTTTTTTTGTGTTTATGTTTTTGTTCTTAAAATCGTCCTAAATGGCGATTTTTCTTGCATATGTGCAATTTTTGTTGTACCTTTGTACCCGCAAAAAAATAATGCTATGGAATCTTTAAATCAATACACTCATCGTTATTCGCTTACGGCAGCCGATATGGACACGCGTTACAGGATGACGCCCAATGCCGTTTTGCTCTATTATCAGGACTGCTGGGCGCGTTTTATGTCGTGTCTCCATCTCGCGGCTTTTGACGTAGTCAAGATGAACCGTATCTGGGTTATCACGGAGTTTAACGCCTGGTTCGAGTCCCAGACCGCTCTCTGGTCCGACGAGATTGACGTGACGGTATGGAACAGCGAGATCAGTGCGCTGCGCCTCTATGCGGAGTTCCGTGTCCGCCGCGAAGACGGCGTGGAGGTGGCGCACGGATACGGCTGCTGGACCTTGCTGGACACCGAGGCGCACCGTCTGGCTCCCATCACGCCGATTCAACCGCAACTGCCTGTCCTGGCAGAAATGACCTCCGACACGCACAGGAAACGCCGGTTCCCGACGGACGGTACACCGCTGCAACAGATAGAGCACCGCGTCAATCCCATCAACCTGGATTTCAATGGACATGTCAATAACCGCACGTACCTCAGTATAGCGATGCAGTCAGCTGACGAAGCGTTCATGGACACGCATGCCATCCGCTGTCTTGCTATCCATTGGTTGAAAGAGACGTTCCTGGGCGATACGCTGCAATGCAGGCTGGCGCTACTGCCGAACGAGACCGAGGAGCCTCTCTACCGCTATCTGCATACCATCAGCCGCAACGACGAACAGGTCGCGGCGCAGGTCTATTCCGAGTGGGTGCCGCGCACAGAACAGATAGACGTCTCCGCCCATGCCGGAAGGAAATAAAGGCGGAAAAGGGAAGTAAAAGGTACGTATTTTGTACGTACTTTTTTTATATGCATGCCAAAAGACAAATGATTGATAATCAACAAGTTTTTATTGAGATATGCGTACTTTTATGTTGAAAAACATGTGCACATATTTGCGCAAGTGCGAGAAAAGTAGTAATTTTGTACCCGGAATAAATCAATAATTTGTTGTAGAAAACACCAAATCGCTAATAATGCTTAATCGTATGATTAATAGTCTAAAAACACTTGTCTTCTCTGCGAATGCACCTTTTATCTCAGGGGGGGGTAGTTCGCATGTTTCCAACCATTTTCAGCATCGCTCCCGTATGGCGACTGTAGCAATCCTGCTACTCACATTCTCTTTCTTCAACATCAGCTCCGCATGGGGCGATGTCTGTGATAACTGGCTCACCGATGGAGTTGGAGCCGGAGCTTACGCTGCAAAATATCGAGTCCTGTGCCCAATGAATATACCTGCGGGAGGTTATGTCGTTAATGTTCAGCAACCATGGGGAACCAAGCCGGGCATCTATTTTAACAATATGGGGACTGTATCGTATTGTTCACTGGGAACTGGTAATTATTCTCAAAATGGAGGAACAGGACTTCTCTTGCATTTGGATGCATTTGTAAATCAATACACTGAAGTGACTATTACTTCCGGAGGTAATAATTACACATTCACCATTGAGTATAGAGATGGTTCTATACCCCTCGAATGCGAGCCGGGTGATAAAAAGGTATTTTTCGTAAATAAGTCATGGGAAGGGGTGACCCCTTACGCGTATATGTGGAATAGTAGTACATCTGCGCAAAATGCTGCATGGTATGGAGAAAGCATGAAATATGTAACCGATGCAATCGGAATATACGCTTATTCTTATACTGGGGATTTTAATAAAATTATATTCAATAATGGCCCTAGTGGTACAGGTAATCAAACTACTGATTTAGATGTAACAGAGTGTAATTTTTATGATTTCAGTACCGAAGACGCGGAGGTGGGAAATATTGCACGCAAATTATATTTCGTTTCTAATGGCGGAGCTGCATCTTGGACTCCCTATGTACACGCTTGGTGGGGATCTTTTGTCCCTGCTGATATTCCTCTAAAAGACATTAACTTGCGTAATACAGATAATAGCAAAATATACTCGGTTGTATCTGCACCTAAGTTTAGTATCATTTTTAAGGATAAAGATACTTGGACTGGTCAGTCTGCAACAATCATCTTGGAAGACAATGCGAATGAGGATGTTAAAATATCCGGCGATGTGGATTCTTATAAGTGGTCAGAGTCATTTAGCGTATTTAACTATGACGACAATAAATGGTACGAGACTCGCGACATTTATTTGACGGGAACAATGAATAGTTGGACGGATAGTCAAGTCGGATATAAGTTCTCGGATTGGACGGAATCCGGTTCAACTGTTACTTTGAGAGTGAATCTGGCAGCATCAACAACCTATGATTTTAATGTGGTTTCCGGAGCTAAACGACGTCACTGGCGAGGAAATGACGGTACGGGCGCAACAATAACGCGTGCTAATTCATCCACTGCGCTCAAACTTAACTCTCATGCCACTACGCATGGACAAGATGCTCATATCACAACAGATCTTGCCGGAGTATATACTTTTACTTATGATGTAACAACTGCCACCGTCAAAGTAACTTATCCTGCTGTACCGGCAGATGCTCCATCATACCCCAGCGTAGATGATGCATGTAAGATCCAGGGAATCTGGGGAACCGATTATACCAATAAAGGTTGGACCTGGGGACAATGGGGTGGTGCATGTGCTCAAACATCGCATACAGTAGCCGGGCATACAATGTGGCATGTAGTATCGCAAGCAAGAAACCCTGCTGCCAACGACTGGTTCGGGCTTGAGTATGGCACGATTACCACGGATGTAATTGATGCCTCTAAGTATGATAAATTTCATATTGATGTTTGGTCAGCTACAGCAACAACGGTACGGGTTCAACTTATTAATGACGCAGGTCTTAATTTTGGTCAAAAAACTGTTAATCTAACGGCTAATGCATGGAATGGTATAGAGATAACATCTTTGGAAGGTGCTACTACTACATACCAGATTAAGTTTGACCAACTAAATGATGCGGACCTTTGGATAGCGGATGCTTATTTTCTTAGATCAGTTTGCTTAAATTGTGAACCTACAGAGAATATTGCTGCAGGTAAATCCGCAGTTGCCGGATATACAGAAGGAGCCAACAATGCTTCGTATGCGTGCGACGGTGTTTTGGATGGGAATAGATGGGCATCTAATGGCGCTTCTTTGTCGCAATGTTGGTGGTATGTGGATTTAGCAGCTTCTTATACATTAGACAGAACAGAGATTTTCTGGGAGGGAGCATATTCTAATGATTTTGATATCCAAGTGGCTAATTCTAATCCGGGTATAGAGGGAAGTTGGACTACTATAAAAAATGTAACAGGAGCTCAAACAATAGGTAATGCGCCAGGCAACGTAAATACCTATACAACGAGAGGTGTAGGTCGTTATGTGCGCATTAAATCTAATGCAAATGCCACCGGGTATGGCATCTCTATGTATGAAGTACGTATTTATGGATGTCCCAATGAAGTAACTATCATAGACCAAGCCAATAATCCAACACAAGTGACGGCATCTAGTATTACGTTAGATGTAAGCGGTCATGTCGAGGATACGGAAGGAAATACATTAGGAACCGCTATAACATCTTATCAGGTTAAGGATCTTGATGCGGATGTTACCAATACGTATAGTGTGGCTGCGGGTAAGATAACCATCACCGGTTTAGACCTTTGTACTGCATATCGTTTTGAGGTTAAAGCTATAAGTGCATCGGAAATGATTTCAGATAATTCCATATTGGTTAACTATACTACTACTTCTTCTACAACGTTTAATCTGGCCCTCAACAAGACTTGTTATGCGGGACATGAGGCGGGTGATCCGACAGAAGTGAAGGAGAAGGCGAATGATGGTAACATCTCTACCTATTGGACCAGTTGGGGAGGAACGGTTAATACCGATGATTGGTGGTACGTGGATCTGGGTCATATATTCTCTCTTTATGAGATTGATTTGTATTGGTTCTACAATTCAGCAGACGTAGAAGAAAACAGACGTTTGGGATCCGAAGATTATATCATTCAAGTTCGTCAGACAGCTCCTGTCGGTGCGCAAATAACAGATGAAGATGAATGGACCACAGTGGCTCACGAAACCAATCCGAAATGCGGTCAGACGGAGAATACCGATAAGAATGCCTATTCTGTGGACATCGATGCACGATATGTTCGTGTACAATCTAAACAACGAAATCATTTAGGTCAGCAAATACGTCTCAACGAGATGCTGGTTTATGGTACCGGTTGTGGTACATTAGACGATAATGCTCCTATAGTAACGGCTTCGTTGTATAGTGTCGGGGTTGGACAGGCAACACTCAATGTGGCGGCAACGGATACCGAAGATGGTTCGATATATGACTTCTATATTACGAATAGTAATACCGGAGTCACAACCGTTTATACAGATGATAATCATGATGGCAAGGTAACGATTACCGGTCTGGAGAATTGTACTACTTATTCGTTCGCAGTAAAGGCAAAAGACAAAGCAGTTAATTGGTCAAACAATGTAGTAGTTAATAGTGTCACTCCGGAGAATGGCAGCACGGTTAACATCGCAGTAAATGCCACCACAACTGCCGGATATACGGAGGGAGGAGTGGCTGCCAATACAGCTCTGGCAGTGGATGGAGACTTGGCTACACAATGGCAAAGTACCGGTGCCACGGCAGGAACGAATGAGTGGTTCAAAGTTGATTTGGGTCAGATGTATGATCTCAATGAGGTAAAAGTCCGTTGGGGCTTAGTGGCCGGGAATGATGATGGCGGTGATTATCCGGTGGACTATAAGTTCCAAGTATCGAGCGATAACACAAACTGGGCTTCTTTCGCGCATTTCAATTATAAGGCTGCAACAGGTGCTTATCAAACTATATCAACCTCTACTGAACCGCTTCCTGCTCGCTATGTGCGTATCTGGGTGGATGCGCATGATCAGTATGCGATGGGTATTAGAGAATTGGAGGTTTACTCAAAGAATGGGTGCTACGAGGCGGATGGAAAACCGGTAATCACCTTAGCGGAAGTAACGAATGTGAACCCGACTTCCGCGGATATTCACTGCGAGAGTTGGGCGGAGGGAAAGACGCATGCTGAACTGCGCTATTATTATGAGATATATGAAAATGACGCTGCTGTGCCTGTGAAGACAGGAACAAAAACACATAGCTCAGGTAACTTTACGTTCACAGAACTGGATAAAGGGGCATCGTATAGCGTGAAGATTTGGGCTGAGATTATTTCCAATGGTGTGCGTTCTGAGAACTACAAGGTGATTAACTTTAGCGCAACGTATTCATCATTACACTACCTGACGGAAGAAACTGCTTGTAACTGGACGGATGGTTTGTATCAATCGGCATGGCAATTCAAATATACGGAAAGATATTCCCCTACAGAAAAAGATGGAGAAGGTAACCCGTTGATGATCTTGGAGTATATAGACCACACCATCATTAATGATGTAGCAACAACTCCTCCAACGATTCAGTATAAACTTTACGAAGCGGGTTATGGCGGTATCTGGACGACAGGAACTAATCTCTTTTTCCGGAATCCAAAAGACAAAGCCCTCAAGATGTATGCTCTCGGTACAGAGAAATTCGTCTGCAATCTGGATGAACTCTATGTTTCAGGAGAAGCAGTGGGCGGCTGGTGGACAGCAAGCAATAATCCTTCTTCCGCTGCGGCTGCCAATTATCAGATGAATTACGATGACGAGACCGGATTGTTCTCTTGGACCGGAGAGGTAGTACCGGGTACAGGTAAATATTTCAAGATAGTGATTCGCGATATACGTGGTGTTGATGCTACGGCTGATATATGGGCGGATAATCGCATCATGCAGAATAATGCAACTTATGACCGCGACTGGACACGCGCCACGCTCTATTTCGATATGAGTACCTGGACCTGGTGGTGGGAAAGTGCCATGGATGATGGCTGTGTGAGAGAAGGAGGACCCGGAGTCATCAATACGGATAATGGTGGCACTGCCTTTACGGATGGTTATGAACTGAATTCGTATGTGGTCACCGAGGGCGGAAATAAATATTTCGTCGTAGAGGCGGAATCATATGATTCGGATGCGCGAGATAATGCAATCCTTCATATATATAAAGATGAGTCGGCTGTTGTTACTGAGGTCACGAAAGAAGGCAGTGCAGCTAAAACCTACACGGTAGGCTCTGCTACCCATACCTATTATCGTTTTAAGAAACTCGTTTCAGAGATTCCGGAGGCTATCAATGGTATTATTCGGTATTATGTAAAGTTTGAGGGACCGGGCGGAGTAATTAGAAATACAAAGTACCACTATTTTGATTTGACCAACAAAAAATGTGCACCGGATACATGGATTATTTACCATCATGGTCAGGCACCGGAGGTCGGTGACAGAGAGACCTTTGACGGCGGACGGATTGTACAACCTATAGAGTACCGCCGCAAGTTCGACTTGGATACATGGTATTCGCTATACCTTCCGTTTGACGTAACGGCAGTGAAAGTGATCAGTGGCGGTACGTATTATGATCTGCTTCCTTATTATCGCAAGGCTGATGGTACGCTCAAGGGCAAACAATATATCATCCGTAAAGCTACGCCCGTTACGGAAATGCCGATAGTGAATGTGGAGAATCGTTTACCATCCGAGAGCTCAAACGGATGGTTTGATCCTTCAGAGAGCGAATATGAAACGTTCCTTCCTCAAAAAAATACACCCTATATTATCCAGTTCCATAATGCGTATTATGAGGATAAATGGATTGCGTTCTTCGGCAGATGGTATTCTACGATAGATACCGATTTCCCGGCAAATGCTGCACCGACAAGCGATGAGGTGGTGAATATCTATGGCAACAACACCATGAAGAATCAATCCCTTGCGGGGCAATGTTACCAACTCAATTATGATGAATACGATAGTTATGCATGGACGCGTTTTGACAATGTGACACTGCATCCGTTTGAATGCTATATCCTTGCCAACGCAACGACTACTGCCAAATATCGTATTCTGCGTCGCGGCGCGGCAGAAGATACCCCTACCGGGATGGAAGATGTGTATGAGGAGAGCGGAGATATACGGGTCTATACTATAGCAGGACAGTATCTCTGTACGTTGCATAATATGTCTCCGGATGAAGCAGGGCAACACCTGCAATCCCGATTGACGGAGGGCGTATATATACTTCGTACACCGGCTTTGTCGTACAAACTGATCATAGGAGGTTTCTGATATGAAAAAGCGCTTGTTCTTTCTTCTGGTCGTCCTGCTGACAGCCTCCTCGCTTTGGGCACAATATGCAGCGCAGCGTACTACGCCATATTCCGACATCATGTCTTCCGGTAGTACGTACGTCTCCGCACCGCAAACGATAGGTGCCGGTTCTCCTGAACCGATGTACCAAACCGCTACGGCTCCTTCCTATGCTCCCGCCGGGCCGATAAGAGACCCTGTTTATGATGGCCCTCCGGGGGATGACGATGATGGTTATGATCCCAATAACCCGCAATGGAGCCCCCTCTCCGATGCGAATTGGTTCTTGCTCCTCCTGCTGGCTCTCTATGCTGCATGCACGGGATATATGCGATATAGACGAGAAAGCAAAAAACGCCCATCGTGAGTTATAAAAGGTACGTACTTTGTGCGTACTTTTTTATTGGTCCTGACAGATGGCAAGTAATTGATAATCAACATGAAAAGACATACTTTTGTTGACATATCCGTACTTTATCAATATGGCGCACACGCTGACACTTGCGCGTGTGTAAAAAATATAGTACTTTTGCACTCGGAAATTGAACGAACGCAATTATAAATCATCCATATTGTTTAACTTAAAAAATCAAGTATCATGAGAAAGATTTTCTTCTTAGTCGCTTTGTTAAGCGCAAGTATCATGAGTTTTGCCGATGAAGCCATTAACTCCGAGTATTGCGGAGAGGTGATGAGTAGCGGCAACACGCAGGCTGCTTTCACGTGGGAAACGAATGACGAAGGCTCGGTTCTAATCACGATCAGCGAGACGCTCGGAGGCGATTTGTCAGCAACCCATTTCCGCGGGAATGGTATTAACATCGACAAGATTACTGTCGGTGACTCGCGTGAGCCGGCTGCTACGTATTTCAATTTAGCCTGCGGCGGTTCTTCTACTATTACTTTGTCGCTGAAAGATCCGAACAATGCCCCTGCATCGGGGACAAAGATCTACGTGACGAACCAAATCATTGAGTATGCGACCAGTAAAGATGGCAATGCGTGGCCTACTCTGTCGTTCGAGTACACCTATGGAGGCAAATGTATGATGACGCCGGAGATTACAACGCTGTCTCTTACAGCTCCTGCTTCATTCGCGCAGATCGGTCAGCCATTGGCTTTGACGGTCATAGCTCTTGACCAGTTGAACCGTCCGATGGATGCAGCGATCAGTCTGTCTGTAGAACCTGCAAGCGCAGGTACATTGGAAGGTAACGTCTATACGCCGGCGTCTGCGGCTGCAGCCACCATTACTGCCACTTGTGGCGACGTGTCCAAATCCATCGTCGTTTACGGCGTACCGAGTGATAACCTCGCGCTGAACAAAACGGTTGTTGCAGGTTACGAACCGGGAAACCAGGATGAACTATCTTCTAAGGCTAATGACGGTAATACCAACACGCAATGGGTTACGTATGCCGACCAACCCGCTTCTGTCGAGTGGTGGTACGTTGATCTGGGCGCGAGATATCTGATTGCGGCAATCGATGTATTATGGGGTGACCCGACATCGACAAGTTATATCCTGCAGGTTCGCGATGACGCTCCGTCTGATGAAGAGGCGGCAGATGATAATGCATGGACGACCATTGCTTCCCAAAGCGGCATAACGATTAACAGCGAGCAGTTCATTCCGTTCACTGGCGCAACATTAGGACGCTATGTACGTCTGCACTCGCTGAGTAAATCGGCTAATTTCTTCCGTCTGAAAGAAGTACGTGTATTCGGAACCGAATGGACTCACGGCGACGACAATGTAGCTCCTGAAATGGTAAGCGCAACGGTTGATGAGTTGAAATCGGCTTCTGTTGTTCTGGCTGTTTCGGCAACGGATAACAATGAGTTAATAGCTAACTATCATGTGGTGGAGACCGCTAACGGCATTAACCTGAACCTCGTTCCGTCTGACGGTAAGATTGTAATTGAGAACCTGACTCCGAGCACATCCTACAACTTTGTTGTAACGGCTGTTGATGCCAATCATAACGAGTCGGCTAATAGCATCACTGTTCCGGTAACAACTCCTGCACGTGCGCTGGTTCCGGCTGCTGCCGCTCCGGCTCCTGCATGGCCCGCAGCGCAAGTGAAGAGCCTCTATAGCGACGCGTACGCGTTCGCGCCTGCCTCGCTCAATAGTTATAATGAGGGCTGGTGGAACAATCCGAACATGACCGAGGAGATAGTAGCGGAAGACCACTATCTGCATTATGACCTCTATCGCGGCGGTATGATCGGTGTGCAGTTCGCGGAGACATCTGTAGCGCTGATGGAGAAACTGCATATCGATGTATATGCATCCAAAGCAGGAACAATCACCTTCCGTCTCATCACAGTCGGAGATCCGGACGCTGTCAATAATACCAAAAAGACCCTGACGCTCGAAGCGGAGAAATGGAACTCCTTCGATTTCGATCTCTCCGAGTTCGGCGCACATAACTGGCAGAAACTGTTCCAGTTCGCTATCGAGAACTACGAGGCAGGCGGTCTGGTAGGCGAGCATATCAGCGTGGATAATATCTATCTCTACCGTACAACAGAGATCGAGGATACCGAGGCTCCAACCAATCTGGCAGGCAGCGTAACGGCATTCTCCTATTTTACGGTTACTCTGGCGCTCTCGGCGCAGGATAATCTGGGCGTAGTGAACTATACCGTCAAGAACGGCGATGAGGTACTGGCTACAGCCGCTGGCGCAAGCGGCGCTACTGTCAACGTGATTGTACCGGGCCTGCTGCCGAATACGGATTATAACCTGACTGTGACCGTCAAAGACGAGAAAGGCAATGAGGCTGAGTCTATCACCATAGCAGCCAAGACCACTGTTGCTCCGGCAGCTGCTCCGGCTCCTGATTTCACCAACAAAGAGACGGTAACCGTCTTCTGCGACGCGTTGGCAGGTCAGCCGGGTATCAATATCGGCGGTTGGGGACAGAGCACCGTGGTAACAAACGGTCAGTTGGCGGAAGGCGACAATGTACAATACTTCACCAACATGAACTACCTCGGTTGGGAACTCAATCCGGCAGTGGATGCAACCGGCATGGAGTACCTGCATGTTGATCTCTATACCACTACGCTGACCTCCGTCAAGATCACTCCGATCAGTCCGGGTCACGAAGGTGTTTATTCGATTAACCTGACCCAAGGCGTATGGAACCAGGTAGAAATACCTCTGAGCGCATATTCCACGAACGGAATCGAATGGAACAATATCTTCCAAATGAAGTTCTTCGATGCAGCTCCGGCAGGCGGCGACCTCTTTATCGATAATGTCTATTTCTACAAAGAGGTGAAGACCGGCATGGAAAACATCCAGCCGTCAGAGGTCGGTATTCAGAAGGTGCTGCGCAACGGCATGCTCTATATCGAGCGGAACGGAAAGCTCTATAACATCACGGGAGCTTCCGTACGATAATAAAGAGACAGAATCTACTTGCTAATCTATACGGACAGGAGCCTTTCTTTCGGGACAGGCTCCTGTTTTTATGGGTACCATACACGTACTTTTTTTGCATGTCATGAAAATGTTAAATCGCAATATATCAATTAAATAACGGTAAAAATAACGTACTTTTATGTCGTAGAACATATCTTAAAACTTGCGTAATTCGTGAAAAAGCAGTACCTTTGCACAGATTTTAACAAAACAATCCAAAATACATGAAGAAACGAATTTATTTGCTATCCCTCACGGTGATGATGACGCTGGGTATGTGGGCCCAGAGCCTGACCGTGACGGGTGTGGTGATGGCTCAGGACGAGCCGGATCCTGTGATTGGCGCCAACGTGGTGGTGAAGGGTTCGGCGAGCGGTACGATCACCGATTTCGACGGAAACTTCTCCCTCTCTGCCAAAACGGGGGATGTTCTCCAAATCTCTTTTATGGGCTATAAGACCCAGGAAGTGAAAGTATCTAATGCAGGTCCGATCCGTGTGACGCTCGTGCCGGACAACGTGCAGTTGCAGGAAGTGGTAGCTATCGGTTATGGTACGATGAAGAAGAGCGACCTGACGGGTTCGGTGGCATCAGTCAGTGCCGACCAGTTGCTCAAAGCTCCGGTGTCCGGTCTGGACCAGGCGCTGCAAGGACGTGCCGCTGGTGTGACGGTGACCTCCAACTCCGGTCAGCCGGGCGAAGCAGCCACCATCCGTATCCGTGGTATAGGTTCCGCAATGAGCGGTAATGATCCGCTCTATGTAGTGGACGGTGTGATCACCGGCGATATCAAGTTTCTCTCCCCGTCCGATATCAAATCAATGGAGATTCTGAAGGACGCTTCCGCTGCCGCTATCTACGGTAGCCGCGGCGCGAACGGCGTCATCCTGATCACTACCAAATCCGGCGGCGAAGGAAAAATCAATATCTCCTTTGATGCCTACTGGGGATTCCAGAACCGTTGGAAGAAGATGGACGTGCTGGGTAGCAAAGATTTCGCCGACACGGAGATTCGTATTCAGGCAATGCGTAACGGTGCCGAGGAACTGGCATATTACCAGCAGAACGGCTTCCGCCCGTGGCTGAATATGTACAAACTCGGTAATGCCGATATCACCAAGATCAGTGAATATTACCCGATCAATTTTAACTACGCAGCACAGGAGACCGACTGGCAGGACGAGGTGTTTAAAGCCAATGCATTCATGCATAACTATAACCTCTCTTTCGATGGCGGTAGCGAGAGAGGACACTACGCACTCTCCGCTTCCTATTTCGGACAGGAGGGTACAATCGTAGGCAGCGACTACAACCGTTTTACACTGCGTCTGAATTCCGATTTCAAGGTTCGCGACTGGTTGAAGATAGGAGAGCATTTCTCGCTGGCTTCCACCTACGGGCGCAACGCGATGAATAATAGTTCGTCCGCAGGTGCATCCATGATTTCTGCCGCTTTGGCTATGGCGCCGTGGGATCCTGTTTATTATCCGCAGGGATCGGTAAACAAGAACGGAAAAGATATCAGCGGTTACTACTCCGCAGGTTCGAACTTCAAGAACGTGACGAACCCCTATCAGATGGCGTTTAACAGCGAACCGAACAGCCGTACCGAGCGCGTGTTAGGCGATGTGTTCCTTGATATCACGCCCGTGAAAGGATTGACCATCCATGCTGCGATGTCGGCTGACTATTCGGTGAACAGAACCCGCAATTTCGGTTACCCCAATATCTATACCAGCTATAACGCTTCGGATAAGAACTTCATTAGTTCGAGCATGAGCCGCAGCCTTCAGTTGCTGGAGGAGGCAACGGTTACCTACGCCCGTGAAATAAACAAACATAATTTCTCGGTGATGGTAGGTCAGACATGGTCGGAATATAACTACTACAGCATTGGCGGCTCGGGAGCGCAGATCCTCAACCCCATACCGAGCAACTGGTATCTCAGCCGTGCTACGGAAGATCAGACATACGCATCGGACGGCATGAGCCGTACCCGCCGTCTTTCTTTCCTCGGACGTGCTTTCTATAGCTACGACAGCCGTTATATGATAACGGTCAATTTCCGTGCAGACGCTTCGTCCAAATTCACCAAGCAACCATGGGGCTTCTTCCCGTCCGCTGCTATCGCATGGCGGTTGAGCGAAGAACCGTTTATGCGGGATCTGAACCTCGATTGGCTGGATAATATCAAGATACGTGCCGGATTCGGTCAGGTAGGTAATGACGGCGTGAACTCCAATGCTTTCCAATATACGATGGGGTCGTCCGTGAATGTCTTCTATAGCTATCCTTTCGGTCCGGAGCAGAATGCAGGTAACGCTACCGGCGGCGCCGCAGTGCTGACCCTCGTGGACGAGTCCGGTAAATGGGAAACCAACCAGCAATGGGATGCCGGTATCGACTTCAGTTTCTGGAACGGCAAACTGTCCGGTACCATCGATTATTTCCGCCGTTCTACATTGGACGCACTTCTGTATGTGAATGCCCCCGCCCAAGTCGGAAACCGCTATTCCTTGGTTAAGAATGTGGGCAATATCTTGAACGAAGGTGTGGAAATCACCTTGGGACATGAGAACAAAGTAGGTGCCGTACATTATAATATCGGTGCCAACCTCTCCTTCCTGCATAATGAGCTGACCAAACTGAACGGTGGTTCTCCGTTGTGGGGGGACCGCACCAAAACCGACCAAGGTATGGCGCTGAACTCTTTCTGGGGATACCAGTATGAAGGTATTTACCAGACCGACCAAGAGGCTTTGGATCAACTCTATTCTTTTGACGCAAGCACTATTGGCGTACACGCCGGTGACGCGCGTTATAAAGATGTTAACGGTGATGGAAAGTTGGACGAGAGTGATAAGATGGTGATTGGTAATCCGTTCCCGAAACTGACGTATGGTCTAAACTTCGGTATTGATTTCTATGGTGTGGATTTCCAATTGTTCTTCCAAGGAGCAGCAGGCAATAGTATCTACAATGCGCAACGCCAGATGTTAGAAGGCGACGGAAGCGGTTACGCACTGGCTTCGTACATGAAGGATAATGTATGGGTAGGTTATACGGAAGTGGTACAAAATGCTATGATTTCTCGCGGAGTGAACCCGTTTGAGTTAGAGAACCGGAACGGTACGATTCCTAATCCGCTGGGTTCGCCGACCAATACGGAGAACTCCACCCGTTTTATCGAGGATGGCTCCTATCTGCGTCTGAAGAACCTGCAGATCGGTTATACCTTCCCGCTTAAGTGGACTCAGAAATTCCGTTGCAGCCGTTTGCGTCTCTATGCTACGGCATCCAACCTCTTCACTATAACCGGCTACAAGGGCTATGACCCCGAAGTGGGCGGAGGTGTGGATTACGGAAACTATCCGCAGAGCCGGACATTCACCTTTGGACTTAATGCAACATTCTAACGGAAAGGAGAAAAGTTATGAAACGAACAATAAAGAAAATAGCCCTTTGTGCATTGTCCTTTGCCACCTTGTCACTTTCCATGACGGGTTGTAAGGACTACCTGACGGAGATAGAGCCGGGTACGACACTATTGGAGGATTTCTATACCTCTACTGCTGCGGCGGTTCAGAACGTGACAGGATGTTATGTACCTCTCATGTGGGAATATAACAACACCTACTTGAGCGAATGGTTCATAGGTGATATAGCATCCGATGATGCGCTCAAAGGCGGCGGGTCCACTACCGATATGGCAGACGCATATGATATCGAGAACTGGCGTACTACGGACCAAAATGCCTTGTTGCTCAATTTTTATCGTGCGCAATATCAAGGTATTGGTCGTTGTAACCTCGCACTCGAGTATATAGAAAAGATGGAGATTGGCATTGATGAGGATTTTACACCGGAGATGAAAAATCGTCTGCTGGGTGAGGTCCACTATCTGCGTGCCTACTATTATTTCCGCTTGGTACGTCTCTTTGCCGGAGTACCGATGCCGTTGAAAGTATTGCGTTCGTCTGACGAATGGGGCATGCCGCGTGCTTCGGTTAATGAAGTATATACCCAGATTCTGGAGGACTTGGAGTTCGCTAATGCGAACCTCTGGAAAAAGAGCCAATACCCTGAGGCAGACCTCGGTCGCGCTACCAAAGGGGCTGCGCAGGCTATGCTGATGAAAGTAAACCTCTATATGGCTTCGTCCTATTGGCAGAAATATACCCTGACCAAATCAACAGCGGATTGCTATAAGGATGCCAAAGCATGGGGCGACTCCATCATTACCTCCGGCGAATATGACCTGTGTCCGAACTACGAAGATAACTTCACCGTAGCAGGAGAAAATGGTATTGAGTCTGTATTCGAGATTCAGTATGCAGAGGTAGCGTGGGGTGATTACGGCGAGGGCTTTGGCTTCACTGCTGGTTCTTTTACCCAAGTATTAATGCGTTGCCGTAACTCAGAGATAGGTGGCGGATGGGGATTTGACCACCCGACGAAAAACCTCTATGATGAGTTCGAAGCAGGTGACCCGCGCCGCGACGTAGCAATTCTTATCCCGAGCACAGATGTGGTAGCTACTTATCAGATGCAGTCGGACGAGAACTACTTGGGCAATACTTGGGTCAACAACAAATACGGTATGTATCGCGATCCGGCAGATATCGGCGGTGGTTACGGCAAATGGAGTCTGCACGCTTCCCGCGGACCGCTTAATAACAAGCAGATCCGCTATGCCGATGTGCTGCTGATGTACGCGGAAGCATGTCTCGGCACAGGCGATGCCGGTACTGCCAAGACCTATATAGACCAAGTGCGTGCGCGTGTAGGACTTCCGGGAGTGGCAGCTGCAGATGATGCTACTTTGCGTCATGAGCGTCGCTGCGAGTTGGCGATGGAAGGACACCGCTGGTTCGACCTCGTTCGTTGGGAAGGTGTGGACGGAAACGGCTTGAAGGCACATATGGATGCATACAAGGCTTCCGAGAGCGCGGAGGTGCAAGGTCATATTCAGGAGTTCGTAGCGGGCAAACACGAGATATTCCCCATCCCGCAGGAAGAGCGGCAACTTAATCCGACACCAATGGATCAAAATCCAGGATATTAATACAAACTAAAAAATAGATATACTAGATAAGCTAGAATAACTAGTTCAACTAGGTTAAACAAATCTTTTTAATTAACTTTTTAAAACAACAAAACTTATGAAAGCAAACAAATTTTTTGCAGTAGCGCTGGCAGCGCTGACATTGGTTGGTTTCAATGCATGTAAACCGGGCCAACAAGGTGGAGGTTCTGACAATCCGGATCAACCGGGTCAGGAAGCAACTTTAGCCTTGGATAAAACTTCTATCTCGCTGGAGGTAGAAGGCGAGGAGACCATTACCGCCACTATCGAGGTTTCGTTCGAGAGTTCGGATCCGACAGTAGCTTCTGTTACTCCGGCCAACGACGGCAAGAGTGCTAAAGTAACAGCTCTCAAAGAGGGTAGCGCAGTGATTACCGCTAAATCCAAGGGCGGTCAAGTGAAAACTTGTGTCGTAGCCGTTAAGAAAAAAGGTGGTGACCAGCCTCAAGGCGGTGCTCAACTGAAGGGTAGCCAAGTATGGCCGATTGCTCTGGATGGCACCACCTCAGAGGCTAATGCATCGAAGATTGTAGCTGATTTCCGTCCGAATGATGTAGACCAATTCCTCTATGTATGGGAAGAAGGAAAAGTATATGAGGCTGGCGAAGGCAAAGGCTTGAATTTCCATGGCAACAGCGATGGCTACACTGCTCTCACTGTAACGAACCTTGGCTGGGCAGGTGCAGGTTTCTGCCTTACAGATAAGGGCGAAGGATGGAAAGCAGCAGAGGATCTGCGCGCTGCAATTGTTGCAGATCCGGACAGCTACTTCCTTCACCTCGCAATGAAAGCGACAGACAATTACGCTCACTGTTTCTATTTCATGGGCAGCGAAGCTACTAAGTTTGTCCTTGGTCCGAAATCCGTTTATGATGGTCCGATTTATGCAGACTTTGAGCGTGACGGCGCATGGCATGAGTTCGATATTCCGATGGCATCCTATGCTTCTGCTTTGGCTGACATTACTTGTGCAGCAGGTGTGAACGTATTCGTTGTTTTGACTGAGGGTGTTCAAGGTGCTCAGATGAACCTTGATGCTGTTTATTTCTATAAGAAATAATATCTGACAGTCAATTTAGCTATAGGGGATTGGTTTCCCCTATAGTTTCTAATAATAAAAAATAGTATGCGTAGATTAACTGATTTGTTTCTTTTGCTTGCCGCTGTTATATGCACGGCTTGCAGTTCGCCCGAACCGGAAACACCGGTAAACATATCTATCTCACCGGCGTCTTTAACGATGAAAGTGGGAGACATAACCACCTTGGACCTTACAGGAGCGACAGCAAACATCGAATGGACTTCTTCCAACGAAGAGGTGGCGAGTGTCTATTACGGTGTGGTTACTGCCAAGGCTATTGGTAAAGCTGAGATTACCGCCAAGGTCGGCTCCGCTTCGGCGAATAGTATCATCTATGTCACAGGTACCGACGGCGCTTCACTCCGTATCAGTCCTCCTGTCGTTACTTTGCGGTCGGGAGATGAGTATGATTTCAAGTATGGCAATACATATGATTTGGAGTTGACATGGAGCAGTTCGGATCCGTCTGTGGCTACCATTGATCAAAATGGTCATGTGAAGGCTCTGGCTCCGGGAAACACCACCATCACGCTGGCAACCAATTTGGAGTCCGTCACGGCGCGTGTCTCGGTGGAGCATAGTTGGGGCGACTATACTTTGGTGTGGTCGGATGAGTTCGATGGCTCTGCATTGGACGAGACCGTATGGAGTTATAACACCGGCGGCAACGGCTGGGGCAACAACGAGAAGCAGTATTATACCTCCCGTCCGGAGAATATCCGCGTACAGAACGGTATGCTGGAGATCGAGGCACGCAAGGAGCAATACCAGAATAATGAATATACCTCTGCGCGTATCATGTCCAAAAGCAAAAAGACCTTTACGTATGGCAAAATGGAGTCCCGTATCAAGTTCCCCGGAGGCAAAGGTACATGGCCGGCTTTCTGGATGATGGGCAACAGCGGCGGCTGGCCTAACTGCGGAGAGATAGATATTATCGAGCATGTTGGTAATATACCTGCCCGCGCCTCCTTCGCTCTCCATACTGTCATGAAGAACGGAACGAAAGGCAATAACTGGTCTTCCGTCAAATGGTTTGATTATTCTCTCGCCGACGATTTCCATACCTATGGTATCGAATGGGCACAGGAAGAAAAAGACGGCAAGGATGTTATCCGCTTCACTGTGGATGGCGTGCAGTATGCAGAGGTATGGGAAGAACAGATAGATAATAACGACTACTGGCCGTTTAATAAACCGTTCTTCTTTATCTATAACCTCGCTATCGGCGGTAATATGGGCGGGCAAATAGACGACGCAATCTTTGACCAGCAGCGTATTATGTACGTGGATTGGGTTCGCGTTTACCAGAGAAGCGATAAATAAACCGGATACAAGACATGAATAAGAGTCAAATAAGAGTTATTAGCGAGGCAAGTAAGAGGCAACTCGTGGGTATTTTGTCTCTGGCGCTCTGTTTTTGGAGTTGTACGCCATCCGATACACCGGAAAAAACAGACCCTGCTGACGAGACGAATGTAGTGGACGTAATGCCGAAATCTGCCAAACGAGGCGTGTCTTTCAATTTCAACCAGTTGCCGGACCTGCCGTTGCTTTCTCCCTATATATCATGGGATTATAACTGGGGCAATACGCCTATGGATGATGCCGCGGCATGGTTTGACGCAAACGAGATGGATTTCTGCCCGATGTGCTGGAACGGCAACTATAGCGCAGATAAGATCCGTGCGTTCGTAGCCGCGCATCCCAATACCAAATATCTGCTGGCGTTCAACGAACCGAACCTGACGGACCAAGCGAATATGACACCGTCCAAAGCAGCAGAGTTATGGCCGCCGGTGGTGGCTTTAGCCAAAGAACTGAACCTCAAACTGGTCTCTCCGGCAATGAACTACGGTACGCTTGCGGGTTATAGCAATCCTATCAAATGGCTCGATGAGTTCTTCTCCCAGCCGGGGGTATCTATCAATGATATTGACGCAATAGCCATCCACTGCTATATGTCCTCTCCATCGGCGGTACAGGGATATATTGAGATGTTTGAGAAATACAACAAACCGATCTGGATGACGGAGTTCTGCGCATGGGATCCTGCCCCAAGCGGCTATCCTACCCAGATGGATTATATGTGCGCGGTGCTCAATTATATGGAGAGCCGCCCGTCCGTGCAACGATATGCATGGTTCATGCCCCGTATGAGCGGCAAAGTGGAGTCTGTGCCGTATAACCAGCTCCTGACGCACGATTATCCGGCGGAACTGACGGAGTTAGGAAAGATGTATTGCTTCTTCTCGCCGATGGATACTACCGTTTGGTTAAGAGCCAACAGACCTATCTATGCCTCGGAATATACGCGCGTAGCGAATAACGGTCTATCCATGCGTCCGACCAACGACACCGAGATGGTAACCGCTATCGGACGAGACGGACTGATGATCACCAATTTTGCGCAGGGGCAGCAGCTGAGTTATCAACTCTATCTGCCTACAGCCGCCAAACAGGTAACGCTCCGGTATTGCGGTTATGCCAATTCGATATGCGAGTTGCTCATTGACGGGCAGTCTGCGAACTTCATTGATATGCCGCGTAACGGCAGTTCGACAGAGTGGGTTACCGCTACGATTTCGCAACCAATCAAAGCAGGAAAACATACAATCACCTTATCGCTTTTCTCGGGCAGCTGCTCGTTAAGCGCTATTCAAATACAATAAATCGATGAAAAAACTTTGTACACTTTTGTCCGCATTGTGTCTGGCTGGAATGGCAACGGCACAGGATTATGAACTTGTTTGGAATGAAGATTTTACCGACGAAGCGCTGGATACCCAAGTGTGGAATATAGAGGTGAACGACGACGGCGGAGGCAACAACGAGTTGCAGTACTATTGCGAGAAAGGAGTGTCGCTCGGCGTTGAACCTACTACAGGCAAGAAATGTCTGATTTTGACGGCTACCAAAGAGGAATACCATAGCAAACATTGTACCTCCGGGCGCGTGAACACCAAGAACAAGATGACCTACACTTTCGGTCGTATAGAAGCGCGTATCAAGTTTCCCCAGACAGCCAACGGCCTCTGGCCTGCATTCTGGCAGATGGGCAATAACTATGACCAGGTTGGCTGGCCCAAATGCGGTGAGACGGACATCATCGAGTTAGGCAACAGCAACGGTTTCAACGGTACGCAGGATCGCTATTTCAACGGAGCTATGCATGTAGGCAGGGCGTGGGATGCTGTTTGGAGCGACGCACAAGCCGTGACATGGAACTACTCTGTAGAAGATACTTTCCATATAGTGACTATGATATGGACGCCGACATCTATTGATATGTATATGGATAAAGAGGCTCATCCGGAGAACGGAGCTTATTTCCATGCGGATTTGGAGCCTAACAACGATGCGAACTACAACCGCCAACTGGTGTTCGGCAAGCCGAACTTCGTTATTGCGAACCTTGCTGTGGGAGGTAATTTTCCGCAGATATGGGACATTAACAAGATTACTGCGCTTGCCAATGGTCCGCGGTCGGTATATATCGACTGGATCCGTATATACCAGCGCGGCGACAACAACCAGTCGTTTGTCTGCCCGTCCGCTTCGGATGAGATAGAGCCGGAGAGGGCGCAAGGAATAGAGCCTATCCCCAACCCCTCCCTAAAAGGAGGGGAGAAGGTTCTCCTCAATGGGCAACTCTTGATTCGTCGCGGAGGCAATGTTTATACTATAACCGG
>OCTX012279065.1_pt1 | contig 35426 bp, 24 predicted proteins | sample 1539691 | NCBI WGS metagenome assembly OCTX01 (sample SAMN02144231, study PRJEB22623) | gut metagenome | biome: sheep rumen | host: Ovis aries | place: New Zealand
CGCTCAGACGCACCACCACCGGGGCGTCTTTCTTCTCTGAGCCTTTGCTGTTCTTCACGTCTATGCTTGCCTTGTATTCCTGGCCTGTTGCCAAGACTGGCAATAATGCCAGTATCAACAGCCAATTCTGACTTCTTCTCATGTTCACAGTTTTATAATCAACTCTCAACTTTATTCAATCACAATCGTCTTGATCCAGTCTTGAAGCATTCCTTTGTAACGGCCCTGGGAGTCTGAAATCAGTATCACCGTCTGGCCGCCGCCGTCCAGCTTCGGACCGAGGCACATGCCTTCATAGTTTGCCCAGTTCAGTCCGTTGAACGACATCGTCGTGTTGCACGACCACAGCAGTGTTTTCTGCAGGAACGGGCTTTCTGACGTCAGTGCGCCGTTGCCTTTCAACTCACTCCCTTTCTTCGGGTCGACCACATAGATCTTTGTCTTTGTCCATGCGCCGTATTTGATTTTAGGTACAAAGCACTCACGCTCCATCACAAGCAGGCGGCCGTCGTCGAGAGCCGCTATGTCACTTACGCCCATGATGTACTTCGATGCCTCTTTCATGTTTTCGGGGCTGTCGGTTTTGTAGGCATATTCGCGTACTTTGTTGAAGTTTGTGTCAAAGGCGGTCAGACGGAGCATGTTGGCCACGCCGTTTGTGCTTTGGCTGTAGTTTCCGTCGTTGTCGGTCTTCAGCGTGCTCTCCGACATGGTCCACAGCAATTTTGTGCTGCTGTCGTAACACAGCGACTCCATTCCCATGTTCGGCCGCGTGCCAGCCATGATGTTGCCGCTTCTCACTCCCGTGGCTTTGCCTTCAAGCGTGAATTCCACGATGCTGTTGTTGCGCTCTCCGCCTATGTAGATTGTCTTACGGACTGGGTTGTAGGCCACGCACTCTGCGTCGCGTCCTACTGTCTCGCTGTGGTAGAAGCCGATGTTCTCCACCGACAAGATCTCACCCGTGGAAGGATTCAGGTTGATGTTGAACTTATAGAAGCCGTCGTGGCTCTCTTTGTCCGACACCACTGCATAGGTGTTGTCACCGATGCGGGTGATGCCGCTGTAATTTCCCTTCGGGGCGTATTTCTTCAGGTTTACTGACGGATTCTCCCTGATGGTCATGTCGCTTGTCTGGCCCATCAGGCTTGTTGCCGTCATAGTTAACATAGTAAGGGATAGGATGAATGTTTTTTTCATTTTTTTTCGAGTTTTTGATGAATTCTTTGTAAAGTTACAACTTTTTTCTCAATCAATATCTTTTTATAATGAATAATAACCTTTTTTTTCATAACTTTGCATAAATTTTCAACTTTTTTGCGTTTATGTTTGATTTTGGATGCCTTTCCGGTAAGAAGATTGCCTATGCCACCCTTGGATGCAAGCTGAATTTTGCTGAGACTTCTTCCATTGCTAATGAGCTGAAAAAATATGGTGCCGTGAATGCTGCGGCTGGAGAGTCTGCCGACGTATGCATTGTCAACACTTGCACCGTGACAGAAGTGGCCGACAGGAAAGGAAGACAAGCGATTCATAAAATCATACGCCAACACCCGGGGGCATTGGTTGTGGTCACGGGCTGTTATGCTCAGCTGCGGCATGAGGACATCGCACAGATTCCTGGTGTCGACATCGTGGTGGGAGCAGAATACAAGAAGCAGGTGGTTCCCATGATTCTTATGGCAATGGGACAGAAGGAAACGCATCTTTTCCAGCAGGATAACGGTGATGACAAACTATTTTTTCCTGCATGTTCCAAAGGCGACCGCACCCGCTATTTCTTGAAAGTGCAGGACGGATGCAACTATTTCTGCACGTATTGCACCATCCCGTTTGCCAGGGGAAGAAGCCGTAATGGCTCGATTGATGACATCATGCGGCAGGTTAGGGAAGTCGAGAAGAGTGGGGGGCAGGAGATTGTGATTACAGGGGTCAATATCGGTGACTTTGGCCGCTCCACTGGGGAGCATCTCATTGACTTGCTCCGGCAGATGGACGAGGTCAAAGGCATCCAGCGGTTCAGAATATCTTCTATCGAACCCAACCTGCTCACCGACGAGATTATTGATTTCTGTGCGCATTCAAGGGCTTTCATGCCTCATTTCCACATCCCCTTGCAGAGTGGTAGCGACGAGGTGCTGAAGCTGATGCACAGGAAATACAACACGGATTTTTTCCGTGATAAAATTGCCCATATCAAAAGTCTCATCCCACATGCCTTTATCGGCGTTGATGTCATGGTGGGGTGCAGGGGCGAACGTCCGGAATATTTCGAACAGGCTTATGAATTCATCAAAAGTCTTCCTGTGTCCCAACTGCATGTCTTCTCTTACAGTGAGCGGCCTGGGACGAAGGCTCTCAACATTCCTTTTGTCGTCTCTCCGGCGGAAAAGCACGAGAGAAGCCAGCGGCTCCTTGCCTTGTCCGACGAAAAGACAAAGGATTTCTATAATTCTTTCATGGGGACTGTCCGTCCGGTGCTGTTCGAACATTCACGAACCCATCGTGCCATGACGGGATTCACCGACAATTACATAAAGGTGGAGACGGACGACAATCCACAGATGTACAACACAGTACAAATGGTCAAGCTAATGGAGTATAACGAAAAAAAAGAAATAATGAAAGGGGTGGTGCTATGAAATTGTCTATTGTCATTCTGAATTGGAACGGGAAAGATATGCTGAGGGCATATCTGCCGGATGTCATAGCGCATTCTAATCTGCCGGGAGTGGAAGTGGTCGTTGCCGACAATGGGTCCACCGACGGCTCTGTGGAGATGCTTGAGCGCGACTTTCCTGAAACTCCACTCGTGATTCTTGAGAAAAACTATGGTTTCGCGGAAGGATATAATATGGCCTTGCGCGAAAACAATGCTGATTATTTCCTGTTGCTCAACTCGGATGTCGAGATTATGGACGACAACTGGCTCATTCCACTTCTCGACTTTATGGACAGTCATCCGGATGTGGCGGCGTGTCAGCCTAAAATACTTTCGCTTAAAGATAAAAGACTGTTTGAATATGCGGGTGCGGCTGGTGGATTTATCGATAAATATGGATTCCCGTTCTGCAGGGGACGTATTTTCGATGCTGTCGAGACCGATAGGGGGCAATACAACGACACCATCAATGTGTTCTGGGCTAGTGGTGCCGCTTTGATGGTCAGGGCCAAGGACTTTTGGACTGTAGGTGGTCTCGACTCCCGCTTCTTTGCGCACATGGAGGAGATCGACCTCTGCTGGAGGCTTAGAGACGCAGGGCTCAGGGTGGTGTGTGTGCCTGAGAGCAAGGTCTATCATTTGGGAGGTGCATCGCTCAATCAGGGAAATCCCAGGAAGACGTTCCTCAATTTCCGCAACAACCTCATCATGCTCTATAAGAATCTGCCAGATGAGGAACTCGACAAGGTGATGAAAGCCCGTAAATGGTTCGACAGGCTTGCGGCTTTACAATTTCTCCTTAAATTCGACAGGGCCAATTATAAGGCCGTAATCAATGCGCGTAAGGAATTTAAATCGATGGTACCTGACTTGAAGGAAGACCGCAGAAAAAATGCTCAACGACGAAAAGTTGGCAAGATCAATGAACGGGTCGGCTTCTCCATTGTCAGCAAATTCTATATCCGTCGTATCCGGAAATTTTCCCAACTGCCAATGAAGCAATAGGGCCGCCATCATTCACGTATATAAGCCTTATACACAGAGAAAATACACTCTTCACTTCTCACTTTTCACTCTTCAATCATCATGCATTCTTTCCTCGAAAAACTTATTGCCCAAGGAGAACACGACCGTCAGGATTTCAAATACAAGGTCATGGATGCCGCCAAACTGGCTAAGTCGGTGTCTGCCTTTGCCAACACAAACGGCGGTAGGCTTATCATCGGCGTGAGGGACGACGGGCTTATCTCGGGGGTCACTTCGGAAGAGGAGATTTTTATGATGAGGACTGCCGCCGAGAAGTATTGTCTCCCGTCCGTGCAGACGAATTTCCAGACTGTCATACACAAGGGAAAGACGGTGCTTATCTGCGAGGTGCCGCCTTCGACTGACAAGCCTGTATGCGCCATCGACGATATCATCATTGACCCGCTGACTGCGGAAATCAAGCCGAAGGACCGTCCCACAGCCTACGTCAGAGTCGATGATGAGAACATCGTGGCCTCGCCGGTGCATCTGCAGATATGGAGAGATCAGAAGGTGGAGAACGGGATGGTGGTGCAGTTCTCTGATGACGAGAGGAAACTTGCGGACTTTCTGGCAGAAAATCATGCGCTTCCTCTCAACAGGATTGTGAAATCCACTGGCTTGCCACGGCGCAAGGTTGTCGTCACCTTGGCCAATCTGATACGCTTCGATATCGTGGTATGCCAGTTTGATGGGAAACAGTTCCTCTTCTCCCTTAAGGCAGGTTCTAAAAATTAGCTTTAGGCTGTGTTTAGACTATTTTTGAGCAGATTTGCACGCAAACTCGCAGAAGCGTAGCGAGCTACGGTTCAAGAGGTTAAGAGTAAAGATGCCAAAAAGAGGTAAACACAGGCAAAGATAATTCTCTTGGATTTATTAATTATTAGAGCATGCCTTAAACAATAAAAAAACATCCATACTGCTTGTATGGATGTTTCTGAATGATTGTATCTTTGTTGTTGTGTCTTATGCTTCTTCAGCAGCTGGAACTTCTCCTGCCTCCAGGTCTTCAACAGCCTCTGCCTCAGCGGCCTCCTCTGCTGTGGGAGCAGGTGTCTCAACGACTTCCTCTTTCTTGGCGCTCATTGTGCCGTCCTCGTTCACCACGTCGAATGGAATCTGAACGGTCACTTCGCGGTGGAAGTGGATAGGGGCAACATAGCTGCCAAGCTCTTTCACTGACTTGAAGCTGATCTGCTTCGGGTCTACTTCCAGTCCCTGGGCTGCCAGTGCCTCAACAAGCTGAGGAGCACCTACAGAACCATAGATGTTTCGACCGTCTGACACCTTTGCAACGATGGTCAGTTTCACACCCTCGAACTGAGCGGCTTTTGCCTCTGCGTCTGCCTTGATCTTGGCAATCTTGTGGGCACGCTGCTTCTTTTCCTCTTCCAGTGCCTTCAATGCGCTTGGAGTGGCAAGAACTGCGTATCCCTGAGGGAGAAGATAATTTCGTCCGTATCCGTCCTTCACTGTCAGGACCTCATCCTTGTAGCCTAAGCCCAGGAGATCTTTCTTCATTATAATTTTCATAGGGCCTCCTTTCTTATTTCATCAAGTCTGTTACAAATGGAAGTAATGCAATCTGGCGTGCACGCTTTACAGCCTGAGCGACGCGACGCTGGTATTTCAGGGAAGTACCAGTGATTCGGCGGGGAAGAATCTTGCCTTGCTCGTTCAAGAACTTCTTCAGGAACTCAGGATCTTTGTAGTCGATGTACTTGATGCCGCTCTTCTTGAAACGACAATACTTCTTTTTCTTAACGTCTACTGTCGTAGGGGTTAAATAACGGATTTCTGATGTCTGTGCTGCCATAATTAAGCCTCCTCTTTTTTAGCGAACTTGTTGCGACGTTTTTCTGCATACTGAGCTGCATACTTCTCGTTCTTCACGGTCATGAAGCGGATTACACGCTCGTCACGACGCAACTGTAACTCAAAATTCTTAATCACTTCCGGAGCTGCCTTGTATTCCAGCATGATGTAGAAGCCTGTGGTCTTCTTCTCAATTGGATATGCCAGTTTACGCAGACCCCAGTTCTCTTCGCTGAACACGTCAGCGCCGGCAGCCGTCAGGGCACCCTTGAACTTGTCTACCGCTTCCTTCATCTGATCGTCAGACAAAACGGGAGTTAAAATGAAAACGGTTTCGTACTGATTCATAATCAATAATTAATGTTGTTTTATGTTTATTATCTCATGCTTCTGCCTTTAGACGCAAAAGCGGATGCAAAGTTACAACTTTTTTCTGGTTTAACAACCATTTTTACCCTTTAATTTTCAAAAAATCAACATTATTTGCTTTTTTTTGAAAAAAAATCACCAAAAAGTTTCGTTTTTTCATCAAAAATGTGTTATTTTGCATTTGATATGGGTTTACCATATATTTCTAATCGAAATAAAATCTAAAACAAATTATAAAATGAAAACAAATCCTATGAAACTTCTTGGCACGGGAATGATTCTTCTCGGTGCAATTATGCTTATCATCGCATGCTTCTTTGCTACAGGGCTGCTTGAGACTCCTTTCAACATCTATATCCTTTCCGCTTTGCTGCTCTGCATCGGAGGTCTTATCGTACATATCATCATGAACAAGCGTCTGCCTCTCGACGAAGTGCCGGAGGACGACAAGTAGGAGTACGATTTTGTCATAACAGTTTTATTATTTATATAACGTGCAAAACGAAAAAAAGAGGGTGTGGCAGGCCACACCCTCTTTTTTTGTTATATTCTGGATTATTTTTTCCTTTATTCCCAGCCGATTTAATGTTTAAGGTTTTATTAGTTTTAGTTAACTCGTCCTTTTTGCATTCTTGACATTAATATTCTAAATAATTGTGAGCCTGCCGTTCTTTCAATCCCATCCCTGTCAGTAGGCTCTGGAAAACCTGTAAGTAAGGGGCAGGCACAGCTCATGTAGGCTCACAATTCAAATTTCAAAGTTCTCTATGCCTCTTCACCGGAAATCACGAGCTTGTAGCCTTTTCCGTGTACGTTGAGAATCTGTACGGATGGATCCTGGCTCAGCAGTTTCCTCAGCTTCGTGATGTACACGTCCATAGAGCGGGCGTTGAAATAGTTGTCGTCTATCCAGATGGCTTTCAGCGCGTATTCGCGAGGGAGCAGTTCGTTCACCTTGTTGCTCAGCAGTGTCAGCAGCTCGGCTTCCTTCGTCGTCAGCTTCTTTTCCTCACCGTCAATCGTGAGCATCTGCTTCTGGGTGTCGAACACGAACTTGCCGATGTTTCTCACAGTCTCGTTCTTGTTCTGCTTTCCGCGAACGCGACGGAGGATAGCCTCAATGCGGAGAACCACCACGTCCATCCTGAATGGCTTGGTGATATAGTCGTCGGCGCCAATCTCAAATCCTTCACGTATGTCGTCAATCAGCGTCTTGGCTGTCAGGAATATAAATGGCACTTCGGCATTCAGCTCGCGGATTTTGCTGGCGAGCGTGAAGCCGTCCATCTTTGGCATCATCACGTCGAGGATGCACAGGTCGTATTTGTTCGAACAGAATGCGTTATAGCCTTCCTCTCCGTCAACGCACAGGTCTGCCTGAAATCCCTTTGCCTCCAGGTACTCCCTGAGAAGCATACCCAGGTTCTCGTCGTCCTCGCAAAGGAGAATCTTTACGTCATCAAATTTTTCTTCCATAATTTCTCTGTTTTAATAATTTATTGTTTTATTCTTGTTTTCTTCTCTGTTTTAATAGTATATTGTTTTATTCTTTTTTTTTTCTCTATTTTTTATTGTTCTTTGTTTTATCTGCGGTTCCTTTTCGTTCCGTCCGTCCTTAAAGTGTGGCACAGCCTTCCCTCAGCCGTACAACGCCCCTCGTGTCGGGTGTCATTACCAAAAGTAACTTACTTTAAACATTAAACATTAAACTTTCAACTAAATATCAGTCCTGCACCGTCCCTCGTGTCGGGTGTCATCACCAAAAGTAACTTCACTTTAAACATTAAACATTAAACTTTAAACTAAAAATCAACTGTACAGCAGCGGCAGCTTGATCGTAAATGTAGTTCCGATGCCGAAGTCGCTTTCCGCGCTGACAGTGCCCTTGTGGTCTGTCACGATTTTCTTCACGTAAGCCAGTCCAAGTCCGAAACCCTTGATGTCGTGGCGGTTGCCTGTACCGACTCGGTAGAATTTCTCGAATATTTTCTTCAGATTTTCTTTCTTGATGCCTATGCCGTTGTCGCGGATTTTGATATAGAGGTATTTTGAGTCGTTCTTTGTCGACACAGTCAGCTCCAGCTGGCTGTCCTCTCGTTTGTATTTCACGGCGTTGTCCATCAAGTTGAAAATCACGTTTGTGATGTGCATCTCGTCGGCGAGGATGACCGAATCCTGGGCGTTCAGATGTGGAACAATTTTTCCACCGTTTTTCTCCACTTTCAGCGTGAAGGTCTTCACGATGCCGATAATCAACTCGTTCACGTTCAGCTCCACCATATTCAGATTGGCCTTCTGATTCTCATACATCGACAGCTGAAGTACTTTCTCCACCTGGAATCTCAGGCGTTTCGTCTCGTCGTTGATGGTGTCCACCAGCCGTTTCAGCATTTTAGGTGTCTTCGGCACGCTTTCGTCGCCCAGCATCTGAGCGGCAAGCGAGATGGACGAAATCGGTGTCTTGAACTCGTGGGTCATGTTGTTGATGAAGTCGTTCTTCACTTCCGACAGTTTCTTCTGGCGGAACACCAGAATCATCGTGATGATGAAAGTGAGCAACAATATCAGGGTGAAGACGATGGATGGAATCATGAAACCGAGGGAGCGGAACATGTGTTTCCTTGCATCGGGGAACACGACGGTCAGCACCCCTTGCTGGTCCACAGGGTCGTATTTGAACAGACTTTGTGAGAATTTCTGGCTGCCGTCGTCCTCAGCGTAGTCAGAGCATTTGTAAATCAGCTTTCCGTTGCTGTTATATACGGCGAAATGGTAGTCGAGTTCTATGGCGTGGTTGGCCAGCTCATAGCGGATGTTCTGGTCCAGCCGACCGAAGTCTATACGGTCTTGGAGAGGACGGTCGTTTGCGGAGTAGAGCATGAGCAGAATCAGGGAGTCCATCAGGTTCTGATTGTAGACATATCGTTTCAGAAGGGTGGAGTCTGCCGAGATGGCGCGGTTGGAGTGCCTGGTGATCAATGCCTTGTCAAGATCAGGAGCCTGCCGCCTCGTCTGCTTGTCCTGGCCTATGTGAATGTTCCGCTCTGTTTGCTGCAGTATCGAGTCGTTCTGCTCAAGCACGGAGTCGGCCACGGCGGTCATCCCGCTGAACTTGTCCTCCATGTACTGTGCCGTCTCGATGACTTCCATGTTGTGGCTCACGCTGTTCAATGCACGCTCCACGCTCTCCTCGAAATGCACGCGGCGGGTCGTCACAATCTCTTCTACATAGCCAAACTGCATCACCAGCAGACTGATGAAGGAAATGCCCATCACGATGGCCAGTATGATGATTGTCCTACGTTTCATTTTTGTGGTCTTGACGACAGGAGTCGTTGGCAGTTTTGTTTGTTAGTTTTTTTTGATTCTTATTTCTGACAAAATAACGGAAAAGATTCCGTTTATTATAATGTTTGATAACTTTTTTACTTAAAAATATAAAAAAAATCAGCAAATTTAACATTTGCTGATTTTTTAATTGTTATTTTGATAAGCAATGTACATTGCTTTATCTGGTTCGTTTTATTATTGAAAATATTAAAATAACCAAATAAATTGTAAATCGTACATATTTAAATCGTAAATATCTATTAGTCCTCGTCCTTGTTCTGAGCCTCGAACTCCTTGATGAGCTGGTTCTGAACGTCGGTCGGCACAAGCTCATAGTTGGAGAACTTCATGGAGAAGGAACCGCGTGCGCCTGTGATGGCAGAGAGTGAGGTAGAGTAGTTGGCCAGTCCCTTCAATGGCACCTTGGCCTGTAGCTTCTCGTAGCCGCTCTCGCTTGAGCTTCCCATGATCATGCCGCGGCGGCCCTGGATGTCACTCATCACGTCGCCCATCTTGTCGCTCGGCACGAGCACCTCCACGTCGTAGATAGGCTCCAGCAACTTCGGACCGGCCTGCTTGAACGCTTCGCTGAAGGCATTACGGCCGGCGAGCATGAACGAGAGCTCGTTAGAGTCTACCGGGTGCATCTTTCCGTCGTATACAACTACGCGTACGTCGCGGGCGTAGCTGCCAGTCAGAGGGCCTTGCTCCATTCTGCCCATAATTCCCTTCAGGATGGCAGGCATGAAGCGGGTGTCGATGGCACCACCGACCACTGAGTTGATGAACACGAGCTTGCCGCCCCATTCAAGGTCGATTTCTTCCTTGCTCTTGCAGTTGATCTTGAACTCCTGACCGCCGAACTTGTAGCTTACTGGATCCGGGTCGCCTTCGTTGTATGGCTCTACAATCAGGTGAACCTCGCCGAACTGGCCGGCACCACCTGACTGCTTCTTGTGACGGTAGTCGGCACGGGCGGCCTTCGTGATGGTCTCGCGGTAAGGAATCTTTTGCTCGTCGTAGATGATGTTGATCTTCTCGTTGTTCTCCATACGCCATTTCAGTGTGCGCAGGTGGAATTCGCCCTGGCCTTTGATGAGGGTCTGGCGCAATTCCTTGCTCTGCTCAAGCACCCATGTCGGGTCTTCCTGAGACATCTTCTGGATGGCGCTCATCATCTTCTCACTGTCGCTCTCGTTCTCTGGACGTACCGAGCGGATATAGCGTGGAGCAGGGTATTTCACGAGGTCGAAACTGTAGTCGCAGTCCTTGCCTACAAGGGTGTTGCCGGTACGTACGTCCTTCAGCTTCACGGAGCAGCCGATGTCGCCTGCCACGAGTTCCTCCACCTTTGTGCGGTTGGCACCCGAGCAGATGTACAGCTGAGCGATACGTTCTTTCGAGCCACGGTCCACATTCAGGAGGTCGTCGCCCTCATGAACCTTTCCGCTCATCACCTTGAAGTACTGTACGCCGCCGATATGAGGCTCGTTGGCGGTCTTGAAGAAATAGAGGGCGGTAGGACCGTTGCTGTCGGGCTTTACCTCTTCTCCGGTTCGTGTAACGGCTGCCGGCATCTCGTCAACGAATGGAACGACGTTGCCGAGGAACTCCATGAGTCGGTGTACGCCCATGTTCTTAGCGGCACATACGCAGAACACCGGGAACATACCACGGGCGGCAAGTCCCTTGCGGATTCCTTCACGCATCTCGTCGATGGTCAGCACTTCCTCCTCGAAGAACTTCTCCATCAGGCCTTCGTCGTTCTCAGCGGCTGCCTCTACGAGAGCATGGTGCAGTTCTGTGGCTTTGTCGAGCTCGCTGGCTGGGATGTCCTCGATGATAGGTGCGCCTCCTTCTGGCTTCCATGTCAGCTTCTTCATCAGCAGCACGTCAATCATGGAGTTGAAGTCCGGACCTTCGTTGAGGGGATACTGTATTTGTATGATTTTCTGTCCGTAGAGTTCGCGAAGCTTCTCCACGCACTGGTTGTAGTCGCATTTGTCTGAGTCAAGCTGGTTGATCAGGAAAATCACCGGCTTGTTCAGATTGGCTGTGTAGCGGAAGTGGTTCTGAGTGCCTACTTCAGGGCCATACTGACCGTTGATCAGCAATATGGCGGTGTCGGTCACTGTCATCGCGGTCAGGGCGGCGCCACAGAAGTCGTCACTGCCCGGACAGTCTATGATGTTCAGTTTCTTACCGTTGTATTCTACATGGAATACTGTTGAAAAAACAGAATAGCCGTATTCGTGCTCCACTGGGAAATAGTCACTTACGGTGTTCTTCTGGGTGATACGACCTTTGCGCTGGATCTGGCCAGCTTCGAAGAGCAAGGACTCGGTCAAAGTGGTCTTGCCCGCACCGTCATTGCCAAGCAACGCGATGTTTTTAATCTCTTTCGACTGATAAATTTTCATAATGATTAGGACTTATTGTTAATTAAATTGTTTGGTTCATCGGTGCTATTTCTAGTCTGCGTATAATGCTTACAAAATTACACTTTTTTCATGATATATCGCTCCTTGTGTTTTATGTTGTATAACATATTTTGACAAAACAAAAGCCATCCCGCAGTTAAGAACTGCGGGATGGCTTTCATTTCCCAATGAATAGTCGTTTGAAAAGTCCGACTGTTTGTCCACTCCATTGATTGAACAGACTTGCTTTATGTATGTTCGCATCAGTCGGAGTAACTACACTTTTCACTTTTCACTTCGTAGAATCTTGTCACGACTCGGCAGAGTTCAAATAAGTTTGACTTTGCTCTCGCTGCTCCAAGATTTCACTATTCACTATTCACTTAATAGAACGTCAGTGTCTTATTTTATAAACACTTTCTTGCCGTCAACGATGTAGACGAAGCGCGATGTGGGCTTCGTCACTCGCTGACCGCTTAAGTTAAAAACCTCTTTGCCTTTCAGAGCATCAGCGTTGATGGTCTCAATCGCTGTGGCGTCTGATACAATTGTGTGCGACTTGTCGCTCACTTTCAGGCTCTTGGCTTTGGTGGTCGACTGGCTTTGGTTAATCACCTGAATCATAGACTCGCCGCTGTAGCTTTCAGATGCGCGGAGTCGCAGGGTCGCCAATGTGCCGCTGTTTCCTTTCAAGGGATTCAGACTCGTGTTGTAGGCGATGATGGTGTACTCGTTGCTTTTTTCTGTGCTGCGGAACACTTGAAGTGAATAGCGGGTGGGGTGGCGCTCGGAGAGCTGGATGCCATAATCTCCGCCTTTGCGGGCAAACTCGATGCCTTCTGGCAATACCACGGTGGCCTGCCATGCGCATACTTCTTCTTCGTTGTCCATACTGATGTCTAAGGTGAAAATCTCACCGGGAACGACCTTGATCTCTTGTGCCTGCATTGTAAGGGAGGCAATCAGAGCGAAAGCAAAAAATAACAGTTTCTTTCTCATAATTGTAGGTTTTAAAGATTATATATAAGGTGTTATCACTGTCGTTCTAAAAAGGAGAGAAAAAAAGAATCTGTCTGCGGCACATGGCCGCAGACAGATGTCTCTATGTGGGATTATTGTCCTGCGATGATGTTGATCACAGCCACGATGTCGGAGATGTCCACCTTCGTGTCGCCGTTCACGTCGGCGTTGGCGTAAGTGGCGGTGCCGGCTATCTGGTTGATGATGGCCACGATGTCGGAGATGTCTATCTTCTTATCCTGGTTCACGTCGCCCTTCTTGAAGGTATCCTTGCTTGTGTACTCCAGACGGAAATTGTCGGCCTTGAACCAAGTCGGGCTCGATGCCTTGATTTCCACGTCGGTCTCCTCGCTGATAGAGAAGGTCAGGCTGCCGTCAGTTGCGATGGTCTTATCGTTCTCCAGCGTGAATGCCTGGCTTGCGCCGGCTGCGCTGAGTGTAATCACGTTGCCCTGGTCGGAGGCAAGAAGTGCCTGAAGGGTGTAAGTACCTGCTGGCAGGCAATACAATGTCTGGCTTACATAGAAACCATCTGCTGGAGCACTGCCGTTCCATGTGTTGAACACATAGATGCCGTCTACATTGGAAACATAGTAGGTGCCGCCTTCCTCACCGCTTTCCTTTGCTGCGGTGTCGCTTCCTGCGTATGCTGTCCAGCCGGTCAGGTCGCCGTTCTCGAAGCTGTTGTTGGTGATCACCTGAGTGAAGTCAACTGGAGGATTAGAGTAGTCAGGAAGTTTCAAGCGGGCTGCTGCCTTGTTGAGCTCTTCAGTAGCTGCCTTAAGCTCTTCAGTTGTCATGTTGTCAGGATCGGAGTTGCTCAGCAGGTCTTCTGCGGTCTGGGCATATGGAGAATCTGAATACTCAGGAAGCACGTTGCTTAGGTTGTTGTATGCGTCGCCGAAGGCTGTGTATGCGTCTACGTTGGCCTTTGCGTCAGCCAGTTTTTCTTTCAGTGAAGTGACGGCTGCGCTCTTCTCCTCATTGGTGCCGCTGCTCTGTACGCCCTTGGCCTTGTCAACCTCGTCGTTCACGGAGTTGCTGGCCACGGTGCTCATGTTGCCGCTGTTCTCAGCCATGTAGTCCTCCACTTCCTGGATTACGGCTGCAAGTTCCTCGTCTACAAGGTTCTCGTCAACCACAGGGTTGTAGTACAACTCGAAGGTGTACCATACCACCCATGCGTTGCCCTGCATCTGGTCGCCTTTCACACCGAAGGTGAGGTCGCCTGTGCTGGTCAGTACAGTCTGGACGCTCTTCAGCGTAATTTCGTCGTAGTTTTTCTTCACGTTCTCGAATACGTCGTGTGCGGCCTGTTGGCTGTTTGGCACGAACAAGTCGCTGTTGTCGCCAACGGCAGAGTTGTTTGAAAACTCCTCAGCGTCTGCTGATGCAATCAGAGCGATATTGGACAAAGGAGTCTTCAGGTTGCCTGCGAATACATAGGCGTAGTCTGCAGGAGAAGCAGTGTATTCAGCGTAGTTGGTAACCTGGTCAGCGGTGCGGTAGAAAGCACGGGTCTTCAAGGTGTAGGTTCCGGCCGGCATCTCTTTCATCGTCTGGCTTACAGTGAACGGGCTCTGGTTCCATACCTCCATTGTGCCGTACTGAGTCTTGAAGTTGCCTGCATCGCCGTAGTTCCACTGCTTGTCAACCACGTTCGCTCCCTGGAGGGCTGAGCCGCTGTAGGTAGCGCCAAGAAGGTCGCCGTAGAGGATGGAGATGTTGATGTCGCCATCGCTCTGGCCAGTGGCAACGGCCTTGTCGAACTGCTCCTGTACATACTCCTTGATGAGAACAGGCAGAGAAGCGATGCAACCGTCAATGTCTTCCACAGTCCATGTTGCCTCTTCTTCCAGCTGGAGCATGATGCCGTCGCTCATGTTGTCGAGTTTTTTCGCAAGGTCGGTTCCTTCGTATTCTGCGTAAACGTCATTAAACTCGCCGTCGAAGAAATCTTTGAGTTTCTTGTAGGCGTTGATGCTGGCGTTCACGTCGCCCGTCATCGCGTTGATCGCAAGGGCGGCCTGGGTCATGGCATCTGAATCGTCGCCGCTCTCCAGAAGCTCTTCACCAGCCTCAACAGCTGTTCTTAGCTGGTCTTTCAGATCCTGCTGGAAATATTCCTCAAGCAGCTTGTTTCCTGTGGAGATAGATGCTTTCAGGGCGAAAACGGAAGGGTCGATGTTGCCCACATAAGTCAGGGAGATACCGTCGGTGAAGAAGTGAGGTACGTTTGCTGAGCCTACGTTCGGTGAGCTGTAACCCATCGTGAAGTAGCCGCTGGTCTCCTCTGTGAGGGTGAAGGTCACTTCCTCGCTTGTCCATTTGCCTACAGGGAAGGTTGTGTTCGTTCCGAGGTATTCTGTGCCGTCGTCAGCGATAAATCCGATAAGGTTCTTCGTGATGGCGGTCGTACCTCCTGCGTTGTAGTAGTTGAGCTTCAGCGTATATTGTCCTGCAGGAAGTGTACATGCCTGCTTGTACTGAACGCTCATTGTCCAACAAGTCACGAATCCGAGCACCTTTCCTTCAGTTGAGCCGTCGCTCATCGTGGTAGGCACGATGAAGTCTGCACCGCCCAGGAATGCGCCTGAGCCTACACCGTAAACACCAGCTGCACATCCGTTGTCGGTCTTTGTGCGCTCCCATCCGCTGAGCGGAAGCATACTGTAGTTGGTCAATGGAATCCCGTTCTTCTCGCAGTCATAATCGTAAGTGCAAATACCTCCGATAAGCGGCTCGTCAGCATCGAAGTGAGGGTTGTTGAAGAAGAACTCAGAGAGGTCTGTCAGACCAGTAGCGTTGATTTCCTTCTGCTTTTCGATGGCTGCCTGCACCTGCTCCATGGTTGCGCTGGCATTGTTGTACACCTGCTGGGAAGCGCTGGTGTCAACACCGTAGCTCTTACCGAGGTTGATGAGGTTGAGCAATTCTTCCTTTGCCTCGTCGATCTCGGCCTGAATCAACTCCTGCTCGTCAATCTGATACAGCTTCACGTTGTCTACAAACAGGTGGGGTGCAGAACCGGAACCACCGCTGTGGCTGAAGCCAAGCTGGACTTTACCTGTCGTGGCTTCTGTCAGACGGAATGTAATTTTGTCTGTGGTCCATGCGCCTACATCATAAGCGTCATTGCTGGAAAGGAAGGTTTTGCCTTCTCCGCCATCAAATCCAAACAAGTTCGTGATGGTTCCTGTTCCGGCTGCGTTGTACAGTGTCACCTCAATCATGTAGGCACCGGCTTCCAGTGTCACTTCCTGATAGTAAGTTGGATTCGATCCCCAAACGGCTACGATACCCATTGCGTTGGTAGTCGTTGTGATTCCGTCGTTGATGTAAGGGGCAAAGTAATTACCTCCAAGTCCGATGGTGCCTTGTGTCTCGCTGGCGTCGTCCTCATAGGCGAACAAGCCGGCTGCCTTGGCGTTGGCACCGTCCTCGCGGGCAGGGTCGGTTGATGATTGCATCACCTTGATGTTGTCGGAGGGGCTGCTGGCAGTCCATCCTTCCACAGGCTGCATTCCGAACAGCTGGGTGCCGCCAGCTCCAGCGCCATCGTCTGTCATGTTGTAGTCATACGTGAAGACGGTGCTTGTCACAGGACTGCCCTGTGTGAAATCGGCATTTTTCAGCTTCGAAGTCAGGTCAGCCGTTATGGTCTGTGCACTGGCTCCAAGCGCCATTCCACTGAATAACAGTGAGAATAGTAGTCCTTTCTTCATAAGTCAGTAATTTTTTAATGGTTAATAAATGTAGTTAATAAAATTTTATTAGTGCTTGAATTTGTTGGTTGTCTTTAGGGTAATATCAAGTCAAATCAGTTGAACAGTTTTCTGTTAGTTACAGATATTTTGCAAATTTATACATTATTTTTTATTTTTCAAATTTTTTTACTCGTTATTTTTGGAAAACACAAAATATTTCATAATTCAGGTTTATCCGATGACATGTTTTCTTTTTTTTAGATGCAGAACGGTTTGCTAGTCAAAAATAGTATTTAGTAACCGCTAAAAATAAGTTGCCTCGTTTTGATGAAGAAAAGATGATAGTCAGCTATGCCCAACATGTCAATGGAACAGAAGATGAGGCAAGTTTTTTTGTCACTTAGCCTATTCCATCCAGTAATTATAAATTTCAAACCTCAAACCTCAAACCTCAAACTTCAAAGGTTAATGACTTTCTCCTCAAATTCTTCCTTTCCGTATTTCGAGCTGTTACGGACGCGGCTCCGGTAATTATAGACCGTGGCGGTGGAGTAATTCAGGAAATGGGCAATCGCAGCCGTGTCGCTGACTCCCAGGCGGATGAGTGCGAAGATGCGGAGCTCTGTCGTCATCAGCTCACCTCGTTTCACTTTGATTTGCTTGTCCTCTTCCAGCAGCGCGTTGAACCGCTCCACAAACTGTGGATGGATGTTCAGGAACGCCTCGTCGAAGTCCTTGTAGAACCGCTGTTGTTCCTCGTCCATCACCTCCGACGAGTTCAGCCGTTTCAGCAGCTCCTCATGCTGACGCCCTTTGGCCAGTTTCAGCAGGTCGCGACGGTATTTCTGGAGCGCGCCCAGATAGCCACGGCATTTGTCCAGATAGTAGGCGATGTAGTCTTCTTTCACTTTGTCGGTTTTTTCCAGTGCCTGATTGGAATTTTTCAGCTGCTCGTTGGCTGAGAGCAGATCGTGGCGTGCGCTTGCCAGCTTGCGGTTCTGCTTCCGGAGCATCAGCAGCAATCCGCCAAGCAGCAGTGCAAACCCGATAAGGGCATAGGTGAACAGACGCTCTGTCCTTCGCTGGCTCTGTTCCTGCTTCTTGTAGGCTTTGTCGATGATAGGGAAGAAGCGGCTGGACTCCACGGCACGTAGTCGTGCTTTGCATGCGCTGGCGTCTTCCATCGTGCATGTGAGGTATCGGTAGGCACGCTCGTAGTCTCCGTGCTCATAACATGAGAGAGCCAGCTTCGGCAATGCCATGTATTCGCGGACACCGCTCCTTAGGTCGTCAATCGAAGTCAGGGCCAGGTAATACTCATATCGGGCGTTGTCGTCGTTCTGCCGGTATGCCTCAGCCATGTTGGAGTAGATATACCGCTTGTTGGCTGAAGTTGCTGCTGTGAGGTCTTTTTTGCATAATGCCAGTGCGTGATCTGTGTCACCGTTTATCAAATATTTGTCAGCCAACACGATATGCCTGCTGATGCTGTCGTGGTCGTAGCGGAGGATGGAGTCTCGGTACTGTGCTGTCATCATAACGTATTTCTCTTTCAGATTGCTGCTTGAGGCGTAATCGCCCAGCCAGCCGTAGATGGTGCGTAGCGTGTGGTAGTATTGAGCCTGCAAATCGTTTCCTAATCCTTGGGGCTCTACTTTTTTCAGCAGCTCGATGGCCGACATGTACAGTCCGCTCACACCATAGATGTCAGCCTGGCTGATTTGTAGGTTAGCGGCCAGCTCCCTGTCTTCCTGCACCTCTGCCAACTGTCTCAGCGTGTTCAGGTAATGCTGGGCTGAGTCCGTCTGCACGCGTCTGTAACGGTCCATCACCTCCCAGTATGCGCTCACACGGTCCATCCCCTTTTGGTGGAGTGCTGAAATCTTTATGCTGTCGGTCGTTGCCTGCCATGCCCTCGCATACTCCTCCTTGTGCTCGATGACTTCGTCCAGCGAATCCAGTGCCTCCTGAAGTTTTTTCTTTTCGAAATCATCGGTCTGAGCGAACGAACTCATGCATAAAATAACCGTTGAAATCGTCAGTATTTTTCGTTTGAAATTCATAAACTTTTCGCCCTTTTTTCTTTCAATAATTATTCGACGTCAAAGTTACGCTTTTTTTACATAAATACCAAAATTTATCAAAATTTAATTAAAAACGGATTTATATTTTTTACTATATTAATTCTTGTTAATCGTCTAAAAACCAATAAGATGAATTTTTTATCCATTTATATTTTTTTTCAATCAAAAATTTTCTATTAATTTTTGTTATATCTTTGCAACAGATTTCCAATCTATCGACACTATTACCGATTATTTTACTAACTGACGATCTCCGGCACTATAGCCCCTCTGAACCTTGTAAAGTGTCCATATGACATGGACTACAGTCAACAGATGAAGATTAGCACCATTAAAAGACTAACTCCACCTTAAACTTTAAACATTAAACTTAACCATACCATGCGACGTATAAGTTTTTTCATGATTGTTGTGGTTTCCATCCTGACTGCTACCACTGCAAAGGCTAAGAAAAATGAAGTCATTGATTTCGTTCATCCACTTTGCTGGTACAGCGGAATGGAAAACCACCTTTTCCAAATCCTTATTCATGGTGACAACATCTCCGACATGACTCCTTCACTGGAAAACGCTACCGGACTCAGCATCGACGAGGTTGTCAAAGTGGAAAACCCCAATTACTTGATTCTTTATATTGATACAAAAGGTGCCGGACCTCAGCAGTTTCAGGTGAAGCTGACAAATGGAAAGCGTAAAGCTGCCTTCGATTATGAATTGAGGCAAAAGGTGCCTTTCAACCGTAAGTCTTTCGACGCTTCGGATGTTGTATATCTTCTTATGCCCGACCGTTTTGCAAATGGGGCGGCCCAAAATGACGTTGTTGCCGGAATGAGGGAAACAGTTTGCGACAGCAATATTCCGATGGCCCGCCATGGCGGCGACCTGAAAGGCATGACCGACCGCCTCGACTATCTTGCTGAGCTCGGCATCACGGCCATCTGGCCCACACCAGTGCTCGAGAACGACATGGAGGTGGAGTCTTATCACGGATATGCCATCACCAATTATTATAATGTGGACCCTCGGTTCGGCACGAATGAGGATTACCGCAATTTCGTCAGCCAGGCTCACCAAAGAGGCATCAAGGTCATCAAAGACCTGGTGTTCAACCACTGCGGCAGCTTCAACCCGCTCTTCACCGACATGCCGCAGAAAGACTGGTTCAATTTCGACGGACAGTATGTGCAGAGCAGCTACAGGACAGCTGCAGTGGCGGATGTCAACGCCTCGCAGTTCGACCGTACACGCACCGTCGACGGATGGTTTGTCAAGACCATGCCCGACTGGAACCAGAAGAACCGTCTTGTCAGAGACTATCTCATTCAGACCAGCATTTGGTGGATTGAATATGCGCAGATCGACGGCATCCGCCAGGACACCTATCCCTACTGTGATTTCGACGCCATGGTGGAGTGGTGCGAACGTATCGAGAAGGAATTTCCGGGGTTCAACATTGTAGGTGAGGCATGGATCAACAACAACGTGGGTGTGTCCGTCTGGCAGAAAGACAGCAAACTGGCCAGCCGCAATTCCAAACTGAAGTCGGTCATGGACTTCCCGCTCATGTCGCTGCTCAATTATGTGTGCGACGAAAACACGGACGCATGGGATCATGGATTTGCACGACTTTATGAATATCTCGGACAGGACGGTGTCTTTGCCGACACCAACCATCTGCTCACTTTCCTCGACAACCACGACACCGACCGTTTCCAGAAAAACGAGGTCATGGCCAACGACACCACTCGATATAAGCAGGCGCTCTCCCTCTTGCTGACTTTGCGTGGTATCCCGCAACTCTATTATGGCAACGAAGTCGGCATGGCAGCCAACAAGTCGAAAGGAGACGGCGCGCTGCGGCAGAACTTCCCAGGCGGATGGCCGGGTGATGCCAACGACGCATTCTCTCCTCAGAGCAGGACCGACTTGCAGAATTGGTATTACAACACCACACGCAATTTGCTGCAGTGGCGAAAGACAAACGAGGCGGTGCATTACGGCAAGCTGACTCATTTCCATGTACGCGACGGGGTCTATGTCTATGCACGGACTTACAAGGGCAAGACCGTCACCGTGCTCATCAACGGAACCAAAGACTCCGCGACAATCCAGCTTGAGCCTTATCAGGAGGTGCTGCCAGCAAAGTCGGCGCTCAATATCATCAATCATCAGACGGTAAACCTCAATCAAACGCTCGTTTTGAGACCTAAGGAAGTCATTATCCTCGACTTTCAATAAAAAATGACTCTTTTTTAGCATTTTTTTACGAAATAATTCTTAATTTAAGTTGGAAAAACGTAATTTTGCATTACTACTACCGCTAATATGAAAAAGACAATTTTATTTTTGGCCATCGCGCTGATTGCCTTTTCTGCTAAGGCTATGAACACCGACCATCAAGCGCTCAACCTGAACTCGCCCAACGGCAGGTTCAAGCTCAGTTTCGACGTCGATGCCAACGGCAGGCCCTTCTACCATCTCGATTTCGACGGAAAGACCGTCGTCGACGACAGTTTCATGGGCTTTGAACTCAAGAAGGAGGTGGAAGGTAAGCAGGAAACCTTCGACAATACCAAACATACGACACTTGAGCCAATAGATCATAGGCCCAACCTATATTCTGGTTTTGAAATCCAGAGATCTCTTGCTTCCTCTTACGATGAGACATGGAAACCTGTGTGGGGAGAAGAGGCTGAAATCCGTAACCACTATAATGAGCTGCAGACTGTGCTCTATCAGAAAATGAACGACCGCACCATGTGCATCACATTCCGTCTGTTCAACGACGGACTGGCCTTCCGCTATGCTTTCCCCGACCAGAAGAACCTCACCTATTTCATCATCAAGGAGGAAAAGACGGAGTTCGCGATGACGGGCGACCATACGGCGTGGTGGATTCCTGGGGATTACGACACGCAGGAGTATCACTTCACAAAATCCAGGTTCTCGGAAATTCGTGCAAAACTGCCGGCGGCCATCCGCTCCAACGCGTCGCAGACTCCGGCCGGTCCGACTTGCGTGCAGACTGCGCTCATGATCAAGACTGACGACGGGATCTATATGAACATCCATGAGGCTGCATGTGTGGACTACGCAACCATGCATCTCAATTACGATGAGGCTTCCCGCAAATTTATCTCCCTGCTCACGCCCGACGCAAAGGGCGACAAGGGGTATATCCAGACTCCATTCCAGACTCCCTGGAGAACCGTCATCGTGGGCAAGACTGGTGCTGACATCCTCGCCAGCCGCATGACCCTCAATCTCAACGAGCCATGCAAAATCGAGGACACTTCATGGATAAAACCGGTAAAATATATCGGAGTGTGGTGGGACATGATCACTGGACGCTCCCATTGGTCGTACACCAACGACTTCACATCTGTGAAGCTTGGACAGACCGACTACACGAAAGCCAAGCCCAGCGGAAGGCATTCCGCCAACACGGAGAACGTGAAACGATATATCGACTTCGCTGCCAAACATGGTTTCGACGGTGTGCTCGTTGAGGGATGGAACCAAGGATGGGAAGACTGGTTCGGACACGAGAAGGACTTCGTCTTCGATTTCGTATCGCCTTATCCCGACTTCGACGTCAAGGCCATCCACGAATATGCGGCGTCAAAAGGTGTGAAGATGATTATGCACCATGAGACATCTTCCTCAGTCCGCAATTATGAGCGGCATCTCGATCAGGCTTACCAATTTATGGTGGACAACGGCTACAACGCAGTGAAGAGCGGATATGTAGGCAATATCGTCCCCCACGGAGAGCATCACTACAGCCAGTGGATCAACAACCACTATCTCTATTGCATCACCAAGGCCGCCGACTACCATATCATGGTCAACGCCCATGAGGCGGTCCGTCCGACTGGACTCTGCCGCACTTACCCAAACATGATTGGCAATGAGAGTGCGTGCGGAACGGAATACGAAGCCTTCGGAGGCAACCCCGTTGACCATACCACCATATTGCCGTTCACCCGTCTGATAGGAGGACCGATGGACTACACACCCGGAATTTTCGAGACCGACATCTCGAAGATGAGTCCCGACAACGACTCCAAGGCGAGGACCACCCTCGTGCGCCAACTTGCTCTCTACGTGACGATGTACAGCCCGCTGCAGATGGCGGCCGATATCCCTGAGAACTACGAACGCTTCATGGATGCCTTCCAGTTCATCAAGGACGTACCGCTCGACTGGCAGAAGTCCGTTTATCTGGAGGCCGAACCTGGAGACTACGTCACCATCGCGCGCAAAGATAAAAACTCAGAAAACTGGTTCGTGGGCAGTACGGTCGACGAGAACGGTCATACCACCAATCTCTCGTTCGACTTCCTTGACGACAACGCCAAATACGAGGCCACCTTCTATGAGGACGCGGCCGACGCTCACTGGCAGACCAACCCTCAGGCCTATAAAATCTACAAGAAGACCATTACGAACAAGACGAAGATGAACATCAAGTCGGCACCGGGAGGAGGCTTTGCCATCTCCATAGTAAGAGTTTAGAGTTTAAAGTTGAAAGTTTAAAGTGGAGTATGCTGTAGGGACTTACTTCATGTATGTCCGCCAACCAGCATCCGCCGTAGAGACTTACTTCATGTATGTCCGTCAACCGGCAATCCACCCAATTGCATGGTAAATAAACTTTTCACTATTCACTATTCACTTAAAAAATTCTCTCAAGGGGCGCCCCTTGATTTATATGCGGCATTCGCCGCATATAAAGATATGCTAAAGACAAAAGAGATCAAATAATCAATATTACTAACTAATTTTTAAACCTTAAGTACAAAAAAAACATGAACGAAAAGCATTACTTCAGATTTCTGATGGCCTTTGCCGTCGGAATCTTCGTGTCGCTCAATGTGCTTGCTCAGGACATCACCGTGAAAGGAAGTGTGAAAGACACTTATGGTGAGCCTGTCATGATGGGCACTGTTCAGCAGAAAGGTACTTCCAAAGGGTGTATGACCGACCTTGAAGGAAATTTCACCCTTACAGTGCCAAAAGGAGCAACATTGGTATTCTCTTACATGGGATTTGTTACCCAGGAATTGCCAGCACAGCCCACAATGACTGTGATTATGGAGGAGGATGTCAAAATGTTGGAAGAGACCGTAGTTATCGGATATGCCACGGTCAAGAAGAATGACCTCACAGGGTCTGTCATCGCTATCAGGCCTGATGAGATGAATCATGGTCTGCAAACCAATCCTCAGGACATGATTCAAGGTAAAATCGCAGGTGTCAGTGTCATTCCTGGTGACGGTACGCCAGGTGGAGGAGCCACTATCCGAATTCGTGGAGGATCGTCGCTCAACGCATCTAACAATCCTCTCATCGTCATTGACGGACTGGCTCTTGATGCCCATGAAAACGAAGGACAGGGTAACCCCCTGACAATGATTAACCCGGCCGATATCGAGAGCTTTACTGTTCTCAAAGATGCGTCGGCAACAGCTATCTATGGTAGCAGGGCTTCTAACGGTGTCATCATCATCACTACAAAGAAAGGACTTGCTAATTCCAAACCAAGAGTTTCTTACAATGGAAATGTCAGCTTCAGTGTGAACACGAAAAAACTGGATGTGCTTTCATCATCCCGGTATCAGAAGTTCACTCAGAACTTGTTTGGATACAAAGACAATGATGAGGGCTGGAAGGCTTCCAGCCAATATCAAAACCTCGGCTATTATGATGCTGATGGCACGCATCGTTTTGCCAACACCGACTGGCAAAAGGAAATCTATCGTACAGCCTGGAACACAGACCATAATGTGACGGTTGCAGGAGGAATCAAGAATATGCCATACCGAGTTTCTTTTGGTTACACTCATCAGGATGGTACACTCAAAACTTCTAACTTCAACCGTTATACGGCAAGTGTGAATCTTTCTCCTTCTTTATTCGATGACCATCTCAAGGTGAATGTGAATGCCAAGCTGATGTTCTCCCGTTATTCTTATGCCAACACCAGTGCAGTTGGAAAAGCTATTTACGCTGACCCTACAAAGCCAGTTTATGATAAAACCGGCAGTCTGGCTTCCCAACAGTATGGAGGATTCTGGCAGTGGCCTGTCACGGCAGATTTTGACGACAGTGAATGGCAGTATTCTTATTCCGGACTTAATGCCGACAACCCGGTGGCTGCCCTGCTTAATCAGAAGAACATCGGTAAGAGCCGTGACTTCCTCGGGAATGTTGAGATGGACTATAAAATACATGGATTTGAGGATTTGCATATCCATTTGAACGGAGGACTCGACACCGGACATGGACACTCTGACAAGTCGGTGAAGCCATACGACTATTCAACAAACATTTATTATGGAAGTAAAGGCTGGAATGAGTCTGACAAATATAATATGTCTCTCTCCCTCTATGCTCAGTATCTGAAAGAATTTAATGAAGCGCATAACCTTGACGTGATGGCGGGTTATGAGTGGCAGCATTTCCACTATAAATCCGATTACAGTTATCCGGTGTACTATCCCAAGACAAATAACACGCATCCGGGAGAACTGGTCAATCCAGACTATTTTGAAACGAAAAACTCTCTCTACAAAACAGAGAATTATCTCGTCAGCTGGTTCGGAAGACTCAACTACTCTTTACTGAGCCGTTATTTGTTCACGTTTACCCTCCGTAATGATGGATCTTCACGTTTCTCGAAGGATAACAGATGGGGATTGTTCCCGTCAGCTGCATTGGCATGGAAAATCAATGATGAGGCATTCCTGAAAGACAGTGAGGTGATATCTGACGCCAAGCTCAGGTTAGGATGGGGTATCACAGGACAGCAGGAAGGCATCGGAGATTATATGTATCTGCCGAATTTTACGATCAATACAGCAGGCGCTTATTATCCGATAAGCGGAACTGGAATTACTTATCGTCCAGAAGGATATAATCCCGATTTGACTTGGGAAAAGACAACCACTTATAACGTTGGAGTTGATCTTGGCTTCGCCAACAACCGATTTGTTGCAAGTGTTGACTACTACTACAGAAAGACGAAGGACTTGCTCAATACTGTTGCCGTTGCTGCAGGTACTAATTTCTCTACTCGTATCATGAGTAATATCGGTTCGCTTCACAATACAGGTATTGAGACCCAGCTTACTTACCGTGTGATCCAGACAAAAGATCTCAGATGGGAGCTTGGGTATAACTTCACATGGAACAAAAACCAAATCGACCATCTGGTGTCCACCGACGGAAAACCTATCGGACATGCCTATGCGGCAATCGGCGCTGGTGGTGCAGGTGCAGTAATGGCTTATGCCGAGAATCAGCCGGCAAGTGCGTTCTGGGTTTACCAGCAGGTATATAATCAGGCCGGACAGCCTATCGAAGGTGAATTCGTGGATAGAGACGGAGATGGCGTGTTGACAGAAAACGATAAGTATTTCTATAAGAAAGCAGACGCTGATGTTCTGATGGGCCTCTCCTCCAAACTCATCTGGAAGAAATGGGACTTCAGCTTCTCTCTGAGGGCAAGCATCAACAACTATATGTATAATTCGGTTGAGGCTAACGACAGAGCTAACGTCTCCCCTGCATACGTTTACAGCAACAACACTTGGCATAATGTTGTGGAATATCAGCTTGATAAGAACTGGCAATACAACAGTAATATCTCCTCACAGTCTGACTATTTCATACAGAATGCATCATTCCTCAAATGCGACAATATCACTCTTGGATATTCATTCAATAAGCTGGCGAAGTGGAATATCAGCGGACGTGCTTATGCAACAGCGCAGAATGTCTTCACGATCACGAAGTATAAAGGTATCGACCCTGAGGTCAGCGGTGGATACGACAGCGCCATTTATCCGCGTCCTTTCACTGGTATCTTAGGAATCAGCCTTAATTTCTGATTGCTAACCATTATGTAATTTAGATAATAAATATGTTTATTATGAAATTTAATATGAATAAATCAATATTGTCTGTGGCACTTTTATCGCTTACGATGGGAGGTGTTTCTCTTTCTTGCACAGGAGACCTTGATGTCACTCCGATTAATCCACAGACAACTCAGGTGCTGGATGAAGACGCACTCTTTAATAAAATTTATGCTAGTTTTGCGCTTACAGGACAGAATGGTGGTTCCGGTAACGGAGATATTCCTACAGAAATCTTTGCCAATGAGGGTATGTCTGGATTTTACCGCATGGCATGGTCGCTCAATGAGTTCACCTCCGACGAGGCCGGATGGGTTTGGTCCGACGCAGGAGTACCGGAATTGCTGCATCATGGTTTTGCGGCAAGCAATACATTCTCCTATGCAATGTACTATAGGCTCTATTTCACGATTACGCTCTGTAATTCATATTTACAGCAGGTCAGCGATGCCACCAAGTCTGCTGAAGTCCGCTTGATACGTGCGCTCAACTACATGTATGTGATGGATCTCTATGGTGCTGGACCGCTCACAACTTCTATTTCTGCAGACTTGGCTCCTTACTACAACAGACAGCAACTGTTTGAGTTCTGCGAGAGCGAGTTGAAGGCTTCTTTGGAGAATCTTGTCGATGACGGTAAGAACGTCTATGGAAGAGTTGACAAGGCTGCTGCAAACTTACTGCTTGCCAGATTATATCTGAACGCCGAGGTCTATACGGGCCAGCCAAAGTGGCAGGAGGCCATGGAGTATGCTGAAAAGGTGATTAACAGTTCTTATTATCATCTGAACACTGATGCGAAGAATGGATTCTCAGCATATCAGATGCTGTTCCTTGCCGACAACAATGAGAATGGGGCTCAGTATGAGGATGTGTTCCCGGTTCTTCAGGATGGCATTCAGACACAGAGTTATGACGCGACGAATTTCTTGGTGTTCTCCAACTACTCTTCAGAGATGAGTGATGCACTTCCTTCTGGCACGAACAACAGTTGGGGTAAGTGTGCAAGAGTAAAGGGTAAGCTCGTTGAGAAGTTCTTTGGCACCACCCCTGCCCCCGACACAGATAACCTTGACGTCATGATTAAGGCAGCCGGCGACGACCGTGCGCTTTTCTATAGTAAGGGATTTGCACAGTATGTCACTACGGAGGCCTCGGATGAAGGTTTTGCTTGTGTGAAGTTCAGAAACATACGATCCGACGGCAAAACTGCCAGTGCGGTTAACTTCGTGGACACCGACCTTCCGCTACTGCGTGTGGCCGAGGCTTATCTGACTTATGCTGAGGCTTCAATCAGGAAGAATGGGCAGAACACAACAGCCAACAAATATATCAATGAGTTGCGCAAGCGTGCCAATGCCACACAGGAAGCATCCTACACGCTTGATGATGTCTTTGATGAGTGGGCAAGGGAATTCTGGTTCGAAGGAAGAAGACGTACCGATCTCGTCAGATTCGGACGTTTCGGAGGACAGTCTGAGTATCTCTGGGAGTTCATGAACAATATTCCTGCCGGAGGATCATTCTCTTCAAATTTCAATGTCTATGGTCTGCCTTCCACCGATCTTGACACGAATACGAATCTTAAACAGAACCCAGGCTATTAATCTCTGTTGTTATTTGTTTATACGATAGTCTGATTAATTAAACTTTTATGATTATGAAAATAAAATATTTTTTATCAGTGCTGTTTCTTGGAGGAGCATTTATGGGCATGACATCCTGCTCTGATGATAATGACTCGAATCCAACACTAAAAATGCCGGAATCTTTTGTCTTGAATTCACCGGCATTGGCACAGACTGTTATTGACTTGGAATCATCGACCGACAGTATTCACCTAAACTGGTCACAACCCGATTATGGAGGGATGCCTTTGGTCACAACCTATTATATTCAGTATGCTGTTGATGAAAATTTCAGCTCAACAAAGGATGACGAAGGCAACGAAGTGCCAAATTACATTCAGGAGGATGAACCCGTCTCTGAATGTAAGGGTGCAATAGCCATTGAGGACCTTAACCGTAATTTGATTAAACTCTTGGGAATCAACTCTGCGGATGAACTGCCGCAACAACAGGATGTGTTTGTGAGGATTACGGCCCAGACTTATTCAACTGGATACATTTATTCCAATATTGTTAAGTTAGTCGTACAGCCATACTTCCAGTCACTTGTGGCTGCTGATCCTGTTCTCTGGTACCTGACCGGTTCTTGTATTGGCGATGGATCATGGCAATCTACTGTTCCTACGGGATGCATGCCTATGTACTTCAGTAATGAAAGCACCTACAACGAGGTGGATGGAACTGGAGAAATTGTCTGGGCAGGCTATCTCACTCCTGACGGATTCAAGTTCCGTGGATCTCCTGATGACAACTGGGCTGTTCAGATAGGACAGGGAGACGCTTTCGGTGAGTTTAAACTCAATGACGGCGGATCGGCTAATATCTCTGTTCCAGAAGCCGGATGTTACAAGGTTGTGTTGGACACCAAGACGAACCAGCCTACCATCACTCCTTTTGAAGGAAGGGTAAGAATCTTTGATAGTATCTCCCTGTCGGGAAGTTTCAATGAATGGTCAGATACAGAAATGACACCTGTTACCACAGTTGGTGAAAACCATGACTGGTATCTCCAAATCGAACTCAATGAGGCAGACGAGATTAAATTTAAGGAAACTGGCTCCTGGGACAACAACTGGGGATGGGGTGGACTCTTCAATCTCTCCTATGGATGGTATGGATTCGGTGAAGGCAATGGCGGTAACTTCTATATTGCTGAAACTGGCACATACGATATCTTCTTCAATGACCTTCTTGGTTTATTCAGGATTGTAAAACAATAATTCAGGGTGAGAGTGGTTGCAAGACGTATTCCAGCGCCTTGCAACCTCACCCCAGTTAAAATATTTTTAGATATGTTTAAGAAATTATTTTATTGTGGTGCTGTGTTAGCTCTCCTTGCCTCATGTAATGAGGATTTCGATGACTGGGCAAGTCCGCAGGCTAACGAGCAAGAGGAGATGCAGACCGTTTCGGCATCTTCAAATATTGATAATCTGACTTTTGACCTCAACTCGGTTGAAGATGACTCTTTGCAGGTGGTTGATCTCACTATTGATGCACCTGAGGGTTTCCTTTTAAGTCATTATGTGGCTCAGGTTCTTTGCACAGCTGAAGCTGAGGAGGGTGAGGAGCCGACATTGTCTTCTTATGATATTGCGGTTTCAAATTCTGGTAAGGTGGCCAAAGCTGATCTTCAGAATATCATCACTTCGTTCTTTGGTAAAAGACCAGATGCCAGGAATGCAGAGCTGACAGTTTTAGCAAAACTGTTCACCTCTGCCAATGCGACAACAGTTGTCAACACGAATAAGGTGACGGTTCCGATGACGGTCACTCCAGAGGCTACCCCTATCGCATCTGCCTATTATCTGGTGGGTGACATGCTTGCATGGAATGCCGAAGGAATGCAGCAGTTCTCTCATAGCGATGCAGATGTCTATGATGACCCTGTCTTCACTATCGTATTTACGACCACAGCCGACAATCAATATTGGAAAATCATTCCGCAGGACAATGTCGATAATGATTTCTGGGCTAATCCGGGTGTTATTGGAACGGCTATTGATGGCGATGCAAGTGCTGAAGGTAACTTGGTCAACGTAGATGCGCAGGCTGGTAAGATTGAGAAAGCCGGTAAATACCGTATGACAATCAACATGCTTGATTTCACGTATAAGATTGAGGCTATTAACTTCGAAGATTTTGTCTATTTCATCGGGGCTACAGATGGATGGACAAATTCAGAACAGAGATTGTCTCTTCAGAATAGTGAAGGCCTTTACACCGGATATGTTTATTGTGCAGATCCAAATGGATGGGGCAACCAGTTCAAATTCCAAAGGGCTGCTGGATCTTGGGACAATGAAATCAATAGTGCTACTTTCACTTCTATTACCGGAGACTTTGGTCCGGTTGACGGAAACACCAACATCGAAGCGAAGGCTGGTGAGGCGCTCTATTATGTGGAACTAGACCTTGGCCAACTCACTCTGAATGCTGTTAAAGTAGAGACTATGGGCATTATCGGCGACTTCAACGGTTGGGGAGGCGACGTTGCGATGTCATGGAATGCAGAGGACTATTGCTTTGAGGCTTACAGGGTTGGCGCAACGGCTTCTGGCTGGAAATTCCGCGTGAATGGCGACTGGACTGTCAATCTTGGAGGGGCTGTAAGCGATCTTGTTCAGAATGGTGAAAACCTCTTCGTTGATGCGTCAATCATTAAACTATATCCTACTCGTAAGGACAATGATAAGATCTATTGTGTGATAGAATAGTATCTCCATACTTATTGGCGGCTGACAAAAGTGCCAGCCGCCAATTTTTTAATTTTTAGTTATTTATGAAAAAACATCTGATAAATTTCATCCTTGTTATTTCTTTGTTTTTCATCTTCAGCAACACGAACGGTGTGGCTCAAGGTTGGGAAGAGAATTATTCCGGCGTCATGCTGCAAGGCTTCTATTGGGACAGCTATTCAGCCACCCGATGGACGAAACTCGAGAAGCAGGCGGACGAGCTGGCACGATATTTCGACTTAGTTTGGATTCCTCAGTCGGGATATTGCGGCGGCCACCAGAACATGGGTTATATGCCTGTCTATTATTTCCGCCAGGAAAGCAGTTTCGGTTCCGAAGCGGAATTGCGCAGTCTGATTTCCACTTTCAAGCAGAAAGGCATCGGCACCATAGCCGACGTGGTGATCAACCACCGCGGCAATCTCACCAACTGGGTGGACTTCCCCGCGGAGACCTACAAGGGGGAGACCTACCAGATGCTCTCCACCGACATCTGCAAGAACGACGACGGTGGCGCAGCGCTCAACTGGGCAAATTCCAATGGTTATGAGCTTTCCCAGTATAACGACACAGGAGAAGGATGGAGTGGGGGACGCGACCTCGACCACCGCTCTGAGAATGTGAACAAGTGCGTGAAGGCCTATCTCGACTTCCTGCTCAACGACCTCGGATATACCGGCTTCCGCTACGATATGGTCAAGGGCTACAGCGCGCTCTATACGGCGGACTACAACGCCACGGCCAAACCGCAGTTCTCTGTCGGCGAATGTTGGGACAACACAACTACCATCCGCAGCTGGATCAACGGAACCAAAGCAGACGGAGTGCCGACATCGGCTGCGTTCGACTTCCAGTTCCGCTACCGCATGCGCGACGCCATCAACCAGAACAACTGGACGCTCCTGGCAGCGGAGAATGAGAAGGAAGCAGGGAAACCACTTGTCTTCGACAACGACTACAAGCGCTATGCTGTCACCTTCGTGGAGAACCACGACACGGAGCGCCGCTCCAATGCCGAGCAGGATCCCATCAAGTCCGACACACTGGCGGCGAATGCTTATATGCTGGCCATGCCCGGAACACCCTGTGTCTTCCTCAAGCACTGGATTGCGGCCAAAGGCGATATCAAGCGGATGATTACAGCACGAAAACTGACTGGCATCACCAACCAGAGCAGCTACCAGCAGGTGGCTTCTGCCATGATGTATTATGCCGTGAAGACTGAGGGAACCAATGGATCACTTATCTGCGTTGTCGGAAAAACTCCGGCTGCATACAAGGCGCCTGACGGATTCACCGAGATTCTATCGGCCAGCAACTTTAAGTATTATATCAGTTCAAGCCTCCTCTCCGAGTGGAACAACCTTCTATCGCAAATCAAGGCTGAGGAAGCCGCTCAGCAGGAAGAACAGCAACAACAGGCACACGATGCTACCATCTTCGTGCGTGATGAGCTGGGATGGACGCGCATGAACTATTATATCTGGGACTCGGAGAACAACACGCAGCTCAATGGCGGGTGGCCCGGAAAACAGATTACGGACACCCGTACCGTAAACGGACAGACATGGTACTGCCAGACCTTCAACATCAAGAACGCAGACTATTTCGTCAATGTCGTCTTCTCCACCAACACCGGCTCTCCCCAGACTGTGGACGTCACAAACGTGACGGCCGACAAGTTCTATGTCATCAAGTCCACACAGACTGGAGGCAAGTACATCGTGGAAGAGGACACACAGACTGCCGCCATCTACGCTGCTGATGTCAACGAGGACGGAGGTGTCGACATTTCCGACATCGTCGCTGTCATCAACCAGATTGCAGGAACTGCCAGCTATCAGAAGTCTGACGTCAACCACGACAACAACACGGACATCTCTGATATCGTCGCCATTATCAACTGCATCGCAGGTCAATAACCGCCTGTAGGGACTTATGAATGTCTGTCAACCGGCAGATAACCCATCTACAGAGTAAATACACTTTTCACTTTTCACTATTCACTATTCACTTTTCACTTTATATGAATTCCATTCCTAACCAGTCATTTTCCAAGCTTTTCAACCTCAGCTTCGGATTTTTCGGTGTACAGATCGCATACGCTCTGCAGAGCGCCAACATCAGCCGAATCTTCTCAACACTCGGAGCCGACCCCCATAGTCTCAGCTTCTTCTGGATTCTGCCTCCGCTCATGGGCCTCCTCGTCCAGCCCATCATCGGATCGCTGAGCGACCGCACATGGACACGGTTCGGACGACGGATTCCTTACCTCTTCATCGGGGCTGTCATCGCTGTGGCGGTTATGTGCCTGCTGCCTAACGCCGGATCGTTCGGTATGGCGGTGTCCACGGCCATGATTTTCGGTGCCGTATCGCTCATGCTGCTCGACACCAGCATCAACATCGCCATGCAGCCGTTCAAGATGCTTGTGGGCGACAACGTGAACGAAGAGCAGAAAGGACTGGCGTACAGCATCCAGAGTTTTCTGTGCAATGCCGGAAGTCTGGCGGGCTATGTTTTCCCTTTCCTTTTTGCCGCCATAGGCATCAGTAACGTCGCGCCGGAGGGAGTCATTCCTGATTCCGTCATCTATTCTTTCTATATTGGTGCGGCTATTTTGATTCTCTGTGTCATCTACACCACCATCAAGGTGAAGGAATACCCGCCACACATCTATGAGCAGTATCATCCCAGCACCAGTGCCGATGGGGCAGAGAAGGAGAGTGGTAATGTCATCATGCTGCTGAAGAAGGCACCTTCGCAATTCTGGACGGTAGGACTTGTGCAGTTCTTCTGCTGGGCGGCATTCATGTATATGTGGACCTACACGAACGGAACCGTGGCGAACCAGGCATTCGACGCGCCTGTCATTGAGAAAGTGGTTGACGGTGTCAAGTCCGTGGTTCTTGATGTGAAATCTCCACAATATCAGGATGCGGGTGACTGGGTTGGCATCCTGTTTGCAATTCAAGCGATTGGATCTGTCCTTTGGGCGGTAGTCATTCCGTTCTTTAAGAACCGGAAGCTGATTTACTGTCTCAGCCTCGTATTGGGCGGCATCGGATTCATTTCCACTTATTTCTTCCATAACCAGTATGCACTCTTCATCAGTTATGCGCTCATCGGATGTGCTTGGGCGGCTATGCTTGCACTTCCGTTCACGATTGTCACCAATGCCATAAAAGGAGGACATATCGGTACTTATCTCGGACTCTTCAACGGTACCATCTGCATACCGCAAATTGTCGCCGCGTCACTGGGCGGTGTGATTCTTGGACTTTTCACTGTTCCTGGACAACTCGCACCGGAGGTGAATATGTTGGTTCTTGCAGGAATCCTGCTCTTCTGTGGATCAGCATCCGTATTTCTCATCAAAGAGTAGAGATGCCCTGCGGGGCGTCTTCATACTTTCCCCTACAACCGTAATCGTCACACAATAAGAGGGTGAGGTCACATTGACCTCACCCTCTCATCATTAATGACTTATCGTTGTTTAGAACTCTGCCGTCTTTGGTGTTCTCGGGAACGGAATCACGTCGCGGATGTTCTGCATGCCGGTCACGAACAGGATCAGACGCTCGAAGCCCAGACCGAAACCGGCGTGAGGGCAGGAGCCGAAGCGGCGGGTGTCGAGATACCACCACATGTCCTTCATCGGGATGTTTCTCACCTCTATCTCGTGCATCAGCTTGTCGTAGTCTTCTTCGCGGACTGAACCACCGATAATCTCACCAATCTGAGGGAACAGCACGTCGGTGCCCTGCATGGTCTTACCGTCCTCGTTTGTCTTCATGTAGAAGGCCTTGATCTCGCGGGGATAGTCGGTCATGATTACAGGCTTCTTGAAGTGCTCCTCAACCAGGTAGCGCTCATGCTCGCTGGCAAGGTCGCCACCCCATGAAATCGGGAACTCGAACTGCTTCTTGCCTGAGGCGATGGCCTCCTCAAGGATCTTCACGCCTTCTGTGTAGGTGAGACGGACGAATTCTGTGTTCACCACGGATTTCAGACGCTCTATCAGACCTTTGTCGATCATCTTGTTCAGGAAGTCAAGGTCGTCCTGACAGTGGTCAAGTGCCCACTGCACGCAGTATTTGATGAATTCCTCCTCCAGGTCCATCAGCTCGTCCTTGTCCATGAACGCAATCTCAGGCTCAATCATCCAGAACTCGGCAAGGTGGCGCGGAGTGTTGGAGTTCTCGGCGCGGAACGTGGGACCGAAGGTGTAGATCTGGCCCAACGCAGTGGCACCCAGCTCGCCTTCCAGCTGGCCGGAAACGGTCAGAGAGGTCATCTTGCCGAAGAAATCATCATCATAGATGATCGAACCGTTTTCGTCTTTCTTCAGGTCGTAAAGGTTCTTTGTCGTCACCTGGAACATCTCGCCGGCGCCTTCGCAGTCGGAGGCGGTGATGATAGGGGTGTGGAAATAGAAGAAGCCACGCTCATGGAAGAAGGTGTGGATGGCGATGGCCATGTTGTGGCGGATGCGCATGATGGCGCCGAAGGTGTTCGTGCGCAGACGCATGTGGGCATGCTGGCGCATGAACTCAAACGACTGCCCTTTCTTCTGCATGGGATAATCGTTGCCGCATGTGCCCAGCACTTCGATTTCCTTCGCTTGGATTTCCACACTCTGACCTGAGCCGATACTCTGGACCAACTCACCGTTCACGCTCAGGCAGGCACCGGTTGTGATCAG